>Ga0209788_1000022_pt1 | contig 54070 bp, 45 predicted proteins | sample WorMetLIZISLAND1_2_FD_187415 | JGI IMG/M metagenome (GOLD analysis project Ga0209788, IMG submission 187415) | Marine gutless worms symbiont microbial communities from Max Planck institute for Marine Microbiology, Germany - Olavius clavatus LIZARD... ...
AGGGTGGACATCGTCGGTCTCCTTTCTCCAATGTTGGCTGTTCACCATTTTGGATAAAGGATCAATCTGACGATGTCCATTTTTTATTGGCTGCATAATTCCTACAACTAATTGGGAGATGAACCAGTAATGAATGTGTTGTTCATGACGGATAAACAATTCCACATGTTATGTCGAGGAGCCGAATTTATTCGGAAAGAATACTGCTATTGTGGTCATTGAGACCTTTTCAACACTCAAGAGAGTTTTACTATAAGGATACAATAGAACCGAAAAACACACCTTTCGCGGAATCTGCCACGCGGCTAAAACCGTTCTCCTTGAATGTTACCCGCCGGATTGATATATCTGCTTTTGACAAACAGGGCACCGCGCCCGACAAACTGACAGGTTACCTGATAATTGAGCCATAATGAGGCGAATGGATTGACAGCATCGATTCTTAAAAATGAACTGAAGGCCCATCGTCGCTGTTTTGATGGCCTTTCTCAAAGCGAAACACAGATTGACGCTGTTGGCCGGGAACTGGCCGAGGTGGTGACAGGCGGCGGCAAGATCCTGCTTTGCGGCAATGGCGGCTCCGCCGCTGATTCGCAGCACTTTGCCGCTGAAGTGGTGGGACGGCTTGTCACTGAGCGCCCCGCTGTCCCGGCTGTAGCCCTTACAACCGACAGCTCAATTTTAACAGCCATTGCCAACGACTACGGCTACGATGCGGTTTTTGTGCGTCAGGTCGCCGCGTTGGCAAAACCGGGTGACGCTCTCATCGGCATTTCCACATCGGGAAATTCCTCCAATGTGATTGCCGCGGTGGATCAGGCTCGGGCGCTCCACTGTTTTACCATCGCCCTGACAGGTGGCAGCGGCGGTGATCTGGCCTCTGCCGCCGACGCCGCCGTTAGTGCGCCTTCTTCCAGTACCCGGCGGATTCAGGAGGCCCACATTTTTATTTTGCACTGCTGGGCCATGGCCATTGAGCGGGCTGTTTTGGCCACAAAAACCGGACCGCGCCCATGACCCCGATCCCCGCTTTTTACAGGCGCCACGTGACCGTTGTGGGCGATGTGATGCTGGACCGCTACTATTGGAGCGATGTGCGGCGTATTTCACCTGAAGCGCCGGTTCCCATTTGCCGGGTGCGCAATGTCACACGGGTGTTGGGCGGCGCGGGCAACACGGCCTGCAATCTGGCCGGGCTGACATGCAATGTGTCCCTGCTCGGTGTCTGCGGCAGCGATCGCGCCGGAAAAATATTGGCCGATTTGCTGGAAAAAAGCGGTATCGAGGGCCGTCTGGTTTCATCAAACGCACTGACCACCACCATCAAATCGCGCATTGTGGGTCAGGGGCAACAATTGCTGCGTTTGGATGAGGAAGATATCCGGCCCCCGACGGAAATGTTGACGGCAAAATTGACCGGGGAGCTGCAAACCACGTTACCAAAGACCGATGCCGTCATCCTTTCCGATTATGGTAAGGGTCTTTTTCAGACGGACCTGGCCCAAACAGTGATTCAAAGCTGCCGCGACGCCGGAAAACCGGTTTTTGCGGACCCCAAAGGCAAAAATTGGGGGCGGTATTTCGGCGCCACCTGCATCACCCCCAATCTGGCTGAATTTAACCAGCAATTTGACGCACCACACAATTCGACAACAGATTTGGATTCCCGTGCAAAACGCCTGATCGGGAAACACAATTTGGACTATCTGCTCATCACCATGGGGGCCAAAGGGATGGTTCTCTATGATGCCAACCGGGCGCTGGTACAAATTTCCGCCCGTGCCCGGGAAGTGATTGATGTCTCAGGGGCCGGTGATACCGTAATCGCGACTTTGGCAGGTGCGGTGGCGGACGGCTGTACAATGATCGATGCGGCGGGTCTGGCCAATGCAGCAGCCGGGGTGGTGGTGACCAAACTGGGTACCCGGGCCGTTACCCTCGGCGAACTGCAAAGAGCCCTTTTTCGGCAGACGCTTCACACGGCTGCGACAGTTGAGCCAAGAGAATCGGCCCAACAAAGGATTGAGAAGTGGCGGGCCGAAGGGAATCGCATCGTCTTCACCAACGGCTGTTTTGACATTTTGCATATGGGGCACATCAAACTGCTGCGGTCCGCGGCTCAACACGGCGACAAGCTTGTGGTGGCAATCAACTCCGACGACTCGGTGCGCCGTTTAAAAGGGCCCGAGCGCCCGGTGATGTCGGAAACCGCCCGGGCCGGACTCATGGCCAATATTCAAGGGGTCGATCTGGTTGTGATTTTTGAAGAGGAGACCCCGCTAACGCTTATCGAACTATTCAAACCCGATGTGCTGGTCAAAGGCGGCGACTACGCAAAAGAGACGGTGGTGGGCCACGATCGGATCACACAGTGGGGCGGTGAGGTGGTGTTCATTGACCTTATGGACGGGCTGAGCACCACCAGCGTCATTGAACAGTTGAACGGTCAACGCACCCCAAAATCGTGACACTATTTATGAAAATGGCCTTTGGCGCCTATCATGCGGCCTGGAGCATAGCGACCCCCTTCCTACGCCGCAACAAGCGTTTGGCCAACGGATATAACGAACGCGTATTGGCCAATACCGCTCCCACTCCTGTTGACATTTGGTTCCACGCCGCTTCTACCGGGGAAGCCTACCTCGCGGCGGATTTAGCCGGATCAATGCTCCAAACAGAACCCTATTCCATTCTGTTTACCACCCAAACTGAACAGGGAAGGCTCATTCTGGAACAAGTTGCGGCCATCCGCGGCGATATTGATTCTCAATTCCGCTACTTGCCGCTGGACATACCGCCCTTGATGAACCGCTTTGTACAGACGGTCAACCCCAAGGCGGCGGTCCTTATAGAAACCGAGCTTTGGCCGGCTATGTTGCGGGCCCTAAAAAAGAATGGTTCCAAAGTTATGATTGCCAATGGCCGCATAACCGAGCGCAGCTTTCGCCGTTTGAAATGGGTCTCCTCCATCTGGCGGAGGCTTGCCCCGGATCTGTTGCTGGCCACTTCAGACGATGATGCCGAGCGATTTGCGGCGCTGTTTGACTGTCCGGTTCAGGTGGTCTCCAACATAAAATTTGACCAACTTGAAATCCAGCCGGCCATGTCAAAAATCAGCAAGGCCGATTTATGTTCCAAAGAGGCGCCGCTGGTGGTGTTGGGTTCGGTGCGCACCCAAGAGGCGCAAGCTGTTGAAAAAATTATCAGGGGCCTTTTGGCGGAAAAACCCGATCTGACATTGGCCCTTTTCCCGAAACACGTTCACCGGCTGGGGGTTTGGGAAACGTTGCTGGATGACATAAAATTACCCTTCCAGTACCGTTCGCAAATGAAGACACCCGCCGCATCGGGCAGTGTCATTTTGGGGGACACCATCGGTGAGTTGAAAATGATATATGGTCTGGCTGATGCGGTATTTGTGGGTGGTAGTTTGGCGCCCTTGGGTGGTCAGAATTTTTTAGAGCCTCTCCTATACGGCCGCAGACCGGTGATCGGTCCATTTTGGGATAATTTTCAATGGGTGGGACCAGGCCTTTTTGATCAGGGATTTGTTCAAATGGCTGACAGCCCCAAAGCAGCGGCGGATGCCATCTTACAAGTTTTGAAACAATCCGACCATCAACAATGCCAAGAGGCGGTTCAGCGCTACCTTGCCGTCAAACAGGGCGGTACCGAGCGGACCGTCAAAGCACTCAAAACGCTTTTATCAAGCGAATAAGAAGAAATGGTGACTCCATGAGCAACTCCCCTATTCAGGCGTTTGGGATTATTCCGGCCCGTTATCAGTCAACCCGCTTTCCGGGCAAACCACTGGCGGACATCTTGGGCAAACCGATGTTTTGGCATGTTTACCAAAGAGCCTTGGGGTGCAGTGATCTAAATGCGGTCTACTTGGCCACAGAAGACCAAAGGATTTACGACATCGCCCAAACGCTGGATGTACCCGTGGTCATGACCCGTACGGACCACATCAGCGGCACTGACCGGATCTTTGAGGCCGCCCGGATCCTTCAAATCCCCCAAAAGGCCATTGTGGTGAACATCCAGGGGGATGAACCGGCGCTCAACCCGGCCAACATCACCCTGGCGTTACAACTCTTTGTGAACCCGGCGGTGGAGGTGACCACCCTGGCCTACCCGCTGGATCCGGTTGAGGCCGAAAATCCCAATCGCGTCACAGTGGTGATCTCTAAATCGGGCAAAGGGCTCTACTTTTCACGGGCCGCCCTGCCCCATAGAGCCGGGACGGCGTCAACCATCTACGGCCATATCGGCCTTTACGCTTATCGCATGACTGCTCTGAAACGCTTTGTGTCATTAGACCCGGGCCGCCTCGAACAGACCGAAAAATTAGAGATGCTGCGTCTTTTGGAGAATGATATTGATATTTATGTGGCGCTTGCTGAAAGCGCGGCCATTGGCGTAGATCATCCCGATGACCTTAAAAAGGTGATTGCCCTGATCCGGTCCGAACCTGTTCGATCTTACAATTAAGGAACTGATCGAAATCATCATTTTCAAATTCAATCCGGGCATCCAAGACAATCAACGACCTTGACCCGGTCCAATCCTCCGGCAGCCTTACGGCATCCTTGGCAGTGGTGAGGAGGGTGTCAACCTTGTAAAGATCCGCCTGGCGCTCAATTTGACGAAGATGTCCGGTTTCGTAGGTAAAATGGTCGGGAAACGAAATCCGGGCCACCAGCCGGGTTCCAGCCGCCTCAATCATCTGAAAAAAGGTTTCGTTTTGGCCAATCCCGGCAAAGGCCAAAACCGAAGCATCTTTTAGGTCGGCCAAGGTTTGAACGGCCGCCCGTTCCGGCGCTGAGGATGACGATACAATTTGGGGCTGATGTCGGGCGCAAAAAAGCGGTTTGGCGGAAAAGCGGTCTTGAATTTTGTCCCATCGGGATTCGTCGTAATGGTCGGCACGGGTCATAATGAGGGCATCGGCCCGTTTGAGACCGGAGGACGGTTCCCGCAGCGTCCCACGTGGCAAAAGAAAGCCGTTGCCCAAAGGCCGCCTTCCATCCAGCAGCACCAGGTCAATGTCACGATGCAGCCCATAGTGTTGGAAACCGTCATCTAATAAGGTCACATCCGGTTGAAATGTTTTCTCCGCCACTTTTCCGCTGTGAAAGCGATCTTTCCCTACTACAATGGGGATACCGGGGAGTTGTGCTGCCAATAAAACGGGTTCATCGCCGGCATCCTCCGAAGTCATCAGCACTGTTTGGCCATCGGTAACAATGCCCCCTCGGGATTCAGCAATACCGCCATAGCCCCGGGTGAGAATCGCCACTGTGACACCTTTTTTTTGCAGCCATTTGGCCAAATAGACCACCATGGGCGTTTTACCGGTGCCGCCCACGGTTACATTTCCCACCGAAATCACCATGCAATTGAGCCGTTTTCGCGAAGCGCCGGATTGACCCATGATACGATGAAACTTTTGTCCCCAGCCGTAAGTAACCGCAGCGGCCCGGAGTAGTCCGGCGATGAAACGGTGCTTTTCAGGAGGACCGGCTTGGTGCATAATGGTCTCGATGGTTTCACGCATCATTGAAAGGCTCCCGGTTAAACCACAGCCAAACCTGCTTTTCGATCTTTTCAGGGCCGCCGAGCCTTTCCGGCGGCACAAAATATATCCCCGTTGATCCTGCTTTCGTCAAACCGCGCAAATAAAGATAAAAAACACCACCCAATTCAAACTGTGCCGAACGGCCCGGATTCAACTGCGCCAGCCACCGGTAAATGGCGACGGCGTAAATTTTGTATTGTCGTTCATACCCATCTTTGGCAATACTGGCCTCCAGCGTTTCCGGCCCATAATCGGCCAGTCGGTTAGATTTAAAATCCACCACATAGTAACGGTTCCGGTATCGGAATACCAGGTCTATGGCGCCTCTTAGCCCTCGTGTTTGGGCTATTGCCTCTTTTTCAGCGATGGTAAACATAAAAGCGGTTTCGTGGAGTCTGTCTTTTTGCGGCAGCGCCCCCAGGGTAATTCGTGAATCACTCACCTTTAATGGGGTCGTCAAGGTGGACCAAATAATCCCAACAACCGCTTCACGCCATTTGGGGTCGATTCCAAATGCGGCCATGGCCTGATCCACGACCCTGCCACAAGGTTTGCCGGGCGCCAAACTCTCCTGGCTGCTTATCACATGGGCATAGTCAATGGTTTCCAATAGTAAATGCAAACAACTCCCCATCGTTTTCCCACCGGGGAGCCCATCCGTCGTCATCGGCGATACAACCCATTGGGAGGGTTCGTCATCTTCTTTGAAGGAAAGATCCCACCGGAAAGACTGCGGTGCAGGACCGCGGGAGGACCTTTTCTGCTGCAAACTGGAAAAAGATGCTAACCGGGTCACACGGTTAAAGTAGGTACTGTTATCATGAAACAAGGGTTGCGGCGGCAATGCCGGTTTTGGGTGTTTCAACGTTGTCTCATTCAAACCCGGCAAAGGAGTCGTTGCTACGATTTCATCGAGATGCCGCCAGGCAACATCACAATTGCATCGGGAAAATGCGTTTTCGATGGCTGCGGCGATAAAGCCACCTACCGGACCGGCCCTTTTTCTGCCTTTCCAAAAAGGGAAATAGAGCCGCTGCCGTGCCCGGGTCATGGCCACATAGTAAAGATTTTTCTCTTCATTGAGCAGCTCTTTTTTTACCCTCCCGGGATTGCCCTTCCCCGTTACATCAATCACCTGCCGGCTCTCAAAACCTTCCATCTGATGGAAGGTTTTTATGGCCGCCGCCCGCCCCTGGGTCAACCCTCCCGCCACAAACACAATGGGAAACTCCAGCCCTTTGGATGCGTGAACCGTCATGATCTGCACTTTGGGCAATTCCGTTTCAATACGGTGCACCGCCTCCTCTTTTCCGCTTTGGGCGCCCCGGGTCCGCATTTGGTCAAACCAGACAAGAAGACGCTCAAGACCAAGATTCGACCCCAACGCCTCTTTGGTCAGTTGTTCAATAAGCTGCTTGTAATTTGTAATTTGCCGCTCCCAAAGGTTTTTTTGAGCAGACCTGTAAGTAAACCCCGAAGTGGTCAGGAGCGCCTCAAATAGAGCGCCCCATTGCCGTTTCCGGGCCAACGCGACCCAATCCATCAGGTGCAGGCGGGCTTTTTCCATGATATCACCAAATCGTGGATCAACCACCTCGTTCGGTGTTAATGCAAAAAAGGGCGTTAAAAAGGCCCGCCTGACGGCACCGCGATCGTGGGGGGTTGCCACAGCCTGGAGCACCGTGGCGAGAAAGTAAGCTTCCTTGGATTGAAACAGACCCGGTTTTTTATAGTGGGAAAAAGGTATCGCATTGTCAGACAACGCCCGTTCAATAAAAAGAGTTTCCGGCCCCTTTTTACGACGGATTAAAATTGCGACATCGTTCCACTGGATGGGTCGAGGTGGCCGACTTTCCCCTTGATAAACGGTCATCGGTTCTTGCGACACCAAAATTCGAATCTCCCGGGCAATAAATTCAGCCAAGGCTGCATAGGCTTCGATCGGGCGCTCTACAGGGCGTAAATCGATCAAATGGAATGCTCTCGCCTCTTCATCATATTTGCCTTGAGGGTCGTGGCGCACTTCCTTATAGAATATTCCATCTCCGGTCTGATTCGAATCCCCAAACCATTCCAAACGCCCAAAAATCCGGTTGCAGGCAGCGATTAATCGACGGCTGGAGCGATAGTTGACGGACAGCGTATATAAAACGGCTCTCTTCTTTTGAGCCAGCCGGGTTAGCTCTTTTTTAGCCGCCAGATAGGTATAGAGATCGGCCCCGCGAAACCCGTAAATCGCCTGTTTGGGGTCACCGATTAAAATCAGTCGCTGGGACGGCCCCTGCAAAAAAAGTTTTCTAAATATCCGCCATTGCAGCGGATCGGTGTCCTGAAACTCATCCACCAGGGCGACCTCAAATCGATCCCGTATTGCTTCCAGGAAAAGCAACCCGTTATCGCCAAAGAGGGCCTCATGTACTTGCCCAATCAGGTCATCGTAGCTGAATAAACCTTCGCGGGCTTTGGCTGCCTGAATCCGTTGTTGAAGCGGTTCGATGGAAGTGACCACAAGGTAATGGGTCATCTGTTCGTGCAGCACCAGGAGACGGTCAAGGTGGTCTTTTACCCGTAGCAGCGTCGGGCAAGCCGTCGCGCTGTTATCACCGGCCTTTAACCATTCAGGCGTTAATGCTTCGGCCCCCTCTTTTTTGATTTTATCATATTGGGTGATGGCTGTCAGATCCACCGGGTCGGGTGACTGTGACCAAAGCGCCAGGGGGTCTAAAATATTTTTGATATTGGCCTGTTTGCTGTTTTTTCGAATATGTAACTGCTCGTACTGCTCAACAAAAGATGGCGAACCGTTTAGCAAAATATCCAACTGTTTTGCTGTCGCCGTCAACTGGTCGCGCAGATCATGATACTCTTGATCAATTTGAGGTAGTAAACGGTCTCCCCGATCCGGGCGTGGTGTTTTTTGCAATATGGCGCTGATTTTTGCCTCAACACCCCCTTTACCTCTTGCTAAACCGGCCAGCCGCATCATCTCCGGCAAATAGCGCCCATACCGCAGGGGCCATGTTTCCAACATTTCCCTTTTTAACAAGGGCGCCACCAAAGGCGGGTCAGCCACCATCTCGCTGCTGAAAAGCGCCCCGGTCTCAAACGCATAATCTGTAAGCAAGTGATGGCAAAACCCATGGATGGTGTAAATTGCGGCCTCATCATCAAAAGCGGCCATCATGCTGAAAAATCGCCGGGCAGCAGAAGGGTCCTCGTGGGCCAGCTCCTCGGCGGTTGCTGCAATTTGTTGCCGCACCCGCTCTTTGAGTTCGCCCGCCGCTTTTTCGGTAAAGGTCACCAGCAAAATATTACCAATATCTAAATCCGCCCGCTCTTTGAGCAACCGAATGGCCAAATGCGAAAGCGTGTGGGTTTTGCCGGTACCCGCTGACGCCTCAATCCAGGCGTGTCGGTTTACATCAACCGTCTCAATCCGGTCTATTTCCTTACAGGTTATCGACACTGAATTTCTCCAAACGCGGAAAGACGCCAAACCGGCGAACCGCCCGATCCCAGCTAGCGTCACTGATCTCCGTTTCAACCAGCGCCCTGTTTCCCGGAGGAGCGCTATCAAATGCGTTTATCAACATCTGCTTAAAATCGTGTTGCGGTGTCTCAGTCGACGGCTGGTTTTGACCATCAAAGGGTCCTGCGGTCAGTGACTGCAGGATTTGCCACGGCAGCCAATGCGGCGGCCGGGGAGTGACATACTCGGCCATCAAATGAGACAGATATGCCTGGGCCTGTTCTGTATCAACCGTAAGCTGAGACCGGAAAATACCATTGACCGCAGCTAAATAGAGATTCGCTTTTTCGGTATTTTTACATTGCGGTAAGTTACCCGCTTTTGCCGCAAAGCAAAAGAGTGCCGCATTGATCAACTGTTTGGGAAATTTTGGGGGTTTGCATTCTAATGCCGCGGGCACTACGATATGCCACTGCTTCTCTTCATCCTGCCAAATGAAGTCCGCCGAGCCTACAATTGCGGCAGACATGGGTTGCGAGTGATACTTTCGTGGAAATTCGAGAACGGTGGCCGGACAGTCCAGGCGGTCCTTTTGACCAATGCCCCCCCCGTCATGTCGCTGTTCATCCCCTAAACAAATCCGGCGGTATTTTTTTGACTTGCGTAAAACCGCCGACAGCAGATTTTGGATGTTTGCCGTCGTTTCCCGTAAGGTTGACAACAGCGCCTTTTTATCCGCCGCGGCAAAGGGCGCCCGGGGAACTCTGTTTTGGCGGGTAAACCGGGCGTAGATCTCGTCGAAAACTGCGGCCATATCGTTTTGGATTTTTGAAGGGCCTGTATTCAGGAAAAAGGACCCTGTCAGACGGTTTAATACTGTCATGGCGATCTGCCAGCCAAAGGGAAACCCTGTATGGAGCGGCTCCTCATCCGTTTCAATAAGTAATGTTCTTAATGCATCACGATCCACAGGCCCCAGCCGTCTTTGGGTGCTTTGGTTTACCGGATCCAATAAAAACCAACGCAGCTCGTCCAGGGTAACGTTTCCCAGGTCCTCATGTAATGTGTTATCCCGGCTTGGCGCTATTTCGGCTGTGGGCAAACGCTCCTCAGGGCTTTGCCAAAGCGGATCAAAACCATAGCGGGTCAATCGCTCTTCATCACCTGCTTTTTCAAACACCTGCGGCCAAAGATCATAAAAGCCGTAACCCGCCAGACGGTCAGACAGGCTTTGGTTGGATAGAAAATCGGTTTTTGAATTGATGGAATCGGTGTCATAATATTGGGCGCTAAAACCATTCAACGGGATCTGTTGAATTTCAAATGAACTTCCCGGGGGGAGTAAATGGTTTTCGATATAGTGAGACAACTGGATCAGCAGGCTGCCCGGCGCCAGGTCCCGGTCTTTATCGAGGTCTCGGGAAACATAGGTCAAATAGAGCTTCTCACGCACCGACAGCAGCATTTCCAAAAAGAGGTACCGTTGGCGCTCAGGGAGGGTCACATCGCCGGGCTGACGTCTTTTCCGACGTACATCCAACGATGACATATCGGACCGGCCGGGAAAACGACCCGCCTCCAGACCCAAAACAAAGATGACTTTAAACGGGATCGGGCGCATGGGGGCCAGTTCGGCGATGGTCACCCCGCTGGTCAAATAGTCCCCTTGCCCTCCATTTATATTTCCCACCACCATTTTCAAATAGTGTTTCATCTCTTGAAACCCCAGCGCCGGGGTCGTTTCCTTGAAGCTGCCCTGATTGCCCTGGTCATACTGCGCCAAATCGGTCAAGGCGTCGTATAGTTTGCGCTGAACACCACCCTCGTCGGGAAACATCCCCGGAATCGACATCGTCTTCCGGCAGGCCCATTGGATCTGTTCGGACCATTCCTCTGCTCGATTCAGAGGCTGTCTCAGTCGGTCACATACCCGAAATAGCGTTTCCATCACCAGGCAAAAGTGCTCCACCGCGTCGGGGTCACTGCTCTGGATATCGGTATAGGGCTCTACCCCTTGGAAGTGCTCGACAGGTGTTGGCCCGTCATGGGTGGCGGCGGTAAAAATATGTCCCAACCGTAACCGCAACAATCCTTGCTGCCAGCTAAACAGGCAAGTAGCCAACGCTCGCGGTGATTTTGTATCTGAACCATCCTCAGGCGATCGAAAAATACCCAGCGCCGTAACCCATTCGGCCCAATGGGTTACGTCCGTCCGGGTGATGTTAAAGCGGTGCATCACACATGGGTTTTGAAGAAAAGCGAATACCGCTTTACGGTTCAACTGCGATTCAACCAGGTCGAAAAGAGACAACACCGCTTGCCCGTAATAGCTTTGTCCATAGGCGCCGGAATCCACCAGGTTATAAGTGATTTGTCGGAAAGCGCCGTTAAAAACCAACTCGATGTATGGTAGATATTCAGCCAGATCGGAAACCAGCACCGCAATATCGGTCAACTGGAGATCATCCTGTTGGGTCAAATTGTGCAAAATGGCGTTGTGAACCGTCTCCACTTCGCGCCGTCTTCCCGGACAGGCGGCGATTTGAATGGAGCGATCCTGGGGTAAACGATCATGAAGATCGGGCGCGCGTAATGTTAAAAAGCTCTGTTGCAATCGACCCAAAACGGTTTCGGGAAAGTGCTTGGAAAAATCTTCCTGTATCTCGTAGTCGGTCAACTGGCAAAGCATTTCCATGGTTTCCCGCCCCGGCCGTCCCCAGGCGCTGAGAAGTTCATGTTCAACGGGAAAATCAGCCAGATCCCGCCCTTTTTTGCTTTGATAGCGCAGTTCCGTAGCGGATGGAATATCCTCCCAAAACTCCCGGCACGGATTGAGCGTATATAGGTGCATGGAAAAAAAGGGCTGCAGCCGATGTATCAGTTTCAGATGAAACCGGCTCAAATGCGACAGACCGAAAAAATGCCAGGGAGCATCGGGTATATGCCCTCCCCTTTTTTCAAGTTCCGCCCAACGCTTGGAGACAAAATCAAAAAAAGATTCATTGAACGTCACAGCGGCATTGATCTTTGCAGAGCGATGATACATCCAACGGTAGATGGTGGACTGACAGAGCGCCGCATCCCGGCGTTCTTTCCGGGCATCCGGTCCTCCATGCAACCAATTTTGGATCAGCTCCTCGCGATGGTATTCATACTCTTGAAAAAGTCGCGCCAAACGACCACTCAATTGCCAGATGCGTAAGGCGTAATCAGGCCGAGGGGAACCATTTCCATCGAAAAGATAGCGGGAGACCGGCGCCAACTCCGGTTGATCCAACGCCATGGTTTTCAATGCGAAAAAGACCTGCAAGGAACGCTGATCAATGCCCGAAAGTTCCACCCGGGGTATTTGATCCGGGGCCTTTGCATGGCCTGTTTCCGAGATCATCTCGGCCAACCCTTCTTCCAAATAGACAAATTGCAGATTGAAAACCACCGACTGCCGCCGGCAAAGAGCCAACTGCAACCATTTGGTTAAATTGGTATTGGGGACAATAATGCGGATTGGCATGAAAGGATCAACGGTTTGATAGGACCTGCGCAGATTTTCCGCTAACCGGTCAGCCAGTTTTTCGATGCGATTGCTAAAATAGAGCGTTGCCGTCATTAGGCTCCGTTTTGTAGTGCTACGCCCGCTAAAAAAGTAGAATGTCCCGTGAAAGGGGAATATGGATCCGGATCAAATACCTGATCCATTCCAATAACTATGCCACCAAAACATGGGTACGACCATTGAATGGGTAAACTTCACCGATCACTTGAACCCCTGTTTCCCCCTGCTCGATTAAAGCCTCCAGCGCCCCTCGACCTTGGGCCTTCGGGATGCTGACCAGCAGGCCGCCGCTGGTTTGAGGATCGAAAAAGAGCTCTTCCTGCCACGGCTTTCGCTTTGAACCAAACTCAAAATGGTGCTGCACCAACTTGCGGTTGTGGCTGTTGACACCGGTCGTCATTCCCTTTTCATACATGGCCAGCGATTCATCCATGGCAGGTACGCTATCTCCGTCGATGACCAGTGTCACATTTGACCCTTTGGCCATTTCCAAACCGTGGCCGGCCAAGCCGCAACCGGTGATGTCCGTGGCCGCGTGCACATCAAAACGGCGAAATATTTCGGCTGCCGTCCGGTTGAGCCGGGTTAATGTTCCAATGCACTTGTCCAGGGCCGCTTTTGACACCCACCCTTTTACATTGGCGTTGAATAACACACCGCTGCCCAATGGTTTGGTTAAAATCAGTACATCACCGGGTTGAGCCCCGGTATTTCCCCAATAACGATCGGGGTGAACCGTACCGGTCACCGCCAGACCGAATTTGGGTTCGTCATCTTCAACGGAATGACCGCCGGCCAACACCGCGCCCGCCTCGGTGATCTTGGAAAGTGCGCCCTGAACAATCTGGCGCAACGTCTCCGCCGGAAGTTTTTGTGAGGGGAAATTCACCAGGTTGAGGCACATGACAGGTGTGGCGCCCATGGCGTAAATATCACTTAACGCATTGGCCGCCGCGATCTGACCAAACAGATATCCGTCGTTGACCGGCGGTGTGATGTAATCCGCCGTGGAGACCACGGCCAATTCATCGGTGATCCGGTAGATACCCGCATCATCACTGGTGTGAAAACCGACCAGCAGTTTGGGATCCTCTCTCTTTGGCAAACTTTTTAATAATGTTTCGAGTCCGACCGGATCGATTTTCGCAGCTCAGCCACAGGTTTTTGATAGGCTCAGCAGGGTCGGTTTTCGAAATATTTTCATCAGTTTCATGCTGACGCTTCATCCTTTTACCAATACCGCGTCTGGCCCGAACAGCGTTACGGGCAGACCCATCGCCACACGATAATGGATGAAATATACGCCACATTCAAACGAACAGCAAGATGTATAAGACTTTGATAAAATTTATTGAAAATTAATCGGAAGCACCGTAACCTACTGCCAATGTCATCCTCGTTGATGGCGGAGCATATACCTGTTTGGAGATGGAGCAACTCATGGCATCCGATTTAACCCGTCAAAAGATTGAGCAAAGCATCAAAGACCGCAAAAAGCTTCATCGTACTTTTGTGGACAATAGTAAAACATTCAAACCTTTATTGGAGCTGGAAGCCAAAGCATTTAAGGATGGCGCGCTGGATCAAAATAGTTATTGTTTCACACAATCGTTTTGGTTATAAAGCCGGCATGGTAAAAACAGCATCCACACATACCGAACGCTCCTTTGATTCTGATAAATGGGTAGATCGCTATGGCGATTATCTCTACCATTTTGCGCTGGGTGTTGTTCACGACCCTCTTATCGCCGAGGAACTGGTTCAGGAGACCTTTGTGGGTGCTTTGCGGTCCGCTGGAAAATTCGGCGGCCGCGCCTCGGAACGTACCTGGCTCACGGCGATTTTGAAAAACAAAATCGTCGATCATTTCCGCGCAAAAGCACGTAAAGAGCAGTACGTCGACGATTTTGACGCCCTGGGTCCGGCCATCGAAAAGGGGTTTGAAACCAACGGGAAGTGGAAATTAAAACCAACCATGTGGCGGATTGATCCTGAAGATCACTACTCCCAAAAACAGTTTCTTGCGGTTTTTTACCGATGCATGTCGGAACTGCCCAAAAGACTGGCCCGTATCTTTCAACTAAGGGAGATCGATGGCCTGGACACCGACGAGTTATGTAAGGAAATGGAGATTTCCAAGTCTAATAGTTGGGTGATGCTCTATCGGGCGCGCATGGGGTTGCGCAAATGCCTGGAAGAGCATTGGATTTCAAAAAATGCAAAATGAGAAAACATCATATTATCCGGCGATTAAAAAACAGGGGCCGATGAAGTGAATTCTCAACCGCCGAAAGGCGGGGGTATTTCTCCCATTTCCCGAATGGGGCAATAACAGTAAGCATATGGTAACAAGCTGAAATATCAAATATAAATAATTTTCCGGTAAAATTTCATGCATAATCCGGGATAAAAGAACCCTACTGTGTGGATGATGAATTGCAAGGATGTTTCGGAAAAAATATCGATGGCGATGGACCAGACGCTGCCGATCCATCAGCGGCTGATGATCCGAATGCATGTACTCATGTGTAACTGCTGCACTGCTGTTGAGGCCCAACTGAAATGGCTGCGACAGGTCGCCCAAATGCAGGGGCCGGAAAATGACCTTGAGGCCATGGATATCGATAGCACCCTTTCCGAAGATGCCAAGGGTAAAATAAAGATGGCTCTGGAAAAGGCCGTCCAGGAAACTTCAACGGCGAAGTAGCGCGTTGCCGGTCGCCTCAGGCCCTGTTTTATGCCTACCGCTTTTCGCACCACTCCAATAGCTTCGGTAAAAATTTCAAGTTGGCTTTGGGCATGGGGTAGCGCCTGAGGGTTCGGGGAGAGACCCATCTAAAATCGACGGGCCCGTTTAAGGTCACCTTTCCACGCGAGTATCGGCAGACAAACACATCCATAATAATTTTAAAATGGGTGTAGGCATGCTTGATTCGGGTAAGGTGAGCCATCTGTTTGACAATCAGGCCGGTCTCTTCTTTGATCTCCCTGCGGCAGGCAGCCAAAGGACTTTCCGCCGGGTTGATTTTACCGCCCGGAAATTCCCATAATCCGCCCAAAAGACCATTTTGGGGCCGCCGGGTTATCAGGAACTCATCCCCTTTTACAATCACACCCACGGCGCACGGATGGACGGGTATTTCCTTGCGGGCTTTCCTTCGTGGAAATTGTTTCACCTGACCTTCGTTGTGAGCCTTGCAAATGGACGCCACCGGACAGATTCCGCACAGGGGTGCGGACGGTTTGCAAATTAACGCCCCTAACTCCATCATCGCCTGGTTGTGACGGCCCGGACAGGAGGTATCCAGCAAGGCGTCGGCATGCCGCTGAAATATGCCGTGACTGCGGTTATCATTCACCAGCGCTTTTTCGCCAAGCAACCGGGCCAATACCCGTTTCACATTGCCATCCACCACGGCATAGGGCTGGTTAAAGGCGATACTCATGACGGCCGCACTGATGTAAGCCCCGACGCCGGGCAATTTACGAAAAAGGTCGATCTGATCCGGGATGTTCCGATCAAAATCCCGGGTCACAATCTTTGCCGCGGCGTGGAGGTTACGCGCCCTGGCATAATACCCCAATCCCTCCCATAGTCTTAATACCGTTTGCTGTCTAACTCCGGCCAGCTTTGCCACCGTCGGAAAGCGTCTGATAAAGCGATGATAGTAGGGTTTGACCGTCTCCACCCGGGTCTGCTGCAGCATCACCTCGGAGACCCAGATTTTATACGGGTCGCCGGTTCCACGCCATGGCAGGTCTCGCCGGTCGGTTTGATACCAGCCGGCCAAAAGATGATGTATGCTCCCTTTTTCTTGAAAACCATCCATTGTCTGCCGATTCTTTGCCGATTATTTGACATGGCCTGGAGAATATAATATAGTAAGCGAAATTGTTCAATCGACACTATCCAACCGGCCTTGTTGTAGAGAGGAAAACCCATGGGAATTCAAAGGATGCCACGCCTCATCCTGCTTTTCGGTCTGCTCCTGGTTCCTTTTATACTTAGCGGCTGCACCATCGAAGGGTGCGACTGCGAGGATGAGATTGCAGCCACCTACGGCCATTTCGGCCAACCGGAAGAGATATCCTCGACGGGCGAAAACAATAAATTCACGACGACGCTCTGTTACATCGCCCTTGGCTTTAAGAAAACCTTCACCTGGGGGGATGAAGAGGATCTTTGCTGTAACGAGGTGACCAATACCATTACCGGGAATGATTGCCGGAATGATACGGGCGAGAACAATCCGCCAATGGCCATCAACCAGACGGTTTATCCCCAACTGGACGATCCCAAGGAGATTCAACTGTCCGCCATTGATCTGGACGGTGATCCTCTGACTTATCGAATCACTGCCCAACCGGGCAAAGGCCAACTGGTTCCTCCATTAAACAGCAATGACGGCGTTTTCACCTACACACCCGACGGTAATGCTGTGGATAAAGATACCGATCAATTTACTTTTGTTGTCAACGACGGCCATGTGGATTCCGAGGACGCCACCGTCACGATCATCCTGGGCAACCAGGTACCGAAAGCCGAAGATGTCGAGAAAGCACTCACTGTCAAATTTGGCAATGAAGTCACTATTCAATTAAAAGGCTCCGACCGCAATGGGGATACTCTTACCTATGGACTTGTTGATACTTCCGGAGTTACCAAAGGTACGTTAAAGGTAAGCGAGCTGAACGCGGTAACTGGTACGATCCCTTACGTACAGGGAGCGGGAGCCTATGAGGAAAAATTCACTTACAAGGTGACCGACAGCAAGGATGCGGAGTCAAATACCCGAACCGTTACCATTATCGTCAGTGAACCCAAGGCGGCGGCCTAGTTTCGTTCTTAGATCCAAAACAGATGGGGCTTGTGGTTCTACCGCAGCCCCATTTTTTTCATCAACTTTTTGATATCGGCCCACACTTCCGCTTTTTTATTGGGGTTGTGCAACAGGTAGGCCGGATGAAAGGTCGGCATCAGTTTCGCCCCGCCGTAGTCGAAAAAACGTCCCCGTAACCGGGAGATGGGTTCGCCGGTCTCCAATAGCGTTTGAGCGGCATGACGCCCCAGGGCAACAATAAACTCCGGGTGAATCGATTCCAACTGCCCTTTTAAAAAGGGGAGACAGGTTTCAATCTCGTCCGGCTGCGGGTCACGATTGCCCGGTGGGCGACACTTGACCACATTGGCGATATAGGCATCTTCCCGCTTCAACCCCATGGCCGCAATAATCTTATCGAGCAGTTTGCCCGCCGCCCCCACAAAGGGGCGTCCCTGCCGGTCTTCCTCGGCCCCCGGCCCTTCACCGATGAATACCAGCCGGGCACTGGGATTGCCTTCACCAAAAACAATATGATTCCGTTTCAAGGATAATTTGCAGCGGGTACAATCTTTTAAAGCGGCTTGAAGTTCATCAAGTGTTTGGGCGTGGGGTACGCCTTCTTTTCCGGGCGGTTTGCCCCACCCGGCCAACAGTTCAACGTGATTCGGTTTGCAGTTAAAGCCCCGATAGCCGTTTTGGGCCAAATATTCGACCGACCGGGAGATTTCATCAATGAGTTCGTCAATTCTCATGCCGGGTCGGCCGATAGGCGCACCACCCGATCCAGCAGGTGATGGGCCACCTTCTCTTTGGAGAGGGAGGGAAGTTTTTCCGGCGGCTCTGTTTTTGAGAAGATGGTAACGGTATTGGTGTCCAAGGCAAAACCGGCGTCATTCCGGCTCACATCATTGGCCACAATCAGATCCAGATTTTTTTGATCCATCTTCTTCCGGGCATTGGCGGCAACGTTTTCCGTCTCCGCGGCAAATCCCACCAAAATCTGATCTTTTTTCATCTTCCCCAAAATCTGTAAGATGTCGGGACTTCGCACAAGATGCAGGTCAATGGTCGCCGCCGTCTTTTTGATCTTTTGGTTGGCCCGGGTTTCCGGACGGTAATCGGACACCGCGGCGGTTTTGATCACTACGTCACTTTCGTTAAAATGGTTTTCCACAGCGGCCGCCATTTCCAAAGCAGTTGCAACCCGCAGGGTCTTGACCTTGTGCGGGCTGTCAAGGCTGGTGGGGCCTGAAACCAGTGTCACATCGGCGCCTCGTTGCGCCGCGGCCCGGGCCAACGCGTAACCCATCTTTCCGCTGGAAGGATTACCGATAAAGCGAACCGGATCAATGGCCTCAAATGTAGGCCCCGCCGTTACCAAAATACGGCGGCCGGCCAAATCCTGAGGCAACATGCATCCCAGGGCCTTTTCCAGAATGACCGCCGGTTCGGGCAGCCGACCCGGCCCCACAGCCCCGCAGGCCTGCTCACCCACTTCGGGTTCCAGCACGACCATGCCCAGTTCGCCAAGCCGTTTGATATTGGCCTGAACCACCGGTTTTTGATACATTGTAACGTTCATGGCCGGACAGACGAGAAGCGGCGCCGTGGCGGCCATAGCCATGGTAGTGACGGCATCGTCGGCAATTCCGGCGGCCAGCTTGCCGATCACATTGGCGGTGGCCGGCGCCACCACCATGAGTTCTATATCCTGTGCCCATTCAATGTGGCCTATGACGGCGTCTTGCTGGTCAAAAAGATCCCGGCACACAGGCAGCCCCGTGATCCCTTCAAAGGTGGCCGGCCCCACAAAAGCGGTAGCCGCCCGGGTCATCACCACCCGGACCACCGCCCCTTGCTTGACAAATAACCTGGCCAGCTCGGCACATTTGTAGGCGGCGATGCCGCCGGAAACGGCCAGCAGAATGGATCGATCGGCAAGCATGGTGTCTTATGATCCCTTTAACAATCCGCTTCCCGCAGTGGCTGTTACCGGAGAGACCCAAATCTCGACATGGGTGTTCCAACCCTTTTCGGTGATTAAAATCACACATGAACGATTCGTTTTGCGAAAGAGAAGAATCGAGCGGTCGGACTTAAAAGAGCTTATTTTGGCCCAATTGTCTTTGGCCATGTTGTTTTCAAAAAAAGTGATCAGTGAATTGGTGTTCACGCGCCCTTTCAATGTCAGCAAACCGGCGGTCATTCCGGAAGCGAGATAGACAAAGGAGTCCTTGTTCCTGATTTTCATCTCTTTGGGAACCAGCACATCGTCAAAGTCATAATAGACCGGCATAGGCCCGGCCGCCGCCGTGGTTTCACCCGACCGTTTTCGTTTTAGCTGTGTGCCGCAGCCCGTAACGGAGATCACTCCAAAACAAATCAGAACCGCGGTGATTATCCATTTTTGCGAACGCCCCAAAACCATTGGTCTTCTCCTTATCTCAACTATTATTCATCGGGTCGTAAACCGGTTCAGATGCTATTAAAAAAACCGATCCGGGTCAACCTCAATTGCGGGCCGTTGTCGCCGCTGCAGATTTAGCCCGAATTTTGCATGAAATTTTACCGGAAAATTATTTATATTGGATATTTCAGCTTGTTACCATATGTTTACGGTTATTTCCTGAACACCGCGTTGGTGTTTTGACATTGCTGACAGTTGATAAAATTTCATCCGGACGGACGCTCACGGGCTGCGTCCATTGGCTGTGTTATCAAGGGCTCGCAGTATGAGAATACAGCTTCGCCCTTGCTGCCTTGCCAATGAACCCATCCGTGGCGTGCAAAATCCGGGTTAGAGGCCTTTTCCCTTGATCCCTGGGACGCCGTTGGATAATAATAGCGTCAATGGTTTTTCAGGATACGACCCCCAAGGAGGAATCGCGATGAATTTTGAACTCACCCGTGAGCAAAAAGAGATTCAAAAAGCGGTCCGCGCTTTTGTCAAAGGTGAATTTAAAAAAGAGGTTATTGAGGAACTGCTTGAAAATCATCAGTTCCCCGAAAAGATCTGGCGCAAGGCGGCCGAGTTGGGGTTTATCGGTATTCATTTTCCCGAGGCGTATTCGGGGCAGGACCTGGGCGTGTTTGAAAATATCCTGGTGGCTGAAGAGCTGGCCCGGGGTGACAGCACCATCGGCGCCTGTCTGCTGATTGCCGACTTCGCTTCTGAAATTGTTCTCCACTTTGGCAGCGATGAACAAAAAGAGAAGTGGCTGCCAAAAGTGGCCGAAGGTGAGTGTCTCTCTTGCGGGGCCTTTACCGAACCCAACCACGGATCAGCCATTACGTCGGTGGATACCACGGCGGTGCCGGAAGACGGCCATTGGGTGATCAACGGTTCGAAGATATTTATTACCAACGCCGGTCCTTTGGCGGGCTTTTATGCGGTGCTGTGTCAAACGGACCCCGAAGCCCGTCCCAGCCACCGCGGCCTTAGCCTGATTCTGGTGGAAGCCGACAACCCCGGTGTCACGACTCAGGATGTAGGCCACAAAATGGGCATTACCCTCACATACACGGGTGAAGTGACGTTTACAGATGCACGGGTGCCCGAAAAGAACCTCATTGGCAAACTCAATAGAGGTTTTTATCAATTGATGGCGTTTTTTGACGAAAGCCGTATCCTGGTGGCCGCTCAGGCTTTGGGAACCGCTCAGGGCGCCTTTGACCGGGCCCTGGCATATGTCAAACAGCGGGAACAGTTCGGTAAAAAGATCGCCCAATTTCAAGCCACCCGGCATAAGTTGGCCGATATGGCCACCAAGATTGAAACCGCCCGGCTGCTCACCTATCAATCGGCCTGGAATTTCGACGAGGGCCGCATAGACCCGAAATTGACCGCCATGGCCAAGATGTGGGCCGCCCGTGTTGCGGTAGAGGTATGCGACGAGGCGATTCAGCTTTTGGGCGGTTATGGCTACATGGCCGAATATGAAGTGGAGCGCTTCTACCGCGACGCCAAAATTACCGAGCTGTATGAAGGCACCCGGGAGATTCAGAAGAACACCATCGCGAGTTATTTGATCGGAAAAATCAAGTGAATTTTCAACCGTCTAAAGACGGTGGCTGCGGCGGCCAGGCTCGCTCGGCCGGATTTCATCCGTCCCAATGACGGTGACACGGCGTTAAGCGATGAATCATCCGGAAAACCTGTGTCACTAAATCATTTAAATTTCAGGCAATTAACGATCTATCAAACACGGTGATAAGTAAGTATACCGTCCCCGGAATTCACGATCACTGCCGGCTGTTTAGCGCAACGGAGCGGCGGTCCGGTGCAACGGTTTGATAGCACTAGGTTCACACTTCCGGTCGGGAAGGTTGAAACGGCAACGGTCGGCAATCGTGCTTTGAACGGACTCAGCCTTTTCTTTCCAGTCATCATCTCCGCTTTTCAAATTCACGGCAACCCACGAGAAAAGGAGATTGGAAATTTCATATCCACAGGCCCTAGACGCATTATTGAGATCGCCGAGCTTTATCGGATAGACCTTATCTGAGACTTCTATCCAACACGTAATCTGATCTGAGTTTTTCGCTCGTCTCTTTTCTCGTTCGGCGTCAAATTCATCGGTCAGGCAAACGTCAACCGCGCGAAGAATGGGAATGAGGTCATTCTCGATATTCCGTTCAATAAAGATTTTGTTACGAGATTCTGCATACTCCCGGAATGTGAACAAATGCTTAATTAGGTCTGTATTCCATTGCTTTACTGATTCATCGTAGGATTTTTTTCGTTCACTGAGGTTTTTGTCTGCAACATTGCGTAATAGCGCGGACCCAAGGTATCCACTTTCTGTTGTTCTTCGTGATAAGGCTTGAGAAAATTGACGGATGTGATTGAATGCCTCTCTCTGCAAAAGACGTTTCTTTTCCTGATCTTGGAAATAGTTCGTAAGATACGAACCCAGAACACCCGTCAACAGAAAACTGATGAGCACAGAGAATATAGGATGCCTTAAGTACTCAAGTTTAGTTTTTTTACTTGGTGGGGGCTCAAGCTCTTTGCGAATTGCCATGCGTTGAACCTCCTCTTTAACCATATTTTCGAACTGCTCTCGATTTTGAAACTCCATGAAGGATCTCCCGAAGATTGGTGATAGGATAGGAGTCTAATTAGGGGTCAAGTCTGTTCTTGATTCTTCTTAATGGTCAATTCCATCTTCAATATCCCTTTACACAGTTCCGGTTCGTTCGCAAGCCTTTTTGTCATCCGCGTAACCGCTGCTGACCGTGCTGCCTGGATCTCAAACGCCCGGACAATTTGACCCAATGTATCGCGCCGCAGCTTTGTGACAAGATAGATCGCCGTGTTCCGGGGATCATTCCGCCACCCGCGCCGCGCCTTCAGAATGTCGGGCCGCGCTACACCGTAAAAAGCGCAAACGATCGCACAAATGCGATCCACGTCGAGCGCGCCGGTTCCCGGCTGGAAGAAATCCCCTGCTCAATCCTTGCCCCTCCGCAGCGCTCGTTGATCCGGTCACTAAATTACCATCGTCTTAAAGACGATGGGTTTGTGGTGTGTCAGCGTTATTTTAATGATCGGCCGGAAGGCCACCCCATTTATGGGGTGGTTGTTTACGCCGACTGGACGAAACCACCGGCTTTAGCCGGGGGTGATCGGTATCTACATACATACTGCTATCTGAAAGATGACCGTCTTACAGACGGTGGTTTGAACCTTATAACGGACGAATGAACGCCTGGGGACCGAGGCAAACGGGCCGCCTGCTCCGATTGACGGCCCGGCTGACACCCTCCTCCCCAGCTACAGGTACCCATCGACGATAGCGGCCCAGCCTCTCTGCGCTCCGCTGAAAGTTTCTGTTAGCGAAAATACATTATACGGCTCTCATAATATAAAACGAGTAGCCGTAGATTTTTTCATGTTCTTTAAAGATTTTCATTTCCTCTTCTGTTTCACTAATAACGGACTGCATAACACTGTCATTTGAATTCTTGAATGATTCCATGTTATTTCGAAGTGGTTCATAGTAATTATCCCACCAAGCCTTGGACGGCAAACGATGTACGCCTAAAACGTCAAAGCCTGATGTGTTAATAATGTCAGAGTTTTCCGGCTCGGTCCTGATAGAAGGGTAGGCATTTTCCATAAATGCCTTTACAGGTTCCGGTACTTCACTTGTGAAATAATTCATTTCCGAAATGACGGCTATGCCATTAGATGCCAGTAACGGCCTCCAGGCTTTCAACGCGCCTTCAAATGTTATGTGATACGCCGCTCCCTCAGACCATAGGAGGTCAATGGTTCCTGGCTCCCAATCAAGATTTCCCATGTCACCTTCGACGGTTTCTACCAACTGTTCAAGCCCTCGCTGTTTTGCTCGATCTTCGAGTTCATCTAAGAATTCTCTCGATACGTCTACAGCCCGTACCCCTGATCCAAACTTGTCCGCCAGAAATAGTGTCCCTGCACCCGCACCGCAACCGATGTCTGCAATACGTGGTTTTGTTGGCATATCCGGAATTTGTGAAATAATATAGTTCGAATACTCTGTATCGCCAGGGCCTTGTCTCTCAAGGCCTCGGTGTAATTCGACAAGCGCCCTAATATATCCCGAATTTTCACAGCAACTATTCATGTTTGTCTTTTCAATCTTGAAAGCAGTACGGTTTGTCTTATCATTGTTTTCACCTCGCTGGTGAGGGTTGCGGGTTGATCAAGGACCTCCTGTCTACCTGAATCAACGAGGTTTTTCAATCTCTTGCACTTCTATTCCATTGGTAATCGAGAAGCCTGGATTGATGGTGACGAGTTTGATCTTGATGGTTTCAAGGCTGCTGCAGCCTTCGCCTGAAGGCGAGGGGTTTTCTCCCATTCCCCGAATGGGACAATAAGAATTCAGCCAAGGTGAAACACATTTCTTTAAAACAAAGAAAGAAACAGGGAAAGGAACGAATCGTGCAACGAAATATATATTTGAGGTTAAATAAAGTGGGCTTGGGAAGAAGATGCGTCAGTCGGTTAGCAGTGGCGGTGACAGGTCTGCTGCTGGTTTTGCTGCTGCTGTTGCTTCCGGCGCCGGTCTGGGCCGCGGGCGGTTTAACCGGCGGAACCGGTAACAACATCGGCGCAAATACGGATGACAACATCATCGGTGGAAATAGCAACATCCTTGGCGCCGACGCGGATGGAAACGTCGTCGGCGGAAGGCGTAACTCCCTTGCCCCTGGTCTAAGGGATAGCTCGGTGACCGGCCGGGAAAACATCAACAGCGGCGATTACAGCGCCGTTAGCGGCCAGAGCAACACGAACACTGGAACCCACAGCGACGTCAGCGGCTACCGGAACACCAACAGCAGTGATTTCAGCAACCTCAGCGGCTACCGGAACACCAACAGCGGCGATTACAGCCAAGTCAGCGGCCAGGAAAACACCAACGAGGGTACCCACAGCGCCGTCAGCGGCCAGAGTAGCGCCAACACCGGCGCCTACAGCGCCGTCAGCGGCTACCGGAACACCAACAGCGGCGATTTCAGTGAGGTCAGCGGCCAGGAAAACACCAATGAGGGAACCCACAGCGACGTCAGCGGCTACCGGAACGCCAACAGCGGCGATTCCAGCCAAGTCAGAGGCCAGACCAACACGAACACTGGCATCTACAGCGACATCAGCGGCGGGGATAACAGCAACAGCGGCTGGGGCAGCACTGTCAGCGGCGTGTTCAACACCAACAGCGGCCATTACAGCGCCGTCAGCGGCGTCTATAACGCCAACAGCGGCTATTCCAGCGAAGTCAGCGGCCGACAAAACACCAACAGCGGCAGTCACAATACCGTCAGCGGCCTGGAGAATACGGTGGATGGCGCCTATAACGCCGCGTTTGGCCGGAACTCCAGGGTGACCGGCGATAACCACCTGGTTTCCGGTCAGGGCAACACAGTGACGGGCAACAACAATGTCGTCACCCAGGGGGCCCGTGCCACCGGCAACAACATTATCGCCATGGGTCAGGGCGCCCAGGGCATGGCCACCGGGTCCATCGCCATCGGCAACCGGGCCGTTTCGTCCAGTGGCGCCGATACCGCCCTGGGCAACGATGCCAGTGCTGTCGGCGGCAGCTCCACGGCCGTGGGGAGCGGCGCGACGGCCAGCGCCGCTAACAGCGTGGCGCTCGGGGCGGGCAGTGTCGCCGACGGGTCAACCCTCGCCCAGCCTGCCTATAGTCCCCCCGGTGGTACCATTTCCGGTACAACGCCGGCGGGTGAAGTATCGGTGGGCAGTTCCGGTAACGAACGGCGTATCACCAACGTCGCCGCCGGCGCGGCGCCGACCGATGCGGTAAATGTCAGCCAACTTCGGGCGGTGGGGGATCAGGTTGAGACCAATACCGGCAACATTGCTACCAATGCCGGAAACATCACTACCAATGCAGGCAACATCGCTGTCAATGCAGGCAACATCGCTGTCAATGCAGACAACATCGCTACCAATGCAGGCAATATCGCCACCAATGCAGGCAACATCACCACCAACGCCGGCAACATCACCGTTAACCGGAATCTGATCAACAGTAACAGCCGGCGAATTTCAACCAACGCGAACAACATCGCCGATAACCGACGGCTGATCAATGTCAATGCCGGAAACATCGCCGATAATCGCGACCTGATCATCACCAACGCGGACAATATCGGGGATCTGCATCAGCGTATGGCTCGCGCCAAAGGCGACATCGACACCAACCGCCAGGGAATCGCCCTGGCCATGGCCATGACGGCGCCCCGGTTGGACCCAGGCAAGAATTTGGCTGTGTCGGCATCCCTAGGCCACTTTGACGGCGAAAGCGCCCTGGGTGTGATGGGTCTCGGCCGCATCTCCGAATCCACATCGGGGTTTGCGGGCGCCTCTTTTAACGAGGACGAGGTGGGCTACAAAGCCGGTGTGATGTTCCAATGGTAGCCGACAGGAGATATCCAACTCGTAGAAACACTGACGGCGAACAATGGTCGGGAGTTGACTGAACAGGCTGGCATGGCGTACCATGGGGCATCTTCCTGTTTGCGGGTCATTGTTTGTTGTTTGGGCGCTCCACACATGCCCCGCAAGGAGGATTTTTTCAACAAACCTTTATTGTCCCATTCCGGGAATGGGAGAAAAACCCTCGCCTTTAGGCGGTTGAGAATTCACTTTACTTGTCAAAGAGCTATTTGGGACAAGAGTGACGGTAAATATATACCACCCATAACCGTGGACTCTCCGGAACGCCATGCAGCCTGTCACCACCGGACTGGATAATTTCCGCCAATCACCGCCTCATTTTGTGGGCCGGAGGAGATTGGGCTTGCTGTGCAACCCGGCCTCGATCAACAGCACCTTTGTTCACGCCCGAGAGCTGATCGACCAATCATTTCCGGGCAGGCTAACAGCGCTGTTTGCTCCCCAGCATGGCTTTTTCGCCGATAAGCAGGACAACATGATTGAATCGGATGATGGGGTGGATGATACCGTTACGCGGCCCATTTTCAGTCTATATGGTAAAACCCGCAAACCCACTGAAGCGATGATGGCGGCCATTGACATTCTACTGGTGGATCTGCAGGATGTGGGTGCCCGGGTGTACACATTTATCTACACCCTTTCCCACTGCATGGAAGCGGCCAAACAGTTCGGGAAAAAAGTGGTGGTGCTGGACCGGCCCAACCCCATTGGCGGCATCCGGATTGAGGGCAATATCCTGGAACCGGAATTTGCTTCGTTTGTTGGGCGTTATCCGATCCCCATGCGTCACGGCCTGACCATTGGCGAAATGGCCACACTTTTCAACGACCACTTTGGTATCGGCTGCGATCTCACCGTGATCCCCATGACCGGTTGGCAACGAAAGATGGATTTTGCCGCAACCGGACTTCCCTGGGTGCCGCCATCGCCCAATTTGCCCACAGCCGCTTCTACCTTGGTTTATCCCGGCCAGGTGATTTGGGAGGGCACCAATGTTTCCGAGGCCCGGGGAACCGCCCTTCCCTTTGAAATGATGGGCGCGCCCTACCTTGACGCCAAAGAGATCCTGGCAAAACTGGAACCCGAGGTGACCCGGGGGGCCATTCTTCGCCGTGTCACCTTTGAGCCCACTTCCAACAAATGGCAAGGGGAAACCTGCCAGGGATTTCAAATTCATGTGACCGACAGGCGCCAATACCGTCCGTACCGGTTAAGTTTACGGATGTTGCAACTGATCATGGCCCTTTATCCCAATGATTTTGCCTACAAGCAGCCGCCATACGAATATGAACATAAAAAGCTGCCCTTGGACCTGATTGTAGGATCGAGGATCGTCCGCCGGGCTCTGGAAACGCAAACACCTTTTGAAGATCTTGAAAGGAGCTGGCAACCACAATTGGAGCAATACCAAAAATTACATCGGCGGTTTCATCTCTATTTGGACTAAAGTAGAGCTGATTTCAGGGAAGTGAATTCTCAACCGCCCAAAGGCGAGGGTTTTTCTCCCATTCCCCGAACGGGACAATAATCACGATTCAGGGTGCGGATACAAATGACCGGCTCACAATCAGATACCACAAAAGAGAACCATGTTTTTGAGTGGAAACGGATGCAGTTCAAAGGCAACAAGGTGTGGTTGGCCATGACCGCTGATTCCACCCCGCTGACCCGCGCGGGAAAAGTGCGGATCAAATATAATCTTGATCAGTCTTACGAGTATTGGGTGCATGCGGACAGCGTCATAGCGCTGGGCCCAGGGGGAGAAGTAACGATCCCTTCGAAACCTGATGGATCGGGTCCAAAAAGATCGTCAAAGCCCTCAAAACAGCCGTTGAAATCGGGTGTCCCTATCGACGCCATCCAAATTTATACCGATGGCGCCTCATCCGGAAACCCGGGCCCGGCAGGCGCAGGCGTGGTGCTGATCTACGGAAAGCACCGTAAAGAGATCTCGCAGTATTTGGGTCGCACCACCAACAATGCGGCTGAACTGACAGCCGTTCAAATTGCGCTAAGCCACTTGAAAACCACCACAAAACCGGTGGCGCTCTATACGGACAGCAGCTATGTCATTGGTATGTTGACAAAAGGGTGGAAAGCCAAACAGAACGGATCATTGATCGCTGATATTAAGAAACAGATGGCCCGATTTAAAACGCTCACGTTGATCAAAGTGGCCGGGCATGCAGGCATTGATGAAAACGAACGGGCCGATCAACTGGCTGTCGAGGCAATCACCAACGCTTCAAAATAGTCGGCCCCGCTTAACACACGCCTGTGTCAAATGGGGCCGGACAGATATGCAATGTAAACGCAAAACTATTTTTTCAGATCATCAATCTCTTTTTTCAGGTCTGCAATCTCCTTTTCATACTTCTCTTTATCCGCCTGGGTCGAGGCGTCCTCTTTTTTATCTTTTTTCCAGTTATCTTTCAACTCATCAAAGCCCAGATAGAGGGCCAAACCACCTCCCAACAACAGGATAATGGGCAGCACCCCCGCAACCACTTCCAAAAACTTCCCAAACCAGATGGAAAGACCGATGAGCCCCAATACCGCGGCAATCGCGCCACCAATCAAAGTTATCATAAAACGCCTCCTCCTTAAATGTAACTCCCTTTAAATAATGGATAAAATGATGGAATACCCTTGTGGAAGGTATCCCTTCTGTCGCCTTCATGCACAACCTGTTGTATCGGTTTTGTATTCGTTTTTCAACACCCAATCGTGACTGTTCGTCGTTATCGCGGTCCAAAAATTAACACAGCCCCTGTTTCATGGCAAGGGAAAAAAGATCCCCAAAATCCGCGATTGATTTTTTGCAAACCTGTTCATTGACCCATGTCGGCCAAAAAACAGCACCCCGCAGCCTCCTGTTGTAAGCCCTGTTTTACGTGGAGCGCCAAACCGAACCGCTCGCCGTCGCCCGCGAGCCGGGGTTTGGCGGATGCCGGTCCGGCTTTTTCGACAGATCCGGACCCATGGCCAATTCACCCGACAGGACCGGTCCCGCATGAGGGGTAATCAGGTCGTTTGTCTTTTCAAGCTTGAACCCGAATTTTGCATGAAATTTTACCGGAAAATTATCTATATTTGATATTTCAGCTTGTTACCATACCATATGTTTACGGTTATTTCCCAAACACCGTTTGGGTGTTTTGACATTGGTAACAGATTGGTAAAATTTCATCCGGACGGACGCTCACGGGCTGCGTCCATTGGCTGTGTTATCAAGGGCTCGCAGTATGAGAATACAGCTTCGCCCTTGCTGCCTTGCCAATGAACCTATCCGTGGCGTGCAAAATCCGGGTGCAAAATCCGGGTTGAAAGGCGGTGCGGTTTGTCTTATCATTGTTTTCACCTCGTTGGTGAGGGTTGCGGGTTGATGAATCACCTCCTGTCCGCCTGAATCAACGAGGTTTTTCAACCTTTTGGACTACTTTCCGTATGATTCATCACGGATCCTCGGAGATCCATTGAAACTGCATTCCGATTCTGGTAAATTTTCGCTCTTGCTGATGCTTGGATTAAACATTCAGTAAAATTCTCAACCCGGATCATGCGCCTCAATATGATGTAACTCATTATGGCTGCTGCCTCAAATAATAACCCTTCGGGAAATTGGTTCAAGGACCGGCTGTTACGCGGGAATGAGTATCGGTTTTTATGTTACTTCCCCTTTAAAAAGAGCCTGTCCCAATGGCTGCTAACCCTTTTTTACTCGGGTATTCGCATCGACCCGGAACAAAAAAAACTGCTCCGGCAGCTCCCGAAAAACGCCTCGATTGTTTACGTCAATAAAACCCCCAGCCAGTTTGAGTATCTTTTTTATCACAACCGGTTTCCGCAGTTAGGGTTACCGTCGCCCGAAATCGGCATGGAATATCGGGTGCTGATTTGGCAGCCGATACTACGTTTATGGCGGGTGGCGTTGTCCCATCTTTACCAGAGTCTGATACGCCGCCATTTTCCCGACCCTTACGATAGCGGCTATATCCGCAGGCACTTAGATGATGGTAAAGCCGCCATGTTGGCCTTGATGGGTGAAAAGGGGTTTAACCGTCGTTTCGTAAAGCATAAGACCGGCCCGCTCCAGTTTCTGATCGAATACCAGAAAGAGATCCACCGCCCGGTCTGTCTTGTGCCTCTTTTGATGATCTTTGGCCGCAAGCCTGAAACGGCATCCGGTTCCTTTAGGGATATTCTTTTTGGCACCAGCAGCCGTCCCGGATTTTGGCGCAAGGTGATCCGTCTCTTTACCCAGCCTGAAAAGATATTCGTGGAAGTGTCCGAGCCGCTGAATTTACAGGCGGTGCTCAACCAGACCGCGCCGGAAGACCACGATTCCGTGCGTCTTTCATTGGCGGTACGGGGGCAACTGCTGGATCAGATCAACCGTCACCGCCAACGAATCACCGGCCCTTCGCTAAAAAGCCATCTGGAGATCAAGGAATCCATTTTAACCAACCCGCGACTTGAATCGTACCTGACCCATTACGCCGAATCAAAAAAAACAGACCTGCGCAAGGTTCATAAAAAGGCCAGCGAGTATGTGGATGAAATTGCCGCCAGGTACAGCCCGACCTTTGTGGAGTTTGCGGCGCCCATCGTCAAATGGATCATCACTACCATGTTTGACGGTATCAGCGTCAACACCCAGGCCGTAACCCGGCTTAAAACGAAAGCGTTCAAGGGTCCGCTGATTTTTGTGCCCTGCCATAAAAGCCACCTCGATTATCTGACGATCCCCTATGTTCTTTATGCCAACAACCTGCCGTCACCCCATATTGTAGCCGGTAAGAACATGTTTTTTTGGCCCTTTGGGGCCATCGCCCGGGCCGGCGGAAGCTTTTCCATCCGCCGCACATTTCGAGGCGCCGCCCTCTATTCCAAGGTATTTGCCGAATATGTGCATAAATTGCTCAGCGAAGGGTTTAATATTAAAATATTTGTGGAGGGCACCCGCAGCCGATCAGGCAAACTTCTCGTACCCAAGTTGGGATTTCTCTCCATCCTTGTTGCGGCCTGCAAAAACGGTGCTTGCGAGGATATGACCTTTGTGCCGATCTATATCGGTTATGATCAGGTGGTGGAAGACAATACCTATCTTCACGAGCTGGAAGGCGGGGAAAAAAAACCTGAGAGTTTTTTCCAGGTCATCAAAGCGCGCAAATTTTTAAAAAAACGCCACGGCAAAATCTATGTGCGTTTTAACACCCCCATTCCCTTGACGGAACTGGCGAGAACCACCCGCATCGATCTGATGAGCGCCACTTCCAAACAGACCAATCAATTGATCCGCACGCTGGGCGATCGTATCATCAATGCCATTGACACGGCCTCTTTAGTCACTCCCCACGCTTTGGCGGCGGCGGCGCTTCTCAACAGTCCGCAAGATATCATTACCCATAAAGCCATCAAGCAATACGTCGATACCTATTTGAAATTTTTGGATTCCCAAAAGACAGCGCTGTCCGACACTTTGATCGTCAATACCGAACATGCCGTTGAGCAGGCGGTGAACCATTATATTCAGAAAGGATATATCGATCGGGTTGATTCAAAAAAAGAGGCGATCTACCCGGAAAGCCGCTTTCAGGTGGATGCGGCAAAACGGGCCGGGCTCGATTATTATAAAAATAATTGCATCTTCTTTTTTGCGCCCGCCGCTATTACCGCCACCGTCATTCTTACCCGGGACGCCTTTTTATTCGCCTCGGCCGACCTTCGCGCGGGGTACCGTTTCTTAGAAAATCTATTCCAAAATGAATTTTCTTTTGATCCCGACATTTCAGTTGAAACAAAACTGCGCAAATGCCTGAAGGCGTTTATTGACGACGCTATGATCATCCCCCATCCCACAATACCGGATGCTTACAACCTCACATCGTCGGGTTTTCGTAAATTGCAGTTGTTTGCCAATTTTTTAACGCCCTTTTTGGAATCATACCTCATTGTGGCTACGGTGTTGCAGTCAACACCCCGCAAGAAGCTGAACGGCAAAAACCGGCTTAAATTAACCATGGCCGCAGGCAAACGGATGGTCAAAAACAAGGATGTCCGTCACAGTGAGGCGGCCAATAGAAACTATTTTGAAAACGCCCTGGCCTACTTCAAGGCCCAACAGGTTCACGGCGCTGAATCCATGGGTCACCTGGGACCAATCAAAGATCAAATTCAACGCCACCTGGAGTATCTGCGGGAGTAGGGGCAGGTTGAAGGGTCACCTTTGATGAATGCATTGATTTTAGCGGCCGGACTTGGCACCCGCCTGCGACCCTATACGGAAAAGCTGCCCAAACCGCTCTTTCCTATAGCCGGGACCACGCTTTTGGACACGGCTGTTTCCCGGTTGGCTGCCGCCGGCTGTCAAAAAATTGTCATCAACACACATCACCTAGCCGATCAGATTCACGCCCATATTGATGCCCACGATTACCCTGTCCCCATCGCTGTATCCCATGAGCCGGAAATTTTAGGGACCGGCGGCGCCGTTCAAAAAGCGTCACAGTTGTTGGGCTCAAAACCCTTTTGGGTGGTGAACAGCGATATCACGCATGACATTCCCCTGGCCGCGGTCTATGCATACCATCTGCAACATCCCCATCCGGCTACTTTAGTGCTGGTGAATGATCCTGACTTTAACACCGTCTGGCTGGACGTAAACGAAAACATCCGCCATTTCCGGCGACAATCCGTTACGGATACACGCAAGGGCCGCTGGTTAACCTTTACCGGTATTCAGTTGGTGGATCCACGAATATTGGAGTACATACCATCCCGCGGTTTTTATTCGATTATTGATGCCTACCGTTCGCTCATCCAAAGCGGTTTTGAAATTCGAGGCTGCTTTGTAAAAAAAGCAAACTGGCTTGATGTCGGCACGCCGGATCGTTTTCAGCGGGCGGTTCGCCGAAAAATAGCATCCACCCTTTTAAAGCAGAACAAAAGTACAAAGAACCAAAAGATCCGTGTGAAAGCACTGGCCGGCGACGGTTCGGATCGCCGCTGGTCACGCCTTAGCATGGACGGTGACAGCGTTATTTTATGCGAGCACGGGATCACCATAGGCGCCGGGACCCAGGAGATAGACGCCTTTTCCGCCATTGGAACGCATTTAACAAACCGGGGAATCAGCGTCCCCACACTCCTCCATCACGACCGCTTTAGCGGCCAAGTGTATCTGGAGGATCTGGGTGATACGCATCTGCAGGATGTGGCGGCCAAGACATCAGACCCTGCAACGCTAACGACTCTTTATGCAGGGATTTTTCGGCGCCTGTTTCAACTGGCCACAGACGGCGCCAACGGGTTTGATCCGGCCTGGGCCTATCAAACCCCTTATTATGATAAAGATGTGATACTTGAAAAGGAATGCCGCTACTTTTTAGAAGCTTTTGTCAACGACTGGTGCGGTCAAAATGAAAAATGGGCCACCTATGCCCCGGAATTTGAAACCATTGCCGATGTTATTGAAACCCACGCTATTCAAGGGTTGCTGCACCGGGACATGCAGTCGCGCAACATCATGATGAAAGCACCCGCCGAGCCATATTTTATCGATTTTCAGGACGCCCGGCTGGGGCCGGTGCAATACGATCTGGCATCACTGCTCATAGATCCCTATGTGGTTCTTTCCCATGCGTTCCGCAGTGAACTGACACACATGGCCTCGGCTTTTTATGTGAGCAAATTGAGGTGCGACCCAAAATCTTTCAACCGCGCTTTCGCCGCCTGCGCCCTTTCCCGTAACCTGCAAATACTGGGCGCCTTTGCGTACCTGACCCTGCAAAAAGGCAAAACGGCTTTTGCCCGATATATCCCCAAGGCGCTGGAACAGTTGCAATCATCGCTGGCGCAATATACTATTGAACTCGGGGATGATTTGCTGCCCCGGTTGAGAGCTCTGGCGGCGCGCCTGAAGCGCCACCTCCCGGAATCATTCAAACCGGTATGAGAGGGAAACGTCAATGCAACCGATTCAGATCATGGTCAACGGTATGCCCGGCAACATGGCGATGCGGGTGGCCGCCGCGGCCCGGAACGACATCCGTTTTAACGTGCTCCCCGCTTCGCTGACAGGGCCGGAAATTGAAACCACTGAAGTTGAAGTTGCCGACATGGCCGTCCAACTTTTTCAACCCCGCCAACGCCCCGAGGCCATCGCCGGGATCGACGCCCTTAGCGGCCCTCTCATTGCCGTTGATTTTACCCACCCGACCGCTGTGCACGAAAACGCCGCCTTTTATTGTGATCGTCAAATCCCTTTTGTCATGGGGACTACAGGGGGTAACCGGGATCAATTGGTTGAAATGGTCGAAAATGCGAAAAATATCGCCGTTATCGCCCCCAACATGGCCAAGCCCGTCGTGGCCTTTCAGGAGATGGTAGCGCACGCCGCGGCCTCTTTCCCGATGATTTTTCAGGATTACCAGTTGACCGTGGTGGAAAGCCATCAACAGGGCAAGGCCGATACCAGCGGCACGGCCAAAGCGGTGGTGGGCGGTTTCAATAAAATGGGCATCGATTTTGGTGTTGATGAGATCACCCGAATCCGCGATCCCGAAGCACAGCAAAAAATCGGTATTCCTGAAAAATATCTGGACGGCCACGGCTGGCATACCTACACCCTGACCTCACCAGACCGGACGGTGAAACTTCAATTCACCCACAATATCAACGGCCGCCAGGTTTACATGTCCGGGGTCCTGGATGCGGTGGAATATCTACATACAAAAACGGCGTCAGGCGCTTCCGGGAAAGTCTTTGATATGATGGATGTGCTGAAGGGTCATTGAGCGAACATCCTCCAATACTTTTTTTAGGGGAATGTTGTATTGGGTCGCCGCCCGCTTGCAATCATCATATTCAGGAGAAATGTTGATAATCTTCCCATCGTAACGCGCCACCTTAACTTGAATGGCGCCATAATCCGTATCGATTTTTTCAATCCTCCGTTGGGCCGTGACTCGATTTTCGGTGCGCCAGCGAACCCCGATGGTTGTCGCCTCTTTCAGCAGGGTCTCCGTTAATTTTTGTCTCAGGTCTGGTGGGCAAAGAACGGATAGAACAGTACCCGGACGATTTTTTTTCATCTGTACCGGGGTCAAAAAAACATCCACCGCACCCTCGTCAAACAATCGATCAAACAGGTAATCGTAAAGCTGCGGGTTCATATCGTCAATATTGGTTTCAACCAGAACAACGCTCTCCTTTTCATCTTTTTCTTCTTTACCTTCGGTATCTCCGATAAAGAGGCGCAGAAAATTGGGAATTTCCAAATCGGCGGTCCCGGAGCCATACCCGATTTGGCGGACGGTCATTTCCGGCATTGGCCCAAAAGCGGATGACAGTGTTGACAGGATCGCCGCGCCGGTCGGAGTCAAAAGCTCGCCCTTAACGCTGGTTGAATAAACCGGCTTCTCTTTCATTAGCGCCGCGGTGGCAGGCGCCGGTACCGGTAAACTACCGTGAGCGGATTCAATCGCGCCAAAACCCGTATGAATTGGTGAACAGACGATTTTTTGAATCCCCAGCAACGAAATGCCAATGACACTGCCGACAATATCAACGATGGCGTCAACAGCGCCCACCTCATGAAAATGGATCGAATCAATATCGGTTTGATGAACCTGGGCTTCCGCTTCGGCCAGGCGCAAGAAAATCGCCTTGCTGTTCTCTTGGATGGATAGGGCCAGACCGCTCTGTTCAATCAGATTGTAAATATGAGAAAGGTTTCGGTGTTGATAAGCCTCGGGCCCATCAATATGAACGTGTACTTGAGTACCGCCGATCCCCTTTTTGACGGCCTTTTCGGTGGTTACGGAAAAATGGGGCAAATTGAGCTTCGCCAATTCTTCCCGTAAATCTTCCGGCGGCATCCCTGCATCAATCATTGCTCCCAGCACCATATCCCCGGAAGCACCCGCAAAACAGTCAAAATAGGCGGTTCTCAAAGTTCTTCCCCGACCATCGGTTGATGTGATTCACCCAATTGATTAATCAGGCCGGCCTGGTAACCCGCGCCGAATCCATTGTCAATGTTAACCACCGAAACACCGGGTGCACAACTGTTCAACATGCCCAGCAACGCGGCCAGGCCGCCAAAACTGGCCCCGTAACCAACACTGGTGGGCACACCGATGACCGGGCAGGCGACCAATCCGCCCACCACACTGGTCAATGCGCCTTCCATGCCCGCCACCACCACGGCAACACGCGCTTGAAAGAGATCTTCCCGGACTTCGAGAAGCCGATGGACGCCCGCCACACCGACATCGTACAGGCGATTCACTCTATTCCCCAGTGTTTCCGCCGTCACCGCCGCCTCTTCGGCTACAGGCAGGTCCGATGTCCCTGCGGCAACAATGGCAATGTTGCCCACAGTAAGACTCTTTTTCGGATTGACCACCACGATACGGGCCACGGAGTGGTACTCACAATTCAGATCCATTTCTCTGATTCCGTCATACACCTGAAGGTTGGCCCGCGTCGCCATGATATTATGATGCGATGGCGCCAGGCGCTCCAGGATCCCCTGGATCTGATCAACGGTTTTCCCCGCACAATAGACCACCTCCGGCACGCCCAGGCGAAGCGAACGGTGGCTGTCAATTTTGGCGAAGCCAATATCTTCGAAGGGGAGGTTTTTCAGCCGCGCCCGGGCGGTATCGACATCAACCGCCCTGTCTCTAACCTGCTCTAATAATGTCGTAAGTTTTTGGCGATCCATTTCATCTGTCCGTTACTGTGGCAAGTAAGGCGCCCTCTTTGTTATTATTCTCCCATTCGGGGAATGGGAGAACATCCTCGCCTTTGGGCGGTTGAGAATTCACTATGTCTCGTTGATCGCGCGATTTAAACGTCCCATGCCGTAACCTTCAAGATCCAACGCAACGTAAAGAAACCCCACGCTTTTCAGATAAGAGACAAGTTTTTGCCGCACCGGCGGGTCCAGAAAAGCGTCAATCGCGTTGGCTGCTATCTCGATTCGGGCGGCGTCCCCTTCATGCCGGACGCGGACCTCTTTTGATATGCCTAAGGTACGAATAAAGGCCTCCCCTGCATCCACCTGCTTCAATTTTTCCGGGGTAATCAATTGGCCATAGGGAATCCGTGACGCCAGACAGGCGCCTGAGGGGTTGTCCCAGGTTGGCAAGCCCAGCGATCTTGACAACTGCCGGATCTCCTTTTTTGTGAGCCCGGCTTCCCGTAAAGGGCTGCGGACATGTAGCTCCCTTGCGGCGCGGCTGCCCGGTCGGTAGTCGGTTTGGTCATCCATATTTTCGCCGTCCACCACCCAGGGGATCTGTCGCTCGGTCGCGATACGGAGCAATGCCCCAAAACGGATCTTTTTGCAAAAATAGCACTTATCCGATGGATTCTCAATAAATTCACGGTGCTCCATTTCGTTGGACGGCAACGTTATGTAACGGACGCCCGTTGCCTTGGCATACGCTTGGGCGGCCTGTTTTTCATGGGCCGGGGTTGTGGCCGAGAGTGCCGTAACGGCAAGCACACGGGTATTCAAGGTATCAATGGCAGCCCGCAATAAAAAAGTGCTGTCCACGCCACCTGAAAAGGCCACCAAAACCTCGCCCAACCCCTTTAATATTATTTGCAACTCTTTATATTTACCTTGGATTTCCATTTCAGCAAAACGACATTTCATCCCAAGACCGCGGGTATTACGCCAAACGCTGTTTGGCCTGGGCCATCAGTCTGCCGATGGCGATTTTCTGGGGACAGCGATGCTCAGCTTCGCTGTAATCGATATGGTTCAGGCGACGACGGGCGCTTTCCGGCAGATTTCTGAACCTCGCAGCCGCCCTTTCATAGTCGCCGTAACTTTCGGCGTACATCAGGTAGCGCATGATATCGGCGATGGGAACATTTCCCGCTACGGCGTTTTCACAAATATCACTGCATCCCGCACAATAGGAACATGAAGTCGCATCGGCATAGCCCGCCATCTGTTCCAAATCCGCTGCTGACAAGCGCGTCTTGTCCATGGCCGCAGCTATATTCGCCATTAAAATCGTCATGTTGGGCATCTGGGAACAGATTGCCGATATCTTGGGATTTTCCCACACCGCTTTTAGCTTGGCCTGTTCCTGGGTAAACCCCTTTTCAAGAAAGCGCTCTTTAAGGGCCGGTTCCTCGTCGGAAGAGAAGAGGCCCTGGCCGCCGCCCTGGGTTTTCATGGCTGTCAAGCCGATGCCCATATCTACGCAGGCGTCCACGGCCTGTTTCATCTTCCGTTTGTGCATGAGTCGATAATTGTAGGTCATCATGATGCCGTCGATCCAGTCAAACCTGGCCGCACTGGAAAGGCATTTCTCCATGTTGCGGTGAGTGCTGAACCCGAACAGCCGAATGTTGCCCGCTGCTTTCTGTTTTTCGGCCCAGGCGCGCACCTCATTCGTCAAGGGCCTTGTATTCCGAAAGGCGTGCATGAAAAAAAGGTCGATGGTATCGGTATTCATCCGTTTGAGAGAAAGGTTGAGATGCCCGGTCATCCCATCCGGGTCGCGATCAGGCGATTTGGTCACCAAAAAGATTTTTTGGCGCTCTTCGGGGTACTTTTTGAAAAACCGACCGATCCCCTCTTCACTGGCGCCGTTGCCGTACACATGGGCCGTATCCCAGTAGGTCACTCCGAGGCGAATCGCCTGTTTGAGCATCAACTGGTTGTTGGGAATATCAAACATGCCCCCCAGGCTCAAAATCGGCACCTCGATACCGGTTTTTCCAAAGGGGCGGGTGGGCATTTGAGCATGCTGGTTGGCATCCTCTTTCCCGGCCCGCGCCATTTTCGGCCCCAGTACGGCGCCGATGCCGCCTACACCGGCGGTTTTTAAAAAATTTCGACGGGATATTTTCTTTCGGTCCATTTGTCACCCTCCTTTTTGAAATGAGAAATAAACAGAACGCGATGCGACCACATGATAAAGGGGTCCCGATGTTACCATAGTACCTATTAAAACGGTATCAACGCCGCCTCGATTTTTTCGTAAAGCCCGTCGATCTTTTTTTGAATCTCCATGGTTTGCGCTATGGCGGTGATGATTTTCACGTAATGCTTCATATCGTTCAATGACAATACCCGGCCCTTTCGGTCTTTGAGCCATTTTTGGCAGACCTGGTACCCGCCGATGCGATATTGCCGGACTGTTTCGTTTACGTTCTCAAAGTATTGGTTCTTGTTGATATAGATGCGATGGTTCTTTTTATCGTATCGGATTTTAGCGATGCGGTTGTCACCCGATCCCTGGAATTTGGCCATGGGGGTATCCAGGTCCGGAGACTTCATCAGGTGGAGATCGGCCAGATGTTCACCGAACGCCGCCATTTTTTGAAACAGATCACGGTTCTTGGTAAACGGCACCCTGGGAAAATCGGTTTTGAGAAATTCGGCGTATTTTTGACGGTAGGTCTCCGAATACAGCACGGCGTAGATGTAGTAAAAAATCGCTTCGGGCGATGGGTTGGTAACATAGGTTTTGGAAAGTTTTGCAAGGACTTTTTTGCCGATGTTGGGTTGCTTTCCCTGGACTAGTTCCCGTTCTTTGAGAAGGCGCTGTTCTTCAGGGTCGGGATAGCAAAATAAGGGGCAAACGTAATCTATTGTTTTTAAAGATACCGTGACATGTTCAACTAACATATTTGAGCATAAAACATGTGTCCAAGGTATTTTTGTCTCTACTCTTTTTGGGAAAATCAATCCTAAATTATCCTCCAACATATGCCGCATGACATTCCTGCGTGACCTCTCAATCACGGCCTCGTGATAAAAAATCCATCGCGCATCAAATGGCCGGTATAGGATTTTAGAAAAAGATTCCTCCCAGTGCTTATCATTTCCAATAGCCTCTCTTGCGTTTTCAATCTTCCAATTCTTTTTGTCCTTCAGTTTGTAAGGCATCGACACCAATTCATTCGGCAAGCTTTCATCTTGAAACATTCGTATCCGCCTTTTGAGCGCCTTTTTATCAGTATCGATAACAAATTTATCCCGCGAAGTAACCACACCCACACTGCTCACCGGAAAAATATCCGTCACTTTCAAAAACGTTTCATACTGAGCCAGCAATTGTTCATCCCGCGGCACAAAGAGATACAGTTCCGGTTTCGGGGAGAGTTCCTGCCAATTCGTGGTTTTCAGATCATTCCTTTCAAGCCATTCGTATTTTTGATCCCGCACGCCCCATATATCGGTGTGAAAGACCTTGCACCTTTGGGCTGATTTTCCGGTTTTGATAAACAACCCGATGGCCACGCCCTGGCGGATGTCGAATACATTTTTGTCAACGGACCCGTCGGGACAGCGCTCTTTTTTCAAGCTGTTGCCGTGAAGGTCGACAATATGGATTTCATCGAAGCTGTTCATCAATGACCGTCGCATGCCTCGGAAGGTGGGATTATCCAGATAGCTGTGATTGGTGATAAAACCCAGGATGCCGCTGCCCGATTGATCAATCTTCCATTGGGCAAACCGGATGAATTTCACGTAATCGTCCTGCAGCCATTTGGGATTGCGCTCACCCAACGGTTTCCCGTCAACCTGATAGTAGCCGCCGTCCCTGGCGCCGTTGGAATGGGAATAGCCTTTTTTCAGGAGATCGTCGATCCACTTCCCCTTGTTGGCGGAGTGACCGGAGTAAGGCGGGTTGCCCAATATTACCAAGATCGGCGCTTTTTTCTTGACCTCGCCTGCCCGTGACGACTCTTCCGACAGGGATGCCATACCCGGAAGATTGGTTTGTTCAATATGTTCCATCTCCAGGCTGTTGGTAAGATAGAGCTTACAACGGTCATCATCCTTTAGCCGATATCCAAGTTCTTCCAACAGAAAAGACATTTTGAGATGCCCCACGGCATAAGGCGCCATCATCAGCTCAAAGGCAAAGAAATGGTCCAGAATATGCTGACGGATAAATCCCCGTTTGTCGCCATCACCAAATTTTTTGATGAATGTCTCCACGGCCAGCTTGGCCGCCTCGGACAGGAAGGTCAGCGTACCCGAGGCCGGATCGAGAACCGTCACCGATTCGTCCGCCAAGCCGTCCGCCTTGCCAAACCGCTCTTGCAACAGGTGATGAATCGATCTGACGATATATCCGACTACCGGCTCCGGTGTATAGTAAACCCCTCTGCGCTCGCGGGTTTTGGGATCATACACAGATAGAAAGGTTTCATAGAAATGGATGACGGGGTCTTTCCCTTTTCCCTTCCGAAAGTACTGCTGCAAAATACCGTTGACATCAGCCACAGAGAGCACTTCGGCAATATCGTCAATAATCCATTCCATCTGCTTGGGAGGGTCCTCAATGGAGATGAAACGAAATACATCCCGCAGAATGCCGATGGTACGCGGGATATTGACATAGGCCAGTTTACGGTTAAATCCGTTTTGGGCGCGTATTCGCGCGGCAAACAGCCCGTATGAAATCGTTTGTGAATAGAGATCGGCAAATCCTTTTTCGCTCAATCCGGCAATGAGATACTTCTGAAAAGCCTCGTAAAAACCGTGAATAACATTGGCACCGCTTTTACCGGTAGCCAACTCCTGCTGTACGACTTCATCACGCAGAAAACTGGTCCGCTTGGCCAATTCTGTGGCCAGACTTTTAGCGCTGTAAACCTTTGGCAGGGAGAAGGAAAAGAAAGATTCCAGTAACTTTGTAAATTCAGGCTTGTTCTCCACCGGTGGTGTGGTTTTAAGGGTATTTGCGACGAACGGCCGGGCAATGAATGTTTTCCGAATGAAATCTCCATTTCGGTAGAGTCGAAATTCGAAAAAATTGGTTAATACTAGATTGGGAAAGGTATGGCGATACCGGACAAGCTGTTCGGAGTTTTCGATTGTATCCAGGTTATCGATGGCTGGATTCTTCGCCTCGATATAGCCGACAATTTTCTGTTTTCCGTCCCACACCCGAAAATCCGGATTGCCGGCTTCGGTGCTTTTGGGCAAAGTCGTAATATGAATCTTCTTTTTACCAAAAGAGCGCGCATATTCATCGAGCAATTGTTCAAGGCTCGAGTAGAAGCTCTCTTCCCTTGAATCTCCTTGAGTAATATTTTCGGCTATCTTTTTAATGTAGTCACTTAGCATGATGTATACGAATTCCATCTGAAGGATTCTGATTTGTGAAAAAAGGGATTCCATGAACATGGTTCGGTATCGCCATATTTTTCACGATCGTCATTTTCGCGGGGAATAAGCCGTATCATGATCTGGATGCAGGGAAACAAAACGGATGTAATCGCTTTTCATCGTCACCACGGCCCTAAACTTTTTAGTAACCCGTATTGAATAAAGGGCTGCACCATCTTTGGTTTTCAGCTTTTTCAATTTTTCTACGTTCACGCCTGGAGACGTTACTATCTGCTCAAAGGAAAGCTTATGGATCTTCTTTAGGGTATTGATAACCGCCAGAGCCTCTTTTTTTTCCAGCTCAAGGAGATCCTTTTGAAATTCCGGAAAATTAAGATCGAGCTTCAAGTTTTTTCTCCAGGCGCTCGATGTCGGTTGTTTTCGGACGATGCGTATCCGTAAAAGCATCGAAACGATCCAGACGCTCGGCAAAAGCAGGATCGGATAAGAGCCGGGTCTCCAGTTTGGTGACGATCTCAACGGGTGTCAGTAAAATCGAACCATCCGCATATTCACGCATTTTGACATACGTTCCGGAAAACTTCTTCCCCACGGATAGCTGCCCCTGCCGGTTAATCTGTTTGAATGATTCAAGCATGATTATCCCCCCTATATTTTTACAAATGTAAAAATATAGCATTTTAATAAATTTGTAAACCCGGAAGTAAAAGGATCCATTTGGTTTTCATTACATTTGTCCTTTTTTCTCATGGAAGACGCAGAGACGCGGATTATTATTTTCAGATGTTCTGCAAAGGTCTCAATACGGTATGGATTCCCAGGCCTTTTGCCACCCGCATCTGCGGCAAAGGATTGCCGCCCTACTTTTACCAGGTGAACGAAGGCTCGAATTACCATAAGGCCTTCTTTATTTTTCCACATAAAACGATGAATCGCCGAAAAAGGTTGGAAAACCTCGTTGATTCAGGCCATTGGAGGTATTTGATCAACAGGCAACCCTCACCAACGAGGTTGAAAACAATGATAAGACAAACCGGACTGCTTTCAAGCCTGAAAAAACAAACATTGGGCCGGTCTTGACTTGTTTTATTCTAAAATAAATGCTATTTATTTTCTGTGATGGTTTGCAATCACACAACTTACCCACTACCAACATACAGAAATAAGGAGGCGCCAGAATGAAGCTTTTACAATCAGGCCTGATCATACTTTTGATGATCCCATTGACCGGTATCGCCAATGCATCCACGCTGGAAGAAGTCAGAGCCCGAGGCCATCTAATCGCCGGCGTAAACGGGGGTGTGTTCGGCTTTAGTATGCCCGATGAAAAGGGTGAATGGGGCGGTCTCGATGTGGATACGGCCAAAGCCATTGCGGCGGCGGTGTTCGGCGATGCCGCCAAGGTTAAGTTTTCGGCTTTGACGGCGGTTCAGCGGTTACCCGCCCTCCAGTCCAAGGAGATCGACGTTTTATGCCGCAATACCACCCGGACGCTGACCCGCGAGACCACCAACGGTCTCAATTTCGTGCAGGTCAACTACTATGACGGTCAGGGGTTTTTGGTCCCTAAAAAACTGGGAATCAAAAGCGCCGGGGAGATGGATGGGGCAACTGTTTGCGTTCTTCCGGGAACCACCACCGAGCTCAACGCGGCCGATTATTTTCGCGCCAACGATATGCAATGGAAACCGGTGGTCATCGAGCAGACCGCCGAACTGAACAAAGCCTTCTTTGCCGGCCGGTGCGACGCCCTCACCTCAGACATGAGCCAACTGGCCGCCCAACGCAGCGTCGCACCCAATCCCGACGACTACATGCTTTTGCCTGAAGTGATTTCCAAAGAGCCTTTGGCTCCGGTGGTGCGCCATGGGGATGACCAGTGGTACGACATCGTTAACTGGACGGTGATGGCGCTGATTCAAGCCGAGGAGTTCGGTATTACTCAAACCAATGTGGACGAAATGCTAAAAAGCGAGAACCCTTCGATTCAACGCTTTTTAGGAGTTACCCCCGGCATGGGCAAAGCCTTGGGGCTGGATGAGGCCTGGGCATATAATATTGTCAAGCAGGTCGGCAATTACGGTGAGATTTATGCCCGCACGGTAGGTCCCGACACCGCCCTGGGACTGGAACGCGGAATCAACGCGCTTTGGCTTGACGGCGGTTTGATGTATGCGGCGCCAATCCGCTGACCGCAATCCGATTCATCCATAAAACCTGTAAAGAAGGGCCTGTCTCTCCTTTACAGGTATCAAGATCATTGACCCAAATGATGCTTCATCGTGGCCGGAAACAGCGCTGACAAGATACCCTTGTGGCTGAATCCCAAGTTCCGCAACATTGGTTACCAGGTTGCGGCAATGGTGCTGTTTGCCTTACTGGCCGGTTATCTGATCTCCAATACCCTCGATAATCTGGAACGTCAAAAAATCGCGACCGGCTTCGGCTTTCTACAAAAAGAGTCGGCCTTTGAGATCGGTGAGTCCGTCATCGACTATTCGTCGGCCGATACCTATGGCCGGGCGCTTGTCGTCGGGGCGCTAAACACCCTCAAAGTCTCTTTTATCGGCATTATTGTAACGGTTGTTTTAGGCACCTTTATTGGCATTGCCCGGCTTTCCCGCAACTGGCTGGTGGCCAGGATCGCGGCGGTTTACATCGAGGTGATGCAAAACATACCGATACTGCTGCAACTTTTTTTTTGGTACGCAATCTTCTACGAAAGCCTGCCTTCGCCTCGCCAGGCGCTCAACCCGGTCAAACATCTCTATTTGAGCAACCGCGGTGTGGTGATGGCCATACCCATGCCCCACCCGGCGTATCTTTATATGCTCATGGCGTTTGCGGTCGCGGGTCTCATCGCCTGGCGGATCCGCCGCCGGGCCAAAAAACGGCAGGCTGAAACAGGGCGGCTTTTTCCCACCGGATGGATCACCACCGCTTTACTCATCGGGCTGCCACTAACGGTCTGGGTGCTGTTTGGCGCCCCTTTTGCCCTGGACATCCCTCAGCTTACAGGGTTTAATTTCAAAGGCGGGGTAACCCTGTCACCGGAATTTATCGCCCTTTTATTAGGGTTGGTTCTCTATACGGCGGCTTTTGTGGCCGAGGCGGTGAGAGCCGGAATTCAAGCGGTAAGCAAAGGCCAGACCGAAGCGGCGGTCTCCATCGGTTTGAAACCGAGCCATGTACTCAATCTGGTGATCCTGCCGCAAGCGTTGCGGGTCGTTATTCCACCTTTAACCAGCCAACTGCTCAACCTAACCAAAAACAGTTCATTGGCCGTGGCCATCGGTTACCCCGATTTTGTATCGGTGGCCAATACCACCATCAACCAGACGGGTCAATCCATCGAAGGGGTGACCCTGATCATGGTGGTCTATCTCTTTTTTAGTTTATCAACCTCGCTTCTTATGAACTGGTACAATAAAAAAGCCAGGCTGGTGGAGCGCTGATTTTTTATGAGAACGCTTATCTCTTTCAGGGTTTTTGGACGGTTTCTCTTTTTTTTGCCATGCTCATTAGCAGGCATGAAAGTGTAAAATGAACCCGGCCGTGACTACCGAATCCCGGGACGTGATCAAACCGCCGCCTGCCAATACCGGCGTTTCAGGCTGGATGCGCGCCAATCTTTTTAACGGCTGGTTTAGTACGCTGCTTACCCTTGCCGTTGTGTGGCTGCTATGGACCACGATTCCGCCGCTTTTCAAATGGGCTTTTACCGACAGTGCCTGGTTTTCCGACAGTGGCGTCTGCCGCAACCTCAACGGCGCCTGCTGGTCGGTCATCACCCAAAATTTCCGGTTTGTCATCTTCGGCTTTTACCCTTTTGAGCAACAGTGGCGCCCATTGGCCGCCATGCTGATCCTTTTCGGCCTGCTTTACATCAGCCAAAACCGCCATTTCTGGAATAAAAAACTTCTTTTGGCCTGGCTCATCGGTCTGCCGGCCATGGGAATTTTAATGTCCGGCGGCATATTGGGCTTACCAACCGTAGAGAGCAGCCGTTGGGGCGGCCTGCCACTTACCTTGCTGCTCTCTGTGTTCGGTTTAACGGCCGCTTACCCATTGGGGGTGCTGCTGGCGCTGGGGCGTCAGTCACGCCTGCCGGTGATCAAAGCCTTTTCGGTGCTCTATATCGAGTTGATCCGCGGTGTTCCCCTTATCAGCCTCCTTTTTATGGGCTCCATCATTTTCCCGCTCTTTCTGCCCGAAGGGGTCACCATCAATAAAATATTGCGGGCCCAGGTCGCCATCATTATATTCACGGCGGCCTATATTGCCGAAGTGGTCCGCGGCGGTCTCCAGGGGATGTCCCGGGGCCAATACGAAGCCGCCGAGGCCATCGGGCTTACCTATTATCTGACCATGCGGCTGGTCATTTTACCCCAAGCCTTAAAAATAGTGATCCCGCCTACGGTCAGCATCCTGATTTCGGCGTTCAAGGATACTTCCTTGGTGGTCATTATCGCCCTGTTTGACTTACTGAAAACAACCCAGGTGGCGTTGTCGAATCCCAAGTGGATGGGATTCAGCCGCGAAGCATATATTTTTATCGCCATACTCTACTTTTCAGGCTGTTTTTCCATGTCTCATTACAGCCGTAAACTGGAAAGAGCGCTTTCAACGGAGCATTAACAACCATAAGGGAATCTCATGACCTCCGATACTGTAAGCACAGACGCCCCGAACAGTGAAACCATGATTGAGATCTCCGGTCTGCACAAATGGTTTGGTGAATTTCATGTGCTAAACGGCATTGATTTGACCGTTCAGCAAAAAGAGCGGATTGTTATTTGCGGACCGTCCGGATCGGGCAAGTCGACCCTCATCCGCTGCATCAACCGCCTGGAGGAGCACCAAAAGGGTTCCATCGTGGTGGATGGCATTGAACTGACCCACAATGTCAAAAATATCGAAAAAATCCGAGCTGATGTGGGGATGGTGTTTCAGCACTTCAATCTTTTTCCTCACCTGACGATTCTGGAGAATCTTACCCTGGGCCCCATCTGGGTACGGAAAACCCCCAAGAAAAAGGCTGAAGAGAGGGCCATGTATTACCTTGAAAAGGTGCGCATTGCCGAGCAAGCCCAAAAATTTCCAGGCCAGCTTTCCGGTGGACAGCAGCAGCGGGTGGCCATTGCCAGGAGCCTTTGCATGGCGCCCAAGGTGATGCTCTTTGACGAGCCTACCTCGGCCTTGGACCCTGAGATGATCAAGGAGGTGCTGGATGTCATGATTGATCTGGCCCGGGAAGGGATGACCATGATCGTGGTGACCCACGAAATGGGGTTTGCCAAAAGTGTGGCCCATCGGGTTCTTTTTATGGATTACGGCGAGATTGTGGAAGGCAACACCCCCGAAGAATTTTTTGATAATCCCCGGCACGATCGCACCAGGCTTTTTTTAAGCCGGATTTTGCATTAACCAGGTTTCGTCCAACCTACGTTTTAACCATTTAAAGGAGTGCACTTTGTCCGACAATCAACACAAAATGAAAGAACTTTACGGCTTTGCCCAGGATATGATTCAGGAAGCCGCCAACAAAGCGCAGGGCTTTTATGGCAAGGGCAAAAACAGTGTCCGCTTTGATGAGGCGCTGATCACCCAGGCGGAACTGGAGATGATGGATCTGTTTCAACAACAACTGCAACACCGCTTTACCAACCACCAGGTATTTCGGGGCGGCAGCCTACAGGAAGATTACTCCCACGGCGCCGAGCGCTACCTATGGATTTTTGACCCCTTTGACGGGGTGGCCAATTTTCAGGCGGGGATCCCCATTTGGGGCACTTCGCTGGCTTTGATAGAAAATTTCTGGCCGGTTTTAGGCATTATCGCCCTGCCCGCCACCGGTGATACGTTCCAGGCCATCGCCGGCCGCGAGGCGTTATGGAACAGCCGTCGCATGAATATTTCACCGATTACCCAAATTACTGATGAGAGCCTGCTGCTCACCTACTCCCGATTTCATCAACATTACAAAACCTCATTTCCCGGCAAAATCCGCAACCTGGGGTGTACCGCCGCCCACATTTCCTATGTGGCCATGGGACGGGCCGATGCGGCGATTATCGCCAACGAATCTTTTCAGGGCCTGGCCGCGGCCCGGGTGATCGTGGAAGCTGCCGGCGGCAAAATTTACCAGATGGACGGCAGCGAGTTTGCTCTCAACGAACACCTGGGCGGGAAACCCATTACCGGCCATCTGCTGGTAACAGGTACAGAGACCAAGAGGCCCATTCTTACAACACTACAACGGATGGCATAGGCAAAATGGCTCCCATTGTTGCCATTATCGGCCGGCCCAATGTCGGCAAGTCAACGCTTTTTAACCGTTTGACCCGCACCCGGGACGCCTTGGTGGACGACCAGCCGGGTGTGACCCGTGACCGCCATTACGGTAACGTCGTCTGGAATGATCGCTCTTTTATCCTGATTGATACCGGCGGTCTCACTGAATCCGACCTGGATGATTTTGCCGCGCCGGTTCGCGACCAGATTTCCGCCGCGGTGCGGGATGCGGACATTTTATTGCTGCTTTTGGATGGAAAGGACGGCCTGCTCCCCTCTGACCGGGAACTCTTCCTCCACCTCAAACAACTTGAAAAACCGCTTTTTGTGGCGGTCAACAAGGTGGATGGATCTGAAAAGGAGGGTCTGCTCGCTGATTTCTACGCACTGGGCTGTGATCACCTGTTTCCGCTATCCGCTGAGCATCGCTACGGTGTGGGTGATTTACTGGATGCGCTGGTGGCCCGTTTCCCCACTGGTATGGCAGAACCGGATGAGACCACCGCCGAAACGATCAGGATCGCCGTGGTGGGCCGCCCCAATGTGGGTAAGTCGTCTTTGATTAACCGTCTTTTGGGACAAGAGCGGCTGGTGGTGAGCGATGTCCCCGGCACTACCCGGGACGCCATTGACTCCATCTGTGAAACCGACGGGCGCGCCTATCAGATGATGGATACGGCCGGTATTCGCAAAAAGGGCAAAGTGCGGCGGAAAATCGAAAAGTTTTCCATCATCAAGGCGCTGCAAAGCATGAACCGGTGCCACATCGCTCTGATTCTATTTGACGCCGTTGAGGGTATCACCGACCAGGATGTCACCATTGCCGGCTATGCGCTGGAACGGGGTTGCGGTGTTCTGTTTCTTGTCAACAAATGGGACGCCATTGAAAAAGATCACCGCACCACCAAAATCTATACGGAACGGGTCAGAGATGCGGCCAAATTTTTACCCTTTGCACCCATCATCACCATCTCTGCCAAAACGGGTTTGCGGGTGGCCAGGATTTTTCCGGCCGTCAATGCCATTTTTAAGCAGTACACTCACCGCATCGGGACGGGCGCCTTGAACCGAATGTTCGAAAAAATGGTCCATAAAAATCCACCGGCACTGCACAAGGGCCGCCGGGTGAAACTCTTTTACGCCACCCAGATCACTACCGCCCCCCCTACCCTGGTGGCTTTTACCAATCAGCCCGAGGGGATTCACTTTTCCTATAAACGCTATCTGGTTAACCAGATCCGTGAAGCAACCGGCTTGGATCAAACGCCGATTCGGCTGTTTTTTCGCAAGCGCCGGGGGTATAAAGGCCGACCCGGCGGGAAGTAGTCATGAACCAACCCAAGCAGCCATTGGCCGAACGAATGCGGCCCCAAAAACTCTCCCGACTCAAGGGGCAGGAGGAGATCACCGGGCCGGGGACGGCAATCCATGGCGCCATCAAACAGGATCAGCCCTTCTCCATGATTTTATGGGGTCCGCCCGGTTGCGGCAAAACCACCCTGGCCCGTATCATGAGTACGGCAACCGGCGCCGCCTTTACCCAATTTTCGGCCGTACTTTCCGGCGTCAAGGATATCCGTGCCGTTATCGCGTCAGCCCGAACCGCTCTGGACGAGGATGGCGCCCGAACCCTGCTCTTTGTGGATGAAATTCATCGCTTTAACAAAAGCCAGCAGGACGCCTTTTTGCCCCATGTGGAGAGCGGGCTTATTACATTGGTGGGCGCCACAACGGAAAACCCCTCCTTTGAGGTCATCCCGGCGCTGCTCTCCCGCTGTAAGGTGTTTGTCTTAAAAACGCTTTCCGCAAAAGCCTTGACCGAGATCGTAGCTGCCGCCTTGAACGACACAGAGAATGGCCTGGGACAAACCGGCTTGACCCTCGGGCCCGAAGCGTTGCTGCTGCTGACCGAATCGGCCGATGGCGATGCCCGAAGAGCCCTGAACAGCCTGGAGATTGCGGCTGAGATGGCCTTGGCGGAGAAAGAAACAGCCATATCAACAGAGCTGGTCCACCGCGCTTCCGCAGAACAGTTCCTGAGGTATGACAAAACCGGCGAGGAGCACTACAATCTTATTTCAGCCTTGCACAAAAGTCTGCGGGGCAGCGACCCCGACGCCGCGATCTATTGGCTCCAACGGATGCTCATGGGCGGCGAAGATCCACTTTACATCGCCCGCCGGATGATCCGCTTTGCCTCGGAAGACATCGGCAATGCCGATCCCAACGCCCTTACCGTGGCCTTGAACGCCACGGAAACCTACCGCATGCTGGGCTCGCCCGAAGGCGAGCTGGCCCTCTCCCAGGCGGCGCTCTACCTGTCCACGGCCCCCAAAAGCAACCGCATCTACACGGCTCATAAAGCGGCGGCAAAGTGCGTCAAAAAAACCGGCGCCCTGGAGGCGCCCCTGCATATCCGTAACGCCCCCACCCGCCTGATGAAGGATTTAGGCTACGGCAAGAACTATCGCTATGCCCACGATCACGAAAACGCTTTTACCGTCCAGGATTACCTTCCTGAATCACTGGGAGATCAGATTTTTTATCACCCCTCCAGCCGGGGTTACGAAGGCGTCATCAAAAAACGGCTTACCGCCTGGCGGGCCAAAAAACGGCACGCCCGTAAAAAACAAAAGCCCAAATTCCCCGAATAGCCCGTCATTTAAACGTAACGACAACTTTGATAATCTTATAAAAAGTCCGATTTTTGCATCCTTTCTGCTGTAACCCTTTGAAATTATTAATAGCGATTTGGCCATTGTCGACTTTTACGAGTCCATTAACTTTATCTTTTGCTAAAACCGCTTGATATCTGATTTATCCAATCGTAAGTAGCATCTACATTAAAATATCTCGCCCCATATCCTACATTTCTTATTTCTTCTGAAAGAACAGGGTCATATTTTTCAACGATCGTATTCGGGATAAAGCTGGCAAGCTCTGTTGCATCCACTTTAGGGCTATTTAGTATATTCTTAATTACTTGGTTAAAATCACCTATGCTGCTATTTCGGATATCAATAATTCCGCCGAAACAATCCGCTAACAGCCCATGCGTCTGAAGAAGAACTGTTATCGTGTTTGTCGTCTGATCACCAAGCCAAGGAAGGACATGAACCGTACTGCCTGTCTGGATTATTTGCCTTTGGTCAAGGTTTAAAGTGTGGTAGTTATCAAGTCCCTCTTTAAGGACTGCATTTGCAGCATCATTTAAATAAACTGGGATACTTTTTTCATGATAAACCCGCCGCATCTCCTGTCGTATAATATCATGTACCATAAGACCATTACCGCTAAATTTTGGCGGTTTTCCGCCTTTGGCTTTTTTTAGCGTAATCAGCTTGTGTTCATCATCAACAAATAAAACCTCCCAACGTTTGCCAGCGAAAATAATGTGCTGCCCGCGGACCAGGGATTTGCCTATAGGAACTGTTCCGATAGCCTTCCCGTTGTACTCAAGCCTGTATTCTTCCGGCGTATTGAAAGCGGTGTAAAAGGTATGGTGTTCAACCACTTTTTCGCCCTTATACCCTAAAACGAGCTGCCCGTCCTCGGTTTGGGTGATCAGGTCCTTTTCTCCCAGGCCACGCAAAAATTTTGCGAGCAACCCCTGGCCAACCGCTGAAAATGGCCCTGTTTTACAAAGAAGCGCCCATAGCTGATGGGCACGGACACCGCCATACTGACCAATCACAGAAAGCGTTTGCTGGACCAAAGTTGAAAAATGATATTGGTTCAAGGGCGCAGGCTCATACCATTTTTTTAAAAGCAGGTTGATCATTGCAATACACTGCACCGTGTGGACACGCAATCGATCAAGAAGATGGCTATTTACTGTAATTTCATCCTCTGGAATGAAAAGTCTTAATATGGCAGGTTCTCCGCGCCTCCCTGAACGGCCAAGGCGTTGCCTGAGACTAGCAACGGAATGGGGGGACGTCACCTGGGCAATGGAATCGACGCTACCGATATCAAGTCCAAGCTCCAGTGTCATAGTGCACACTGCAGATGTAGGCAACTTTTCCTTTTGTAGCCTTGCTTCCAGGCTCTCTCGTATTTGTTTCGACAAACTACCATGGTGAGGAAAAAACTCATTAGGGACTAAACTTCGTTCACACTTATCAGAGAGCTTTGCCGCTATTTCCTCTGTACGCGCCCGGCTATTGGCGAAAATCAGATGTGACTTGCCCCTGAGAATCTTGAACAAATCACCGATAATCTCATCAATGGTTGAGCTTGTATCTTTATTTTGCTGTGCCGGAGTCAGATAACCTCTAAGCTGTATCTTTAGATCAGAATGGGAAACGGTCGATTCAATGATTTTGCAGGGCAATTTTTTGTTGGCCCGCAGAGAATCTGCTACTTGCTGCATATCGCCAAGCGTGGCGCTTAAGGCAATTCGAGGAATTGTTCTCTGGAGCAGAAACTCAAGGCGATGCATAAGGGACTGAAGCTGGCAACCCCTTTCTGTGCCAAGAAAAGCATGAAATTCATCTACGATAATATAGCACAGAGATTTAAAGGCGTTCGAGCACCAGCTTCCCTGGTTCAATAATAACGATTCCAGGGATTCTGGTGTTATAAGCAAGATGCCGTTTGGATTTTTCTGTTGTTTTATCTTGACTGACTTAAGGACATCGCCATGCCATGGTGTTACCGAAATATCGAGAATCTTACATAGGCTCTGCAGCCTTCTGAACTGATCGTTGATAAGGGCTTTAAGCGGGCTTATGTATAAAATGCCGACACCATCGGGGGATTGTTCTAACAGGTTGGTGCAAGCTGGAAGGAAGGCGGCTTCCGTTTTACCAGCAACCGTAGAGGCGCTGATGACAATGTCGCAATCAGCGGCTAAAACATGCTTGATGGCTTCTTCTTGAATATCCCTGAGCGATGTCCATTTCTGGCTCCAAATCCATTTTTGAACGCCTTTATGAAGATTATTGAAATCGGTGGATTCGGTCATTATCAACTTTTAGGTTCGTCATGATTAAGTTGTTTAACGACCCGATCAAAATCACTTTCATAGAGACGGTCTTGAATGATCCGGTATTTTTCAAATTCACTTTCAGCATGCATTTTGGCCATTTTCGCATTTACCTTTCCGCTTCCCTGCAGGATTTCACGACCATCTAGAGCCTGTCGACAATTAGTATGTAGTATGATATCATCGCATAAAAACCGTCATGGGAGGCTATGCGATGCAAGACCGGCACACATTAAGAAATGATCAATGGGGGCGGATCAAGGATGCATTAC
>Ga0209788_1000023_pt1 | contig 53742 bp, 45 predicted proteins | sample WorMetLIZISLAND1_2_FD_187415 | JGI IMG/M metagenome (GOLD analysis project Ga0209788, IMG submission 187415) | Marine gutless worms symbiont microbial communities from Max Planck institute for Marine Microbiology, Germany - Olavius clavatus LIZARD... ...
AAGATCTCTTTGGGCGGTCGGCGACTTTGATGCGCCCTTTTCAAGATAATGTGGATGCACTCCACCCGACCCGACCGCTGCTTATTTGCATGATTTGACCGTTTTTTGCGTTTTTCAGGAAGCCCTAATTATAGAAATACAGGTGCCAATGCAATGAACCCAAGCGCTCAAGAAGCCAACACCCCCTTAGGGCGGGAGGCTTTCACTATGAAATTAATTCGCCGGCTGCACCGCGCCATTTGCACGCTGAATCAATGGGTGGGAAACTTTATTGCCTGGGTGGCCGCACTGCTCGTCTGTGTTGTGTTTATTGATGTCTGCATGCGTTATCTTTTTAACACCAGCTTTGTTTTTACCCAGGAGCTGGAGTGGCATCTGTTTGGTTTTATCTTTTTGATCGGCGCCGGGTACACTCTTTTGCACGACGGCCATGTCCGCGTGGATATCATTTATCAGCGGGTCTCGTCCAAAACCAAGGCCTGGATCAACCTCATTGGAGTCATCTTTTTTTTAATTCCAGGCTGTTTTTTAGTCATTCAAACCTCTGCCAAATTCGCAATCAATTCCTGGAATATAATGGAAGGCTCACCGGACCCCGGCGGCATTCCCTTCCGCTTTATTATTAAAGGCGCCATCCCCGTTGGCTTTACCCTGATGTTGCTGCAAGGAATTGCTTTAGGGCTGGAAAGTTTTCTTGCGATCATGGGTATTGACATTAAAAAAGAGCCTTCTTCCCGGTCTCATGGCCAGATGGCCTAAGTTGTGACACAAATGATGAAGACTCTTACGGAACGGCCTAAATTGATACGCCCATCCGGCCCAACCGGGAAAACAAGGGATAAAATATCTCCAATACTAAAAGACGTCGGAAGGCCACCCCATTTATGGGGTGGTTGTTTACGCCGACTGGACGAAACCACCGGCTGTAGCCGGGGGTGATCCGTATCTACATACATACTGCTATCTGGAAGATGACCGTCTTACAGACGGTGGTTTCAACCTTATAACGGACGAATAAACTTTGCTGGGAAGTGTTCAAATCGATGCTAATTGAACTTTTACCTCTATGGATGTTTGTCGCCCTGACGATTTTATTGATGGCGGGATTTCCCGTCACCTTCACCCTTTTGGGAACCGCCCTCTGTTTCGGGCTGATCGGCTTCGGCTGGTCTTTTTTTAACCTATTGCCACTTCGTATTTGGGGGGTGGTGAAAAATGTCACCCTTATGGCCGTGCCGCTTTTTGTTTTTATGGGAGTGATGCTTGAGCGGTCGGGGTTGGCCGAAGAACTGCTGGACACCATGGGGCTTCTTTTCGGCCGTCTGCGAGGTGGTCTGGCCATTTCGGTAATCGCCGTGGGCGCCCTACTGGGTGCTTCCACGGGTATTGTCGGCGCCACTGTAGTCACCATGGGCCTTTTGGCGATTCCCACCATGCTGCGCCGAGGATATCAAAAGGAGCTGGCGACCGGCACGGTATCGGCCTCGGGGACCCTGGGCCAGATTATACCCCCCAGCATCGTACTGGTTCTAATTGGTGATATTGTTGGGGTTTCCGTAGGTGATCTTTTCATGGGAGCGGTTTTCCCGGGGCTTTTATTGGTGGCCCTTTACTGCATCTATTTAATCTGTGTCGCCTGGATCAGGCCGGAGTGGGCGCCGGCGCTACCCCAGTCGGAAATGGACGCCATCACCAATAAAATGCTGATGATCCGCGTCGGCAAAGCCCTGATTCCACCGCTTTTTTTGATGGTTGCCGTGCTTGGGTCCATCTTTGCCGGTGTGGCCTCCCCCACCGAGGCGGCCGCCGTGGGGGCCGTGGGAGCCACTTTGCTAACGTTGATCAACCGCAAGTTTACCAGGCAAACCTTGCATGATGTGATGCACGCCACCGTCAAACTGACCTGTATGGTTTTTATTATCTTATGCGGTGCGGCGGCATTTGGGCTGGTTTTTAGAGGATTGGGCGGCGATGGCCTGGTGCGTAGTTTTTTAGGCGGTATGGCCGAACAATACAACGCCGGCATGGTGTTGGCCATTGTGATGGGGCTGATTTTTATTATCGGTTTTTTCCTCGATTTTATCGAAATCACCTTTATCCATGTCCCGGTTTTAGCACCCATCATGCTGGAGTTCGGGTTTGACCCCATCTGGTTTTGCGTCTTGTTGGCGGTCAATTTGCAGACCTCTTTTATGACACCGCCGTTTGGATTTTCCCTGTTTTATTTAAAGGCGGTCACGCCGCCGGAGGTGCGGACCGGCCATATCTATCGCGGGATTATCCCTTTTGTGATTGTCCAGTTGATCGGCTTGACCATTATTGTGCTCTTTCCGGCGCTGGCGACCTGGCTACCCAAAGTGATCTACGGCGTCTGATGAAACGCCCTGGAAAGAGGGCTTGGTATTTTTACCGGCCACCGGCAGGAATGGTAACGACATGATCGCATAATGTTTGATTGATCATGGTATTTGTGGACGCATTTATTTAACCCCGCGCTATTTTTTCCATAGCGCCTACCCAAAGGAGGAAAGCGATGAAAAGACGTGATTTTCTAAAGAAAACAGGCATCGGCGCCGCGGCGGTAGCCGCAACAGCGGTCAATGCACCCACTGTCATTGCCCAGAAGAAGTATCGCTGGAAAATGGTCACCACCTGGCCGCCCAAGTTGCCCGTCCTGCAGGATGGATGCGAACGGTTGGCCAAACGCATCGGTGAACTTTCCGATGGTCGCTTGACCATCGAAGTTTTTGCTGCAGGCGAACTGGTACCGCCTCTGGAAAGTTTTCAGGCCGTCTCCGACGGTACCGTTGAAGTGGGCAGTGGCGCTTCCTACTACTGGGCAGGCAAAACACCCGCGGCCCAATGGTTTGCGGCGGTGCCCTTTGGCATGAATGCTCAAGGATTGGCCGCCTGGTTCCACGGCGGCGACGGCCTCAAGCTATGGGAAGAGGTCTATGCCCCCTTTAACCTGATTCCCCGCCCCGGCGGCGCCACCGGTGTACAGATGGGCGGCTGGTTTAACAAAAAGATTGAATCCATCAATGATTACAAGGGCCTGAAGATGCGCATTCCCGGCTTGGGCGGCAAGGTGATCGCCAAAGCCGGCGGTACTGTTGTGCTTTTACCCGGCGGCGAGATTTTCACCTCCCTGGAACGGGGCGTGATTGACGCCACCGAGTGGGTCGGACCGCTACATGACCTGCGTATGGGTTTTTACCAGGCGGCCAAATACTATTACTACCCCGGATGGCACGAACCGGGCACCTATTTGGAGTATTTCTTTAACAAAAAGGCGTTTGAAGCGCTGCCCGTGGATTTGCAGCATATTATCACCGCAGCCTGCACGGAAACCGAGCATTGGGTTTTGGCGCAGTTTGACGCCCAAAACGGTGCTGCCTTGCAAACCTTGATTAATGAGAAAGGTGTGGAACTGACCCGTTTTCCCGATGAAGTATTGGCTTCATTGAAAGAGCTGGCTAAAGAAGTGGTGGCCGAAGAGGCGGCCAAAGACCCGATGGCCGGCAAAGTCAATGATGCTTTCCAGAAATTCCAGAAAGTGGTCGGTACCTGGGGCACGATCTCCGAGAGCAGCTATTATAACGATATCCTGGACAAGTTTGCCCTGAAGAAAGGTTGATAATATCTAAACCGATTGCATTTTAATAGACGTTAAAAGGGAGGGCGGCCAATCAGTCGCCCTCTTCTGCCTTTGAGTAATGCTCAATTCTTTTTTTCATTCCCCGCCATTTTTCAGAGTTTCGACTTAAAGCATAGATTGAGATTCCTGACTCAATTGCAATATGATATTGATCAATTAATAACCGATTAATATCCCTCCAGTATGAATCGAAAAATTCATTAAATATCTTTTCATGACCGTATATTTTTTTAGCGGTAAGATTATGGTTTGTTTTACGATAAAATATTCCCATAGCCGATAAAGCATGAAATTTTAACCGACTAATTGAGCCAAGCTCCGGTGTCTTCTTTTTTAACTTTCTAAGCCGTGAATCAATTTCATTGTAAATAGCAATCGCTAGCAAAGCTTCTTCAAACTCATCATCACTCCAGTAATCCACAAGTTCATTATTTACACCAAACGCTTTTTCGTAACAGCCGCCATTTTCTTTATCCGTCCATAGATCTTTTGGACTTTTTAGTATCAAGGTTGGGTCTTCTTTAAAAGCATACCTATATTTAGCCAAATCTTCGAGTTTTATCGTTTTGCTCCCTGGCGGTGCTTTACGAAAACCCCTTTTTGGCGCATAGAGAAGATTAGGTAGTATGCCTTTTGGCTTTGTTTCTTTAAACTTTACTTCTAACCACTGTTGTATTGTGTCATTTGACCTGAAATCAGATATCTTTATTTTATTCTGAGAATTGTTGTATCGAATAATATTTGCATTTATCCCTTTTTCCGTAGCTACATTTTCTGTCTCAGAAATTCTAAAGATAATATCAACATCTGGATTATCCTTGGCTCTGGCCAAAGCACCAACCGTTTGTGCTCCGTTAATGATCTGGAATTTTTTTGCGGTAAGTTGATCTTTTTCTATTTTTAGCTCGGTACAAATTGCTGAGACACCATTATTATAATAAAAAAAATCTTTGGGGTGATTCTTGATTGTTTCAATAATAGCTTTATTTATCCCTCTATCTCCAAGAAAAGTTCTAATATTGTATGCAAATAAAGAATCTTTGTATTGATTATATAAATTTCTAAGAGAATTTCCTTTTATAGCGCATACAACTGTTGGAAGCGGTTCATTTTTATGGAAATATTTCTCTTTAGGAAGGCTAAGCGTAACTTCATCAGGAATAGATTCTTCTGCTGTGAACGAACGTATATAATATTCCTTTAATCTAGGAAAATCATATAGTGAATACTCTACACTATACTTTTCCTCAGTAAGCTGTTCATTCTTTTTTTCAAATAATTCAAAAATTCTATCTGAAGCTTTGGATGTGGTCATAAAATAGAATGAGGCTTTATACCCATCTTCCAATTTTTCTTTATAATCCGACAATAGCGCCACAGCCCCTTCTGATCCGTTCCTCCTAACCCATTCATCGTCCAAAAAAAGTTTATGTCGCTCTAAAAATGATACAATTTCATCTTCACCGGTATTTTTCATCTTACCACTAGCACCCTGATACTTTGCCTGAACAATATAGAGATGCTTCATGACAGAATCCTCAAGCACCACATCCGCATTCAGGTCTTTACTATAAAGCATCCCGTCAATTGGATTAGTCTCAACACGTTGGTCTATGGCTACTATCTGATTTGCACACCACAATTGAAAAGCATACCCTCTTTCAGCATTAGAATTGAAATCCCATTTATTATCAGAACAGATTTCATTGATGTCGCCTTTTAGCCTCTTTTTAAACTCATTAACAGAAACTTTAACCATATTAATTCCTATCTATTAAAGCTACTTTTTCCGTCGGAGGTGGTTTGGTAAAATTCCATGATTAGCCTATCAGGCTGATTCAATTCAGATATTTGACGTACTCAACTTTAACCGTTAGCTCATGGATCCGGATTGTAACAGATCCGACAGCAGTTCAGGCAGCGGCTCGATTCGTACTTGGCGGCCTCTTCGCTGATCACCAGATCGGCCTCTTCAAAGGACCGGATCCGCTCGGCCACATCCATTTCCGGCATGGGCGTCCGCTCGGTGGAGTTAAGACCTTCCACCTTTTCAAACAGCGATTCAGGAATATGCTTTTTCCGGAGTGATTTGGGCACCGGTGTGACCGGCTCTCCGCTGAGATACTGATGAATCGCGCGGGCCGCCCGGCGTCCGCCGCCAATGGCGGTCACCACCAACGAGGCGCCGGTAAAAGAATCGCCCGCAGTAAAGATATCAGGGATGGAGCACTGCAAGGTCTCTTCATCAGCGTCAAAGGTTTGCCACCGGGTCAGTTTGAGATCTTGCAGTTCATCCAGATCACCCTGGAAAGAAACATCCGGCCCTTGGCCGATGGCCGTCACCAGCATATCGATGGGCATCACCGTTTCTGAACCCTCAATGGGCACCGGCCGCCGCCGACCACTGGCGTCCGGCGCACCCAACTCCATTTTTAAAAACTCAAGGCCGGTCACTTTTCCCTCGGCGTCACCGATCACTTTGGTGGGGGCCGCCAAAAAGTGGAATTGGACCCCTTCATGCTCCGCCGCCTCGATTTCCACCATGTTGGCGGGCATCTCCTTGCGGGTGCGGCGATAAACAATGGAGACCTCTTTTGCACCCAAGCGTACCAATGTCCGTACACAGTCGATGGCCGTGTTTCCGCCGCCGATAACGCCGCAACGCTCACCCACAAAGGGCTTTTCGTGTTCCCCGCCGGTTTGTTGCCACAATGCAAAACCGGTTAAAAAATCGATGCCGGTATAGCATCCTTCAAAGTCTTCGCCATCCACGCCCAACGTGTAATCCCGCCAGGCCCCGATTCCAAAAAAGATGGCGTCATAACCATCTTCGCGCAGGGATTTAACAGTGATATCTTTGCCCAGCCGGGTGTTGGGATGCCATTCAATACCCAATTCCAGCATCCCGTCAATTTCCCATTTCAGCACCTCCTTGGGTAAGCGGTATTCGGGGATGCCGTAACGAATCATACCACCCGGTTCGGGCATCATATCGTAGATGGCCGCTTGGTGGCCCAATCGCCGCAGGAAAAATGCACAACTCAGGCCCGCCGGGCCGGCGCCAACGATCGCCACCCGCTTGTCTGTGTCCGGTGCGCATTTGATGGGCAGCCGCGACCCGGAATTCATCTCAAAATCGGCGGCAAACCGCTTCAGTTGGTTAATGGAGACGGCCTCTTCCTCTATACCACGCCTGCAGTAGTCTTCACACGGATGCGGACAGACCCTGCCGCAAGAGAGCAACAGCGGATTGCGCTCACGAATGGTATTTACCGCTCCGGCATAGTCTCCTTTTTTGATCTGGTCAATATATCGGGGAATATTGATCTCGGCCGGGCAGGTTTGGGCACACGGCGCCAAGGCGTCATCCGCCTGGTTAAAATGGAGCAGCCGCCGGGACATGGTGCGCACGGTGATGATATTTTTAGGGCAGACGCGTTCGCAGGCGCCGCAGCCTACGCACTTTTCCTCAATCACCACGGGGTAGCCTTCCGGCCCCATTTTGACAGCGGTAAAGGCGCAGGCGTCAATACAGTCACCCATCCCGATACAGCCAACGGTGCAGACCCGCTTCCCGCCGTAGAGCGCCGCCATGGCGCGGCAGGAGGTGATGCCTTCGTAGATATATTTGTCCTCGGCGCGATGCCCCCCAAGGCACTCATTCACGGAGAGCAACGGCTCCGCGCTGCCCGGATCAACCCCCATCACCGAGGCCACATTTTGCGTGGTTTCAAGCCCGGCGACCACACAAACACTTGGGGGCGCCTTGCCGTCCACCACTGCCACGGCCGCCGCAGAACAGCCTGCGTATCCGCAACCGCCGCAATTGGCGCCGGCCAAAAAATACTCTACCTCGGCAATGCGCGGATCTTCGTACACATAAAAAACGCGGGATGCAACACCTAAAAGGGTGCCGCAGGCCGCGCCCAATCCTAACAGAACCAAAACAGCTTCGACCACGTGGGCCCCCCTCCTTATACCATTCCCTTGAACGCCATGAAGGTTAAAGAGAGCACCCCCGCGGTTACCAGCGCGATGGAAGTATCCTGCAGCGGACGGGGGACCCGCGCCAATAAAATACGTTCCCGCACACCGGCAAAAAGAATCAGCGCCAATCCGAAGCCGATGGCATAAGAAAACGAGGCCACCAATGCTTCAACAAAGTTATACTCTTCTTTAATATTGATCAGGCACGCCCCCATGACCGCGCAGTTGGTGGTAATCAACGGCAGGAAAATACCCAGGCCCGCATAAAGGGCCGGGATACTCTTTTTTAAAAACATTTCCACAAACTGCACCAGTGAGGCGATGACCAGAATAAAGGCGATGGTCCGCAAATACTGCAGCCCAAACTTTTCCAATATAAGGTTGTTCAACACCCAGGTAATCATACCGGCCAGCACCAGGACAAATACCACGGCAAAGGACATTCCGACAGCGGTTTCCATCTTTTTGGAGGTCCCCAGGAAAGGGCAGTTGCCAAGATACTGGGCCAGCAGGATATTGTTAATCAGAATGCAGCTAACGACCAGGACGATATAGTCACCCATCAGAATGCTCCTATCTGCTTTCCAGCATGTTCATCACGCACAGCAAAAGGCCCAATCCCACAAACGCCCCCGGCGCCTCCACCATAAATGTGAAGGGCTGAAACGATGGTCCAAACAGATCGATGCCATGGAATGAACCGGTCCCCAGCACTTCTCGAACAGCACCCAACGCGCCCAATGCCAGGGTAAAACCCAGGCCAATGCCCAGGCCGTCGGCCAACGATAAAAACGGCCCGTTTTTGGAGGCGAACGCTTCGGCCCGGCCCAGCACCACACAATTGACCACAATCAACGGGATAAATATGCCGAGGCTCAGGTAGAGCGAATAGAAAAAGGCCTGGGACAACAGCTCCACGACCGTCACAAAGGTGGCGATAATGATAATAAAACAGGCAATCCGCACTTTGGCGGGAATGATGGTGCGCAACAACGACACCAGTACGTTTGAACAGACCAGAACAAAGGTCGTGGCCAGCCCCATACCGATACCGTCACCCACGGTCTTGGTTACCGCCAGGGCCGGACAAAGACCCAGGACAAGCCTAAATGGGGGAATTTCAGCCCATAACCCCTTGGTAAATTCACCTACAATTGATTTGGCCATCCGTAAATGCTCCCAAGCCCTACTGCATGGATTGAATTTTTGCTTGTATTTGTGGTTTCAGGCGCTGGTAAATGTCGCCGATACTGGTTGCCGCCGTGCAGACCGCCCGTGAGGTAATGGTGGCGCCGGACAGTGCGGAAATTTTGCCGTCATCCTGTGATACGGCAATCGGCTCCAGCACCGACAACCCCACAAATTGCGCGGCAAATGCGGGGTCTTCCTTGGCCCTGGCTCCCAAGCCGGGTGTCTCAAGGCTTTTGGTAATACCGATATCCACGAGTACATCTTCATCCAGGTTGATCGCCGCCATGACCCCCACATCACCGGCATAGCCGGGCCCAAAGCTTTCCAGTGCCACCACAGTAGCCTTACCGTCAAATTTGCCGATAAAAAAGCTGTGTTCCGTTTCCCCGTCGGTCAGTTTAAACCGGTCGGCGATGGGATCATTCCCGGCGCCTCGCATGATTTTTTTAATGGCCGGCCCCTGAACAAACTCTAGTTCCTGAATCTCAATCTGCTCAAGCGTATTGTCGCGAATTGCCGCCAAAAGCCCACCGGAGAGGGCGGCCAAAACCGTCAGCACCACGATCATTTTGATCATTTCACCCATTTAGGTCACCTTTCCAATTGCCCTGGGACGAATTTTATCCAGCAGGGGTCCCAGCGTATTGATCAACAGAATCGACAGCATCACCCCGTCAACCCAGGCGCCGATCGTACGGATCAGAACCGTTAAAATGCCGCCCATGGCGCCATAAATCAACATGGGTATAAAATTGACCGGCGAGGAAGAGTCTTCCGTCGCCAAAAAGACGGCCCCAATGAGTGTGTAGCCGGTTAGCAAGTGAAAAACGGGGCTGGCGTATTTTCCCGGATTGGCCCCGTAAAAGAGGGTCGCGCAAATAAAAATACCAGCTAAAAACGATCCGGCGATTTCCCAGCGAATAAATCCGCGCAGAACCAGGTATAGTCCTCCCGCTATGAGCCCCAACCCAAAGACCGAACCGATGCCGCCGATCTGACGCCCCATGAGGAAATCGATGGCGGAAAAGTCGGCCACCGCGCCGGCGCCGAAAAATTTATACCGGGTCAGCGGATACATGGCCGAAAAATCGAAATGATAATGAACCAACGCTTCATTGAAGTCGAGATAATTGGGCCATGACAGCATCATGATGGCCATGGCCAACGCCACCGGGTGGAAAGGATTGCTGCCGATCCCGCCAAAGATGTGTTTGCCGATAATCATGACAAGAAAGGAGCCCACCAGCACCAGCCACCAAGGCGCCGTGGCCGGCAGGACCATTCCGCACAGAAGGCCCATGAGCGCAGCATGCCCGTCACCGATGGTCGTCTCCCGGCGCGTAATCCGGTTTATCAGCCATTCCCAGAAAATACAGAGCGCAACGGATAACGCCACAACACCGGCGGCCGGCATGCCGAATAAAAAGCAGCCGAACAGCGCCGCCGGCAAAGCGGCCACAAAAATATTCCAGTGCCGCTCCACAACGGAGCTTCCCACATGCACAAAAGGCGCATGCGACACAATGAGCCTATTGGTATTATTCATTGGCTTCCTCCGCCACAGTCTCATTTTGTTCGGCCTCTGTTTCGGCCTCTGTTTCGGCCTCGGCGGCCAGGGCGGCTTCCGCCGCTTGTATGCGTTTTAGTTCAAATTTCCCCAAACGAATATACTGGTAGATGGGGATGCGCGCGATACAGACAAAGCTGCACAAACCGCAATCGACACATGATAACAAATCATACTCCTCGGCGGCCGTCTCATACTGCCCCGCTTCTAAAAACCGCACCAGCATGTTCACGGCAATATTGGCGGGACAGATTTGCACACAATCGCCGCAGTTGGTGCAGGGGTATTCCGATGTGTGTACAATGGACGCGGCTTTTTGGACCATAATACCATCGGTATCCGCCTGAACCGGTGTGTCCGCCGAAAAGATCGCCCGGCCGGTCATCGGACCGCCGATAATCAGGCGGTCGTTCTCTTCCAGTGTCTCTTTGAAGGTGGCAAGCACCCGGCTGATCGGTGTTCCCAACGGCACCGATAAAAGATGCCGGGTGCCGGACGAATCCACAAAAGTTACAACTTTATCGACTGCGGGCGCTTTTGAAAAAGAGGCGCTGCCAACGGCGGCCGCTGCCTCGGCGCTTATAAAAACAACCCCCGCATCTTCACTGCTCAGACCCGCAGGGACATCCAGGTGTAATACGTTTTGTATTACCAAATCCGGCGATCCGGAAGGGTAGGTGCGATCCACGGCCAAGACATCGGCGTGAAGGTGGCCAAAGTTCTGCAGGCTGTCGCGCACCACCACCAAAACCGCCTTCTCAACGGACGTTAATTCTCGCAACAGGGCGATTCCTCGATCAATGGCATCCAGCCGATTTTGAACATGGTATTGCTGGGTTCCCAACAGCAGGTCCTGATCAACTCCCATTACGACCAGGGTGTGAATATTTTTTTCAGGATCGATAAAAGCCGAAAGATCCGGGGCGCCGGGAAAATTGGCAAAAAGCGGTTGGGCGCTCGCCAAATCCGGATTTTCCATCTTTTCGGCATAGGCGGGATCCACCTTTTTTTCTGCAACATCAACGGTTACCCTATGAAAGGTTTGACCATAGTCACCTTCAACCGAGTCGAGTTTATTGACCGTCCCGGAAACCGGGACGACACAACCCGCCGAAGGATCTTCGTCCGGGGCAATCAGTTGACCGCACTGAAGGATATCACCGTTTTCTATTGGCGGGATGGAAGCAAAATCGGATGTATCAAGTAGAAGTGAGACCTGGTCGGGTGGATCGATTTGTTTTAACACCGCGGGCGCCGAGACCAAATTTTCATATTGAACAGATGGTTTGGAGAACCCCCAAAAAGATGTTTTCAGCATCGCGTTACCTACGAATAATGGTTACGTTCGTTTAAATTTGTTACAACAGGTGGCACTGATAGCAGTTATCCGGCCCTGGCCCGGGTCCCCGGCCAAATTCTTCATGGCAACCCATACATTGGTTATGAAACGCATCACCGCTTTTGAGCATCTCGGCGCCTTCCAGCTCATCCTCATCATGGCAATCCAGGCACGACTCGGCGAAGGTTTCCGCATCCTGCGCCAAATGGCAGTCTTTGCAGGCAATGACCTCTTCTTCATCCGCAGGATGGTGGTGGCAGTCTTTACAGGCAAGCCCGTACCCGACATCGCCGGTATGGATTTGATGATCAAAAAGGACCTTGCCCGCGGTTGCCTGAAATACCATCCGCACCGGCTCTTCGGGAACCTCCTGCTGGAAAAACGCATAGGCCATAACACCCACAAAGAGAAGGTATAGGGCCAGTCCGCAGGTAATCTGGACCGCTCGCTTTGATGCCATGGACGCTCGCTTCCTTTTATCAAAATGTCACTTCATACGGAATTTTTACACTCTCACCGTGCAAAAAACACCCCGAATGGCTACCATAATGCCACCTGGCTTTCAAGGTTTTTTTAATACGCTAACAAATTCTAAAAAAGAGAGGACCCTTATATAATCAAGGGTGTTACGTACTGCCTGATTATATCCCGCTAGGGGTTATCCGTTGATGATGGGGATGAAGGTATTTACACGGACTGCGCGCCGCGACTACCCGGACCCTTGACTGCCACCCAAAACCGGGAGAGACGCCATGTTGACCAAACCTCACCAGAACGCCAGAACCCACTCACGCCATTCGACGTGAGTTGCGGAAATCCAAACTCTCAATCCGCACGTTGGCGGGTTTTATGAGACGGCGGGCAAGGTTGTGTATCACGCGGGCGCATGTTGGTTACAGGTGCGACGCGACATGGGGACGTTATTTTCCGGTATCCGGCATCGGAGCCGGTTGTTTGCCGGGGACTAAGGGCCATCAGGCAATGTCTCTTTTGAGTTGAGGTGGATAGTTGCGCCTAGAGGGCAGGTATTTGTTGTTGATTAGAAATAATCGCGTCGTCGTTGTTCCATAATCATCATGCCGGGATAATTTTATAGCGATTCCCTCTGTTTTTTTGGCCGACATGGGCCAATGAACCGGTTTGCAAAAAATCAATCGCGGATTTTGGGTGCCACTGTTTGGGTGCCACTTGACAATTTATATTTTTGGTTTACATTTCAACATCATGAGAGCTCTAATCAGTGCTTAAAAGGACTACTCGCGAGACCATTGTGCCGCTCGCCCATTAAACAAATGTTAGCATTCATAGCGATACGTCAAAAAATTGGACACCCATCATTTAAACCAATTTTTTTGATTGATTGATAGTTGTACGTATTGGTTCACATGCACCCTACGGGAGGCTGATGATGAGACTTCTTGTTGTTACAAACCGGAAAATCAGCAACAGCAACGCCAACGATATTACGCTATTCGGCGAGAAGGTAAATGACAAAGGTGCCAGCGAACTGCGCCTTGCTTGGGCCGAAAAGGGTGCAGGCGGGAAGTGGAAGCTATCTCTGATCCCGGAACCCGATCCCCTAACCCTAGATAATATTCCTAGCCGGGAGGCCTTTCGTGAGTACGTGCGGATTTTACGAGAGAAAAACATGGATTGTGTTTATTATGTTCACGGTTACAATAAAAAATTTTCTCAAACATTGGACCAAGCCCATAAAGTGCATAAACGGTACAGGGTGGGTGTAATTGTGTTCTCCTGGCCTTCCAATCCCGGAGGATGGATTATCAGCGAATACCGGCAGGCACAGGCCATTGCCTCCAACTCGATCGTAGCACTTGACCGTACATTTGAAAAACTGGGTTCTTATCTGTGTGTGGAACGCGATGAATTGTGCGAAATCTCCTTTAATCTTTTACTGCACAGTCTCGGTAGTTTCATGTTTGAACAGTTTATCCGGCATCCTATTTTTTCAGGTGAAACGCGGATGTTTGATAATATCGTGTTAAATGCGGCGGATGTTGATCTTGATTCCCATAAAGAATGGACTAACAGTCTCAAATACGCACGCAGAGTGTACGCTATCATTAACGAGCGTGACTTCTTTCTGGGTGCCGCTGACTTAATTAACCCAGATCGCCTTGGCAACACGGCTAGGGATCTAGTCTCTCCTCAACTTGATTATTTTGATTTATCCGACGGAAAAAATGTCAAAAAGAAACATCAGCACTTTGAAACCACTGCCAGTGACAATCCGGTAGTTGAGAAATTCTTCAAAAACGTGTTCCACGGCAAGCGGGGACTGCCTCTTGCCGGAACTACATACAATAACAGCAAAAACGCCTATGAGTTGGATTAGCAGTCTGTTAGAAATGTTTATTATCCAAACAGGATTAAAGTGGACTTAACTGTAAAGACAGTTTTTTACTCATTTAAAGCGTCGTTATAGAATTTTGGTCGTATTCAACTCAAAAGCCTGTATCATTATTTCAGCTTTAAGATTCGCTCAGGCATCTAGCGGAAGTGGAAGCTAGACCCCGAGTCCTTTGTATAACTCCCCTTTTCACCCAATTTTGGCATCGGCTCAAAATTTAGTCCTCGAAATATTCAATATATTCCTCCAGTTACATCGTGATGGTGATCAATTTTTACCAGAAAAACGGCTGGCCGTGGAAAAATCTGATAAGAAAGCAACTGCATAGCAACACTTCGAGACCTTTGCATAACCCCCCCCTTTTACCCAATTTTGGTGCCAGGCTCAAAATTTAATCCTCGAAATATTCAATATATTCACCTGGTTAAATTTTTTACCTTCCTTGAACTTGAACAAAAATAGATGTTATGCAAAGGTCTCACTTCATAAGTTTCCAATTGCTCCTGTCGATGTCCCATCAGCAACATTATGCTTGACAAATTTTCTTTAACTACAGCATAGAAAAAATAAAAAACAAGGGCAAAAGAAACGCTCCCTCTCGGGAGCGTCTGCTCAATGATGCTATCATTGAGGGTGCTATATGACCAAACACATATTGATAAATGATGGAACAGTCAAGTGATAACTTCAAATTAAGTTCTGTTATCTGCGCCTATGGAGAGGGTCATATCCTACATTGATGGATTCAACCTTTATTTCGGTTTGAAAAATATGTGACGAATTATGGCGGACCGCTTCGAAAGGCAACGGAGATCGCCATGCTGATTTGGTAGTTAGGTAAAAATACCCATAAAATGACTTTTCGGGGCTGAAAATAATGAATTAGGAGTGACATGACCCAATCTGACGCTATCAACTTAAACGGAAATAAATTAAACGCTCATACTCCCTCAAAAGAAGCGCCAGATAGGTGGCATTCTCTTGAAGATCATAGCATTAACACTGCAAAGATGGCTTATGCGTTCGCCAAGATTTTTGGTGCAGGGAGTGCGGCGTTCATACTGGGTATTTTCCATGATCTCGGGAAAGTCAGCCCTTCCTTCCAGGAATATCTTAAGGCATGCCATAGGGGCGAGAAAGGGACTTCAGTTCCTCATGCTGTTTGTGGAGCCGCGTACCTTTGGAGCATATTGTTACGTCAGAATAATCACAACACCTCACTATCTTTGTGTGCTTTGGGTCATCATAGCGGCTTGAGTGCTGAGCATCAAGTTGTTACTAAAGGAGGAGAACTTGATCAGTGGTGGAATGATGATGGGAATAATCAACTTAAGAAATTTATGTGTAATATGCTGCAAAAAATGCCACTTAAAACGCCAAAATCCTTGCCACGCGACAATCTTCGGCGTGAATTCCGCTTGCGCATGCTCTTTTCGTCACTTGTTGACGCAGATTATCTCAATACGGAAAATCACTTTAACCAAAAACGATCGGCGGAAAGAAGCAACTGGATTCGTCCTGCTGACCTTTGGCCGATCTTTCGGGCTGATCAATTAAACATGATGTGGCGAGGACGCGGTGAGCATATTAATCAAATACGCCGACAAATTTATTTTTCATGTATCCGGTCAGGCCAAAAAAATCCGGGAGTATTTCGATTGACGGTTCCTACGGGTGGCGGAAAGACCCGTAGTGGACTCGCATTTGCATTGTCCCATGCAGTCGCCAACAAGTCACACGGATTCCGTCGCATAATTATCGCAGTACCTTATACAAGCATTATTGATCAAAACGCCCAAGTGTACCGCAAAATTTTTAGTGATCGTTTTGTCTTGGAACATCATAGTCAAATCGAGATCGGTAAAGATGAATATCAAGATGAGGCCTACCTGAAACAAAAGTTAGCTGCTGAAAACTGGGATTATCCTTTAATTGTTACAACAACAGTTCAGCTTTTCGAAAGTCTGTTTTCGAATAAACCGGGGCGATGCCGAAAATTGCATAATATTGCCAATAGCATCCTTATTCTTGATGAGACACAAACCCTACCATCTGAGCTTTTGAAACCGACAATGGATGTGCTGAGAACCCTGGTGGATGAATACGGGGTAACCTTGATTTTTTCTACTGCCACACAACCTGCTTTTGATCAGACACCTTATCTTGACGTATTTGACGGCCTTGATATCCATGAAATTGTCAATAACTACAAGGAACACTTTAAGAAGTTAAAACGAGTTAACTATCAGCCTGTGCGCCAGTTGGACTCGCTTATCGATTTGGCCGATGAATTGGCACAGCCCGATAATTTTCAAACCTTGGTCATACTCAATACCAGAAAACATGCGCTTGAACTCCACAAGGAGCTACAAAGTCGACAGGCGGATGGTTTGTATCACCTTTCAACCTTGCTCTGTGGAGCACATCGGAAACAGTTGCTCCGGGAGATTACCGATCGGCTTTCCAGAGAAAATCCATTGCCGGTCCGTCTTGTAAGCACACAAGTTGTTGAGGCAGGCGTCGATCTCGATTTTCCTGTTGTTTATCGGGCCATGGGGCCGTTGGATCGAATCGTACAGGCGGCGGGACGATGTAATCGTGAAGGCAAAAGAAGAAAAAATGGTGAAGTAACCATATTTGATTTTCCTGATAATGCCTCGCCTCCAGGTGCTTACAAGATGGGTCTTGAGGCTGCGAAAACAATACTGGAAAGGATAAAACCTGGGAAACTGCATGATCCGGAAGTTTATACAGAATTTTTTCAAATGCTGTTTCGGGATGTTGATTTGGACAAAAAAGAAATACAACCTTACCGTTACGACCTGGATTTCCCCAAGGTGGCGAAAAAATACAAGTTGATTGAAAATACAATCCCGGTGGTGATTCCATCTTATGACAATAACGAAGGTGAGCGACGATTGCTGGCGTATACATCAAAACCTTCACGGAAAACCAGGCGCAGGCTCATGCCCTATATTATAAACCTTGGAGCACATGAGTTGAAAAAAACTGAAATTAGCGAATGTCTTGAAGCGGCAGATCCCTTTTTATACCGATGGGTCGGTGAATACGATGATAAAACCCACCGTGGTATTCAGGGTATTGTGCGTGATCCTGCTGATCTGATTATAGGAGATTGATCATGAAGATAGTAGATATCAAGGTGTGGGGAGAGTATGCATGCTTTACTCGCCCTGAATTCAAGGTGGAGAGGGTGAGCTATCCCGTCATAACACCTTCTGCTGCCAGAGGGATATTGGAGGCTATTTATTGGAAACCGCAAATTCGATATAAGATTCAGCGTATTGGTGTTTTGGAATCGGGTACTCACTGGTCATTGCTCAGGAATGAAATCTCTAAACGACAATCGAATCGTAGTCCCCGTGTGGTGGTAGATGAAAGCAGGCAACAACGAACCAGTCTCATTCTAAAAAATGTCGCCTATCGCATTCAGGGCCGGATTGAGCTACGTAATGGCGAAACAAACATAGCCAAACATTTGGATTGCTTCCGGCGCAGAGTGGAACGGGGTCAATACTTCCACAAGCCTTTTCTTGGTTGCCGGGAGTTTGCCGCCGACTTTGAATGGCTTGGGGGAGGGCGAAATACTGGCAAAACGATTTTGCCGGATGCCAGCCTCAACCTGCCTGTCGGCACTATGCTCTACGATACAGCATATATTGTTGATCCGGAACATTATAAGGCGCATCCGGAGGATCGGCTTACATTTTATCGACAGGTAGACGGGATTTCAAAGGAACAAAAGGGATACGCCAAGCGGTTATTTTTCAATGCGGAGATAAAAGAAGGCTGGTTGGTAGAGCAGGAAAAAGATTGCTTGCCACGCTCCCTTTTCAACAAATTGACAGAATTGGAGGTTTGATATGGGATTTCTTGATGAACTTGTTAAATCTTCATCACGATTTCAGAATTCTGTGCAGCCTCCTGGCTACGCTAAACGTGCTATAACATGGGTGATAAATCTATCTGCGAACGACCAAGAGGCTCCAACAATTTCAAAAAAAAGTGAGAAAGAACTGATGTTAAGTTCACCAAGGACGCCTTCAGATCGAACTTCCACAAACGTGAGTCCGACTTTATTGGTTGATAAGATTTCTTATGTGACAGGTTTCCCCGATTTCAAGAAAAAAAGAGATCCAAATGAAATTTCTAGCAAAGAACATAAAAGCTACTTGGAATTATTGCGTACATGTTTTGAAGAAACAAAAAACGTTCAGATAAAAAGAATTTATCAATTTCTCCAAAATTGTTCTCCATACATTCCAAAAGCCAAGCCAGGAGATCTTTGTGCTTTTCAGATCGAGCAATGTCCCTGGCCTACCGATAATAAAGAAATCCAAGCATTTTGGACAAATTATGTTGCGGAACGCTTGGCAGAGTCTAAACAGCAGTGTGTTGTTTGTCGAATAACGACTCCGATAACTCGCATTCTCCCCTTCAAAATAACTTTGATAAAAGGGAGTAATCCAGTCCAGTTATCATCTTTTAACCTTGATGTATTTCAGTCTCTCGGCAAAACAACTGCTGAAGTAAATGAAGGTAAAGGTAAAAAGAAAAAAAAGAGAAAACGAGCGGGGGCAAATGCGGCTGTTTGTTACTCCTGTGCAAGTACAGCAGGACAAGTATTACAGTATCTGGTTACCCTTGAACCTGGGAAAGAAGGCAAAGAAAAAAACTACGGCCGCCATGCTGTTATTCTTGCTCGCGATGACAGTAAAGGAAAGGGTAAGCAACCGCTAAGGAACCAGATTGCGGTTTTCTGGACAAAGGAATTGATCGAGTTTTCGGTAAATGACGAAGAAAAGAAAACATTTGAAGAGCTTACGAAATGTCCTCTTGAGGATTTCGACGAAATTCCTGACAATGAAATTCCAGTAAAGGCCGGTCAATTTCGTGAGCTCTTAAAAGCTCCATTCGCAGGGGGGAGAAACAGGGCTGACTTGCCGACTAATCGTTTCTTTCTTGCCATACTTTCGCCCACTAAAAGTCGCCTTGTTGTGCGCGAGTGGCTGGATACTGATGTCGGCCAGGTCAGTGAAAACATTTCCCGCTATATGGATTCTCTGCAAATTATCCATCCGGATGGACGAGGTGTTTGGGCGCCACCCTTACCCGCACTGCTGGAAGCACTTCAATCGTATACGAGTACCAAGCAAAAGGGCAAGGAAGGGCCAAGAATATCGGCGCTAGGGCCGGATGTAACGCGTAAACTGATCCGGTGCATTTACACGGGCACACCTCCGCCGGAGTTTTTGCTTCATCGTGCTCTCAGGTGTTTCCGTGTCCCTGACCCATCCACTGATGATACTATACATGGAAAGGAACAAAGAGGCCGGCAGGTGCTACGCCGTATGGCAATGGTTGCGGCAATGAAACTTGTATTGACCCATAACGATAATAATAAGAAGGAGCGAAAGGCCATGGAACAGTCGAAGACAGATCAGGACAAAGAATCAACCTACAAGAAAAAAGCCCCCTATAATTGTGGACGGCTTTTGGCCGTTCTGGAAGCCATACAAAGAAGGGCGTCCTCCTCCGGGCGTGGGGTGAACACCACACTTGTCGACCGGTTTTATGGCACGGCCTCGACGGCGCCTGCTACCGTTTTTGCCAATCTGATCAGTATGGCAACAAAAGCTCACCTGCCTAAATTGCGCCGTATGGGAAAAGGAAAAGAATATTTTCATGTTCAAGGTGGGAGCATCAACATCAATGATATGATGGCTGATGTTTGTAAACTCATAGACGAAGCAGGAGGTTTCCCACCTCCCCTGAAACCCGAACAACAGGCGCAGTTCGCCCTTGGATTCTATCATCAGCGTGCTGAATTAACCACGCATAAAAGCAGCAAAAATACATAAAGAAAACAACTCACTGGCGGAGGTTATCCATGAACGGTCAAAAAAAAGAATTGTGGCGGAAAATTACGAAAGAACGATTTTGCGATCCGGAAAAACGAATGGATTTTGTTCTGTTTTTTGATGTGCGTGACGGCAATCCCAACGGAGACCCGGACGCAGGGAACCTTCCCCGTATGGATCCCGAAACCGGGCAGGGGATCGTTACTGACGTCTGTATCAAACGGAAAATTAGAGATTATCTCTATATGGTTCATAAGCGTCCTATTTACATTCAGAGCGAAGCGTCTTTGAACTCCTTGTATTTTAAAGCGGCAAATGAGATTGCAGAATACAAACCAAAAGAAGATGCAGCCGAGAATGATCAAAAAGCAAAGGAGAAGAAATCTGTTGAGGCACTTCTCACTGTATTAAAAGATGACAAATTTAAAAAGCTCATAGACAGTCATGAGGCGTCTGATGAAGGAGAACCTCAAGATTTGCGGGATGGTGAGCAAATAGTACCATTCCGTGACTGGTTGAGTACGATTGATGTGGAAGGCATGGAGTTCGATGCCGAACGCAGCGAACTCAGTTACCTGGGTGAAGTAAAATCAGCGAAAGATTTCGAGGCCCTCCTTAAACAGGATGAGTTCGGGTACAAATCCCACGAAAAAGCGATAGACGAGCTTTCATCTTTTCTTGCCAACGCAAAAAAAAGTGGTGGTACTCAAGAGCGGGCTGCACGGGAAGCTGTAAAGCGAAAAATGTGTGAGAAATATGACGATATTCGCCTGTTTGGAGCTGTGCTGACAGCAGGAACGAACGCGGGCCAGATTCGAGGGCCGATGCAGATGACCTTTGGTCGCTCTGTAGAGCCGATTCTTCAGATGGACTCAGCAATAACCCGCTGTGCGATAACAAAGTCCTCGGATTGGAAGAAGAAACAGACAGAATTTGGACGCAAGCCATGGCTGAATTGGGCTGTCTACAGACAGCATGGCTTCTACAATCCAATGCTTGGCAAGAATACCTACACAACCAAAGAAGACCTTGCTCGATTCTGGGAAGCACTGGCCTGTATGTTCAGAAACTCGGACTCAGCAAGTAAGGGCGAGATGACGATGCATGACATCTTGGTCTTTGTGCATGACCATCCCCAGGGAAGCTGCCCATCACACCTTCTTTTTAATAAAGTAACCTGCGAACCATTTGCCGATACTGTCTCCCTGAGTGATAAAAACATATCGATAATCAAGAGGGATGGTTTCGACAAGTATTACAAAATTGGTATAGATGAACCTGATATAAAGCCTGAACGACCTCTAAAAAAATTGTGGGAATTATAAACAAGTATCCGTCAAGCTTTGTAAACGAAAAAAAGGCTCATATTCCTTGATATCATTGGCAGCGCTCCAGAGCGTATGGAGTTCACCGAAACTTTTTAGTTCAGTCAATCCACCAACTGCGCGGTTTCAATCCCCATGGCCTTGGCCGGCTTTTCCAGCGTGGCGGTGCGATGGTTGGTTTCGGGGCGTTCCATTGGGGACAGGGCCGATTGCGTAATTCCGGCCCGTTTGGAAACGGCCTTTTGGGTAAGTCCGAGGTGTTTGCGCCAGGCTTTTAGTCCGAATTTTGCATGAAATTTTACCGGAAAATTATTTATATTTGAGCCAATTTCAAAACTATCAGAAACTATTGCCCGAGTGTTCATGATAAGCGCCACATTCTGTGAAAATTGATCAACATGGCTTTCAAACAACGAATATAGAGGATGAAATAGATTGAAACGAGGCTCTATTGGTGATTAGTATTATCTTCCAGTATATCAACAACTTGACGGTTAAGGCTTTTCCCGGCCGCTGCGGCAGATTGAACCAGCTTGAAGTGAAGCTCTTTGGGAATGCGGATATTAAATTTTCCGGAATACTCTTTGCGCGGATTCACACCGTCTTCGGCGCACATATCGAGAAATACGCGCAACGAAATTTTACCCTCCCGACGCAACCCGTCGATATCCTTGGCATAAAAATCTGCCCCACCGTTGAGGCCGATAAACTCTCCTCGGAACATATCGATTTCAGGGTCATATTGAATGACCGCCCGGTAGCCGTCAATTTCCAATGTATTGATCATGGCTTCACTCCATTTTCCTTGAACCATTTGCCGATGCTGATCACCGCTCCTTTATCTGTATTGGGTGTTGGATGCGGTCTGTGGAAAACCCGGTGTTCACCAAACAGCCGAACGCCGATCCGCGACCCTTCGCGTTCACTGAGTTCACCACCCAATGCAACCAACAAGGATTCAATTTCAGCCCATTTTATATTCGCGCTAACCGGTTGGTGGAAAATCAGGGCTACGGTTTTCCGATGCTTGCGTTTCATGCTAATATGGTACTTCAGTTTAGTACCATGTCAAGGGGATCTTTCAGGGTAAGCAGAATGACTATTTTTTCCGAAGATGAATTGTTGCCCATATCCGCTCTTCAGCACCTCCATTTTTGCCCCCGGCAGTGCGCCTTGATCCACGTGGAACAGATGTGGGTGGAAAACCGCTTTACCGCCGAAGGACGCATTCTGCACGAACGGCCGGACAAGGGGAAAAGTGAACGGCGCGGGAAAATGAAAATCGAAAGGGATTTGGCCCTGCACTCTTTTCGTTTAGGGCTGGTTGGCAAGGCGGATGTAGTTGAATTTCATCTTTGTGATGAAAAGATTTGGCGACCTTTTCCGGTTGAGTATAAACGGGGACGCCCCAAAAAGGACAACTGCGACCGGGTGCAGTTGTGCGCCCAGGCAATCTGCCTCGAAGAGATGGTAACAGTTGAGATTGGTCAGGGCGCCCTTTTTTATGGAAAAACCCGTCGTCGTCAGGATGTTGTTTTTGATTCGAAACTGCGGCAGGAGACCGAGCACCTGGCTTCGGAATTACATCTCCTGATCCGCCGCGAGCAAACCCCCAAAGCGGTCTACTCAAAAAAATGCGAGCACTGCTCATTTTTACACCAATGCTTACCCAAACAGCTTGATCATCATACATCGGTGAAAGACTATCTGATGCGGATGATTGAAGAAAAATGAAAAAACATCTCAATACGCTCTTTGTGACCACCCAGGGCGCCTATCTGGCCAAGGAGAGAGAGGCGGTTCTTGTCCGGATCGAAAACGAGACCAAATTGCGTCTTCCCATCCACACCCTGGGCGGAATTGTCTGTTTCGGCAATGTCGGCTGCAGCCCTTATCTAATGGCCCATTGCGCCGAAAATGATGTCGGCCTCAGTTTTCTGTCTGAATATGGTCGTTTTCTGGCACGGGTACAGGGTCCGGTATCGGGGAATGTACTTTTAAGAAGAAAGCAGTACCGTCTCGCGGACGATATGAAGGCGTCAGCAAAAATCGCCTATTTTATTCTGGCGGGAAAGTTGGCGAACTGCCGCACGGTGCTTCAAAGGGCTGTTCGGGATCACGGTGACAAGATTGATAAAGAATCTGTTGAGGCAGCCTCAAGGCATATCGCCCGCGCAATAAAAAATATTGACCCGGAGATGCCTTTAGACCTCTTGCGGGGGATTGAGGGCGATGCGGCCAAACGATATTTTAGCGTTTTCGATCACCTGATTACATCTCAAAAGAGCGATTTTTCCTTTACCGGTCGCAACCGGCGACCCCCATTGGATACAGTCAACTGTCTGCTTTCGTTCGTTTATACGATCTTATTGCATGATGTCCGGTCGGCTCTTGAGGCGGTGGGGCTTGATCCCCAGGTGGGTTTTCTTCATCGGGATCGCCCCGGACGGCCAAGCTTAGCTCTGGATTTGATGGAAGAGTTTCGTCCTTTTTTCTCAGACCGACTGGTGCTTTCGTTGATCAACGTAAACAAAGTCCGGCAGAAGGGCTTCGAGAAAAGCGAAACCGGCGCTGTTTTGATGAAAGAAGACACACGGAAAGAGTTGCTGGTTTCCTATCAAAAGAGAAAACAGGACGAAATTACCCACCCTTTTTTGGGTGATAAAGTGACCATTGGTATTCTGTTTCACTTGCAGGCGCTTCTTTTTGCCCGCTATTTGAGAAACGATTTGGACGGCTATCCGGCCTTTATCTGGAGGTAAACCATGATGGTGGTGGTCAGCTACGATGTTTCAACGGAATCTCCGGGTGGCCCCAGGCGATTGCGACGCGTTGCCAAGGTTTGTCAGGATTACGGGCAACGGGTTCAATATTCCGTGTTTGAATGTATTGTGGATCCGGCCCGGTGGGTCAAGTTGAAAAATGCCCTGTTGGATGAAATTGACCTGGAGTTTGATTGCCTCCGGTTCTATTTTTTAGGGTCGAATTGGCGACGGAAGATAGAACACGTTGGTGCAAAGGAAGGTTTGGACCAGGAGGGTGCATTAATCTTATAAATGTTGCTTGCGAACATGAAGCTGCCATTGATTTCCAGGTAGGTTCGCCATGACCGATTTTTCTGTAATAATAAGCGGTTGCAATGATTCTTCAAGCGATCTGTTCTTCAAATATATTGCAACCGCCTCAGTTCGCAGATATTGTTCAAATTCATTCGTTATTTTAATGTTTTATAGATAGACAGGTCGCCCCCCGCGTGGGGGCGTGGATTGAAACTCCATATAACCCGCGTGCTTGCCGCCGGCCTCGGGGTCGCCCCCCGCGTGGGGGCGTGGATTGAAACCGCCCACCCGGTTGATAAACGCATAGGCGTTGGGTCGCCCCCCGCGTGGGGGCGTGGATTGAAACACAGCACGTTGACGCACGAGGCAAACACCGGCGGTCGCCCCCCGCGTGGGGGCGTGGATTGAAACCACATTTTCTTGGCCCGCGTGTCGATGTCCGGCGGGGGTCGCCCCCCGCGTGGGGGCGTGGATTGAAACGCCGGGCCGGGTTGTTCTTCACCTCCCGGCAGTAGTCGCCCCCCGCGTGGGGGCGTGGATTGAAACATATCCTCCTGTCGGTCGGCATGGGAATGCCGACGGGTCGCCCCCCGCGTGGGGGCGTGGATTGAAACGTCTTCGCCATAGACGATGGCCACCGAACCGATATTGGTCGCCCCCCGCGTGGGGGCGTGGATTGAAACCCGCCCTGCCCGAAAATCGCCGCCTTGATCTTATCGGTCGCCCCCCGCGTGGGGGCGTGGATTGAAACCAGAGAGTTTTCAGGGATGCTCACCGGCCGGGGCGGTCGCCCCCCGCGTGGGGGCGTGGATTGAAACGCGAACCGCCCCTACGATCAACAGAACGGAGGAAGGTCGCCCCCCGCGTGGGGGCGTGGATTGAAACAACAACAAATCAACGTATTGTTGATAAAATTAGAGGGTCGCCCCCCGCGTGGGGGCGTGGATTGAAACCCATTTTTTCGAATGCCCGAAAGATAAATACGAAGGTCGCCCCCCGCGTGGGGGCGTGGATTGAAACAAATTTGCTCATATCCTTCGGTATGGCGGTTAGATGGTCGCCCCCCGCGTGGGGGCGTGGATTGAAACATTCTTTAACTGATGGAACTGGCGGATATATGGGTCGCCCCCCGCGTGGGGGCGTGGATTGAAACACGTAAGGGCGGTTCGCGAAAGGGCGGTTCGCGAAGGTCGCCCCCCGCGTGGGGGCGTGGATTGAAACAATTTGCATTTCGGCTTAGACAAAACCGAGTTGCAGGGTCGCCCCCCGCGTGGGGGCGTGGATTGAAACGCGTATCAGATGCTCAAGTCTAATAACCGCAGCGGTCGCCCCCCGCGTGGGGGCGTGGATTGAAACTGGACATGCATGTTGGCCTTATGTCTGAAAGTGGGTCGCCCCCCGCGTGGGGGCGTGGATTGAAACATCCTGTCGATTAACGACCACCCCGACATGCGGGAGGTCGCCCCCCGCGTGGGGGCGTGGATTGAAACATCCTGTCGATTAACGACCACCCCGACATGCGGGAGGTCGCCCCCCGCGTGGGGGCGTGGATTGAAACCCGGTTTTACGTGGAATTTTTTCTGGGTATTCGTGGTCGCCCCCCGCGTGGGGGCGTGGATTGAAACATGATCTGGCTCATTCCCAGGGCGGCCCTTGTCGGGTCGCCCCCCGCGTGGGGGCGTGGATTGAAACGGCGCATCGGCGAAAAATGTGATGCTGGGCATTGGGGTCGCCCCCCGCGTGGGGGCGTGGATTGAAACAGGTCTCCGGCGGCGTTCCCCGCCGCGGTCATGGGGTCGCCCCCCGCGTGGGGGCGTGGATTGAAACTGCCGCGTCATCTGAGTACACGATGACGCAATCAGACAGGTCGCCCCCCGCGTGGGGGCGTGGATTGAAACTGCCCTTACTGGCGCCGGCGGTCTGCTCGTCGAGGGTCGCCCCCCGCGTGGGGGCGTGGATTGAAACTGTCGGCTCATCCCAGCCCATCCGCCGGATCATCGGGTCGCCCCCCGCGTGGGGGCGTGGATTGAAACTCGTCGCTGGTGACATCCTCCTGCAGCCCGGCGAGGTCGCCCCCCGCGTGGGGGCGTGGATTGAAACCAGTCGCTGGTGCCGACCTTGCGCACCGTGGCGATGGTCGCCCCCCGCGTGGGGGCGTGGATTGAAACATGATCTGGCTCATTCCCAGGGCGGCCCTTGTCGGTCGCCCCCCGCGTGGGGGCGTGGATTGAAACAAACGCGCCGGCCACCACCACCTCGCGGTCATGGGTCGCCCCCCGCGTGGGGGCGTGGATTGAAACCGCCAGGTCGCCCTCATCCCCCTTGCGCAGAAAGTCGCCCCCCGCGTGGGGGCGTGGATTGAAACTCCTGCAAAAAACCCCATTAAATACGCAATGTAGTCGCCCCCCGCGTGGGGGCGTGGATTGAAACAGATATTTAGCTAAAAACCATCTTGAAAAAAGGAGGGTCGCCCCCCGCGTGGGGGCGTGGATTGAAACCCTCCACCGGGAACGGTTACGTCGGCCGGAATATGTCGCCCCCCGCGTGGGGGCGTGGATTGAAACTTGTAGGTCGGCCTTAGCGCGTGCGGCCGGCGCTGGTCGCCCCCCGCGTGGGGGCGTGGATTGAAACCCGCCCTGCCCGAAAATCGCCGCCTTGATCTTATGTCGCCCCCCGCGTGGGGGCGTGGATTGAAACGCGAACCGCCCCGCCCCGTAGGGCGGCCTGCCTGCGTCGCCCCCCGCGTGGGGGCGTGGATTGAAACATGGTCCCTCCGTAACTCCCCGCCCCGGCGGGGGGTCGCCCCCCGCGTGGGGGCGTGGATTGAAACTTTAACAACGGGTTCTTGATCCACTCCATGTGTTGGTCGCCCCCCGCGTGGGGGCGTGGATTGAAACCCATTGTTTGTTTCCTCCAACGCGGTTGTTGTATGTCGCCCCCCGCGTGGGGGCGTGGATTGAAACTTATCGTATTGATCCGGCCGCGGAGCCGAGACTCGGTCGCCCCCCGCGTGGGGGCGTGGATTGAAACGTGGACGGCGACAACAATCGCATGGAGTACGCCAAGTCGCCCCCCGCGTGGGGGCGTGGATTGAAACCGGTTCCGCTCCATTGCGTCGTGCAGGAGCAGGGTCGCCCCCCGCGTGGGGGCGTGGATTGAAACCCCACCCGCTCCGACACCCGCACCATCCGGGCCGCGTCGCCCCCCGCGTGGGGGCGTGGATTGAAACAATTCGGTCATATCAGCAGCGCCCCTCCACGCGCGGTCGCCCCCCGCGTGGGGGCGTGGATTGAAACCCCACCCGCTCCGACACCCGCACCATCCGGGCCGCCGTCGCCCCCCGCGTGGGGGCGTGGATTGAAACAGGTCTCTGACCTGAACCCGGGAGGCGTCCCACGCGTCGCCCCCCGCGTGGGGGCGTGGATTGAAACACGAAACCGATATCCTGGTTTTCAATATTTGAAGTCGCCCCCCGCGTGGGGGCGTGGATTGAAACCAGTCGCTGGTGCCGACCTTGCGCACCGTGGCGGTCGCCCCCCGCGTGGGGGCGTGGATTGAAACAACGTACGATGTGCCGGACACGGCGCCGGGTTCCACCTGTCGCCCCCCGCGTGGGGGCGTGGATTGAAACCGGCACCTCGTGCCGGACTGCCACTTACAGTTTGTCGCCCCCCGCGTGGGGGCGTGGATTGAAACTGGTAAAAAGGTTGATACGATAGATGCCGACCTGGTCGCCCCCCGCGTGGGGGCGTGGATTGAAACTGTAGGTATGCGAGGCAATATCAGGACAATTTCTGGTCGCCCCCCGCGTGGGGGCGTGGATTGAAACCCGCAACGCCGGAAAGATCAACCACCTTGCTTTCTGGTCGCCCCCCGCGTGGGGGCGTGGATTGAAACTGGCTTTAAAGCGTGCCCATCTTTACACTATAAGTCGCCCCCCGCGTGGGGGCGTGGATTGAAACTCGATCACCTCGGCCCAAATGAAAAAATTACGGATGTCGCCCCCCGCGTGGGGGCGTGGATTGAAACGCCAAAACACGTGCAGCTTAAATTGCGAAAATTGTCGCCCCCCGCGTGGGGGCGTGGATTGAAACTCATCTATCCTTGGAAAGGCAGCGGCAAGACAGAGTCGCCCCCCGCGTGGGGGCGTGGATTGAAACCCATGACCACGTTGCACAAAAAACCAGTTGATACCCGGTCGCCCCCCGCGTGGGGGCGTGGATTGAAACAGGATTTGTTTACCCAGATGCAGTTTCTGTCGCCGTCGCCCCTCGCGTGGGGGCGTGGATTGAAACAGGCCCTTTATCGCCAGCTGCACCACATCCGGCGTCGCCCCCCGCGTGGGGGCGTGGATTGAAACAAAGCGCAGAGTCGATACAGGAGGCGAACTTGGCGTCGCCCCCCGCGTGGGGGCGTGGATTGAAACTTGCCGATGTCGGCCTGGTACGCGATGGTCAGCGGTCGCCCCCCGCGTGGGGGCGTGGACTGAAACAAAAATAAGGGGACATGGTTTTTTACCAACATACCGGGTGCGCCAGAATAGAGGCGTAAAGATGGCGAAGAACCGATTGGGGCCTGGCGGCGGAAAAGGTCGGCACACCTGCCGGAGCCAGCCGCTTTTTAAATTTCACCATCACCCATGCCCCGATTCAAATGGATGTTCCGTTTCATGTCCAAAGGCTATTTGGCTTTAGAAAAAGAGATATGCAATTGGTCATTTTTGTAACGGGCCGACGCGATGTCGACACCGGCCAGCGTATCGGGCAGGCTGAGAACCCTTGAAAAGCCCTCCGCCTTGATCAGCAGATCATTCTCTTTGCGGCCGATATCGAGGCTCGCTTTATCCAGGCCGGGAAGCGTAATGGACAGTACGATTTTTCCGGGTTCTTTTTGAAACGTAACGGTATCGACTTGTGAAAGGACCTGCGCCGGGTCCAGATCGCCGTAAATATCGCGCCCCATCTCTTCGAGGCGCTTTTGTCCAATAGGTTCGCTGTTGTAGTGTTTGATGGTAAAAATGGTGGTGTTTAAAAAGGATTGCCGCAACACTTTCATCTGCTCCTGCTGCATTTGACGCCAATGATTGAAATAACCGGTTTCAAGCTCCGCCGGGAGTAGTTTGTTGACAAATATGCCATCCACGGGAAAACCGAAAAGCGAAAAGTAGGTATAGGAGCGCTTTGATTCGGCAAGAGCGATTTTGTCCGGGTTGAGCACCAGCCGGATGGAGGCGGTTTCGGGGTTGCGCAAGATCACACCCAACCGCCCGATTTCTTCGATGATTTTTCCGAAAGTGGCGTATAATTCATCATCGGGCAAAATATCCTTGATTCCTTTGAACTTCTTTCCGATGGGCCTGATCAACTTCAGAACGCGGCGTTCAATATCGATGATACGGTTAAATTTGCCGGCCGAAGAATCGGTGAAAGTGAGTAGTCGCAACGTTCCGGCGGTGGGGGCGCAATCGACAATAATCACATCGTATACACCACTTTCGATTTCCCGCAAAATCCGGGTCAACAAAAAGAGCGTGTCTACGCCGGGGATTAGCGACAACTCTTCGGCAATCATCCGCTCCATCTCAAGATAAGAGAGAAAATCGGCCATATACTGTTGAATGGAGTCCCAGTTCCCCTTAATTTCCTCCAGAATATTCACTTCGAGAAGGGTTAGGGTTTCGGAAATCTCCACCCGTTCGCCGCTACCGGAGAGATCAAAAATATCGAACAGGTTGTGGGCGAGATCGGAACTGACGAGCAATGTCTTTTGACCCAATTTCGATGTCAGCGCGGCCGTTGCACACGCATTGCTTGATTTGCCCACACCGCCTTTTCCGGTAAACAGAATGATCCGCATCTTATCCTCTTTAGGATATCGTGATCTTCTTTACCACCGCGGGAGATATCTCGCCTTGTTTCAGGAACAGGTTGAGGAGGTATTCCGCCGATTCGATATATTCATTGATCTCTGAAAAGCGTTGGCGAAGAAACGCCGTCTCATCTGCGGCGTTTCCTTCCGTTTTGATTGCATTTAAATCCGTTTCACTTTTCGAAATGGTCTCTCTTACTCTTTCGATTTCATCTTTCACAATGGTCGACAGGATTTCGGTTTCAATTTCCCAGATATTGCCCCGGATCTCATAAAAATTTTTCCGCGCTCCCCGATGATACACCTTTCTGACCACCTTCCACCTTTCCAGAAAGCGGATATTGGTGGAGATGGATGCCTTCGAAACCTCTAGCCTTTCGGCCATCTCATCCAGGGACATGGGCTCTTTAGAAAAGAGCAGCAGGCCTTCCAGTTGGCCGGCAATGCGGGAAAAGCCGAATTTTTCGGCCTTTTCACCAATTACATGGATGAGATCATTACGAATATCCTCAATGGTCTTTTTCATGGTAATCTCCAGTATACCTTAATTTTGTTTATCAAATACCAAACGTTTTTAACGTTTAATGCATACTGTCGGCCGGTGTCAATAAAAATATTGCTAACAAGCTGAAATATCAAATATAAATAATTTTCCGGTAAAATTTCATGCAAAATTCGGGATAAAATAGAATCTGTAAACCAACTGCGCTACTCTTCCTTCAACAAATGGGCCGGGGCCTCGCAAACACCGTCACCGGTCGCTTTTTTAGCTTCCACAAAATGGGCGGCGGCCAAGGCAGCGGTGGAACCGTCGGCGGCGGAGATGACGATCTGGCGGGCGTACTTTTCCCGCAAATCCCCAACGGCAAAAATCCCCGGAATATTGGTTTCGCACTTTTCGTCGGTGACAATATATCCTTCAGCCGTCATCTTGACCCCCGCCGGGGCGAGTTCGTTTCTGGGAATAAAGCCGATAAAAATAAACACACCATCCACGGCCAATTCACTGTTCTCGCCGGTGGCGTTGTTTTGCAAGGCGACACCGGAAACGGCGCCGTTCTCGCTGTAAATTTCCATGGTAATGGTGTTCCACAGCATCTCGATCTTGCAATCGTCAAAGATCCGTTTTTGTAAAATTTTACTGGCCCTCAGTTCATCCCGGCGGTGGGCCATATAGACCTTGTCTGCCAATTTGGCCAAGTAGAGCGCCTCTTCGGCGGCTGTGTCGCCGCCACCCACCACCAGAACGGTTTTGTTGCGGAAAAAAAAGCCGTCGCAGACACCGCAATAAGAGACGCCCTTGCCGTAATTTTCTTGCTCGCCGGGAATTTCGAGCATTTTCGGCTGACCGCCCGTGGCCAAAATAATGCTGCAGGTGGGAAGCTCACGGCCGTCGGTCAGCTTGACCGTATGAACGTCCAGACCCGGTTCAATCTCCACCACTTCATCATAGATGATATCAAGACTCAAGGAATCGGCATGTTCCAGCATTCTGGACGAGATTTCGGCCCCGTTGATACGGGGAAACCCCGGGTAGTTTTCGACATCATCGGTCATATTCATCTGACCGCCGACGGCCCCCTTTTCAATCAGCACTACATCCAGGGCGGCCCGTTTGGCATAGATGCCGGCAGCGAGGCCGCTCGCGCCACCGCCGATGATGATGAGATCGTGACCGTTATGACTGCTCATTCTTTCACCCCGAATTTTGCATGAAATTTTACCGGAAAATTATTTATATTGGATATTTCAGCTTGTTAGCAATATGCTTACTGTTCCACAAAACACCCCTTTTTGCCCGATTTCAGTATCAGGCTCAAAATGTAACCCTCGAAATAGTACCGTCGTCTCCGGTTACATTTTTCGTCTTCCTTGAACTGGAATAAAATTTGCTTACCGCCATCCAGCAATAAAAAGGATTGGCCCTAAAGTCAATATTCCTCTTCGGAGGCCCGCCACCGTGCTTGACACATTTTCGCGACGGTTTATATTTTCCCAACAAATTAAACCCGATGGCATCGTATAAAGGCTCATCTGCGACGTTGTCGTGGTTTTTTAAGACGCTCGACATGCTAAAATGTATGGCTTCGATCCTGAAAAACCACACCGCCTTGTATCCGGGCCTTATTCCATAGCCATCACGATAACTTTTCAGATGTTGGTCAACCTTATAAAAGGAGTTTGCTGAAATGACCGATGTGAAAAAAGAGACACGGCAGTTTGAAACCGAGGTCCAACAACTTTTAAACCTCATCATCAATTCGCTCTATTCCAGCAAAGATATCTTTTTACGGGAGCTTATCTCCAACGCTTCCGATGCCATCGACAAGATGCGGTTTAAAGCCCAGACCGACCCGGAAGCGCTGGAAGGCGACAGCGAATTTACGATTAAGATTGTTCCCGATGGGATCAAGCAGACCCTGCAAATTGTCGATAACGGGATCGGCATGACTTATGATGAGGTGCTGCAAAATATCGGCACCATCGCCCAAAGCGGCTCCGCCGCGTTTATGGCGGCCCTGGAACAGTCGCAGCGGGAAGAGACATTGACCCCGGAGTTGATCGGTCAGTTCGGGGTTGGATTTTACAGTGCTTTTATGGTGGCCGACACCATCACCCTGGAAACCCTTGCCGCCGATAGCAGCGAGGCGGTCAAGTGGGTCTCTTCCGGTGATGGCTCTTACACCATTGAACCGGGTCGCCGCAAGGAGCGGGGCACCACCATCACCTTGGAACTGAAAAAAGCGGCCGAAGGTGAAAAAGATTATACCGATACGTGGGCCATCCGTGAAATTGTCCGCCAGCATTCCGATTTTGTGGCTTACCCGATCGTTATGGATGTGGAAAAGGATGAGCCTCTGCCCGAAGAGGCGATCATCAAGGATAAAGATGGCAAGCCCATCGGCGAGACCACCCGTAAGGTGACCGCCGAAGAGACCGTAAACTCCATGAAGGCGATCTGGGCCAGAAACAAAAGCGATGTGACCGACGAGGAGTACGAAGAGTTTTACAAGCACCTCAGCCACGACTGGAACGCGCCGCTCGAAAAGGTGCACCTCAAATTTGAAGGCGCCACCGAGTACAGTGCACTGCTCTATATCCCTTCCAAAGCGCCCTTTGACCTGTTTCAGCCTGAAAGAAAACACGGGGTGCAGCTCTACTGCAAACGGGTTTTTATCATGGGTGATTGCGAAGCACTGCTTCCCGAATACTTGGGTTTTGTTAAGGGGGTGGTGGACGCACCCGACCTGAACCTCAATATCAGCCGCGAAATTTTGCAGCAGGACCTTCTGGTGAGAAACATTCGCCGCAATTTGGTGAAAAAACTGCTGGAGCTGTTTGCCCGGATGCCTGAGGATAAATTTGATCAATTTTACGCCGAGTTTGGGCAGATCTTTAAACTGGGGGTTCATACCGACAGCGCCAACCAAACCAGGATCGCCGATCTGTTGCGTTACAAAACCACCCGATCCACGGAAAAACCGATCACTTTGGCCGAATATGTGAAAAACATGCAACCCGATCAAAAAGAGATTTTCTATATCACAGGTGAAAATCTCACTGCCCTGGCCAACAGCCCCCACCTGGAGGCGTTAAAAGAGAAAGGGGTAGAAGTGTTGCTGATGTCCGATCCGGTGGACGAATGGGTGGTCCAGGCCTTGCCTGAATACGACGGCAAGAAGCTGAAAAGTGCTGAAAAAGGGGTGTTGGAAGAGGACCCGGATCCCAAAAAGGTGGAAAAAGAGTATGGCGCGCTCTTCAGTCATATTAAAAACCACCTCGCTGAAAAGATCAAGGCGGTGAAGCCGTCCACCCGGCTCAAATCATCGGTGGCCTGTCTTTCCGGCGACGACCATGACGTAAGCGCCTATATGTCCAAAATCCTAAAGGCATCGGGTCAGGCGCCGGAGACGGTGAAGCGGGTTTTGGAGATCAATCCATCGCATCCCGTAACCGATAGAATGAAAGATCTTTATGACGCCGATCGCAAAGACCCTCAATTGAATCTCTACAGCGAGATGCTGTTCGATCTCGCCCTGGTGGCCGAAGGGGGCAAGCTGGATGATCCGGCCCGTTTTTCCCGCCAGGTGGGGGCCCTGCTGGCGGGTGACCCCTTGAACGTGTCATAAACGTCAGCCCACGCTTGCTTTTATAGGCGGGGGCCTCATAATGAGAAATAATGCTTTAATCGAAAGGAGCAGATGATGAGTGTTGAAGTGAAAAGCGAGTATCAGGGCCGGTTGACCATCCAGAGCACCCACGGCCCGTCCGGCGCCCAAATCGCCACCACGGCGCCCGCGGACACCGGCGGTACGGGTGAACTGTTCGCACCGACAGACCTTTTGGCCACCGCCTTGGGAAATTGCATGATGACCATCATGGGGCTGGTGGCCGACCGTGAAAAAATCGATTTGACCGGCAGCACCATCCGGGTGGAAAAACATATGAGCGCCAACCCGCGTCGGGTGCAAAAGGTGCTTGCCGAATTTGATATGCCCCGGGGGCTCACCGATGCGCAAAAAAAGAAGCTGGCCACGGCGGCGGACACCTGCCCGGTCAAACAGAGCCTGCATCCCGACGTGGAAATTGAGGTAAAATTCAACTGGTAGAACGAGACCCGGATTTCCATGAAAATAGTGAAAGAATGCCGACAAATTTCAACCATAACCGTCTTCTTTTCGTCAACGGCCGGGTCGTCAACCAAGGCCGCATTTTTGAGGCGGATATTTATGTCAAAGATGGTCGTATCGACGCTGTGGGTTCTGATCTATCCGGCAAACCGGCCGATGTGACCATCAATGCCGCCGGATGCCACATCTTTCCCGGGATGATTGATGATCAGGTCCATTTCAGAGAGCCGGGTCTGACGCGCAAGGGCGATATCCTCTCCGAATCTCTGGCGGCGGCGGCGGGCGGCATCACCAGTTTCATGGAGATGCCCAACACGATGCCGGCCACTACCACACTGGCGCTTTTGGAGGAAAAATACCAGCGGGCCAAAGCCACCTCCGCAATCAACTACGCCTTTTATCTGGGCGGCGCCAATGACAATATCGAAGAGATCAAACGGCTGGACCCCAAGCGGGCTTGCGGGGTCAAGGTCTTCATGGGCGCCTCCACAGGCAACATGTTGGTGGATGATCCCGTGGTACTGGAACAGATCTTCGCCCACGCACCGACCCTGGTGGCGACCCACTGTGAAGACACCCCCACCATTGAGGCGAACGCCCAACAGTTGAAAGAAAAATACGGCACGGCGATTCCCGTAACGGAGCATCCCCATATCCGCTCCACCGAAGCCTGTTTTAAATCGACGGAACTGGCCATTGCCCTGGCCCGCCGACACGGGACCCGGCTGCATGTGCTGCATCTATCTACAGCCGACGAGCTTGTATTATTTGCAAAGGGTGATCTGACCTCCAAGCACATAACCGCCGAATGCTGCGTTCATCATCTCCACTTTTGCGATGAAGACTACCTGACATTGGGCAGCCGGATCAAATGCAACCCGGCTATCAAAACCGCTCAGGATCGCAGGGCGCTAATTACCGCCGTCGTTGAAAATCGCATCGACGTCATTGCCACGGACCATGCACCCCATCTATTACCGGAAAAAAACGGCGTCGATTACTTTACAGTTCCCGCCGGATTGCCGCTGGTGCAATACGCCCTGCCGTCCCTTTTGGAGCATTATCATCAGGGTATTTTTACCCTGCCGCTGATTGTGGAAAAGTGCGCCCACGCTCCGGCCAGGCTGTTTGATATCAAAGAGCGGGGCTTTATTCGGGAAGGGTATTGGGCTGATCTGGTGATTTTGCGTCTAAACGCCCCCCACAAAGCCTCCGACGACGCTGTTGTCTCCAAATGCGGTTGGACCCCTTTTAACGGTCATACTTTTCAGTCCAAGGTGGTTACTACCATCGTTTCCGGAAAGCCGGCATTTCACCAGGGAGAGCTGAATCCCGATGTCCGCGGTATGCGTGTGGCATTTGAGCGGTAACCTTTGCGGCGTTGTGATGCAAAAGTCGATTCTCACACGCTAATTTGATTCACACCAACGGCATACACATACCTGCATTGTTTATTTTCCAGGTTTTGCTATGATCCGCTGATATGACCTCCGCGCTGTACAAAAAGGTGGGCCTGGCCACGTTGATTATGAGCCTTTCCATTCTGGGCAGCCGGGTGATTGGGCTGGTGCGGGAGATGGTCATCGCCCATGCGGGCGGCGTTACCGGGGCGGTGGATGCCTACCAGATATCGTTTATTATCCCCGAGATCCTAAACCATGTGGCGGCCAGCGGCTTTTTATCGATCACCTTTATTCCGATTTTTACCCGCTATCTGGCCGACCATAACGAGGCCGAGGGATGGCGGGTTTTTAACACGATCCTCACTCTATGTGGGGCCTTGCTGCTCTTTTTCAGCTCTCTCGCTATCTGGCTGGCCCCACACTTGGTGCGATTCTTGGCGCCCGGCCTGACCGAACCGGCATTGCGGGTGGAAGCGATCCATATGACCCGGATCATTATCCCCGCGCAATTCTTCTTTTTTGCGGGGGGCCTTTTTACGGCGGTTCAGTTTGCCAAAGAGCGCTTTTTTCTTCCGGCCCTGGCCCCGTTAATTTACAATATCGGTATTATTGCCGGTGGCCTGTTCGTCCCGTCTGCAGGAATGCGCGGGTTCTCCTATGGTGTTTTGGGTGGCGCCTTTTTGGGTAATTTTGTCTTGCAATATTGGGGCGCTCGCCGGGCGGGGCTCACGTGGCGGCTTTGTTTTGATTGGCGTCATCCGGCACTCATTCGTTACATCAAACTCTCGCTCCCTTTAATGGTAGGGCTTACCATGCTCTTTTCCACCGAGCTTTTTTTAAAGTATTTTGGTTCTTTCCTTCCGAGGGGGGGCATTGCCGGGCTCAATTACAGTTTGCGGGTGATGTTGATGCTGGCGGGTTTCTTTGGTCAGGCGGTGGGTGTCGCCTCTTTTCCATTTTTGGCGCGGCTGGCGGCGGAACATAAAATGGACGAGATGAACCGGCTGCTCAACAATACTTTGCGTTATCTCACTTTCGTTATTCCTTTGGCTGTGCTGGTGATGGTGCTTCGCCATGAAATGATCCGCATTTTATTTGAACGGGGCCGGTTTGACGCGGCCGCTACCGACATGACCGCGGACATTCTGGCCTGTTTGATGCCGGGGGCTTTTGCCTTTGCCGCCCAAACCGCGGTGCTGCGCGGCTTTTATGCCATGCAAAATACTCTCTTTCCGGCTCTTTTTTGCACAGCGGCGGTGACCTGCTCGCTCCCCCTTTACATAGTGGGCACACGCCTGTTCGGCGCTAAAGGGGTAGCCTTGGCCATTGCCTTTTCCACCATCTTTCAGGTCTGGCTGCTCTATGTCGTCTGGAACCGGAAACAGCTAAATCCCCACAGCCGAGAACTCTATTGGTTCATTTACAAGGTCGTTGCGTTATCTGTGCCTCTGGGTCTGCTGTTTGAATGGATCCGGCGCGGATTGGCGCAGAGATTCCCGGTAGAGACCGGTAGCGGCAGTTTGATGCTGGCGGGTGGGGTTGGAATCGTCTTTGTTATGCTCTTTTTAGGCGCCGCCCATCTGGCCGGAATCGATGAGGTGGGGCAGCTTGTCCGACGTATTTCGAATCGGATGAGATCACGCTAACCTTATTGTCCCATTCGGGGAATGGGACAATAAGCAAACTTTTTAAATCGGGTTGTTTCCGTAGATCGCTTTGGCCGCGGCGGGCGAAAAAAGGTCGCCGCACACCTTCCAGCCATCGTCTTCTTTAACCACTTTGAGTTTTTGATCAAACGCATAGGTGTCGCCCAAAGAGAAAAGCTTGCCCACCAGTGTGTAGAGCGGATTGATACATCGTTTGCGGGTGCCTTCGATATGCACATCCACCTCGGTGTCACTCACTTTATGAGCCGTCACATGGTATTTCATCAACTGGCTGCGCATGTAATTCAAATTGTGCCCCATGGCTTGGGCCTCGGTGGAAACGGCATGGAAAAAATTATCCACCGCATCGGCGCCCTCTTCATCCACGCGGTTCTTTTCACAAACCAACCTGTTTACATCTTTATCCAATCCGTAATAGGCCCTGGTAAACGCCACCGCTGTCGCTTCGGCTGTTTTGCATTGATCGGCCAGAACAAAAAGCCCCTGAAACCCCAAAAAGAGAATCAGCACAATGATAAAGGGTATCATTTTACTTGCCTGCGGCATTCTTTTACCTCCATGAACTGTTTTTGATGCAGCCGTTCACCATCACAAGCGGCTGCGATCAACGTTGAAAGTCCCACGAGAGACGTTGATAATCGCGATCTTTCACAGAATCCGCCATAGCATTAACGTGGGGGAAAAAACAAGTACGATGCACTCAACCGACCCGGCCGCGCTAACCGCCGGGTCAGCGCCTGCCCGCCCCGGGGCCGCATCCGGGCGGCGCAAAGCCGCCGCTTCCCCTGGGCGCCCCCGCGGGCCGCACTGCGGCGGCGGACATCAGCTTTTCCACTTTATCGCTCCGGCAATCCGGGCAGTCAGGCGTCGGCGCCGAGGCGGAAAAAACCAACTCCTCAAACCGGCGCCCACAAGCCTGGCATTGGTATTCATAAATGGGCATCGTACACCTCTATGTCATTCCACGGACAACCCGTCCTTATCCTATTTTCAACAGGCTCGCAACCGCTTTTAGCACCTCATCCACGGTAATGGGCCATGCATAAACCAGATTAACAGCCTTTTTCTTCATATGGCATCACCCCACTCTTTGCGCCGGGAGATCACTACTTGATCTAATGCGGGATGATCGGCAATGACCGCCGTCGCCGCCGCTTCCACCAGCCAGGTAAAGATACCATTGCCGCCTGGCTTGACGAAGATATGGCCTATACGTCCACGTGGATCTATGATCGGGTCACCGGCATGGGGTGCCGGCAGCTACGAGATTGTCAAACGGCATGTTCGGTTCGGGAGTTGAAGCAGGAGCGCCGGAAAGTGGCCTGCACGCACTTTGAGACGGAACCCGGCGGCCAGGCCCAAGTGTAAAGGTGGCGGAGAGAGAGGGATTCGAACCCTCGAACCAGGTTTCCCCGATTACTCGCTTAGCAGGCGAGCGCCTTCATCCGGCTCGGCCATCTCTCCGAAGCTTTGATGAGTTTGGCGGAGGGAGTAGGATTCGAACCCACGGAGGCGTGAACCTCAACGGTTTTCAAGACCGCCGCTTTCGACCACTCAGCCATCCCTCCAGACTTGGAAATGTGTTGATACCACTGTCCTAAAAACAGGTCAATCCCTTTTGCATAATCGCTTTATGATCTCTTTTCAAAAGCCGTTATCCTCAAAACGTCCCTGATCAACGGTTGCCCAAATTTTCCGGACAATCCTTTCATAATAACCTTGACAGCCGCTATAGGTTATGTTTTTTGTAGCCCATTCATACTAATACCGTAACATGGAGTTTGGAATGAGACAGAAATTTACCCTCTTAAAAAATGGTTCATCCAGTTCGCTGGTGATTAAAGAGTATGCGGAACTGGAAAAGGATAGCCAATCACTTCTCTGTGAAGAGACCTATCCGTTAACCGAGATAAAAAAAGCCCTGAAGCTGGGGCGCGATAACCTGATCCGACTGCTTCGCACCAACAACCTCTACCCGCCCGCCATATACATTGATCAAATTGCCCAATCCGTGGGAAGGATGGTTGAACCCAAAGGTCAGGATACCATCGATCTTTTTTTCGACGATATTGATCTGATGGGAATCCCGCTGGATGGCAACCCGTTGGATGATATCCATGATGCTGAAAATGAGGCCGAGGATGATCTGCTGGATGACGACGACATGGAGGATACCCTGGATGACGCCCTTAAGATCAAGAATTTAAAGATCGCCGATGATGAAATGGCAGAGGCCAACGATGTCTAAAAGGCGCTGATCCGGATAAAGAATTATCACGACCGGACGGGCGGAAAACCGGCTGGTCGTTTTTTTGCATCGCCAAATTACTACCAGGTTCTGACCGCTTTCTTCACCTCACCATAAACCCAAAATCCGTGATGAATCATACGGAATCCACTTGGGGGTGGAGGCGGTAGTAAGTGGTGCTGTTTTTTTGGCCGACATGGGCCAATGAACCGGTTTGCAAAAAATCAATCTTTGCAAAAAATCAATCGCGGATTTTGGGGGTTATTTCACCCGTTCCACATACTGACCCGTGCGGGTATCGATCCGGATCAGTTCCCCTTCTTCGATAAAAGGGGGTACTTGCAGCACCAGTCCGGTTTCCAGAGTGGCCGGCTTGGTGTCACCGGATGCGGTATCGCCTTTTACCCACGGATCGGCTCTGGTAACTTGCAACTCCACAAACATCGGCAATGTCACACCGATGGGTTTGCCATCGTGGAGCAGCACCTCGCAGACTGTATTTTCCTTCAGTAGCGGGATCACCTCTTCTCCCACTTGATTACGGGTCAGGAACTCCTGCTCATAATTACTGCTGTTCATAAAGCAGTAGGCTTCGCCGTCGTTATAGAGATACTCCATCTCCTGTTCTTCCAGGTTGGCCGGGTTGAACTTGTCACCGGAGCGGTAGGTGCGGTCGAATTGCGCCCCGGTAACCATATTCTTTAATTTACATCGGTAAAGGGCCTGCCCCTTTCCCGGTTTTGAAAACTCAAACTGAACCACCACGTAAGGGTCACCGTCAATTTCGATTTTGAGCCCTTTGCGTAAATCCGATGCTCCATACATCTTGTTTCCCTTCCAGGTTCGGGTTGAAAATCATACCCTCAACGGGTACAAATGGCGTTGACTTTTTGGGGCAAGTTTACCATATTTCACTGCATGTCTCAAATGGAACCCGTTTGCTTTTAGGCGGATCAAAACCAGCAGTTGCAAGGAGCAAAATGATCCTGATTGTCGATTTCGGCTCTCAGTACAATCAACTCATTGCCCGTAGGGTGAGGGAACAGCGCGTCTTTTGCCAAATCGTGCCGCCCACCATCACGAAGCAGGAGATTATAAATGCGGCACCCAACGGTATTATCCTTTCCGGCGGCCCGGCAAGCATCTATGATCAAAAGAGCCCCAAGATTGACCCGGCTCTCTTTTCCATGGGGATTCCGGTGTTGGGTATCTGCTACGGGATGCAGTTTATGGTGTCGGCTCTGGGCGGTAAGGTCAACCGCTCTAAAAAGCGGGAATATGGTTTTGCCCAATTCAGCGCCCGCAAGACCGAAAGTATCTTTGCGGATATCACCAAACCGACCCAGTGCTGGATGAGCCACGGTGATTCGGTCAAAACCCTTCCCAAGGGGTTTGTGATCACCGGCACCACCGACAATACCCCCAAAGCCGCGGTGGCGCATATCAAAAAGAGACTTTTTGGGGTCCAGTTCCATCCGGAAGTAGAACACACCCCTCTTGGCAAAAAGATTCTGCGCCGTTTCCTCTTTGACGTTTGTGACTGTAAACGCAACTGGACCATGCGCTCTTTTGCTAAAAACGCGATTGCCGACATTCAAGATCGGTTAGGTTCCGACAAAGTGATCTTAGGCCTTAGCGGTGGAGTGGACTCCTCCGTGACCGCCCTGTTGTTGCATCGAGCCATCGGCAAACAGCTCACCTGTATTTTTGTGGATAACGGTTTGTTGCGACTCAACGAGGCTCAGAAATTAAAACAGACACTCACCCATAAGCTGAAAATAAAAATCCGGTTTGTCAGCGCTAAACGCAAATTCTTAACCGCCCTTTCCGGTGTCACCGATCCCGAAACAAAACGTAAAATCATCGGGAATGTTTTCATGAAAGTCTTTGAGGCTGAAGCCCAAAAAATGAAAGGGGTGTCATTTTTGGCCCAGGGGACGCTCTACCCGGATGTCATTGAGTCGATCTCCGCTTTTGGCGGCCCTACCGCGGTCATTAAATCGCACCACAATGTGGGGGGGCTTCCCCAAAAAATGAAACTCAAACTGGTGGAGCCGCTGCGATATCTATTTAAAGATGAGGTGCGCAAGCTGGGTAAAGCTCTGGGATTGTCCGACGAACTGATCTGGCGGCAGCCGTTTCCCGGACCGGGGTTGGGGATTCGGATTATCGGCGAAATCACGGCCAAACGGCTGACCATTTTACGCGAGGCGGATGATATCCTATTGGCTGAAATCAGGGCCGCCGGACTGTATAAGAAGTTGTGGCAATCTTTTGCTGTTTTGCTACCTTTCAAAAGCGTCGGTGTCATGGGCGATAAGCGGACCTACGAACATATTTTAGCGCTAAGGGCGGTCACCAGTTCCGACGCCATGACCGCCGATTGGGCTCGTCTGCCGCAGCCGCTGTTGGCGCGGATTTCCAATCGGATTATCAATGAGGTCAATGGTATCAACCGCGTGGTGTATGATATCAGTTCAAAACCACCGGGAACCATTGAATGGGAATAGGGTTGGAGTGGTCGTCTCCATAGGAGATTTTATCTACATGTTTATGCTTTTGGCCAATGGAAGACCAATTTAAATTTCAGGTGGACCCCAACGATAACATCGATGCAAAAACCCGGGAAGGGGTTGGGAATTCCAAACACCCACCCAAAGTGGTGATGATCCTTGTCATTTTTATGGTCTGTTTAGCGTTGTTGACGATTTCAGGATTCATCTACCTGAACCAACGTCTGAAAAGCACCCTCTCGTCCAAAACCCGGGCCGTCGATACCCTTTCCCAAAATCTTGAAGACCGATTCTCATCTTTATCGGTAAAACAGGCCCGCCTAGAAGCCACTTTAGCGGAACAGATAAAATCAACTTCCCGAAAAATGACCGACCTTGAGACGACGGTTCAAAAGGAGCGGGAGAAATCAGATGCGCGCCATGCCAAAACAGAGCAAACCGTAGCGACTAAAATCGATCCCAAGCAGTTGCAAAAAGCCGTTACCGTCATTGAAAAACGGCTCAGCGCACTGAACGCCGATCTGACCGACCTGGCTGACCAGGATCGAGAAAAAAGCCGCGCTTTGACCTCATCGTTAAACGATCAACTCAATGAGTTTGAAATCATTTTAAACGAGACCGCCAAAAGCGTCATTGCGCTTAAAACAGATCTGACGGATCTTGCCGGCAACCAACTGGATAAAAATGCAATGGGTGGAGAAATAAAACGACAGCTTGGACCCACCCATAAAAAAATCGGTCAGTTCAACGCTACGGCCGAAATACTTACCGAGCGTCTCCAATCCTTACAAAAAAGCGTCACCACCCTGCAGCAAAACAGCGATATCCATGAACGGGAGATCCTCAGGTTACGGGGCCTGGTGAACGACCTGCAACGGCAACTCAACACCCGTCCGCTGCCCACGGAAGAATTGCAATAAGGGTGTTCCGGCCCTTCGAATCCAAACGAAACAATGGAACCCCACCGGACTTGGAACGCGTCTGTACACCGTTACCATGGCGCTCAAGACACTGGTTTTACAACCCCTCATATTTTACGTTATCCGATGCTTGGTATTCGGTACGGATGTGCTGAGAGCCGTCTGATAGATTTTATGGACCTGCCGGGCTTTTTTCGCCCACGCAAAATCGTATGCCCGTTCTAGGGCGCCTTGCGCCAGGCGGAAGCGCAACGTTTCGTCACGGCCCAGAAGGGTAATGGCGTCTGCGAGATCCCCGATAAATTGTGACGGCGAGTGCAAAGGTGTTTTGATTCCGCAGGTCTCATCGATTACCTCGCCATAACCGCAATAGGCCGGACAGATGACCGGTACCGCCTGGGAGATGGCCTCCAGTGTGACCGTGGCGGTCAATTCCTGCAAGCTGGTGATCACAAAAATATGTGCGTACCCCATCACCGCCACGGCAACTTTACGGGGAACCCAGCCGAGCCAATTGCATTTTTCCGCCAATCCCAGTCTAGTGGCGAGTTTTTGCCATTTTTTCGTGCACGGTCCCGCTCCCAGAATATCCAATCCCCAGTTCACATCATCGGCCACCTGATCCAACGCGTATAAGAGAAAGGGCAGCGATTTACGAGGTACATGCACCCCGCTCCAGGCCAATCTCAGGGGATGATGCCTCTTTCGGGAGATGGGTTTTATCCCATTGATCTCAGGCGGCCCGATTTCACAAATCACATGACCCTCTTCTCCATAGTATTTTACAATCTCATGCTTTATTCCGTTTGTTGCGGCAATCAGGTTGCCCGAGGCTTTTTTGGCCGCCAGTTTAGGCGCCTTTAAAAATCGCTTTTGATAGGTGTTGATCAAGTTCCTGGCGGTAAAATGGAGGCACCCTTTGATTCCCATTGACGGCAAAAATCGCCATTTTGTATTTTCCATGCCTCCGATGGGACCCCAGACAAACGGGATATCCATCTTCCACATCAAGCCGGGTGAGCGAAACCCGACGAATGTCACTAAGTGGACCAGGTCAAAACCAATTTTTTCATGCAGCTCTTGTGCTACTCGGGCCGCCTCCTTTTGCCACAAATTGTAGGTCCAAACCCGCGTGGGCATCCAGAGCCGTGTCAGCAATGGATAATACGACCGGGGCAAGTAGTTAAAGTGAACCTGTGTGTAGCGTTCCGGCCGCTCGGACATTTTCTTTTCAATGCTTTTCCGGTTGACTGTATCCGTGATGACCCACACGTCATGATATGCCGAAATAGCCTTTACCCAGCTCCACCCCACCCCCCATTCGGATCCCGTATCGGGATTGCAGGCATACGCCGAGATAAGTACTTTGAAACGTGGTTTTTTAAGTCCCATGTCTGGAAGTTACCCCAATATGACAGTCAGTCAATTATGCTCCAAACAGCCTGGGTGGTATCGGATATTTTTAGACGCTTCCGTCAATTGTGTCAAATTTCATCGACGCCTTCTATAACCCATCCTGCAAAAACAAACCCTTGAATCCCTGAATTGGTTACGCTATACGAATGACCACTCGGTCATTTTGTTACTATAGGGGATACCTTCCGATGCGGTTGCCACTGTCGGATCAGGATTTGCGAAGGGTTCGCGACAAAGTTGCAGAAGATAAACGGCTGGATGCCAACGACGGTCTGATCCTGCTCAATAGTAACGACCTCATTGGTGTTGGCTGTTTGGCCGATGCTGTTCGACGCAAGCGTCATGGGAACAGGGCCTTTTTCATATACAACCAGCACCTCAACTATACCAATGTGTGTCAAAATCGCTGCCGGTTTTGCGCCTTTGCGCGGGATGAAGGTGAAAACGGCAGCTACACCATGACCATTGAAGAGGTCAAGAAGACGCTCTTAGACCGCATTGATGAGCCGATTCATGAGCTTCATATCGTAGGCGGCATCAACCCTGAACTCCCCTTTCAATATTACCTTGATCTATTAAATGCCATTGGTGAGGTTCGCCCCGAAGCGGTGATCAAGGCATTTACTGCAGTGGAGATTGATCACCTGGCAACCGTCGCCAAACTGGATGTACGGACGGTTTTAACCGAGCTCAAAGTCGCCGGTTTGGCCATGATGCCCGGTGGCGGCGCAGAAGTGTTGAGCAGGCGTATCCACGACCGTCTCTATCGACGCAAAATTAACGGCAGCCGCTGGTTGAAGATTCAGAAGATTGCCCATGAATGTGGCCTTAAAACGAACGCCACTTTACTCTATGGTCATATTGAAACCCCCGAGGAGCGGGTGACTCACCTGCTTCAATTGAGGGGCCTACAAGACCAAACCGGCGGGTTTAATGCCTTTGTCCCTCTGGCCTTTCACTCAGCCCACACTCAATTGGCTACGTTGCCCGAGACAGTGGCGTTTGACGATCTGAAAACCATTGCCACGGCTCGTCTGCTGTTGGACAATATCGATCACATCAAAGCCTATTGGGTAATGATCGGCGAATCACTGGCCCAGGTGGCCCTCTCTTTCGGCGCCGATGATCTGGACGGCACCATCATCGAAGAGAAGATCACCCATACGGCCGGCGCCACTTCGGCCAAGGGGCTTTCCCGTCAAAAAATGATTCGGATGATCACCGCGGCAGGTTTTGAGCCGGTTGAACGGGACAGTTTCTATCAGCCGGTTAAATAGGACCCCTATGGCGCAACTGGAATTGATTCTGGACAAAAGCATAAACCAGGAAAGGCTCTCCGAAAATGAGGCCCTGACCCTTTACCATGAAGCAGATCTATTGCAATTGGCCCATTCTGCCGACACCATGCGCCGTCGGCTGCACCCGGAGCCGGTGATCACCTATGTGGTGGACCGTAATATCAACTATACCAATATCTGTATATCCAAGTGCCGTTTTTGCGCCTTTTACCGCTCCCCGGACGATGCCGAGGCCTATGTAATTTCCAAGGCGGATGTAAAGCGGAAAATCGCTGAAACCATTGAGCTGGGCGGCACTCAGATTTTGCTCCAAGGCGGTATCCACCCCGAGATGAGCCTCGAAGATCATGCGGATCTGATGAGGTTCATGAAGGCTCATTTCACAATTCATATCCACGGTTTTTCTCCTCCGGAGATCCACCAGATGGCGCTGAAGGCCAATCGGACATTAGAAGAGACCATCGCGGTGCTGATGGAGGCCGGACTTGATTCGATCCCCGGCGGGGGTGCTGAAATATTGGTGGATCGGGTGCGCCGCAAAATCTCACCCGGCAAATGCAGCGCCGGTGAATGGCTCCGGGTGATGCGGGTGGCCCATCAAATGGGACTGCGATCATCCGCCACGATGATGTTCGGCCACATTGAGACCCCGGAAGAGATGATCGGACATCTTTCCAAAATCCGTACATTACAGGATGAGACAGGAGGTTTCACCGCCTTTACCCCCTGGACTTTTCAGCCGAAAAATACGCGCATCAAAGTCACGCCGACATCCTCGGCCGTCTATTTGAAAGTGTTGGCGTTGAGCCGTCTTTTTTTAGACAACATTCCCAATATCCAGGCGTCGTGGGTGACCCAAGGTGCGAAAATCGCCCAGGTCGCCTTGGCTTTTGGCGCCAATGATCTGGGTAGTACGATGATTGAGGAGAATGTGGTGGCCGCCGCCGGCGTTCAGTTCCGGATGCCGAAAGACGAGATGATCCGGCTGATTGAAACCGCAGGCTACAGCGCCTGCCAGCGGGACTGTTTTTATCGGCCGGTTGGATAAATGGAACCATGATGCCCCAACAACACAAAATAGAGGGTCGCCCCACCCTTCACCGGGCCGGATGGGTCCTCATGGACAGCCAAACCGTGTTGCAAAACGGCTATCTTACCACGGTTGATGGCCGTATTGAAAAGGTCGGGAATGGCATACCTCCCCGGATGGGTGATGTCGTTGATCACGGTCCGGGTGTTTTGCTGCCGCCTCTGGTCAATGCCCATACCCATCTGGAACTTTGCGCGTTAACCAATCAAGTCCCGATGGCTCCGGGGTTTGTGCATTGGGCCAAAGAGCTCATCGCGTTGCGGGAAAGCTTGAGTCCTAATATACTTGCAAATGGAATTACACAGGGCATTGAGCAACTTGTCGGCTCAGGGACTCTAATTGTGGGGGATATCAGTTCCGTCGGGCTTTCCCGGGATATCCTCAAGCGATCCCCCCTGGCGGGTGTATTGTTCAAAGAGTTTTTGGGTACGGATCTTCCCGACGGTTACAAATTGGAAACAAGCGGTGGCTTTTCACAATCCTTTGCCGGACATGCGCCCCACACAACTGCTCCAAAACTGTTACGGGCGCTTGTATCTGAAAGCCGCCACACACCCAAACCGTTCTCGATTCATCTGGCCGAGTCGGACGAAGAAACCGAGTTTATTACAACGGGCCGCGGACGATGGGCCGCATTTCTAGCACAGCGGGGAATTTTGTTTGATGATTGGCCGTTGCCGGCTAAAAGCCCGGTCAAATACCTTCACACATTAAATCTTTTAAAACCGGGTCTTTTGGCTGTCCATTTGCTGCAGTGCGATTCCGGGGATTTTGAACTGCTTGCCAAACAGAACGTGGCGGTTTGCCTCTGCGTCCAAAGCAATATAAACCTTCATGGGAAAAAACCCGACCTCAAAGGGATGATCAAAGCGGGTTTGAAGGTCGGCCTGGGGACCGACAGCCTTGCCAGTTGCGACAGCTTGAGCATTTTTACCGAGTTGGCGGCCTTGTCCAGTCACTATCCGGGAATCGCTCCCGAAACCCTTTTTAAAATGGCAACCCTGAATGGTTCCGCCGCATTGGGATTGACACACGATTATGGAACCTTATCCAAGGGCAAACAGGCGCTGATGATCTACCTGCCCATGACCGCAAAGAACCCAAAAACGGTTATCGAACGATTGGTCAACAGCCCTGATGCCGCCCCGAATGTTATTGATGCGAGAAAAGCCCCTTGAAGCCGCTTCAACTGGGACAAATCAGCTATCTTAATGTTGCGCCGATCTACTATGGCATGAGAGAGGGTCAACTACCCGCTTGGATTCATCTCCAACCGGGAACACCGGCCCAGTTGAACCGATGGATGGCAGCCAAGCGACTGGATGCAGGGCCGGTTTCAACGGGAGTGCTGACCCGCCATGCAAATGATTGGAAACTTCTGCCTGATTTATCCATCGGCTGTTCCGGCAAGGTGCTGAGTGTGTTGCTGATAAGTCGCTACCCCATGCACGCGCTGCATCAAAAAAAGGTATTCCTGTCCAACGAATCAGGGACAGCCAATCTGTTATTAAAACTGTTGCTATCCAAGCAAAAGGTCACTCCCTCTTATCATATGCCGCCTTCTTCGGGACCCGGCCCAATCACCCCCAACGCCGATGCATTTTTGATTATTGGCGACAAGGCTTTGACCGAGCAGCCGCCGGAAGGATTTGAACAGGCGTGGGATTTAGGAGAAATTTGGTGGCAAACGACGGGACTGCCCTTTACCTTTGCCGTATGGGTGGTTCAAAGTGATCTGTTGGAAAAGGACCCTTTATCGGTTCAACAATTGTGGCAAACATTGGTCGCCTCCAAAGAAAGCGGCTTGACGGCGCTGGACACCATCGCCAACCATGCCGCACCGCAGTTGGGCATCACCAGGAACGCCGCCCGCAACTATTACCGTCAACTCCATTACGATCTGGATAGCTCCAAGCTGGAAGGCATTCAAACCTTTTTTAAACAGCTTCACCGGTTTCATTTGATCCGGACGATTCCCCGAATAAGGTTTTTTAAACCGTGTTGTCTTCAATAAGCAAATAACGGCTGTTCCAACCCGGGAATCACCTTGAGGTCACACGCCTTGTCCAGCAGCCGCCGAACAGCCGCCTCACCGCCCGCATCAAGATTTCCGGTTTGTTTATTCACATAAAGGTCGATATGCTGATCAATCACCGCGGCATCCATTTCCCGGGCGTGCTGTTGGACATAGGCCCTGGAATCGGCGGGATGGTCAAGGGCGTGAGCAACGCTTTGGGCGATGGCGGTATCCACCCGTTGGGCCAGGTTCGGACCCAGTGCACGTCGAATGGCGATGCACCCCAACGGGATTGGCAGCCCGGTCTCGCCTTCCCACCAATTCCCCAGATCCAGAAGTGCGTTCAGACCGTATTTGCCATAGGTAAAGCGGCCTTCATGAATGATCACGCCATATGTAAATTTCCCTGATGCCACCGAAGGCATGATTTCATCGAACACCTTGGGGACAACATTTAGAGGTTTTTGAGAATATAAATGTAATAGCAGGTTGGCCGTGGTCCATCGTCCCGGAATTGCCACCGGATGCGCGTCAATGCCCGTCAGATCACACTCGGGACGGGCCACAATCAACGGCCCGCAGCCCCATCCCAGGGCAGAACCGCTGCGCAGTAGACCGTAATCCGGGTTGAGGCGCCCCAAGGCTGCAAAAGAGAGTTTACTGATATCCAGCACCCGCTCCTTGGCCATACGGTTGAGCTTTTCCACATCGTTGTGGACCACTGTAAAATCCAGGTTCCGGGTGTCGATGAGGCCATGGGTCATCGCGTGGAACACAAAAGTGTCATTGGGGCATGTGGAATAGCCCAGGGAGAGCATTCTTTTCATGATTCAACCTTGCTTGGATGCGCTTTGGGCGCCATGGCCCTTATAAAATGTCCAACCGCCGCAGCCGCGCGCTCTGCAGCCAGATCCAATTCCCATTGATCCCGTTCACGGTGGCCTACCAAATTACTGACACCGCGTAGCTCCCGAAACGGAACCTGGTAGTGGTGACACACTTGGGCTGTGGCGGCGCCTTCCATATTTTCAACGACGGCGCCATAGTGCTGATAGTAATTTACGGCGGTTTGATTCTCTGTGGTGATAGTTGCGACAGAAACAAAAGGGCCATGGTGGAAACCGATCTTCAAATGCTGACAAGCGGATTTTACCGTCTGCACTGCGGAAAAGGCGTTACCATCAACCTTAAACTGATTGGGCCCGTCAAGATCGGGCAGCACCATGAAAGGCAGGGGTTTTACTACGCCTTTTTCCCCGGTTTCCAGCCCTAGATGGACATCGAATTCGCAGGTGGCCACACACACATCGCCCACTTTCACCCCGGCCTCGCCAAACCCGCCACCGCAGCCGGTTTGTATCACCAGGGCCGGATTTATCCGGCTTTCAAACGCCGCGGTCAGCGCCTGCGCCGCATTCGTACCACCCGCGCCGGAAACCAACAAAAACACCGGGCGATGCCCCAAGAGGCCCTGCCACCCACTGCGGTTGCCGATGCGAAACGCTTTTTTCCGGTGAACCCTTTTTAGCAGGGGGTCCAATTCAAAGCGGCAAGCGGCGACTATTAAAATCGGCTGTTTTACATCGTCGATTTTTGATCTGCCGTGGGCTGCCAAACCCTCCCGAATCATCTTCATCAAGGCGCCGGTCCATTGCCGGATCTTTTCATCATCGGCCTGGTGCAGATCCAACCCGCCGTCAAGGTGGCGGGTCACTTGCGCTTGTAAAAAGCGGTCCATCATCGCATCGAGCCAGAAGGCGGTTTGCTCTAACGGAATATCCTCCCGAATCTCGCCCCGCTCGCAGGCCGTTGTAAGCAGCGCCAGCAGATATTCAACACTGTAATGGCGAAAAGAGCGCAGAATTTCGGTGCGAAACGGCACATTGGATTCTAGCATAACGGTAAGATAGAGCGTGTAATAACGGGGATATTGCCGGATAAACGCAACGCCCGCCAACAAGGATTGGTCAAGACGCCGGAACAGATCCGTGGCGCCGCTTTCATCCCGCACCGGACGCAAATGGGCTTTGGCCTTCTCGATTACATGGTCAAAAACAAATAAAAAGAGACCCTTTTTGCTGCCAAAGTATTGAAACAGAGAGCCTTTAGCGATCCCTAAACGCGCCACAAGGGCGTTAATACTCGCCCCTCGATAGCCTTTCGCGCTAAACTCCTCCACCGCGGTGTCGATGATTTTTGCCTGTTTCGCGGGCGCCAGGTTGTCAAACGTTTTGCTGGTTTTCCCTAGCCCCACTTTTTACCGCCCAATAGATGCAGGTGCAAATGGAAGATACGCTGCCCCCCGCCATATTCCACATTAAAGAGTAATTTGTAACCGGATTCGTTCACCTCGAATGCTTTGGCCTGTCCCCGGGCTTCATAAATCAGTTCGGCAACGATCTCGCGGTCCGACCCGGTCAGGTCATTGACACTACGAATATGCTTTTTGGGAACCAGCAGTAAATGGACCGGCGCATGGGGATTGATATCCTTAAATACCACCAGTGTCTCGGTTTCCTTGATGAATTCGGTCTCCATCTTCCCTTCGGCAATTTTACAAAAAAGACAGTCGTCCCCCATGATCTTATTCCCCCCGGATGAATACAGTTGTGATCCCTGGCCGAATGTACCCGATCGCTTCTCGATTGACAAGAGTTGGGACAGTTACCAGGGGATGTGATGCCGGTCACTGACATCATGGATACTATTTTTGTAAACAGTTCCATAGAGTGAATTCGCAGCCGCCTGAAGGCGGCGGCTTCGGCGGCGAGGTTCGTTCGGCCGGATGACATCCGGCCTGCGCAGCCGCCCTAAAAGAGCGGCGGTCGTTTATGAGAGCAAAAAAACGCAAAACCTTCGACTGTAGTCGGAGGATATCCGCTTTTGGCCCTACGGGCCTGCTACAGCCTTCGCCCAAAGGGGAGGGTTTTTGGGTTCCTCGACGTTTTGTGTGGATTTGACATAAAGCGCCGACTGTTTCACTCATACCGCAGCGTTCCTATGCTGACAATACGGCATGGATTCCCAGGCCTTTTACCACCCTCATCGGCGGCAAAGGGTGGGCGCCGTCCGTCCACGGGAATTTTTTTGCCGTCATGACACATTTCCGATAGCTGGTTCAGGTCTCTGACCTGAACCGGTAAACGCCCCATTCAATCCCCGTTGGTTCAGGTTACAGACCTGAACCAGCCACCGTTCGACGGCAAAGAAATCTCTCCTCCTTTTCAAGGAGGAGTCCCCGCCCTAGGCGGGGGAGGTGGTTTGCATGTGTTACACGAAGACCTGGGGATCAACTTCAAATGCAGCCAGTTCCCGGATCAGCCGGACATCGATATTCGGGCAGGTCTTGAGGTTGCTGTACTCATAATGAGCGTTAATGCGCTCAACCGGCACCTTATGTTGAGTCGTTAATTTGCGCAACAGGTCGGGCAGGGAAACCAGTAATTGTAACGCCGTGAAGTGATTTCTCCCGATCAGGCAAACGCCGATGGAATCCCTGTTTTTCCCATCGACATGGGCGCCGATTTTTTCAACCGGCCTGCCGGGCTCGACAATGCCATCATAATGTCTGTTATACGGCTTTCCAAAAATGGGCCTGCCGTTCAGGATAACGTAGTGATACCCAATACTACGCCAACCCCGTTCTTTATGCCATTGATCAATCAGATGAGCGTTTCCGAACCCGGAATCCGAGCAGTGAACGATAATCCTTTTAATGCGTCTCATTCCCCCCTCTCGGCCATTATCGTTTGTGGTTACTATAGCTGCAATACATACGCATTATGCGCAGTTGTCAACCTGTCGGGCTTTTTTTGCATCCCGGATCGGGGCGGGAGTGAGGGGGTCGCGCCCATGGGGAGAGGGGGTAGGCCTTGTTGGTTCAGGTCAGAGACCTGAACCAACCCTAGGCGGCGTCCCTCTGATTTGTTTACCCGGTTGCCGTTGGCGTCGTAGCCGTATTGCGTCTCTCCGGCCGAAAGCATCTGGTTGGCTTCATTGTATTGATAGTCAGTCACCTCGTCGTCGCGGGTCTGCTGCAAGCGGTTACCCGCCGGATCGTACGTATAGGTAACCACGCCGGGCAGCCCCGCCGCGGGGTTGTTGTCATCTGTGATGGCTGCAACAAGCACAAAAGAGAAATACGACGAGGCCAATTTGTCATCTTGAACATCATTCGGGGTTTGACCCCATACTCTCTTTTGGCCGGCCATTTACTGTTAGTGGTGGACACCATATGCCGGGGCCCCCGGGCTTTTCTAATCCTGCAAACATTTTTGTAACGTTCTCTATAT
>Ga0209788_1000024_pt1 | contig 53485 bp, 47 predicted proteins | sample WorMetLIZISLAND1_2_FD_187415 | JGI IMG/M metagenome (GOLD analysis project Ga0209788, IMG submission 187415) | Marine gutless worms symbiont microbial communities from Max Planck institute for Marine Microbiology, Germany - Olavius clavatus LIZARD... ...
TAAGCTGGAAGGCGTAAACAACAAAATCAAGGTGATTAAGCGTAAAGCCTATGGATTTCACGATGATAGATATTTTTCATTGAAGGTCATACAGGCTTTTTCCTACAACTAATTGGGAGATGAACCAAAAGATCAAATCGATGTCCCGTCCGGTCAAAAAGAGACTTCTCCGCTCAAGGTTCATTTCCGCATTGCTGACGCGGCTGAAGGCGAACATGGCAATGTCAAGGCAACGGATGCCAACAAACGGTTTTTTATCATCCATCACCCGAACCCGGTTGAGGTCAATGAAGATGGCGAATTGGTCGTCAACTTTGAATACCGTCCTGATCCGGAAAAATCCGGACAGGAGAAAACCTGGCGGGAGAAACGCAACGCCCAGGCGGTCGAGACGGTCCTCGAACAACTCGAAGCGATGATGCAGGAAAAGGAGGGGCATCGTGAGGCCCTTTCCGAGTATCTCCGACTGCTGACGATCCCTGCGCCCACCGAAAAAGACAAAACGCGCCCACTGCTGGCCAGGTACATCAACCAGTACACGGCCCGCAATACCATGGATTATTTCATTCACAAAGACCTCGGCGGTTTCCTTCGGCGCGAACTGGATTTTTACATCAAGAATGAAGTGATGCGCCTTGATGACATTGAAGAGGCCGATGCGCCTGCTGTGGAAAGCTACCTCGCCAAGATTCGGGTGTTACGCAAAATCGAGGGCAAACTGATCGACTTTCTGGCTCAACTCGAAGATTTTCAAAAGAAGCTCTGGCTCAAGAAAAAGTTCGTAGTGGAAACCAATTACTGCATCACTTTGGACCGGGTGCCGGAGGAACTGTACCCGGATATTGCCGCGAATGACGCCCAGACAGAGGAATGGATCAGGCTATTTGCTATTGACGAAATAAAAGCGGGACCTTCCAACTTGGGTTATGTAAAGCCGATTACAGTGGCTTTTTTGAAAGCTAATCAAAATCTTATTCTGGATACACGTTTTTTTGATGAGTCTTTTAAAGCTAAGTTGCTCGCTTCCATAGAGAATTTTGATGAACAGTGTGATGGAGTCTTGGTTAACTCAGAAAATTTTCAAGCACTGAATATTCTGCAAAACCGGTATCTTAAACAAGTGGAATGTGTGTATGCGGACCCACCTTACAATGCAAAAAGTAGTGAAATTATATATAAAAACGAATTCAAGCACTCCTCATGGATATCTTTAATGGCTGATCGGATCGCACTTGCTGGGGCGCTAAAATCTCGTGAGGGGGCATTGATAACGGCTATTGATGATAACGAATTTGATAACCTTTCTAAGCTTTTTGATCTTTTATATCCTTCACATGTGAAAACTTGCATATCAGTAGTTCACAATCCGGCAGGCGTCCAAGGCGATAATTTCTCATATAGTCATGAATATTGTTTCTTCGTTTTTGAGAGTAAGAAAAACTTGATCGGAAAAACAGAAAGGAATGAAGATAGTGAAGAAGCATTTCGGGATTGGGGCGGGACATCAGCAAGATCTTTGGCAAAAAATTGTTTTTATCCAATTATAGTAAAGGATCAGGAGGTTACTGGATTTGGAGATGTGTGTCCGGATAACTTTCATCCCCCTTCAAGTAATGTAGCCGATGGGGATAAGACCTTAATTTATCCAATTTCAAATGATGGAGAGGAGAGGAAATGGGTTTTCAGTAGAAACTCGGTGGAAGGGATTATTGATGAATTAAGCATCAAAAGTAGAAATGGAGAATTAGTTGTTATCAGAACGAAGTCTGTCACCAGTTATAAGACTGTGTGGAATGATAAAAAATATTATGCTAACATTTACGGATCAAAACTCTTGAACAACATTTTAGGTGAAAAGAAATTTGACTTCCCCAAGTCATTATACACTATGAGAGAAGCACTTTATGCTGTAAGTTCATTCAGGAGTAAAAATTCAGTGAGTTTGGACTATTTTGCTGGATCTGGCACCACTGGTCATGCAGTTATTGATTTGAATCGTGAAGATGGAGGTAAACGAAAGTATATCCTAATTGAAATGGGCGATTATTTCGATACTGTACTTAGGCCACGTATTGCTAAGGTAATCTACTCCGAAAACTGGAAGGATGGAAAACCAAATGACCGTCATTCCGGCATATCCCACTGCTTTAAATACATCCGTCTCGAATCCTACGAAGACGCATTGAACAACCTGCGCTTAGATGAAAATCCGGCACGCAAAAAAGCCCTTTCAGCCAATGCAACGCTACATGAAGACTACATGCTCCGTTACATGCTTGATGTGGAAACCAGGGGCAGCCAGTCGCTGCTCAATATCGACGCGTTTGCCGATCCGACCGCTTACACCCTGGATGTTAAAAAGCCGGGATCGGATGAGGTTGTCACCCGCAATGTTGATCTTATCGAAACGTTTCATTTTCTGATCGGCCTCCGCGTTGAACACATCGCCATGCCCCAGTCCTTCAACGCGAAGTTTACGCGTACACAAGACCCGGACCTGCCGGAGGAGCAAGACACCAGACTGGTGGTGGATGGGCGTATTAAAAAGGACGCAGAGGGTTCCTGGTGGTTCCGCAAGATCGAAGGTTGGGTTCCTATGGATTCCGCAAACCCCAACAACGGCCTGCGGGAAAAGGTTTTGGTTGTGTGGCGCAAGCTTACCGGCGACCTGGAAAAAGACAATCTCATGCTTGATGAGTGGTTTCAAAAAACCGCAATCACCACCCGGGATTTTGAGTTCGACACCATCTATGTCAACGGCAGCAACAACCTGCCGAATCTCAAGCAGGACGATGAAAACTGGACAGTCCGCCTCATTGAAGGGGAGTTCATGAAACGCATGTGGGACGTAGAGGGCATTTAATATGCACAGTTCACTCAACAAGGTAACAATAAAAGGCTTTAAGTCCATTCGGGAGCTGAAGGACTTTGAATTGAATGATCTGAATATTTTCATTGGTGGTAATGGCGCCGGCAAAAGCAACCTGATTGAGTATTTTCGATTGCTGCGAAAAATCATTGAAGGCAACCTTAATGAATACATCCGTTTGGGCGGTGGCATCAGTGATTTTCTTTTTAACGGTCGTAAAGTAACAAAAAAACTATATTTTGAAGCACGATTTGGCGCTCGCGGTTACCGTTTCTGCATAGAACCAGGGCCGTCGGAAAAGGCATCACTCACCAATGAAGCACGATATTACGAGCATGGTCTTACCGGGTGGTGGGTATTGGGTGACAGCCCGGACGGTAAATCCTTGCTGGTAAAGGAGGCCAAAGGCGATTCATCAGATAGTGAGTATAGTCGGCCAGTTTATGATGCAATCTCATCCTGGCAGATTTATCATTTCCATGACACCAGCGCCACAGCCTCCATGAGGCACCATGAAATTGTTCAGGATAACAAGGTATTGCGTTTTGATGCGGCCAACATCGCACCTTATCTTCTACACTTAAAGAAGAAGCAGGCAACTGCGTATCGGGAAATCTTGAACTCTGTGCGGCTGGTGACGCCCTTTTTTGATAATTTTCTTCTGGATGCAGATGAATTTGGAAAGAAACGAAAAGTCAATCTTTCCTGGCTGCAAAAGGGTTCGGATTACCCCATGCAGCCCTATCATTTTTCCGATGGTTCTATCCGCTTCATTTGTCTGGCAACAGCGCTGCTACAACCGAATCCGCCGTCAACTATTATTATTGACGAACCGGAACTGGGGCTGCATCCATCCGCCATTGCGATTCTTGCGGAATTGATTCAAAACGCCTCTAAACGTACCCAGCTGATCGTGGCGACACAGTCTCCGGCTTTGATCGACCATTTCGGTGTTGAAGATGTGGTGGTGGTAAATCGTGAAGATGGAGCTTCGACCTTTGGACGTCTTAAAGAAAAGAATTTCAATGTTTGGCTTGAAAAATATTCAGTAGGCGAACTCTGGAGCAAGAATGTGATTTCCGGAGGGCCAACTTATGAGTAATCATGCTGAAATCGTGGCCTTGGTGGAGGGAAAAACCGAACAGATTTTCATACATGACATCATAAGCCCCTTTCTGTCCATGAAAGGCATTTACATGACGCCGATTATCATTTCCAAACCTGGCCAGAAAGGTGGAGATGTGAAGTTTGCCAGGGTCAAAAATGACATTGGTTTACATTTGAAGCAACGCCCCGATACTTTTCTCACGCTTTTTGTCGATTACTATGGAATCAAAGACAGGTATCGCCATTGCTAATGCGATCGGACTCGATCAAATCCGTACACAATGCCCAATTTTCAATGCCTGGTTGAGCGAAGTTGAACTTTTGGAGGGTGGCAACGATGGCTGCGCGTAAACCGAGAAGCCCCAAGCCGCATACATTCATGAACAAATTGTTGCTCAATCAGTGGCTCATCAGCCTGTTCGGCGTTGATCCGCTGGTAGAACAGAGAAACAACGGCAAGGTGGTGCGCCCCTTTCATAAGTTGGCGGAGCCGATTCGTGATCCGCGCATGGAAGGTCTGGATGCAGACAACATTCACAAATTTTATCACCACCTGAGTAACAGCGACATGTTCCGGAATGACGGTAACCGGAAGCTGAGCAAGGAACAGATTTTACTCTACGAAGAGAACATTGTCCGCCATACTCAGGCCATCAACGAAAAACGTCACCGACCGATCGTGTGGAAATACTATCAGTGGCTGACGCTGCTCTTTGTTGAAATTTACCTGGATCGATTCTTCGGAAACCGGGAAAGCCTGCTCGCTGACCTCAATGCCTTTGTAGAACATTTCAACCGTCACTGGGCCGATTATGCGGATGTGCCGGCTTACGACGATGATGACCTGAACAAGCTATGCCTGCAGAGCGCTACCGGCAGCGGTAAAACCCTGGCGATGCATGTGAACCTTCTGCAGTATCGGCGCTATGCCCGCAGACATGGCAAGGACAAGGATGTATCCCGCGTCATCCTGCTTACGCCCAATGAAAGGCTCAGTGAACAGCATATCGCCGAGTTCCGGGAAAGCGGCTTCTTGGCGGATAATGTTCTTCTATCACGAAGGGATCCTTTTCAATGGGAACAGGTTGACGTGGTGGAAATTACCAAACTTGCCGATCAGGAAGGCCCGAACACCATCGCCACCCGGAGTTTGGGCGACCGGAACCTGCTGCTGGTGTATGAAGGCCACCGCGGTATGAGCGGCACGGAGGAGGGTGTCTGGTTTACGCGCCGCAGCAACCTCTGCGCCAAAGGGTTCACCTTCGAATATTCAGCCACTTTTGAACAGGCTGTGAAAGCTTCCGGCAATGCCGCTTTTGAGAACAGCTACGCCAAGGCGGTCATATTCGACTATTCCTACCGCTGGTTTTATGAGGATGGGTTCGGAAAGGATTATCAAATCCTAAACCTGCCGGAATCTTTTGAAGAGGCCCGGTCGGTATATATCACCGCATGTCTGCTCAAGTTCTATCAGCAGCTTCGGATATACGAAGAAAATGCCAATGGCTTCGAACCCTTTCATATGGAAAAACCGCTATGGGTGTTTGTCGGCAGCACGGTTTCTTCCGGGCGACTAAATCAAGCTGAACAATTGATGGCCACTGACGTGGCGTTGATAATCCATTTTATAGCGAATTTTCTTGACAATCAGAAAGCGGCCGTTCGTCGAATAGATGAGATTTTAGCCGGGAAAGGCCAGGACACCGGCTTGCTGGACAAGGATGGTAACGACATCTTTGCCGGGGCATTTTCCTATCTTGCCAAGATGATGAACGCCGGGGAATCTGTTGAAGACATCTACAGGGATATACTCTTACGGTTGTTTAACAATGCCGCAGGCGGGAATCTTTCGCTTGATCGAATGAAAGGGGAGTCCGGCGAAGTGGCGCTGCGGGCGGGCACGTCCGATATTCCCTTCGGCCTGATTAATGTGGGCGATGCCAGGGGGCTTTGTGATCATGTGGTCCAGATCGCAACACGAAATGGCACCCGGTTGACCGTGGAGGAGAGCGACTTTACAGAGGCCATGTTCGCATCGGTAAAGGATTCTACATCTCCTGTCAATCTTTTGATCGGTTCTAAAAAGTTCGTTGAAGGCTGGGACTGCTGGCGGGTCAGTACGATGGGTTTGATGCATGTCGGCCGTTCTGAAGGTGCTCAGATTATTCAGCTTTTTGGTCGCGGGGTGCGCCTGAAAGGGTATCAATGGAGTCTCAAACGGAGTGACCATTGCCATTGCCCTGCACCCGTCCCGCCCTTTATTGAGAAACTGGAAACATTGAATGTATTCGGAATTGAAGCGGACTTTATGGAAAAATTCCGCGAATTCCTTAATAAGGAAGGTCTCCCGGGCAATGAGCGCCGCAAGATTATAACCATTCCTCTAAACGTGACGTACGATTTCGGCAAGAAACTCAAGATTCTCCGTCCCAAGCGCAAATCATCTGACGGTAAGGAATACGATTTCAAGAAAGACGCGCCGGTTCCGACCGTTGGTGATGTGCCGGACTACCTGAAATGCAACAGGATCAAGGCGGATTGGTACCCGCGTATTCAGGCGGTGCAGTCGCGTGGAACCGCACCGGCTGCACAAAAAGACGAGGCCTCGTTTGGGGAACAGCAGCTTGCATTGCTGGATTACGATACGCTTTTCTTTGAACTGGAGCAGTTCAAGCGCGAGCGAAGCTGGCACAATCTCAATATCTCTAAGGATGGTATCAGCCGCCTGCTGAAAGATTCAGACTGGTACACCCTCTATCTGCCGCAAGCCAGGATGAACCCGGTAAATTTTGATGGGGTACTGCTTTTACAACAGGTGGCAACTGAGTTGCTGAAACGCTATTGCGACCACTATTACAATTACCGCAAACGAGAATATATGGAACCACGGTTGGAGTTGCGCGAGTTACAGCAAAGTGATGACAATATTCCCAAAGATGAAGACTATCAACTTATCGTCGATGGTGATGAAGATCAGGTTATTGCCGGTATCTATCGAATCCGAAAAGACCTGGAAGAAAGAAAAGATGACCTGCTACAGGTGGGCGATCTGAAAGCCTGCAATTTCGGCAACCATCTTTTTCAGCCGCTGTTCCATGTCCGCCGGGGCGGGAAAATCATCATCCTGCCGGTGGCGCTCAATGGAAGCGAATACCAGTTTGTTGCCGACCTTAAAACCTGGTGTGATTCGAACAGTACTGATTTGAAAGACAATGGATTAGAAATGTTCCTTCTCAGAAACCTAAGCCGGGGAAGAGGTGTTGGCTTCTTTGAAGCAGGGAATTTTCATCCTGATTTTATCCTTTGGCTTCTTAAAGGAGAAGCGCAATATATTACCTTCATCGAACCCCATGGCCTCATCCACGAAGGCCCTGCCAATGAGAAGGTATCGTTTTATGAGCGCATCAAGGATGTCGAGAAGCGAATGAATGATCCCGGGATTATTTTAAACAGTTTTATCCTTTCATGGACACGGTACTCACAGTTGGAGTGGGACGACTCTCAAGATGTGCTTGAGGCAAAGCATGTCCTGTTCATGTCTGATGACCGATATATTGACAAGCTGTTGAGGGAACTCCACATACCCGAAAAAAGAGAAAAGGAACGGCCTTGAGCCATCTTTCGATATTCATCGACACAGAGGGATGCGGGCTGAGTGTTTGGGGATGTTAGTGCTGATTTTGCTCTATATTCTTTATTAGTTTTCGTACTTTCTTCAGTGTCTTATCATTTTTTGGACTTTACCGGAAAGAAAAAACCCGCAAACCGTTTCAGGCTACGGGTTTTCTGGAAGTCTGTGGACTTCTCTGGACTTGCGGATGGTACCGGAGGCGAGACTCGAACTCGCACAGGGTTGCCCCCGGAGGATTTTGAGTCCTCTGCGTCTACCAATTCCACCACTCCGGCAAACAGGTATTGTTGTATATTGAATTGTCCGGGTTTTGTCAATATCTCTGGTTGCAGATGATATATATTCTTGACAGCGATGGCTTAACCATCTAAAATCACTTTATTAAAACTTTGACCCACGGATTCCATAAAAGATGCGTCACCGTAAATATACGACACAACCCACCCGGCCGCCACAGTTCCAAGGGGTGGGCAAATATCCATTCGGCTTTACATTTCCCATTTTTTATAAATCCCTTTTAGCAGGAGAGTTGGTATATGACGCTGACAAAGGCTCAAATCGTCAATTCCATTCATGAAGAGATCGGTCTGCCCAAAAAAGAGGCCTCGGACACAGTCGAAACGTTGCTGGAGATTATGAAGACAACCCTCTCCGGCGGGGAGGATATTTTGATCAGCGGCTTTGGAAAATTTTGTGTCAAAGATAAAAAGCAGCGCAAAGGCCGCAACCCCGCCACCGGCGACGACATGATGCTGGCCAAACGCCGGGTCGTGACCTTCCGCTGTTCCGCTGCACTTCGTCATAAAATCAACGGGTCCTAACCCTGTCCGCAACCGCTTTTACTGCACACGCTTTAGGAGAAAATAGATCAAGACGATCCTGATATTGAGCGCTTGACAGGTTTATGGGGGTCGCCGTTCACCCAAACCGTTGTTACCCCCTTTGCAGGTCGGAATGTATTACAATGCCCTGAGAAATTCCGGCTTCAATGCCACCTCTCCTGCCAAAGCCGCATCAATTTGAGCCAATACCGCTTCTTTATCCTTGGGCAGGCGTGCTTTAATGGGCAGATAGTTGGAGGCGTGATTGGCGTGAAACAGCCCTTTTGAAAGATGGGTATTAAAAAGTATTTCCCGCAACTCGGTCAGCAGCCCCGTCGGTGACAGTAAATCAAATTCTCCGTTTTGGTGTGCTTTGTAAAGCGGTGTTCCCGGAACCAGCATCAGGCTCAAGGCGCCTACATAATTGGGATCCATGGCCGTTAACACCCCGCCGGTTTTTTGGGCGTGAATCGTGGAACGTTTTGGGCCGGCAACGCCCAATAAAACGGTCACCGAAAGTTTGATGCCGGCATCCGCCACTTTTCGGGCCATGGCAATCATCGTTTGGGAGGTAACCCCTTTGCGGATTGCTTTCAAAGTGACATCATCGCCCGACTCCAAACCCAAATAGAGAATACCCAACCCCAACGATTGTAACCGGGCAAGCTTGACGGCGGTTTTCATTTTGATCGCCTTGGCATTGGCGTAGGCTCCCACCCGGGTTACCCAAGGCAACTTTTGCCGGATAGCGCTCAAAATGGCGGTCAATCTTTTTTGGGGAAGAATCAGCGCATCCCCGTCGCACAAAAAGAGACGCCGTTGGCGTTGGCAGTGGTGAGCAGCGAACTCGATGTCTTGGTTGATGATATCGTCGGATTTTATTTTAAACCGCTCTCCCCTGTAGGTACCGCAAAAAGTGCATTTGTTGTGTGAACAACCAACCGTAACCTGTAGCAAAATGCTGTTGGCCTCACTGGGAGGGCGGATAATGTTACCTTCATAGTGCATGTGTTATTGATTCCTGAACCAATTTCATGTGACCATTTGCACTTCTTTATGGCGGAAGCAGCTTACCAGGTGATCATTCACCATGCCGGTGGCTTGCATATAGGCATAGCAGATCACCGGCCCTACAAACCGGAACCCACGGGCATAAAGATCGGCGCTCATCCTCTCGGATTGGGGCGTCTGTGCCGGGACGTCTTTCATTGTTTGCCAATAGTTGACGATCGGCTTTTTATCCACAAAATCCCAAATATAGTTGTGAAATCCATTACACTCCGCCTGAACCGATAGAAAAAGGCGCGCATTGTTTACCGCCGAAATAATTTTTTGACGGTTACGTATAATGGCCGCATCTTTCTGCAACTGCGTTATTTTCGTTTCATCATACCGCGCCACCTTTGCAGGGTCGAACCGGTCAAACGCACTACGGTATCCTTCGCGTTTATACAAAATCGTCTTCCAGCTCAACCCGGCCTGAGCCCCTTCCAGCACCAAAAACTCAAAAAGCCGTTGATCATCAAAAAGGGGCGTTCCCCATTCAACATCATGGTAGGCTTTTTCCACAGGGTCGTTTTCAGCCCAAGGGCAACGCTGTCGCATCCTATTAGAAGATGAGCAATGATCCATGCGGCCATAACATGGGTTCTTCAAAACAAGTGTCAACCGGATCAAACGGTTCAATTTTCACCGCCTCTCTTTACAAGAAGCAGATGTTATTTATATTCAGTGACAATTAGCGGCAGGGCCTATCTTGGTAAAACAGGCTGATTTGCAACGCTTTACTTGTTAATGGATTGAAGGACGCGCCGTGACAACTCAAAAAACGAAGATGATTGCAGTGCCCGACGCCTATAAAATGACCTTTAAACGGCTGCTCAGTCGTGTGCCCAAAGACAAGCGATACGACCAGAAACTGCAGGAGACGCTCCTGATGTGTATGAAATTGGGCGGCGAAGCGTTAACCCGCCAACGGATCAAACTCGAAAAGGTTACATTTGCCGAGAAGCCGGATCTCTTTAAACGACGTATCCCCATCGTACCCAAAGTGACTGTTACTGGCGGTTCAACCGGTAAAACCGGGACAGCACCCGACGCTATCGAATCCGCTGACGAATCGTAGTCGGGCCATCATACCGAACCGGCCGCCTCTTTTTTCACCGATTTTATCCCGTTAACATTTTTAGCAGCACCACGCTCAAAAGCGCCATGGGATAGTAGCTGGCACGGTTAAAGAGCACCATGGCGGCGTCAGCACTGCCCAGGTAGAGCAAGCGGATGGCCGGCCAGATCAACAGTCCCACGCCACACACCGTGGCCAGTAGCAGATGAACCGTACCAAACAGCTTTGAGGATAACCCAAAGGTGATGCGACAAAAGAGGAGCGTCAACAGTAAGCTGCCTATAATCAACAGTTGACACTGCTTTGGGGTAAATCTGACCGGAATAGTGGCCGCCCCCCATTTGCGATCAGCGGCAATATCGGTCCAGTCGTTGGGAATATTCTGCCCGCCAATTTCCCAAAAAAAGAGCATTAAAAAAAGGGCCGCCACAAACGTCGGATGCGGTGCGGGATCCACCGCGTAGACAGCAGCCACGGCGCCTAAGGTTTTGACGATCCCGTTGATCACCGCCCGGTAGGGGCTCTTATTCCATAAAAGACAGTAGACCGCCTCCAACAAACAGCCGCCCAAAAAGATCCATAGACAAGCCGGGTTTAACATCCATGCGCCGATCATGGTCACCAGGGCCCATACGGCGGCCCATGCCGCCCCTGCTTTAAAATCCAGCAGCCCTTGAGCCATGGGGTGACGCACCAACACCGCGTCCAAATCCCCGCCGGAGAGGGCAAACTCGCCGGCATCGGCTTTTTTACGATCGTTCTGATAATCCACAATATCGTTTAAAGCGTAAACGGCCGTATACCCTGCAAACACCGTCACCATACCCAGCAGTATCACCATGGGCGGGGGTAATGCACCCAGCCATAATAAAGCGGCCATAAAGGGCCCCGTCATGTCGATCAACCCGTGGTGGGTACGGGAAAGCGCGAAAAAAAGGGGCCACTTGGACAAACGGTTTGGGTGATGTGTCATTACTGTGATTTTACTTGTATGGATTAAAGCTGCCGTTATTATTTATCCGGATGGTGGAATATAACAATCGACAAAAGATGTTTTTGGTGCGTAGTCCCGGCAGTGATATCCTTCGATATGCTGTGGGTCAAGTAAACTACATGGCGCCATATGACTACGACATCATCAAAATGACGCGGGCGTCCACCGCGGTCAGCGAAGTGGGCGTGCAGATCACCGGATTCAAATCCAGCGATTCAACCGCCGTTCCCAAAATCATCATCAGCTCCGAAAAACGAACGACGGTGTTGATAATACTGTCAATATCCAATGCCGCCCCGCCCCGAAAGCCGTGGATCAACTCGCGGCCTGTAAGTTTATGGATCATCGCCTCCACATCGGCGGAAACCAGCGGCGCCATCCGCAAAGCGGTATCATTATAAATTTCAACCCCGGTCCCGCCGATGCCAAGGAGCACCACCGGACCAAACTGCGGATCGTTCTTGCCGCCGATGATCAGCTCTTTACCGGGAGCCACCATTTCTTCAACCAGCATCCCCACAAACCCGTCCATGGCGGCAAAGCGTTCAAACTCCGTTCTGACGGCGGCATCGTCAGACAGCCCCAATACCACACCATTGACCTCGGTTTTATGGACCACATCAGGCGATACCACCTTGACGGCCACCGGATAACCGATCCGGCGGGCGGCATCGACGGCGGCATCCGCATTGGCGGCCAATTCAAAATGAGGGACCGGAATTTCGCAGTGTTTTAACAGCGTTTTGGCGTCCGGCTCCAAAATCCAGCCGTGCTTGCGGGATTTGGCAACCATTTGTTCGATTACCGGATCTGACATGTTTGACACCTCCTCAACGCTTCCACCATCAACACCGCGCCGTCAATGGCATTGGACACCGGAATTCGGTTGAGTTCGAACCCTTCGATCAGCATACGATACTTCTCCTCATGGGGTACATAGGCGATAAGCGGGCGACCCTGCTCCTGGTAGATATAGCTTAGGCGCGCACCCAAATCGGAGCTGACGCCGGGTGAGTAGGGCAGCAATAAAATCAGGACGCTATCCACATCCGGACAACGGGAAAGGGCCGTGACCGCCCCCATAAAATCTTCATCCGTGGCACTTCCCGTCAGATCAATGGGGTTTTTCAAACTGGCGATAGCGCGAACATTTTTTGACAGCCGGTCGGCGATTTCGTTTTGGGTTTCTGTTGAAAGCAGTGGTACTTCCAGCCCGTGGGCGGCGCATTCATCCACCGCCAAAACCCCGTGCCCGCCGCTTAGGGTAATAATCCCCACCCTGTTGCCGATATGTTCGGTGTAGCATTCCAATGATTCACAAAACGAAATGAGCTCATATTCATTTCGGGCTTCCGCAATGCCATGCTGGGCCAGCACTTGGGAAAAGACCGCGTAGTCACCGGCCAAAGAGGCGGTATGGCTGGAGGCGGCCCGGCTCCCGGCGATGCTTTTGCCCGCTTTTAGCATAATCACCGGTTTACCGCAGGTTTGGGCCCGTTTCACAAATTCACGCCCTTCACCGTCCCGAAATCCTTCCAAATAGATGGCGATCACTTTGGTAACCGGGTCAGCGGCTAAGTATTCCAGAAAATCGAGTTCCCGTAATACCGCCTTGTTGCCGATACTCACCCCCAAAGAGAGCCCTACGCCCTGACCGGCAAATTTAACCATCTGATCCACCAAAACACCGCCGCTCTGGCTGACAAAGGCCACATGGCCCGCGTTGGGCCGGATGAGCCGTTGGCCGGGAAGAAAAAAGGAGTCAAAATGGTTGGGGGAATAGACCCCTAAGCAGTTGGGGCCGATAACAGGAAGGTGATTTTCCGTGGCCAGCGCCACCAATTGATCCTGCAAATCACTATTTCCCACTTCGGAAAAACCGCCCGATATCACAATAGCACCGCCGACCCCCTTTTCGACGGCTTGTTCCATTACCCCACAAACGAAATCGGCGCGCACGGCAATCACCGCCAGATCAATGCCATCCGGGATCTGAGTGATAGTGGGATAAACCGTCTGCCCCATGAGCGTTCCGCCCTTGGGGTTGACCGCATACGCCGTAACCGCATAACGCAGCTGTAGCTTTTTGTAGATGACATTGGCCGGGTGGCGATCGTTTTTGGTTGAGACACCCACCACGGCAATAGATTGCGGTTGAAACAGTGGTTTCAGATCCATGTCAGGCCTCTATCCTTTTGCTCGCATTTTGGTTACCACCGCCTGCATGCCCTCGGCCGGAACACCCAAGGCATCGGCCAGGCAATCCATACAGTTAAAAAGAGATGCCCCCTGAAACCGTCTCATGGATTTCACCCTCCGTGCAGCCACCTTTTTCAGCATGTCAAAATCCTTTCGGATCACTTTATACGCATGCCGGGTGATTTCTTCAGTAAACCGTAAAATGACCCCTGTTTTATCATCAATGCGGTGCCATGGGAAGAAAACTGATGACGACTCCTTTCACTTTGCCCTCCTCTTGTAACAAAAAGCTAATTTATACGAAAAGGAATATCTGTTCAACCGCAACAGGCTGCTTTTTAAGCTGTCATCAAATTGCATATTTTGACGATATTGTTTATAATTATAAAAGTATTAACTCAACACTAAGCCGGAGGCAAAATGGCGACTGTGATCATTTACGGTAAAGCAGGCTGACTTTACACCACCAAGGCTCGGGAAGCTTATGCAGGACACCGTTACGTGGATGTAAAAGAATCCAATGCAAATATGGAAGAGATGGTAAAGGTTGCCAACGGCCGTCGCGATGTACCTGTGATTGTCCAGGAGGGCAAGGTGACCATCGGTTACGGCGGGACCTGAGGCGTTTAGCGCGTTGTTCCAACATCGCGCCGGAGGATCGGTACGATCCCGGCATGGCCGGATTGGATAAACGGCCACAACCAAGGATGATACGCCCGTAAAAAGTGACTGTGACGGTTACGAAAAGAGGCGTATAAACAAGGCGTTTTGGCTTATCGGGGGGCGGCTGTGCATTCAGTATACCGAGCGTCCGACAAACCACAACAACACCGCAGATAAGACTTTTTGCGACGCCATCAAAGATGAAAAGCTCAACCACGACAAACAAACAGACCATGGCGCTTTCCATATAAAAATGAACCAAGAGAACCTGCACTTTACCAATCACGCCAATGAAACCTTGGCGGCGACACTCCACTTGCCGGATACGCCCGGTGCGGCGGGAGTGGTGTTGGGACACTGTTTCACCTGCTCCCGACACACCCGGATTTTAAGGGCCGCCGGAGCTGCTTTGGCGAAACATGGCATCATGGCTTTACGCTTCGATTTTTCCGGTAACGGGCAGAGCCAGGGTATTTTTGCCGAAAGCACTTTCAGTAAACAGGTCAGAGAGATGCAGGCGGCCATCGCCATTTTAAAAGATCGTGGTGCTGTCCGTATCGGCCTGGCCGGTCACAGTATGGGTGCATCCATCGCCGTATTAACCGGAGCCGACACGGAAAACGTTAAAGCGGTCTGCGCCGTTGCCGGGCGTCTCACCGGGTCGGAGCCGGAACGGTTTTTATCAGCGGAGCAGCAAATCCGATTCAACCGGGATGGAGAGGCCGCCTTTACCAGCCGTGGGCGTGAGCTTCGGTTGACCCGATCATTCGTGGATGATGTCAAGGGTTATGACGTGCCAGCGGTTTTAAAAAGGTACGCATTGCCCCTTTTGATCATTCACGGGGATCAGGATGAAATCATTGCGGTAGATGCCGCCCACGATGCCCGGCAATTCAACCCACACCAAATTCAACTGGATATCATTGCCGGAGCCGATCACATGTTTTCCCAAGAAAATCACAAAACATTGGCCGTTGAAAAAATGACCCAATGGTTTCTCGCCAACCTCACCTAAAAGGATCATCAATTGACGATCACCCAACTTCGAACCTATACCATTCGCCCAGGCGCCATGGATCAGTGGGTTGCCGAATGGACAGCAAAAGTGAAGCCGCTGCGGGAAAAACTGGGGTTTACAATCCTGAACGCCTGGATTGTGCCTCAAGAATCGCAATTTGTCTGGATCATGGCCTATGACGGATCAAAAGAGTGGGCGGAACTTGATGCGGCTTATTTCAACGTCCCGGAACGCACAGCCATGGATCCCGATCCGGCGCGGCATATCGAAAAAATGGAAGAACGGTTTATTGAGACAGTTTCGTTCTCTTAATTTTGGAGAACCACCATGGAATATCAAGCACCCAAAAGCAAATGAACCTATGCGGCAAAGAACATACTCGGACAGGCTTTGTAGGGCACATTCAGTCTATGTGGAAACCGCCGACCTTAATATAGATATTGGGCTTTGAGGTGAAAGAGGTGAAAAATGAATCCAACAATCGACGCAAAACAAAAAATTCTCACAATCCTCCGGCAAAATCAATCCCGGCTGAGTGCCTTTGGCGTAAAAAGGGTCGGGATATTTGGTTCATATGTCCGTGGAGAGCAACGAAAGGAGAGTGACATTGATCTGCTTGTAGAATTTGAGCCGAGCCTAAAGAGCTTTGATAATTTTATGGAACTTTCCTTTTTTCTCGAGGAAATTTTACAACATCGCATAGAAATTGTGACCCCGGAATCACTTGGTCCATATATTGGCCCCTATATTCTCAAGGAGGTTGAATATGCCGCTATCGGCGCTTGAATATCTACGACACATTCTTGATGAAACCGAGTACCTTCTATCTAAAAGGAACAAGCTTGATCAAAAACAATTCATCAGGGATGAAACCGCTAAACGTGCATTTGTGCGGAGCATTGAGGTTATTGGAGAAGCTTCAAAGAAAGTATCCGTAGAGATAAAAAAGAATTCTCCCGAGATAGAATGGAGGTCAATTGCCGGGATGAGAGATCGGCTCATCCACGATTATTTTGGCGTCGATTATGATATTGTATGGGATGTTGTTCAAAATAAGATTTCAGTCCTCCACGACCAGATTGCAACAATCATTGACCGGGAAATAGAAAAATTCAAATAATAGAACAAAAAAAATGAGGTCTCCATGCCCATCTCCGAAACTTTGAACCTCGATTTTTTAGATGAGCAGTACCGAGCCTGGGAAAAAGATCCGGCAACGGTATCGTCCCAGTGGCGTCTTTTTTTTGAAGGTTTTGCCCTGGCCCCAAAAGCACCATCGGGGGAGTGGCGTAAAGATAATGCCCGGCGTCAATCTCGGGTTGACCAGCTTATCGCCCGCTATCGAGAGTTGGGCCACCTTTTGGCGTGTCTGGATCCGCTCTCGCCCTGTCCCACCTCGCATCCACTTTTGGATATCAAGGCCTTCAGCCTCAGCAATGACGACCTGGAAACGTCTTTCCACGCGCCGGGGTTGGGGCCGGAAGAAAAGCCGCCCTTAAAGACGATCATCGCCCATCTTAAAGAGACCTATTGCCAGGGCATCGGTGTGGAGTATCAACACCTTCAGGATCCCGATGAAAAAAGGTGGCTACAACAACGGATGGAACCGAACCGCAACCGGCCGCAGCTAACACCCGCGAATCGACGCCGCATTTTGGAAAAGCTCGGTGCGGCGGCCAATTTTGAACGGTTTCTCAATAAAAAATATGTGGGCGTCACCCGTTTTTCCTTAGAAGGCGGCGATGCCCTGATTCCCATGCTGGATGAGCTGATGGACCAATTGGCCCAAGCCGGCGCCAGGGAGGTTATCCTGGGCATGGCCCACCGGGGTCGCTTAAACGTTCTTACCAATATCTTGCAAAAATCCTTTGAAGATATATTTGCCGAGTTTGAAAGCTGCTACGACCCTGACCACCTGGTGGGCGACGGTGACGTCAAATACCACAGTGGTTATCTGGCAAATACCATCACCGCCGGAGGGAAAGCACTGCGTATCTTTTTGGCGGATAATCCCAGCCATTTGGAGGCCATCGATCCGGTGGTGGAAGGGATTGCCAGGGCGCGCCAGGATCAGGACAACGGTGACGCCCCCAAAAAAGTGGTGCCGGTGCTGCTCCACGGTGACGCCGCCTTTGCCGGCCAAGGGATCGTGCCTGAAGTGCTCAACATGTCCCAGTTAAAAGGATATAAAACCGGCGGAACAGTACATGTGGTGATCAATAACCAGATCGGATACACCACCCTGCCCAAGGATGCCCGCTCCACCCGCTACTCCACCGACGTGGCCAAAATGTTAATGGTGCCGATTTTTCACGTTCATGGTGAAAACCCGGAGAGTGTGGTGCAGGTAGCCCGGTTGGCGGCCCAATACCGGAATCATTTTCATAAGGATGTGGTGATTGATCTGGTCTGCTACCGTCGCTGGGGGCATAACGAGGGTGACGAGCCCTATTTCACCCAGCCATTGATGTACAAACGCATCAAAGGCCGTCCAACCCCTTTTGAACTTTACAGCCGGCAATTGATCACTGAGAATGTTATCTCTGAAAAAGAAATTGAGTCTTTACAGACGGGCTATTGGAAAAAGATGGAAGCGGATTACGACGAAATCCGCGGCAGCACCTGCCTTTTTCCGCAAAACGACTTTTTCGACTTTTGGGACAACTATGGCGGCAACTACGGCGAAGCGACCGTCAAAACAGGCGTTGCAAAAAACAAGCTGGTCCATCTGGCAAAAAAACTGAATTATGTGCCCGACGGGTTTACCCTCAATCGCAAACTCGTACGACTCCATCAGGACCGCCTAAAATGTGTCACTAGCGGTGAGAAGATCAACTGGGGTAACGCCGAAGCCCTGGCCTTTGCGTCGCTGGTGACCGAGGGATACCCGGTGCGCCTCAGCGGTCAGGATGTGGGTCGGGGAACCTTTAGCCAGCGCCACAGTGTCTGGATGGACAGTGAAACCGGTGAGCCGTACATCCCGCTGAATCATCTGTCAAAAGACCAGGCGCCTTACATGGTCTTTAACAGCCATCTGGCCGAAGCCAGTGTCCTTGGGTTCGAGTATGGCTATGCCATGGTCAGACCGGAAACATTGGTGATGTGGGAAGCCCAGTTCGGCGATTTTGTCAACAGCGCCCAAACCATCATTGATCTTTTTATCGCCAGCGGTCAATCCAAGTGGCAGCGTTTAAACGGTGTGGTGATGCTGCTGCCCCATGGTCTGGAAGGGATGGGGCCGGAGCATTCCAGCGCGCGGTTTGAACGCTTTTTACAGCTTTGCGCCGAAGACAACATTCAGGTGGCCAACCCCACCACGCCGGCGCAATACTTTCACCTGCTACGTCGTCAGATGATCCGCAGCGTCCGCAAACCCCTGATTGTCATGACGCCCAAAAGCCTGCTGCGCCACCCGTTGGCTGTTTCCACCACCCAGGAATTTTCCAAGGGGCAATTCAACACGGTAATGAATGATGCCGCCGTTCCAAAAACACCTAAAGTGATTTTTTGCTGCGGAAAACTTTTTTACGAGCTTTTCAAACAACGGGAATCGGTGGAAGGCCCCAAACCGGCCATCATCCGATTGGAGCAAATCTACCCGTTTCCCGAGAATGAAGTGGCTGCAATTGTCAAGGCCCATAAAAATGCGAAGAAGTGGTTCTGGGTCCAGGAAGAACCGGAAAACATGGGTGCGTGGCAGTTCGTCCGTTATCGGCTTGAACGTATCGTGGGCAAACCGCTTACCTACATCGGTCGCCCGGCAGGGGCCAGCCCGGCCACCGGCTTTTCGACAATTTACAAACAGATGCAGTCACAAATTGTGATTGATGCCATGGAGAAGTGAATTCTATCGCTCAACATATATCGATTTATCAAATGCTCCTGCCGCGTATTTTTCCGGCAAGTTGGCAAATTTGTTGCCGAAATGGTGAAACAGAGGGGGAAACATGGCAATTGAGATAATTGTACCATCCGTGGGCGAATCGGTAACCGAGGCCATCCTGGCCGAATGGTTCAAACAGGACGGCGACAGTGTAAAAAAAGATGAACCTCTATTGGTGATTGAGACCGATAAAGTGACCCTGGAAGTGGTTGCCGAAGCGAGCGGAGTCCTTCGCATTCTAGTGCCCATCGATGAGACGGTGATGATCGGTGCGGTGGTGGGCACCATTGAGGCCGAGGATGACGAGACGCAACCTGCGCCCAAACCGGTCAAAAAGACGGCTCCACCCGCTCCACCGAAAGAGACCCCCACTTCTACGCCGCCTCCACCTGAACCTCCCGAAGAAACACCGTCGCCACCCCCGGTCGCCACCGATAGCCCCATGATGGCGCCGTCGGTGCAGGCAAAAGTTTCGGAATTGGGACTGGATGCAGCGGAAATTCAAGGCAGCGGGCCGGATGGACGCATCACCCACAGCGACGTTGCGCTCTATCTGGAGGAAAACCCGGAATCCGCCAAAACGGCGGTACCCGCTCCGGCTACGGCCGTACCACAGCCAACACCTGAACCAGGCGCGACTCCGGAACCGCAGAAGCGCCGCAAACCCATGAGCCCCATTCGTCAACGAATTGCCGAACGCCTTTTGGAGGCGCGGCGCAACACGGCCATGCTCACCACTTTTAACGAGATCGACATGAGCCGGACGATGGCCATCCGCAGCAAGTTCAAGGAGCAATTCAAGGAGAAACACCATATCTCCCTGGGCTTTATGTCCTTTTTCACCAAGGCTTGTGTTACGGCGCTGGCCGAAATTCCCGAAATCAACGCCTTTATCGACGGCAAGGAGGTCGTCTACCACGACTATTGCCACATGGGTATCGCCATCGGCTCGCCCAAAGGGCTCGTGGTGCCGGTGATTCGGCATTGCGAGAAGCTCACCCTTGCCCAAACTGAACAGGCCATTGTCGATTACGTGGTCAAAATTAAAAACAATCGGCTGGAACTCTCCGATCTGGAAGGCGGCACATTTACCATCAGCAACGGCGGTGTTTTTGGGTCGCTGTTAAGCACACCGATTTTAAACACCCCCCAGAGCGGAATCCTGGGCATGCACAAGATTGAAAAGCGCCCCGTGGTGATCGACGACGAGATCGTCATCCGACCGATGATGTATGTAGCGTTGAGCTACGATCACCGCATTGTCGACGGAAAAGGGGCTGTTACCTTTTTAAAACGGGTCAAGGAACTGTTGGAAAATCCCGAACGCATTTTGCTGGAGGTTTAATCATGGCGACTCAATTTGATTTGATTATCATTGGTTCGGGACCTGGTGGATACATGGCCGCGGTCCACGCCGCGCAATTGGGACTCAAAACGGCCTGTGTAGAAAAGGAGGCCAGCCTGGGCGGTGTCTGTCTCAATGTCGGCTGCATTCCCAGCAAAGCGCTTTTGGACTCCAGCGAATATTATCACATGGCCAAAAATGGCCCTTTGGCCGAGCATGGCGTCAAAACCGGCCGGGTGTCGCTGGATCTAAACTCGATGATGGCCCGTAAAGAGGCGGTGGTGGAAAACCTCACCGGGCAAGTAAGGCAACTCTTAACCCGCAACAGGGTTGAGATCATTCAAGGCCTTGGAAGAGTGACCGCGGCGGACCAAGTGACCGTTTCAGCCAAAGGTAAAAAGAGACAGACCCTGAAAGCCAAAGCGATTTTATTGGCGGCGGGCAGCACACCCGTTGAGGTCCCGGGGGTAAAGTTTGACGGCAAACAGATTGTCTCCTCAACCAAGGCACTGGCTTTTGACAAGGTTCCCCAAAAATTGGGCGTGGTGGGCGGCGGCGCCATCGGCCTGGAGTTGGGATCGGTCTGGAACCGCCTGGGCAGTGAAGTGACGGTGATCGAGATGCTGCCGCAGATCTGCGTCGGGCTGGACAGCCAGGTGGCAAGAACCTTGGAGAGGCTATTGAAAAAACAGGGCCTGGACATTCGCACCAACAGCAAGGCAACCAAAACCAAGAAAACCAAAACCAAGGTAACCGTCACTGTTAAAGGCAAAAAAGGCGAAGAGACCATCTCCTTTGATAAACTGCTTGTGGCGGTTGGGCGGCGGCCACTTACCGACCAGTTGGGTCTCGACACGGTCGGCGTTACAACCGATGCCAAAACCGGCCGGATCGTCGTCAACGCCAATTTTCAAACCAATGTACCGTCGGTTTACGCCATCGGCGATCTTATCGCCGGGCCGATGCTGGCCCACAAGGCCGGCGCCGAAGGGTTGGCCGCCGTGGCCGCCATTGCCGGAAAACCGGCCGAGGTCCATTACGAAACTATTCCGGGTATTGTCTACACCCACCCCGAAGCGGCCAGTGTGGGCATAAGTAAAGAAGCGGCCAAGGAGCGCGGCATCAAAGTGAAAACCGGCACATTCCCTTTTGGCGGGGTGGGCCGCGCTGTGGCCGCCGGCAATGCCGAAGGGTTCGTGAAGGTGATGGCCCACGCCCGGTCGGGCCGGGTGGTGGGTGTGCATATTGTGGGACCCCACGCATCTGAAATCATCGCCGAGTGCGGTTTGGCCATGAAGATGGGTGCTACTGTAAAAGACATCACCGATACGGTGCATGGTCATCCGACGTTGGCCGAGGGACTTCAGGAAGCCGCGCATTTAGCCGCTTTGGCGCCGTAAAAATGCACGACTACGGCGGTGTCCTCTTTTTGAAGACGCTCGGCATGCTAAAATGTATAGGCCTCGTCCTTTTAAAAAGATGACGCCTTCTATCCGAGAATTTTGACTTAGCGAGGATAGCATATAAAGATTTGACGATGACCGATCCCATTACCATTGGAGTGCTCATCTCCGGCGACGGCAGCAACCTGCAGGCAATTATCGATGCCTGCAAAGAGGGTCGTATCACTGGCCGGGTCTCTTTTGTGGGCGCCGATCGGCCGGGTTGCAAAGGGCTATTGCGGGCGCAGCAAGAGGGTATCCCTACCTTTGAGGTGGATTACGGTGCAATCATCCTTCAATTTCGCACCGATCCTGACACGGTAAAACTGCCGTCCGGTTGTGAATGGGAAGTGCTGTTGGAAAAACAAACCCTTTTCTCCAAAAATACCAATCTTGCCAAGCAAAAATCTTTTTTTCGAACCCGGGTGGCCGCCGAGGCGCGGCTTTTAAAAGAGATGGCGGCCTTGGGCGGTTTTGATCTGTTGGCGCTGGCCGGATTTATGCGGACACTGACGCCCTATTTTATCGATGCGGTCAATGGGAATGATCCGCTGCCCAAAATCATGAACATCCATCCGGCGATTCTGCCTGCTTTCCCAGGAACGGACGGCTACGGCGATACCTTTCGCTATGGCTGCAAAGTGGGTGGCTGCACTGTTCACTTTATCGATTACGGTGAAGACAGCGGCCCCATCATCGGCCAGCGGACGTTTCCCATCCGGCCCGACGACGATTTGGATGCGATCAAAAAACGGGGCTTGCAAGAGGAGTGGCAGCTTTACCCGGAATGCGTTGAGATGTTCGCGCGAGGGCGGTTGGGGTTGATAAAAAAAGAGGGAAGAACGGTAGTTGCCATTAAACCTTGATCGGTTTGTAAGGTGTCACATGCCGGGAGATCGCGTGGTGTCCGCTGCAACTCGGATGTGACCGATCTGATCGGCCAGACGGATAAACTCTTCAACGGACAAGGTTTCGGCTCTGCGTTGTGGGTCAATACCGGCTTGAATTAACGCGCTTTCCGCTGCGTGGGGATCCACACTTAAAAAACTGCCGGAAAGGGCGTTTTTTACGGTTTTACGCCGCTGCCCGAAGGCTGCTTTGATCACATCAAAGAGCAGCTCTTCATCATCAGCCGCTTTTTCGGCGGGTTTGAACACCACCTTTACCACCGTGGAGTCAATCTTTGGTTTGGGGAAAAATTGGTCGGCTGTCAGTTCATACAGCCGCTCCACTTTTGCCGCATAAGTGAGCACGACGGTTAGCCGTCCATAGCGTTTATCGCCGGGTGCGGCGATCAACCGTTGGGCCAACTCCTTTTGGAACATTACCACCGCTCGGTTGATCCATTGGCGATGCTTTATCAGCTTCACCAATACCTGGGATGAAATATGATACGGCAGGTTACCCATAATCGTTAATTGGGTGCGGTACTGTTGGGCCAAGGCGCTGATATCCATCTGCAAAATGTCCTTTTCAATGATCTGGACATTTTCAAGCCCGGCGGCCAACAGCTCCGTTTTGAGCAGCGGCACAACCCGCCGGTCGGTTTCCACGGCATAGACTTTACCGGCGCAACGAGCCAAGGGGATGGTCAGCGCACCGAGCCCGGCGCCGATTTCCAGCACCGTATCTTCCATTGATAACCCCGCTTTGGCGGCAATTTTTGCGGCGATGTCGGGAGCCGCCAGAAAGTTCTGGCCCAACTGTTTTTTAGGCCGGATCTGCCAGCCCCTTAGCAACACCCGCGGAGAAGTCATCGATATGGATCCCCAAGTAGAAAAATTTATGCTACAATTACCCTTAAACCGGAGATGCGTCTTTGGCCCAACCTACTACAAATAGCGCCGCCCCCACAAGCGGTAACACGCCTATTACCCCAACGCTGGTTTCCATCCACGGCGGCCACAGCGGACAATTTTGCAATCATGCCCGGGATTCTCTGGAAACGGTGGTGAAGGCCTATGTTGACAAAGGCTTTGAATGGGTGGGCATCACCGAACATATGCCGCCGGCAAGCGATCGATTCCTCTATCCCGATGAAAAAGCCGCCGGGCTCACCGCGGCCGGTCTGTATCAACGTTTTGGGAAATACATCGAAACCGGACGGGAGCTGCAGGTCCGCTATGGGGACCGGATTCAACTCTTTATCGGCATGGAAACGGAAACCTACACGGGCAGCGACGCCATGGTGGCACAAGTAAAGGCGGCTTTTCAGCCCGATTACCTGGTGGGGAGTTTACACCATGTGGCTGACCACCCCTTTGACCTGGGTCCCGATGCCTACGCCCACGCCGCCGAGACTTTAGGGGGGCTTGATCCTTTGTACGAACGCTATTTTGATCAACAGTATGCGATGCTGCAAAAGCAACAGCCTCAAGTGGTGGGCCATCTTGACATTATCCGCATGTATGATCCCGATTACCGCCGGCGCGTTGAAAATCCAGCGATCAAAGCAAAAATCGCACGGAATTTGGCGCTGATCAAAAAGATGGGTGCAATTTTGGATTTTAATGTGAGCGCCCTTCGCAAAGGGGCCGATGAACCCTATGTGACCGCATCGATTTTGCAGTCCGCCTTAGCCCTCGGGATTCCCGTTGTACCCGGTGATGACGCCCACAGTGCGGCCGATGCCGGTGTCAAGATTGAACAGGGGATCGAAATGCTTCAGTATTCCGGGAGCCGTCTAAACTGGGCCAAGCCGGTGAACAAATCCTACATGCGGCCGGAAAAATCTCACGGGCCGACCTGATGATCCTCGCAGGCAATTGCGCCCTTGAGTCGATGGGATTCAAGGCCTTTGGGTTCGTGGCGGCGCAGAACAAGATCATGAATCCTGACTGCGCTGACATTGCCTGATCGTGATATAAACCGCTTCACGACGTTTGGGTTTGTCCAATGAAAACCGGGAGGGTCAGTACCGGTTAACTGACTCAACAAATAACGTGCAAGATGCGATTCAATTGGCAAATTAAGTTGGAAAGCCACCAAGATTTTGCTATGGTTGAATAAACTACCGTCGCTTAAAAGCGACGGTCTTTTATGGCGGCTGCCATGGCCGGATTTCATCCGGCCGGCCTGCTGCAGGCAGGCCGATCGCACGTAGCCGCCGAAGCCACCGCCTTTAGGCGGTTGAGAATTCACTGGAGCCAAGAAGAGATATTGCCGGGAATGTGACCACCTGGTCATTTTGACCCGTACGTGGACAAACCACCTATATCATCTCATCCTGATCCTATTGACAGGAGGGATCTGGCGAATTTATTAACGGGGAGGGGAAAAATGAAGGAAATTGAATTGGCCTTTAAAAGCTTTGCCGATGGTTTGAGGATTTTTGCCAAGAGCCTGGAGATTCTTGCCGATCAGATTAGCGCGATGGGTGGCGTCAAACCTTCGTCACCGGTCACGCCGATCAAAACCGCTGCGCCGAAAAAGCCGGCGGCGGTAAAACCGATGAAAGCGGCGCCGCAACCGGCTCGGACCAAGACGAAAAAGCCGGTTGCGGCGATGAAAAAAACGGCTTCGGCCAAAACATCCGTGGAAACTGTTTACGGTATTATCGCTCGCGCTGAAAAAGGGGTCTCGTCGGCCCGGATCTCAGCCCAGACCGGCTATAATGCCAAAAAAGTGGCCAATGCTATCTATAAACTGAAAAAAAAAGATCGGATTCAAATAGTGAAAAAGGGCGTCTACATCAAGAAATGATGTCGGTCGGTAGGGGTGAGCCCGGTGTTATGTTCAATCCGAAGCCGTCATGCCTTCCGGGGCGACTAGTATCATCGGCTGGAGAAAAACGTATGAATACCAAAAACCTCAAGGAAGCGCCGGATAGCGTAAGCCCGTCCGGTGGATGCCGTTGTAAGCCTCCATAAACCGCATGATCCTGATCTCCTGTAAAAGCGTTGTTCGTGTCATGGAATCACCGGACAATTTATGTGCTACTACTCAGGACAGTTTATATGCTCCCAACACCGCTCGGATGAAGAAAGACTTGCGAACGAATCCGAACTGTGTAAGGGGTTATTGAAGATGGAATTGGTCCTAAAGAAGAGTCAAGAGCAGGCCTGACCCCTATCTATGTGGAGGATGATTTATGCGGTGGCAACCAATAGAGGATTTACCACCTGATTGGCGGAAATTGGCTAGCTCTGAGTTACCGCCTTTAGTTACCGTTTGGAACGAACAAGCAGAGCGTCTTCGCAACTCTGGCGAATTTAAAAACTTCATGGAGGAACTAGGCCGAGAAATAGCCATTGAAACTGGCATTATCGAACGACTCTACACCATTGATCGAGGGATTACTCGCCTGTTGATCGAGCAGGGCATTGACGAAGCTCTAATTCCCCATGGAACTACAGATCGTCCAGTCAAGAAAGTCGTAGCCTTAATCAAGGATCAAGAAGCAGCAGTAGAAGGATTGTTTGACTTTGTAGGCGGACAGAGAAATTTATCCACTTCTTATATAAAGCAGCTACATCAACTTTTAACTCAAAACCAAGATAGTACAGAGGCTTTAGTGCCTTCTACGGGAGAGATAATTCGCGTTTCTCTTATACGCGGTGATTGGAAAAAACAACCCAATAATCCCATAAGAGACAATGGTTCTGTACACGAATATTGTCCACCAGATCAAGTCGCTTCTGAAATGGATAAGTTGATTACATGGCATCATCAGCATCAAAAGCAGAAAGTGTCTCCAGAAGTGGAGGCGGCATGGCTGCATCATAGATTTACACAGATTCATCCGTTTCAAGATGGTAATGGTCGCGTTGCTCGATGTATTGCCAGCCTAGTTTTTATCCAATCGAGCTTGTTTCCTCTGGTCCTTACTCGTGATAATCGGGGTGTCTATATTGCGGCTTTGGAGAAAGCAGATCAAGGAGATCTATCAAATTTGGCGGATTTATTTGCCAAAAGCCAGAAACGAGCGTTCGTTCGTAGTCTTGGTTTATCGCAGCAAATCTTATCAGAAACAAGACGGTCTCAAGCTATCATTGCCTCTATTATAGATAAACTTAGGCATAACCCGTTGGCATCACTCCAGGAGCGATGCCAACGGGTTGAGGGTTTCGCTGTAGACCTATTTAACATAGCCTCTAGTCGTTTACAGGAAATTGCTGATGAGATTAAATTATCGATTCAGAATTTGAATTTGATTGATGATACCGAAGTTTTCACGGTAACAGCGCGTTCGGATGATCCTCGTTCCTACTATTACCGTTACCAAGTTGTAGAAGCAGCCAAACAGCTATACTACTTTGCCAATCTTCGCAACTATCACAGTTGGATACAGTTAGTTATTGGTGTCGAAGCAACAACGATAGTTTTGCTTTCATTTCATGTTCTTGGACATGAGTATCGCGGCCTACTTGTGTGTTCCGCATGTGCTTATCAAAAAATTGATATTGAAAAGGGTCAACACAATATCAGCAATATTCAAGCCCTATCAGATTCCCCATTTCAGTTCTCTTATGCTGATGAACGAGATAATCTGATAGAACGCTTTAAAGACTGGTTAGAGGACGTGATTGTAACCGGACTAGAATATTGGAATAAGAGCATTTAATGAGGCTCTGCACTTAAATCGATTTTCTCGGATTGATCAGTGATCCTTACAATCGTTGCAGTCAGTAATTAAAATTGATACCAAACTAATGGGACGGGTTCGTTTTCTTCGCCCTTCACACATACCATATCGGTTCTCCTGTCACGAGTAAGCTTTATGATGTACCTGTTTTTTCAGATAGTTCCGCTTGACCGGCAAAAAGCCAAAACCATCCCCCAGCCGTGGCAGCCGTAACCGCGGCAACCCCAAACAGAAACCGGCTGCCAAAAAGAGAAAAGAGCCAGCCGTTGAGATAAAATCCGACCGTCAGGCCCAACCCGTAAGTGACAGCGTTGTTGACGGCCTGGCCCATGGTTTTGCGTCCTTGGGGTGAAAGTTGGTCCACATAGACGATGCCGGCTACATGAAAGACACCATAGGTGACAGCGTGCAATATTTGGCCGAAGATAATCCAGGCGATGGTGGTGGTGAAGTAAAAAACAAGCCAACGGATGACAGCGACCGCCAGCGCAAAGGCAATCAAACTGTGGGTGCCGAAGTGTTTTATCAGCTTGGCGGAGCCGGCCATCACACTAATCTCGGCAATGGAGGCGATCGCCCAGGTGGAGCCGATAAAGGCGCCGGAAAAGCCCAGCTCTTCCAGATGGATGGAGAAAAAGCCGTAATAGGCGCTGTGGCTAAGGAGCATTAAAAAGGCACAGATCAGAAAGCGGCCCAGAGGACCCTTTAGCAGCGCTTTGAGTTGGGCCCAATCCAGGGGCATTTGGGGTTGGGGCGGGATGGTGGGCGTTTTAAGGCTGGCTGCGGCAAACAAAAAAGATCCTGCGGCAACGACTCCTAAAATGATCGCAACGCCGGTGTGGTCAATCAATTTACCCAAAACCACCACCATCAATATAAAGCTCACCGAGCCCCAGACCCGGATGTGGCCGTAAGTGGCGACCTTGCCGGAGAGGTTCTCCATGGTAAAGGTCTCCAGCATAGCAATGATGGGGGCGTAAAAGATACCGTAAAAAAAGGTGATGGCCAGCATCGGCATAAATGCGGTGGTGAAAAAATAGCCGCACCAGGCCGCCAGGCTGATCAGGTTGCAAAAAATATAAAGGGGGCGGCGGATCCGAAAGTGATCGGCCAAAAGACTCCAGAAGATGGGAAAAATAACAATCGTCAGCGATTTGGCCGCCGACAAAACACCGATCTGAAAGCCGGACAAGCCGATGTGATAACAGTACAGGTTAAAAAAGGGTAAAACGGCGCCCATGGTGCCGAAGTACAGGAAATATTGCAGTCTAAGCAAACGGGTCTGATTTACCATTTTAACTGGCCAATGGTTATTGTTTTTTGCGTTTTTGAGGCAGCCTTCCAAATATACTCGCCCGGGCAGCAATTGATCAAACGATTTGTTGATACTTATCGCAAAGGCCCTGTTTTTACGGTCATTGCGAGCGAAACAATCCCTAAAGCGCATTAGAGCAAAGAGATGGCTTCGTCGCTGCGCTCCTCGCAATGACAGGGGGAAATTACCAGCGCAACAACGATAAAACGATGACAGAGCCGATTGAATTCAAGTGAATGGAGGTTGAATACAAGGGGGGCCTTGCATTTACAAAAGTGAAGCAACGTGATATTTTTCGCGCAATAGATCGCATCGGCCTTCCGGGGCCGCATTTGTCAAAATGCCACCTGCAGCCCTTTTGATCAAAGGGGTTTGTGAGCATCGGGAGCCTGTTATGGATTACATTAAAATTAAATTTGCACGGGACTTTGGCAGCACCACGGCCGAAACGGAACGTTCTTTTGAAGATCTGTTTCATTCCATGAAACCGCTTTTTACGCTCACAAGTCAGGTGTTTCAGCCGGCTGTGGATATCTATGAGACCCCGGATCAGGTGATTGTGCGCATCGAGATCGCCGGGGTGGAAAAAAATGATTTCTCCGTAGAGTTGAGCCGTGCCGCACTCAGAATTCGAGGTGTCCGTAAAGTATTGACCCGTAAAGCCGATGCTGTTTACCGGTTAGCCGAGATCCAGTACGGACCCTTTGAGCGCTTTCTGCGTCTGCCGACAGCGGTGGATCCGGAGGTAACATCCACTGCTTATCGAAATGGCTTTTTGGAACTTCGCTTGGCCAAAAGTGCCAAACAGAAAGTGTACAAAATTGAAGTGACTGAAGGGGAGTGATTTTCCCAAGGACGACGCGTACATAAATCATCGCCCCTTTGATATAAACTGCGATTTCCGATGTATTGGAGGAAACCTTTTATGATTGATCGGACCGTCCAAGCGCCCGATACCAATACACTACCCAATGTTCTGCCCATCTTGCCGCTGTTTGACGCGGTGCTTTTTCCAAAGATGGTGTTGCCCTTGGTCGTGATGCAGGAAGAGTCGATCCGGTTGGTGGATGAGGCGATGCAGTCCGACCGGCTGATCGGCCTGTTGGTTGGCCAAAACACGTCACCGGGGAAAACCCCCAGCCAAAGTGAGCTGGAGGTGGTGGGCACCTGCGCCACGATCATGCGCATGGCCAAAACCAAGGAGAATCATGTTCAATTGCTGGTACAAGGGCTCAGACGGTTCGCCGTCAGCCGGTTTGTGGAAAGAAAACCCTATTATAAAGCGGAGGTGGGCTATCTAAAACAGTCGCCGGTGGAAGACGTTGAGACGAAAGCGTTGATGAATAACCTCATCGCGGTGTTTGAAAAGATCGCCGAGCTGTCGCCGGGGATGCCCGAAGAGGTGATCGCCATGGCCCGCGCCATCAAAGAGCCGGGTACGTTGGCCGATATGATTACCTCCACTATCAATTCACCCGTTGCCGAAAAGCAGTTGGTCTTGGAGGCGGTGGATATCAAGGCACGTCTCAAAGCCGTTATCGGTCATGCCAACCATCAACGCCAGATCCTGGAACTGGGACAAAAGATTCAATCCCAAGCCAAAGGCGATATGGAAAAGACCCAGCGGGAGTATTACCTGAGACAGCAGCTAAAGGCCATTCGGGAAGAACTCGGCGATACCGATGACGGGAACGTAGAGTTGGACGAATATCGCCAAAAAATTGAACAAATGGCACTCCCCGACGAGGCGCGTAAGGAGGCGGAGCGCGAATTAAAACGCCTTGAAAGGATGCACCCCTCCTCGGCGGAGTATACAGTGGCCACTACCTATTTGGATTGGATCACCGCTCTGCCTTGGAATAAAACCACCAAAGACAATCTCGACCTGAAAAAGGCCCGGGCGGTTTTGGATAAAGACCATTACGGACTGGAAAAAGCGAAAAAAAGAATAGTTGAGTATCTGGCCGTCCGCAAACTGAAAGAAGACAGCAAAGGGCCGATCCTCTGTTTTGCCGGACCTCCGGGAACCGGTAAAACCTCCCTGGGTGCTTCCATCGCCCGGGCAATGGGTCGTAAGTTTCACCGCCTTTCCGTGGGCGGCGTGCGTGATGAAGCGGAGATCCGGGGCCATCGGCGCACCTATGTAGGAGCGCTGCCCGGACGGGTGATTCAGGCGTTGCGGCGTACCGGTTCGAAAAATCCTGTATTGATGCTGGACGAAATCGATAAGGTGGGCAGCGATTTTCGGGGTGACCCTTCTTCGGCGTTATTGGAGGTGTTGGACCCGGAACAGAACCATACGTTTACCGATCACTACCTCGACGTACCGTTTGATCTTTCCGGGGTGATGTTTATCACGACGGCCAATATGCTCGATACCATCCCGCCGGCGCTGCTGGATCGGATGGAGGTGATTGCCTTGTCAGGCTATACTCTGGATGAAAAAATGGTGATCGCCAGGCGGTATTTGATCTCCTCACGATATCCATGTGCACGTTCCTGCGGGGGCTATTCCCAAAGACGGCCCATCGGCCGGAGTTACCATGCTGACCGCACTGGTGTCGTTAATGACCGGCCGGACCATTAAAAAAGATCTGGCCATGACCGGCGAAATTACCTTGCGGGGCCAGGTGCTGCCCGTGGGCGGGATCAAGGAAAAAGTGCTGGCCGCCCATCGGGCGGGGATTAAAACAGTAATTCTACCCAACGCCAATTTAAAGGATATGGATGATGTTCCGGCCAAAGTGAAAAAGGAGATCACTTTTCATCATGTGGATCGGATGATGAATGTGCTGAAGCTGGCGTTGACGGCGTTGTAAAAAGACCCGCCTGCGGCGTTGCGGTTTTCAGACTCTCAACATACTGCTTGTGTCGTTTCTGATCCTGAAAAACCACAACGCCTCGTATCCGGGCCTTTTTCCATGGCCGGCACGGTTACTTTTTCAGATTCATTGGTGTTGACGTATTCTAAAAATCATATTGAAAAGAGCGGATTGACGATTATTCCAATGCGGCGATCAAAACAAAACGGAACCATCCCATGGCGGATTTTTTTCATTTTCGGCATGGTCACCCTCTTTTTGCTTTCCGGGTGCGGCCAACAGCGCCATCACGCATCACGGCGCTCCAAGCCCCCCTCAACGGTTGGGACAAAGCCCTACAAGGTAATGGGGAAATGGTACAAGCCGATTCCGGACGCTGACGGATTTCGGCAAAAAGGGTTGGCATCGTGGTATGGCAAGAAATTTCATGGACGTAAAACCGCCAATGGCGAACGATATAATATGTATGGCATCAGCGCCGCCCATAAAACTTTGCCTTTGGGTACCTGGGTGAGAGTGGAAAATGTAAACAACGGCAAAACCATGGACGTCCGCATTAACGACCGGGGACCGTTTGTTCGCGGCAGGATCATCGATCTTTCCTATGGCGCCGCCAAAAAGCTGGGCGTGTTGGGGCCGGGCACGGCGCCGGTCAGAATTGTGGCCTTGGGAACCACCCCCAATGCCGATTTCCCTGAGAAAAAACGGACATACCAGCCGGTAGAATACAACCGGGGCGTTTATACTTTTCAGGTGGGCGCGTTTGCCGACCGAGACAATGCCGAGCGCTTTAAAGAGAAGCTGGCCCAAACCTATAAAAATGCTCATGTGGTACCGTATCATGACGGCGAATGTACCTTTTACCGGGTCCGGGTAGGCCGGACACGGTCTCTAAGCCAAGCCATGGAGTACGAGGCTTATTTAGCCCAAAACGGCTTCCCCGAGGTGATTACCGTTGCCGAGTAATTTTCATATGAAAGTTCACCCCTGTTCAGAGCTTAAGAGAGGCTTGCGCTTTTGTTGCAACCGTTTGTGGTCGTGGATGTTTATATGAAAGCGGCCTTTTTCGATCGCGATGGCGTAATCAATGCCGAGTCCTCGGCCTACGTCACATCGGTAGCTGATTTTGACCCCATCCCCGGCAGTATTGATGCTATTTCACGCCTTACAAAAGCCGGCTGGCAGACATTTGTCGTGACCAATCAATCGTCTGTGGCTCGAAAAATGATCACCGTAGCGGGACTCGAAGAAATTCATCAACATCTCATGGAGTTAGTTGAACAAGCCGGGGGCCGGATCGATGCCATCTATTTTTGTCCCCACGGGCCGGGGGACGGATGCAAATGCCGCAAACCATGGCCGGGTATGCTGTTAAAGGCGCAAACCGAATTTCAACTGGATCTGGCCCACAGTGCGATGATCGGCGACAGCCTACGGGATATGCAAGCAGCCAATCATGCCGGCTGCGGCTGTAAAATTGTGGTACAGACCGGATACGGCCAGGAAACCGTCACCTCAATGACGGCGTTAGGGATTGAGGTCGATTACGTGGCGGAGGACCTGGCCGATGCCGCCACCTGGCTTTTGGCGACCTTTCCTGATGGGATTTCGGGCAATGGTTGAAATTAGCGGAACACTTGCCCGTATCACTTTCCAAAATCCGGAAAACCACTACACTGTTGCCAGGTTAACGGTGGACGAAACCCAAGGCACCATTACTCTGGTGGGGCATCTGGCAGGTGTTAAAGCCGGTGAAACCCTAAAAGTCCAAGGCCGCTGGGAATCACACCCCAGATTTGGGCAACAGCTCCTTGTCAACTCCTTTGAAGTGTGTCTGCCGACTCGACTGGATGCGATCCGCCGCTATTTAACTTCCGGTTTGGTTAAGGGTCTTGGGCCGAAAATGGTGACCCGGATCATCGAAACATTCGGTGAAGATACCCTCGACGTTATGGATAGCGGAGCCGAGAAGCTGACAAAGGTGAAAGGGATTGGGACCAAAACGGCCCGGCGCATTGCCGAGGCCTGGCAAGCGCAGCACGCCGTCCGCCGGTTAACCCAATTTTTGCAAGAACACGGGGTGGATCCCAAATACAGCGGGCCGATCTTGAAGCTTTACGGTGAAGCGGCGGTGATGAAATTGGAGGAAGACCCCTACCAGCTTGCCGAGGATCTGCCAGGGGTGGGTTTTCGGATCGCCGACGCCATTGCCGTATCAAGGGGAACCGCCCCGGATGACCCCGCCCGCTTACGCAGCTGTTTGTTACATACCACGGGTGTGATTGCCCGGGACGGCCACACATGCGTGGCCCACGCGGACCTTGTGAGACAATGCCATCGGCTTTTTAAAGTAGATGAGGATGCGGTGCGATATGCATTGAATCAGATCTTGGAGTCGGAAGATTTGGTGGCCGAACCGGATGCCACGGGCCGTGACTTTCTCTATTTGCCATTGCTGCACCAGGCTGAAAAGGGAATCGCCCGGCGGATGATGACGCTACGGTCCATTCCCCTCGCTTTGCCGGGCATGGCTTCGGGTCAGATTGCCGCGGAGATTGTAGCCCGTCTGGCCATTGAACTTTCCGGGGAGCAAAAAACGATCCTGGAAGCCATTTTAAAAAATCGGGTGGCAATTCTCACCGGCGGTCCGGGAACCGGAAAAACCACGCTGATTCGCTCATTGACCGCCGTGTATGAAGCCGGTGGTCTGAGTGTGGCGTTGACCGCCCCCACCGGCCGTGCGGCCAAACAGCTGGCTGATATCAGCGATCATGACGCCGTTACCATCCATCGTTTGCTCCATTATAATCAACATGCCGGTCTGTTTGATAAAAATCGTGATGAACCGCTGGATACCGATGTCATCATTGTGGATGAGGCCTCCATGGTGGATACTCTGCTGATGTATCACCTCCTTGAGGCGGTGCACATGCAAACCATTCTGATTTTGGTGGGGGACACCTTTCAACTTCCGCCGGTGGGGCCGGGTAATGTCCTGGCCGATTTGATCGGCTCCGGGCAAGTAGCAACGTTCACCCTGACCCGGATTTTTCGACAGATGGACTCGAGTCTCATTGTGACCAACGCTCACCGTATCCGTCAGGGCGATACGCCGGAGATTCCCAATGGCAAGTCGGATGAAGTGAATGAATTCTACTTTTTAGAGGCGCTCACGGCCGAAGCGGCCGCACGTAAAATTGTATCCCTTTGTCAAACCCACATTCCCAACCGTTTTGGCTTGGACGCCATGCGGGATATTCAGGTACTTACCCCTATGCACAAAGGGGCTGCGGGCACCATGAGTCTTAACCTCCGGTTACAGCAGGCGCTCAATACCCGGATACAATCCGGTGGCGAAAAGGGATTGGGGTATTTTCGTTTGAACGACAAGGTGATGCACCTACGCAACAACTACACCAAGGGGGTTTTTAACGGCGATATCGGCGCCGTGTGCGCTGTGGACGTGAAAGAGGCGCTTCTCACCGTTGATTATGACGGCCGGCAAGTGGCGTATGACGCAACTGATATTTCCGAGTTAACTTTGGCGTACGCCATCTCCGTCCATAAATCCCAAGGATCGGAGTATCCGGCGGTGGTCTTGGCCCTTTTACCCCAGCACTATAGGCTGTTGCAGCGCAACTTGTTGTATACGGCGGTCACCCGTGGCAAAAAATTGGTCATCATTGTGGGCAGCCGTCGAGCCCTACAAACGGCACTGGATAATAATCGGCCGCAACAGCGCATCACGGGGCTGAAAAGGCGTCTCACGGCATTGGCATCATAGTGTTTATCATTTGGGGGCTCCTGTGGCACAGAATTTAAAATCTGCGGACCGGTATGAATCTTTACAAAATCGCTCCACCCCCGGTCCCGCAATCGCTTTCACCATCTGGGGGCTGGGGGCGCTCTTTTATCTGATAGGTTTTTATCACCGCGTTGCCCCGGCGGTGATCACCCAGGAACTGATGCGGTCTTTTACCATCAACGCCGCCGCGATGGGAAATATGTCCGCCTTTTACTTTTACAGCTATGTGGCCATGCAAATCCCCACCGGTGTGCTGGCCGACCGTTGGGGACCGCGTAAACTGCTGACCGCCGGCGCGTTGGTTGCCGGGGTCGGCACGTTGGTATTTGCGTTTTCCGAAAATTTAGTTTGGGCCAATTTCGGGCGGCTGTTGATCGGCGGGTCTGTGGCTGTGGCATTCGTCAGCATTCTAAAGCTGGGCAGCGACTGGTTTCCCGCCAACCAGTTTGCCGTAATTCCGGGATTGGCTCTTTTTTTCGGTATCGCAGGCGCTGTCTCGGCAGGCGTTCCCCTAAGGCTTTTAGTGGATGCATTTAACTGGCGCGTGGTGATTGGGGGGTCGGCATTCATCACCTTGGCCATCGGGGCGGCTATTTGGGTGGTGGTTCGAGATACTCCGGCGGAGCGCGGTTACGCCAATTTTGAGTCACTGAACGTCAATTGTAAAAGGGACGACCGTGATGGTCCCATTTCAGGCCTTTATCAGGTATTGGCATATCGTAATGTCTGGCTGCACTTTTTTATTCCAGGGGGTGTAGTGGGGTGTATGTTGACTTTTACCGGATTATGGGGCGTACCTTTTTTATCCACCCACTATCAAATGACAACGGCGGGTGCATCCGCCGTAACCTCGGCCATGATGGTGGCCCTGGCTGTTGCCGGGCCGCTTTTTGGTGCGCTGTCCAATTGGCTTGGGAATCGAAAATGGGTCTACTGGGGAGCGCTTCTAAGTTTGATCGTATGTTGGGGGATCATCTTTTTGGGGCCCAAGTTGGCCATCTATCCTTTAGTGAGCGTACTTTTGTTGGCCGGTCTGTTTTCGGGCAGCATGACCTTGAGTTTTCCAATTATTAAAGAGTCGGTCCCGTCCGTTTTATGGGGAACCGCCACAGGCGTGACCAACATGGGCGTCATGTCCGGCCCCATGATTCTTCAACCGGCGGTGGGGTGGATGATGGATCGTTATTGGCGCGGAGCGGTGTCGGAAGGGGTTCGGATCTATAGCATGGAGGCCTTTCGCGCCGGATTTTTGCTGATGATCGCCTGGTTGGTTTTGTCCATGCTCTTGATGCTTTTTGTGCAAGAGCCCGTTACTTATAAAAAATCTATGGATGAACAGGCGTGATCCGGATCCGGACGGCCCTCAATGCGTGCGGTTAATGTGCGGCCTAAAAAAAGGCGGCTCCCGTCAGCGGCATGTGCAATCCGGTCATCAGTTTTGATCTCGATATCTGACTGGCTCGTACCTGCCTTACGTCCCAGCAGGATCATTTTACGGCGCAGCGCTTGTTCCGAAAAAGCGCATGCCTCGTCAAAATCCTTGAAGGAAAGAGCCCCTTCGATCCCCTCAATAATAAACTGTCCTCTTTCATCGGGTCGGATGGAAACCTGCTGATCCACTTTGACATGACTGGTGATGGCGCCGATGGCATTCGCCACATCCGCATCCACGGGGATAATGGTTTGGGCGCCCAGTAGTTTCCCCGCGCGGGGAATAAAGTGACCGGCGGGGGCGCCGATGCCGATGATTGGATGCCGTAAGGCAAGCCGGAAATGAAACTGATCGTTGCCACCGGCCAGCCAGTTTTCAATGAGAGCACTACACGTTACACATTGATCGATGTTTGGATCTGCATTGGACGTTTGAACCAGTTGGCTTTTCAGTATTTCAACGGCCATTTGCTGTGTGACTTGATCTAACAGATATTCTGCCGATGTCTCATCATGGTGGGGGATTATTGCGCGCATCAACTCATACCACTGTTGCGCGCTTTGGATATCCCAGCGCTTAAAACAACCGGTGACATGTAAAAGATCGCTGGGGGTCAATCCACACCGCTGCAATGCGCCGTGTTCTTCAAGTCGCTCCAGCGGCAGTAAGCGCCAATAGGTGTAATCCATTTTACAGGCCAGTTCATCCATGGAATAGGGGCGCTCGGTTAAAAGGCGATGGATCGTTTCCTCATTGGGGGTCGGTTTCAGACCGGAAATGGATCCATTGGCGGTGAGCAAGGTCATGGGCCGGGTGTCCGTGCGGTAATAATCCAGCCGGCTTTCCAAAAAGGAGAAGACTTTTTGTAGCCGGTTTGTATGACGCCCCAACCAGGCCACGGGAGCTACCCGTTGCGGCCCGATAAGCAGAGAACCCTTTTGCCAGTTAATCGCACTGTCACCGCCCAACCCGCAGGTCTGCATCTCAAGGGCCATAACGTGGGTATGATGCCCGCCAACGGTGGCGCCGCTTGCTAGAACAGGAACCCGGCCGTTTTTGACGGCGGCGATATCGGTGGTGGTGCCGCCGATATCCACTACCACCGCGTTGGAGGTTTGAGTGAGATGGCGCGCACCGGCAACACTGGCCGACGGCCCGGACAAGATCGTCTCGACCGGACGATTCCGGGCAATTTTGGCAGAAATAAGTGAACCATCGCCTTTGACCACTACCATGGGTGCTTTGATCCCCATTTGTCGCAACACAACCTCGATCTCTTTGATGAGCTTCTCCAGGCGTGGGATAATCCGAGCATTTAAGACTGCTGTACGGGCGCGGGTTTTAAAATCAAGCTGTTGGGAAAGTTCGTGGCCACAAGTGACGCTCAAACCGGTCTCGGCCAGAATTATCTCTTTGGCCAACAGTTCCTGGGCGGGGTTAATGGTTCCCGCAAAGCCGGAAACGGCAAAAGCGCTGACGCCATGACACGCTGCCATTTGCCGCGCCGTTTGACGGATTTCATCAGGGTTGACCGGCTCAATCTCTCTGCCACTGATTCCCAACCGGCCCTGGATCACCGTTTTGGGCTGAAGGTCGGCTTGGCCGGTATCGGTTACACCATAGGGAGGCATCAGCAGTAGACCCACCTTTTGACCGGCCCCTTCTACAATGGCGTTGGTAGCCATGGTGGTAGAGACGGCAACCAGTTCCACCTGTTTTAACAGGTCAGCGTCCAAACCATCCAACGCCGCTTTGACCCCGAGGCAAAAATCCCATCGGGTGGTCAAGGATTTATTTTTACACAGCAGGGTGTCGGTTTTTAGATCGTAAACTACCGCATCGGTATAGGTGCCGCCAGCGTCAATTCCCAAGCCGTAGCGATAAGTGACGGGTGGGGTTTTAGACGGCAGCTCAATTGGTGAATCTTTTTTGTCCATTGGCGATGGCGGCGTGCTGGTCCAATCAACCGCGGCGCAGTCCAGCCGATGGTGAATGGTATCAAAAAGCGTCATGTGGGCTGGGGCTACGCGCAATACATCACCATCTCCGGCTTTTTGGGTGAGCAGTTTTTGTAACAGCCCCGGATCTCCTTGCAGGCGTTCGTATTGCCACCCATTTTTTTGGGCGATTTTTTGAACGTAGGTCTCATGCCGCTTTTTTTGACCCACACCGGTATCGATAAAGACAGCCCGCTGGTAGTTTTTCTTCCAACTGCTTAAAAAGGTCATGATCTCCCGGGCTTGATCCGGCCTGTATTGTTTCTCAAGATCTTCCTGAGTGACACTTTTATGGCCCATCCAGACGCGTTCTTTACTCTGGGAAAGGGGCTGCGCTTTTTCGGTTAACCATCCGGCTGAAAAGTAGTAGGTGCCTGGAAAATTGGCAAACTGCTCTTTATAAACGTGGCTGCCGCCTAAAAACATGGCGATGCAGTCGTGTACGCGAGGGATAAAGAGGGGGATTTGCCGGGCTTGAATATTTACCGTTCCCATTCCGCACAAGCCGTATCCAATAGCAATTCGTTGGCATGTGCCTTTTTTAGAAGCATCGTCAATAGCGGCCTGGAGTTTTTGGCGCAATTTATGCGGTTCGTTATGTAACCCGGCCGGCAGGAAGTCGGCGGTGATCTTAATGCCGAGTTCTTTAGCGGCCTTTTTTAGATCCAGCGCCAAAACGGCGCAGGCGATCACATGAACGGTTGTCTTCTTCGTCGCCATCAGAATTGAAAGTTAAGACCCAGTGCAAGTACCGGATAAATGTCAAAGTTTTCACCCTCTTCTTCAACCTCATCCGCCTCGGCTGCCAAATCACGTTGAAAATCCGGGTCCGAGGCCAGCGGACCGTTGGCTGTAAGGGTTGCGTTAGGGGCGCCTGAGAGAATGACGCCTAAATCCAAGCTGAAATTAAAATAGTTGTCACCCACGGCATTGCCCCATCCGATACCAAAGTAAGGTGCAAAATTATTGAAGCTAATGGTGGTTTTGAGGTCACCCACGTCGGCGGCGCGATAACCGTTATCGTTGATGACGACAAGATCCTGATCAGTGGTTCCCACCGCATCAATCTCGTTTTCGTTGAGTACAATCCCGCCGGTAAATCGGAAATCGTTGCCAAACGCATGCCAGTCACCCAGTAACATGGCGGTAAAGAGGTTGAGGTCAGCATCGTAGTTAAAATCATCCACCTCAAAATCATAGCCATAGGTAAAGGCGTTAAATCCAACACGGGTGTTGAGTGATTCCAATAGACGTATCGTCAGCTCCAGGCCCAGCCCCGGTGTCCCCGCTTTTCCTCCCAAAGCCATGTCAAACGGGTCGGCGGATGCCCTGTTGGCACTAAAAACAATCATAGTCAAAATGAAAATGAATAGTAAAGGGCGCTTCATGAATCCTCCTTTTGAAGTCCGTGATTTACGCCATGACATAGCATCGGTCTAATGGCAAGACAACTTTGCGATTTTTTTATTCGCGAACGGGTCTAAAAAAACAGGGATAAATGAAAATCCCCCAACTATGATTCTGATCAGGAGGATATGATGCGACGGTTTATTGGGGCAATGATGGTAACGCTTTTTGTTGCGGTGGGGTGCGCTCAGCACTATCAAGCCAAACCGCTCCCATTTAAGGCTCCGGGTGGATATGCCAATACAGCCCGGATAAGCGGAGCCACGGTAGGGGCCAAAGCATGGATGGACAAGGCTGAAGCCCAAAAGGTTTTTGGTTTCGATATTATCGGTGCGGGGATGTTGCCTGTCCAAGTGGTGGTGGACAATCAGGGTGAAGGGGCCCTTTCCATCAACGGGGCCCAGTCATTTGCGGAAGATGACCAGGGTAACCTCTGGCCGGTGCTGTCACGGACCATGGCTTACGAGCGGGCCGCCAAGTTTGCCAAGACCGGCCAGGTATTTAAAGGCGGGGCCTATAAGGGGTTTTTGGGTGCGGTGGCCGGATCGATTGTTGGGGCCGCGGTGGGGATTGTGTCTGGTGACAATGTTGGTGAAGCATTGGGTAAGGGCGCCGCCGCGGGCGCCGCCGCGGGCGCGGTGTTGGGCGGCGCCGAGGGCTTAGGTTCCAATAAAGTGCAATCGGCCATCTCGGCGGATCTTCGTTCAAAATCGCTGCAAAACAAACCGGTGGCGTCGGGCGCCCTGGTTCATGGATTTCTCTTTTACCCGGCCGAAGCGGGTCAGGTGCGAAACCTGCGGTTGCAAATGATCGATCAACAAACGAAAAAGGCCTATGTGCGGAATATGCCGTTAAAATAATGTGAGCGCAAGATCCAGATTAGCAAATGGCTGCCTCAAACGGCAGCCATTTAATGTGTTCTACCCCCCGGTGAATTTGGTTACAATTCAAACAATCCAGCCCGAAACTGCCTTAAATAATTCATGCAAAAATTGTCTTTGCCGGCCAACGCTTCCGCCGCTACGATATTGGCCATCATTTTGGTGTCCAGCGGATTCATGATCGCCCCATCCAGCCCTTTGGCAATGGCCATGACCATAAAAGTTTGATTCACGAAGTTGCGGGCCGGCAGACCATATGAGATGTTGGAAAGCCCGCAAGCGGTATGAATGCCCTCAAAGGTGGCGATGATTTTCTCAATGGTGTTGATAAATTCCATCCCGTAGGTGTTGTTGACCGACATGGGCTGCACCAGAGGATCCACGTAAATGTTTTCTATTTTTACGTTGTTCCGGATAAGGCCGCTGATTAGTCTGTCGGCGATTTTCATGCGGTCATCCACGGTTTCGGGCATACCATCGTCGCTCATACAAAGGGCAATGACTTTCAGGTCTGTTCCCGCCACAATGGGCATTAGATTATCGTAACGCTCTTTTTCCAAAGAAATGGAGTTGATCATCGGTGTGCCCTGATGCAGCGGCATGGCTGCCTCAATGGCCTTGGGATCAGGGCTGTCGATGGCGCAGGGCTTGTCGGTGACCTGCTGTACGGTCTTCACCAACCATTTAAGGTATTGAGCCTCTTTACCGACAAAAACACCTGCGTTGACGTCAATGTAGTCCGCCCCGGCCCGGTCCTGATCCAGGGCGACCTTTTGGATGGCCGCGCTATCTTGGCCTTGGATGGCTGCTTTAATGGCTTTGCGGCTTGCATTGATCAATTCTCCAATAATTATCATCGTATCCACCTTGGCCGAATATGGGAAATATATTTACCACTCCTTTCATATTGCGATAATTGGATATCCTGTCAATAAAAATGGTTTCATCTAACTTTTAAAGGGTCGAATTGCATGATCGGGTTGACGCTGTTCAATATTGTTCTACCGTGGTAAAACCGGAACGGTTTTGTAAAATGAATCATTTGCGGCGTTATTGGGATTTTCCGGACCCTCAATATGCCATTTGTATATTTTCGACTCTGAAAAGCCTCAATGCCTTGTGTATGAGCCCTTTCCCCTAGCCAATCGGCGGCTCTGAAATATACGACCAGGTTCGGCATAGCGGATAAATGAATTTCATGTATGGTCAATTCAAAAAATGAAAACATGTGATAGACGAGAGTGGGCCGTTTGCTAATGGATTGCGCCGTGGCCATCAGTGGCGGGGTCGACTCAATGATGACCGCCCACTTGCTGCTTGAAGCGGGTCATCGGGTAATGGGGGTTCATTTTACCCACGGATTTGAATCGTCTCCGGACGGCTCTGATAGTAAGATCCGGGCAGCCCGGATTGCGGAAAGATTGGGAATTCCATTCTACCATTTCAATTTGGCGCAGGTGTTCAAAACCCATGTCGTTGACTACTTTGTGGATGCGTACAGTTCGGGCATTACCCCCAATCCCTGTATGCAATGTAACCCGATGGTCAAATTTGGTGCACTTTTTGAGGCGGCGCAAAAGTTGGGTGCGCAAAAACTGGCCACAGGGCATTATGCCCGCATTGAAGCCGGACCCGGCGGAACACCCTATTTACTACGGGGAGTTGATCCATTAAAGGATCAGTCCTATTTTTTAGCCCGTCTAAGCCGGGTGCAATTGTCCCGAACGATATTCCCGTTGGGAGAATTGCGCAAACAGGCCGTCAGGGAGATGGCCGTCCAAGCCGGTTTTAGTACACTGGTCGGTAGTGAAAGTCAGGATGTCTGTTTTATCGATAATGGCGGGTACCATGCTTTTTTGGAAAAGCACCCCGGTTTTATTTCAACAGCCGGAGCAGCCGGAGAGATCGTGGATATGGACGGAAACATATTGGGCCGCCATGGGGGGCTGCACCACTATACCATTGGTCAGCGACGCGGAATTAACTGCTCGGCGGCCGAAGCGCTTTATGTAATCGCCTTGGATTCGAACCGCAATCGGTTGATTGTGGGGCCTAAAGCAGCCCAAGAGGCGGCCGCCTGTAATGTGGTGGATATCAACTGGTTGATGGATAAGGCGGATGCACCCTTTACGGCGTGGGTGAAGGTTCGGTATCGGCATCAACCGGTATTGGCCGAAATTCAACCCACCGGATCCAAAGGGGCCACGATTGTGTTTAAAAAACCTCAAACAGCGGTAACACCGGGTCAGGGCGCTGTGTTTTATGATAAGGACCGCGTGCTGGGCGGCGGGTGGATCGAAAAGCCGAAGATTCGGTCTGCGGAAATGAAAGCAGGGAATTAAATGGCGGTATCAAAACAAGCGAAGCGTTTTAAAACGATTACCTTGGGGTGTAAGGTTAATCAGTGTGAATCCAGCGCCATTTCCCATAGCCTGATTCGAAACGGTTTGGCCGCGGTAGAGCCAGATGATGCAGTCGATATTTGTATTATTAACACTTGTGCCGTGACCGGGAAGGCGGCCATGCAATCGCGTCAGGCGGTTAGACGGGTAGCCCGTAAAAACCCGGATGCCAAAATAATTGTCACCGGCTGTTACGCCCAAACGGATCCGGAGGTTTTCCATGATATGGAAACTTCGCTAGAGGTTGTTCCGCACGATCAAAAGGGCCGCATTTGTCATGATCTAAATCAGGAACTGGACTTTTCCGGATCAAAAGGGGCGCTGTTTCCCAAACCGGATGATTTTGATCTCGATTCCGCAACGGGCCGGACGCGCCCTACACTCAAGATCCAGGACGGCTGCAACGCCTTTTGTACATACTGCGTTGTTCCGTATGTCCGGGGTCGCAGCACCAGTATGGATATGGATGATGTCATGGCCAATCTTTTTGCACTTGCTAAGAGCGGTTTTCACGAAGTGGTCTTGACGGGTATCCATTTGGGTCATTATGGGCTGGATTTGACCCCTGTGCGGACGCTCTCAGACCTGTTGGAAAATATCATCCAAAGTTCGTTACGCCTTCGAATTCGCCTCAGCTCCATAGAACCGAATGAACTGACCGAACGGATCATTGAACAGGTTGCGACGGATGAACGTTTTTGCGACCATTTTCATCTTCCCTTGCAAAGCGGTGCCACGTCGGTACTCAAACGGATGGGGCGGCCCTATACGGCCAAAGCCTATGCGGATACGATAGAGCGGATTGTCCGGAAAATTCCCCAGGCGAGTATTGGTGCGGATGTGATGGTGGGGTTTCCCGGGGAAACAGACGATGAGTTTACGCAAAGCTATAGGCAAGTTGAATCTTTGCCGTTTTCATATCTGCATGTATTCCCGTTTTCTCGTCGGCCGGGGACCCCCGCGGCCGACTATCCGGACCACATACCGGATGATATCATGAAACAGAGAGCGGCTGAAATGAGGGCCCTGGGCCGGGAAAAGCAGCGTACTTTTTGGGCGAGGCAATCCGGCAAGCTGGCAACGGTGCTGGTGGAAGGGCGCCGTGATCGCCAAAGCGGCCTGTTAAAAGGGATGACCGGTAACTACATTCCGGTCTTACTCCATGGCAAAGACACTTTGATGAACCAAATGGTGACCGTCCGTTTGCAGGAAGATGGATGTGATGAGAAGTTGAAGGGGGCTCTATCACCGGACTATCGGCCTACCAAGTATATCCCGTAGGTGGCGCGCAGGTTGGGGGAAAAACGAATGATCTTTCCCGACCGGTCTTTTTCCTGCGAGTTAATCGCCACTTCTTTTAGAATGCGGCATTCGTTTTCTTTGGCAAATCGTCGAAAGTCCTTGAGTGTAATGACCCGGATATTGGGCGTGTCGTGCCACTGATAGGGCAACTGTTCCGAAACCGGCGCCCGCCCTTTAAAGAGGAGTTGCAACCGGTTGTTCCAATGACTGAAGTTAGGAAAGCTGACCACGCATTTACGGCCGATTTTCAGCATGGCCCGGATCAATACACCCGGGTTGTAAATCTGCTGTAGGGTTTGACTACAGATGACGTAGTCAAAAGTATCATCCGGGTAGTCTTCAACTTCTTCCATGATGTCGCCTTTAACAACGGAAAGTCCCCTGCTGATACAATAAGCAACGTTCTCTTCGGATATGTCGATTCCGGTAACCCGGGCATCCTTGCTATTTTTTAGGTGGTAAAGCAAGTCGCCGTTACCGCACCCCAGGCCAAGCACTTTCGCCCCGGCGTCAATCCAATGGGCCACAATTTGCAAATCAAAGCGGAGATTGCCAAAGGTTGATGCGGCATTACCCATTGGTTAAAAATCCATTAATAATATTTGTCAGACCTTCGTGGGGAATTAAAAATGCATCGTGCCCCCATTGGGCCTCAATCTCACAAAAACTGACATCGAGGCCGCTTTTTTTCATTGCTTTGACCATGGCTTTGGATTGGTAGGTGGGGTAGAGCCAGTCCGAAGTAAAAGAAACCACCAAAAAACGGGCCGATGCCTTGGCTAGTGCTTTAATGGGTGAGCCGTCTCCATGTTGGTATTCGAGGTTATAGTAGTCTGCCGCTTTGGTGATGTATAAAAAAGCATTGGCGTCAAAACGGTCCACAAATTTTTTGCCTTGGTAGCGCAGGTAGTTTTCCACTTGGAAATCAACGCCAAAGTTAAAGGAGAAGTCGGTTTTATTTTGCAAGTTGCGGCCAAATTTCAACCGCATTGACTCATCGGATAGATAGGTGATATGGCCGATCATTCTCGCAATGGCAAGGCCCATGTCGGGTATTTTACTACCGTAGTAGTCACCATTATTCCAGTTGGGGTCAGCCATTATTGATTGCCGGGCCACCTCATTAAAAGCGATCGCCAAAGCCGAGTGCTTGGTGGTTGTGGCCAGCAATACCGCCTTTTTAACCGCCCTTGGATAGCGTAGGGTCCATTCGGCCGCCTGCATCCCTCCGATGGAACCGCCTATCACCGCCTTAAGGCAGGAAATGCCCAAATGGTCCATCAGTATCTTCTGGGCGTCAACCATATCGCCGATGGTGACAACGGGAAAATTCAAGCCATAGGGCTTGCCCGTCGCCGGATTGATTGAGGCCGGTCCGGAAGATCCCATGCAACTGCCCAGAATATTGCTGCAGATGACAAAATGGCGGTCCGTATCAATGCCTTTACCCGGGCCGACCATAAACTCCCACCAGCCCGGCTTGGCGTCATCGGCCTGGTGGTATCCGGCCACATGCGCATCCCCGGTCAGGGCGTGTAAAATCAGAACAGCATTTGATTTATCGGCATTTAACCGGCCATAGGTTTCGTAAGCCAGGGTGACAGGCCCAAAGATCCGGCCGTTTTCAAGCGGCATGCCCGCGGGAGGATGGGCAAACGTATAGGACCGCTCTCTGACAATCCCCACTGAGCGGCCTGTATCGTCATGTTGAATATATTCACTCATCGGGTTGGTCTGCCTTCAGCCGGTCTGATCGTATCCGGGAAAAAACAGCTTATAAGGCTGCCAAAGCCTGATCAAGATCGGAAACGATATCGTCTGCGTGTTCAATACCGATGGAGAGCCGGATCAAATTGGGTGTCACGCCGCCCTCACTTTGTTGCTCGGCAGTCAATTGCGAATGCGTTGTGCTGGCCGGATGAATGGCCAAGCTCTTGGCATCCCCCACATTGGCTAGATGGGAGAAAAGCGTTAACTTCTCAATAAAAGCGGCCCCCGCTTCACCCCCCCCCCGAACGCCGAAGACCACCATGCCGCCAAAGCCATTTTTTAAATAGCGGCGCGCCACGGCGTGGGCCGGATCGTCGGACAATCCCGGATAGCGAACCCACTCCGCCTTGGGATGTGCTTTTAAGTGGTTGGCAACCGTCAACGCATTTGAGCAATGCCGATCCATACGCAGGTGCAACGTTTCCAAACCCTGTAAAAAGAGCCACGCGTTGTCCGGTGAGATACATGCGCCCAAGTTCCGCAGCGGCACCAGGCGCATCCGCAACGCAAAGGCCACCGGGTTGAGATCTCCCAGGTCATGGGCGTAACGCAAACCGTGGTAACCGGGATCCGGTTCGTTGTACAAAGTAAATTTGGGGTCGGTCCAATCAAACCGCCCTGCATCCACCACAATCCCGCCGATACCGGCCCCATGTCCGCCCATCCATTTGGATAGCGAGTTGATCACAATATCAGCCCCGTGAGCAATTGTTTTTAAAAGACAGGGCGTTGTGAAGGTTGCGTCCACCACTAAAGGAAGGTTGTGTGCTTTGGCAATGGCGGCAACCGCCTCGATATCGGAAAACTCCAGCACCGGATTGCCGATGGTTTCGATAAATATTGCCCGGGTGCGTTCATTGATTGCCGCTTTAAAATTATCGGGTTGTTGGGGATCCACAAAACGAGCCTTGATCCCATGCTGCGGTAAAATGGTATCAAACATCGTATAGGTGCCGCCGTAAAGGTTGTTGGCCGACACAAATTCATCGCCCGCTTCACACAGGTTGATAATTGTATAATGGATCGCCGAGGTTCCCGAAGCCAAGGCCACGGCGGCCGCTCCGCCTTCCAGTTCAGCCACCCGTTTTTCCAAAACATCCTGGGTGGGATTCATCAGGCGGGTGTAAATATTGCCAAGCTCTTTTAAAGCAAACAGATTGGCGGCATGTTCGGGACTGTTGAATTGATACGCCGTGGTTCGATAAACCGGCACGGCGGATGCATTGGTGCACGGGTCCGGCGTCTGACCGGCGTGTACACACAACGTTTCGGGTTTATAGGGTTGAGACATAATCACTCCTTATTTTCGTAGAAACCGGGATGTTCTTAACCAACATCAAGAAGCACTGTTTTGGGGTTGTATTACTCTGAGTCGGACGGCGGCATCACCTGATAACGCATAAAGAGAATATCCGGTGTTATCAATTCCGTCTCTTTAAGCTGTAAGGTCATGGTGTCCAGCGATTCTGAGAAAAGGGACAAGCCACTGCCGAATATAAGGGGCGAGATGGTGACGGCAATCTCATCAATCAGGTTTTGACGGGCAAAGAGGGTGTTAATGGCGGCGCCGCCCGCTAAAACGACCTCTTGATACCCCCTTTCGGCAAGTGTGGCCAAAATCTCATCGGGCCGTTGGCTGGTATAAAGCAGGTTCTCATTTTCCAAAACCAGATCTTCATTGCGGGTCATGACCACATTCAACCGGCCGGGCAACGGCCGGTTGATGGTGGCATAGGTCTTGCGTCCCATGATGACCACGCCGGCCGCTTTGGACATTCGCATAAACAGGCGCTTATCCTCTTTACCGGTCCAATCGGGGAAGTGGCTCGCATTGCGGGCGATTTTACCGTCAACGGTTTGGGCCATCAACATGGTCACTTTCATCGGGTTATACCTTTCGTTCCAGCGGTTTCATTCCAGGTGTATCCCGTTGCGCACACCCTTTTTGCCCCCGCTATCAATTGAAGAGACTACTATATTCTTCGTAACCCGATTTGGCAAGCTCCTCTTTGGGGATAAATTTGAGAGCCGCCGAATTTATACAATACCGCAGACCCGTGGGCTTAGGTCCATCGGTAAAGACATGACCCAAATGGGAATCGGCCTGACGGCTGCGAACTTCCGTACGAGTCATGAACAACGAACGGTCTTCTTTTTCGACGATATTTTCCTTTACCAACGGCTTGGTAAAGCTGGGCCATCCGGTTCCCGATGCAAACTTATCCGTAGAGCTGAAAAGTGGTTCACCCGACACCAGATCCACGTAAATCCCTTCGGCCTTGTGATCCCAGAATTCATTTTGAAAAGGGGGTTCCGTGCCATCTTTCTGCGTGATTTTGTACTGAAGCGGAGTTAACAGTTGGCGCAATTCGCCCTCGCCGGGTTTTGTAAAGATGTCGGCGCTTTTTTTAAGCGGTCTTTTGTCATCCCAGTGCTTTTGGATAAACGCATCACGGCCGGAAAGGTAGCGGTAGCTCTTGTAACGTACGGGACTTTTGGATTTAAAATCCTGATGATATTCTTCCGCTTTGTAAAACACAGTAAAGGGAAGGATTTCAGTGGCAATAGGCTTGTCGAAGCGTCCCGATGTCTGTAAAGCCGCCAAGGAGTCTTCGGCGATGGTCTTTTGCGTGTCATTATGGTAAAAGATGGCCGTTCGATACTGTGATCCGCGATCCACAAACTGACCGCCGGCATCAGTGGGGTCAATATGTCGCCAGAAACCATCCAGCAGTTCCGCATAGGTTATTTTTGAGGTGTCGTATAAGACCTGGACGGCCTCATAGTGACCGGTACCACCACTGGTTACTTGACGGTAGGTCGGTTTTTCAACGTGGCCTCCGGTATATCCCGAGACAACCTCGATGACGCCGTCCAGCGCCTCAATATCTGACTCACTGCACCAAAAACAGCCACCGGCAAAAGTGGCCACATCATGGTTCGGGTTGGATTGGATAAAAGCGGCTGCTTCTTCTGTCATGGGCTTCGATTCCCCGGGTGTTTTTTGCGCCGTTTCCGGTTCATTGGCGGCATATAAAATTGTAATCAATGCAACAACAACCAAAAGGGTAATACTGACAACTGATTTCATGGGAGCCTCCATATAATCCGCTTATAATAATAGATATTCTTTCAGTTTCGTAAAGTGGGCCATCACGTGTAAAGTCGCATCATCGTCATAAACCTTACGGATAACTTGCTCCGCCAACCATTTGAATTATCTTAACCAGTGCGGTGTCTTAGCGAGTGAGAAAGAGCCATCTTAACCCGGGATCGAGGGCCGGTATGAGCACAAGTGACTATTATGAGGTATTGGGGGTGGCATCTGACGCTTCGGCCAAGGAAATTAAAGAGGCCTTTCGGAAAAAAGCGTTTGAGTATCATCCCGATCGCGCCGGCGATAAAGATACATCGGAGCAGATGAAACGCGTCAACGAGGCCTACGCCGTTTTATCCAGTCCGGCCAAACGGCGGCAATACGACGCCATGCGTAACCAATTCGGTGCTTCAGCCACCCATCGGTTTCGGCAATCCCATACCGATCAAGATATTTTCCGGGAGACCGATATCCATCAGATCTTTGAGGAGATGGCCCGTTCCTTCGGGTTACGCGGGTTTGATGAGATCTGTAAAGATTTTTACGGTGACAGCTATAAAACCTTTGAATTCAAAGGGCCGGGGATGCGGGGCAAAGGATTTATTTACACCCGGGGAAATGGTAAGGGCCGGACACCGCCGCTCCGGTTTCCGCCGTCATCCGGGGCCATGGGGAAATTAGGGGGTTACCTGTTTAAGAAAATTACCGGCCAGGAGTTTCCCCAAAAAGGCGATGATATTGACGATGTGCTTCGTCTGTCGCCGGAGCAGGCGAAAGCGGGCGGCCCCTATGCTTATTTCCACCGGCTGCGCCAAAAAAAGCTGGTGGTAAGGATTCCAGCCAATGTAAAAGAAGGGCAAAAGATCCGTCTGGCCGGTATGGGACGTGAGGGCAAAGGCGGTGCCGATCCGGGGGATCTTTTTTTGACAGTTAAGATGAAACGGCCGTTACTGGGGCACGTCAAACGGTGGATCGGGGATCGGATCAAGCCGCCGGCAACTTAACGGCCGAAGGTGTTTCCGGCCAGGTAAACATGCTGATTCCTTACGACAATATTCTCATACGGTCTTTGCGGGCAGCCCCGGAGAGTCGCCCCTACAGGTTTTTCTTGTAAAAACCAAGAAGTAGGAAGCCAATACCGCAGGAGAGACCTTCCTATTTACACCATCAAAATTGAAGACCCAGTCCAACGTAAACGGCATCATCCTCCACGGTCCATTCCTCGGGGGCCTCAACCATATCCATCCGGGTATAGCGGTATCCGGCTTCTAAAATTGTGACGTCAAATATATGCAACCCGATTCCCCCCTTCAATACCCACATCTCTGTAAGGTCTGCAAAAGCCAGCACTTCGGGAATGTAAGCGCCGGATGCCCTTACAGAGATGGGGAGCGGCGCCAACCGGCCCACAAAACTAAAGTTTGAGTTTAGAAAAACGCCGAGACCGCCCACTGTGGCTTCATTGATGGGGGCTTCCTCGCTCTGTCCGTAGATTCCCTTCAGGCCGGTATCAAATTGCCATCCGGGCGTAAAGTTATTACCAACCCCCCAATAGGCCTCCCCAAGGGTATACTTCAGCTCCCCGTCTTTACGGTAGGAAAAGCCCCCGCCGTAAATTATATCGGCCAATGAAAGCGGTGTGCGGCCACCGATGCCGGCATTGATGAAATTGTCTCCGGCAAAAAGCGATAGCTGTACATCTCCGGTATGGCCCGGGGCAAAGAGCGTCAATACCAACAGGCCGCTTAACACTATTTTGTTTAACCATGAACGGTACATTGGGTTCACCTTGGGTTAAAATTTAATCCATTAGGAGACGATTGGTGGATCCAGGCGATTGGCCGTTTTGATGACCTGCCAAGCCTCTTTCGCTGTTTCCACGTACCGGAACAGCTTGATATCGTCCGGGCTGATGGTGCCTTGCTCTACCAGCATATCAAAATCGATCACCCGGCTCCAGAAATTACGGCTAAAAAGCAGTACGGGAATCGGTTTGATCTTTTTTGTTTGGATCAAGGTCAACGCTTCAAACAGCTCATCCATGGTGCCGAATCCACCGGGAAAGGCGACCATACTTTTGGCCCGCATGAGAAGATGCATTTTGCGCACGGCAAAATAGTGAAACTGAAAACAGAGTTCCGGGGTAATATAAGGGTTGGGGTACTGCTCAAAGGGCAGTACAATATTCATGCCGATGCTCTGGCCGCCCACGTCATGGGCCCCGCGATTGGCCGCCTCCATAATGCCGGGGCCGCCGCCGGTTATCACCACCATCCTGTCTTCATGGGTATTGTTGGAGATCAACGCACCCAGCTTGCGAGCCTCATCATAATAGCGGCTCATGGCCAGATCGCGTTTGGCAAGCCGATGGAGCGTTTTGAGTTCGCCCGACGGCTCCTCCTCGGCCAGCCGTTTTTCAACCGTCTTTAATTTGGCCTTGGCCTTGTCTGAAGGGAGCATACGGGCACTGCCGTACATCACCACCGTGGATTCAATATTGTGCTCGTTTAATATCAACTCCGGTTTCAGCAGCTCCAGTTGGAGCCGTACCGGGCGCAATTCCGGCCGCAGCAAAAATTCGGTATCCTGAAACGCGAGGCTGTAAGCAGGCGATCGGCTCAATATTGAATCGAGTTGTCTCGCCGCAGCGTCGGCATCTTCACGGGATGTGGGAAAGACCCGTCGTTTTGGTCGGGACATGTAGTTTCTCCGCAAGTTGGCGTTCAAATGATCAGGATGAAAGTCTTTTGAGCATCGCAATCTCGTCACAGTCGGGATATTTGACGCAATGTAAACAATCCCCCCAGATTTTGATGGGCAGATCCGACCGGGGAATAACCGTAAACCCGAACCGTTCAAAAAATGCGGGCCGGTAGGTCAGCGTAAATATCTCTTCGACACCAAAACCGACGGCTTCCTCAATGGCGTTATTGGTCAAGTGTGTGCCAATGCCGCGCCTTGTCAGTTCCGGTGAAACGGCCAGGGAGCGAATCTCGGCCAGGTCTTTCCAACAGATGGAAAGGGCGCAGCAGGCCGCCACCTCTCCGCCCTCATTCTCATACACGCTAAAATCCCGCAGATGGTCGTAAAGTTTGCTTACGGCGCGTCCCAAGAGCTCACCCTTGTCGCTGTAATATTGCAGCAGCTTGTGGATCGTCGGGACATCTTTGATTTGGGCCTTGCGAATCTTCATGGACTTGTCTGAGTAAATTCAATTGCTAGATTAAGGCTTCGTCGGATTCAGCCTTTCTCCATGTCCGCTCATATCGTCCCTGCCTTTCAGATTAATTATCATTTTACCAGGAAAATGGAAACCATTAAAAAAGAGAGGCTATCTCGAACAAAGAATAGGATTTGGTCTGTTCATCGACTTGAGCGTTGGTTTATGATATTTATTCTGTTGCCAGTCATGCTGGGATGATTTTTAAAAAAGGTTCATCTCCCAATCAGTTGTAGGAAAAAGCCTGTATGACCTTCAATGAAAAATATCTATCATCGTGAAATCCATAGGCTTTACGCTTAATCACCTTGATTTTGTTGTTTACGCCTTCCAGCTTACTGGTATGGATCGGAT
>Ga0209788_1000025_pt1 | contig 52810 bp, 52 predicted proteins | sample WorMetLIZISLAND1_2_FD_187415 | JGI IMG/M metagenome (GOLD analysis project Ga0209788, IMG submission 187415) | Marine gutless worms symbiont microbial communities from Max Planck institute for Marine Microbiology, Germany - Olavius clavatus LIZARD... ...
AGCACCATTTTGAACGTGATCCGAATGATGGATTTGATGTTGAGTCTTAACCGGCGTTGCCGGTCAAAAGCTGGACTTTCAGTCCGCTGTTTTAAACCCACCTGCTTTAGCAGGTGAGTTGTTTAGTATTTGAGAATCAGGGGCATCCATATTCACTTGGTGCAAGTGACGGGAACATGGCTCTTGATACTTCGCCCGAACAAGGAACAGGTATTACAGGTGATGGGAAACCGAATCTTTTAATTTTTTTCAAACAAGGAGAGGAAAAATGAATCTCAACCGACCTAACGCGAACGATGCTCTACAGACGAAGAACAGATCACGCAACATCGCCCCTCAATCCGGTATTTGCAGCCGATGCCTGGATGGTTGCAAGGGAAACTGCGACATGTTCAAAGCCACTTTCCGCGGCCGGGAACTGCTTTACCCGGAGCCGTTTGGCAGTGTGACCGCCGGTGCGGACAAGGATTATCCCGTAGACTACTCGCATTTGAACATTATGGGATATGCGCTGGGCGCCAAAGGGGTTGAAAGCGATCCCGACAAGGCTACGTTTCCAAATGTCGATACCGAAACCGAATACGGTGTTACCCACAAGGTCAGATTGAAGGTACCCATATTTACCGGTGCTCTGGGCAGTACCGATATTGCGCGCAAAAACTGGTGTCACTTTGCTATCGGCGCCGCCATCAGCGGTATCAGCCTGGTATGCGGTGAAAATGTGTGCGGAATCGATCCCGCATTGGAAATCGACAATAATGGTCTCATTAAAAATTCACCCGAGATGGATCGACGCATCCGGGAATACCGCCGCTACCATGAAGGCTACGGCGATATCATGATTCAGATAAACGTGGAGGACACCCGCAATGGCGTGGCCGAATATGTGATCGAAAAGCACGGCGTGGAAACCATTGAGTTAAAATGGGGCCAGGGGGCGAAATGCATCGGCGGGGAAATCAAGGTCAACTCCTTAGAGCGCGCCATCGAATTGAAAAAGCGCGGTTACATCGTCACCCCGGATCCGGAAGACCCGGCCAACCAGGCGGCGTTTACAGCCGGCCCTTTAAAGCAGTTTGAACGCCACTCGCGCCTGGGTTTCGTGGACCAGGAAGGTTTTATGAACGAAGTTCAACGCTTGCGCGATCTGGGCGCCAAGCGCATTACCCTGAAGACCGGTGCGTATCCCATGCGAGAACTGGCCATGGCCATCCGCTGGTCGAGCGATGCTGATATCGACCTGTTGACCATTGACGGGGCGCCCGGTGGCACCGGAATGAGCCCCTGGCGCATGATGACCGAATGGGGCATTCCGGCGATCTATCTGCACGCCATGGCTTTTGAACTCTGCGAACGGCTTGCCAAAAACGGCAAGCGTGTTCCGGATCTCGCTTTTGCAGGCGGTTTCTCATCCGAAGACCATGTGTTCAAGGCTCTGTCCCTGGGGGCGCCATATTGCAAAGCGATTTGCATGGGCCGGGCATTGATGATTCCGGGCATGGTCGGCAAAAATACCGAACGCTGGCTGCGGGACGAGGACGGCGGCCTGCCACCGACCGTCTCAAAATTCGGATATACCAAAGAAGAAATTTTTATGAATTACGAAGTCCTTAAGGGCAAATACGGATCGGAGATAGAAAATCTGCCGCTCGGAGCCATCGGGCTCTTTAATGTGGTCGACAAGATCAAGGTCGGCCTGCAACAATTGATGGCCGGATCCCGCAACTGGAAAATAAACTATATCAGCCGGGACGATATCTTCTCCCTGACAGAGGAATGTGCCAAGATCACCGGCACCCGGTATGTGATGGATGCGTATCGGCATGAAGCGCTACAGATCATCGATTCTTAAATCTCAAACGGGTTGTCGTTCATGCAATGACCAAATTAAAGGAGGTTGAAGATGTCAGACAGCGATTTGAAAAAGATCCTGGCAAAAGATCCGGCCGAAAAAGAATTTCATCAGGCCGTACAGGAAGTTATTGACACCACCAGGCCGGTTTTGGACCATCACCCGGAATACCGACGGTTAGGTGTTTTAGAGCGTATCACCGAGCCCGAACGTGTGATACTGTTTCGGGTGCCCTGGATGGATGACGCTGGCAATGTCCGTGTCAATCGGGGCTACCGGGTGGAAATGAGCAGCGCCCTCGGACCTTTCAAGGGCGCGTTGCGGTTTCATCCCTCGGTGAATCTCGGTATTTTCAAATTTTTGGCCTTCGAGCAAACCTTTAAAAACGCGCTGACCACCATGCCGATGGGCGGCGCCCAGGGGGGAGCCGATTTTGAGCCCAAGGGTAAATCAGATGACGAGGTCATGCGGTTTTGCCAGAGTTTTATGGCCGAGCTGTCGCACCACATCGGGCAGGACACCGATATCCCTGACGGCGGCCTGGGCGTGGGGACCAGAGAAATCGGGTATATGTTCGGCATGTATAAAAAACAGCACAATGAATTCAGCGGCGTGTTGACCGGTAAAGGGCTGCAGTGGGGCGGCAGCTATATGCGGCCCCAGGCAACCGGATACGGCGTGGTCTATTTTGCGGCCGAGGTGCTTGCGACCCGCAATGAAGCCTTTGACGGCAAAACATGCCTGGTGTCCGGATCCGGAAATGTGGCCCAACATACGGCCGAAAAAATTATTGAACTGGGCGGCAAAGTGATAGGCCTCTCGGATTCATCCGGCTACATCCACGATCCGGAAGGCATCGACCGCAAAAAACTGAATTTTGTCAAACGCTTAAAAAATATGAAACGCGGCCGCATCAAGGAATACGTGGATAAATATTCCGAAACGGTGTACACCGAAACCGACACCTCTCTTGACCATAATCCGTTCTGGAGCCTGAAAGCCGATTGCGCCTTTCCGTGTGCCATGGAAAACGAGATCAGGGCAAACGATGCCTATAATCTGATCAACAACGGTATCAAACTCATCTGTGAAGGGGCCGACATGCCGTGCTCACCGGAGGCAATCAAAATATTTATGGACAAAAACATTCTCTTTGCGCCGGGCAAGGCCGCCAACGCCGGCGGTGTGACCGTATCCGGGCTGGAAATGGCCCAGAACCGAATGCTGTTGAACTGGTCTGCCGAGGAGGTCGACCGCCGCCTGAAGACCATTATGAAAAACATCCACCAGAGCTGTCTCGATGTTGCCGCCCGTTACGATCAGCCCGGAAACTATCCGGCGGGCGCCAACATTGCCGGCTTTTTACGGGTGGTCGAGGCCACCCTGGATCAGGGGCTTATATAAAACAGCCGATACCTGAATGCTGTAGCAGCACTAACCGCCATGACCGTAAACAGCCACAACGAACGATGAAAGTCTTTCTTTTTGTACATATATTGGTAAGACTTTTCATATAAATGCCCAAAATCAGCAAGGGAGTGTGAATGCGTGTGTTAGTCACCGGCGGGGCCGGTTTTATCGGATCTCATCTGGCCGAGGCCCATTTAGCCGCGGGCGATGAAGTCTATATTGTCGACGATCTCTCCACCGGTTCGATGGATAATATCGCCCATTTACAGGCCGGCGGAGAGCCGGCTGAACGCCTCTTTGTCACCATAGACACCATTTTGAACGACGCCGTGATGCTGGAGTTGACCGGAACGTGCGATATGGTCTACCACATGGCGGCGGCGGTGGGGGTTCGCTATATATTGGAAAACCCCCTGGAATCGATTCGCACCAACATCCAGGGCACCGACACGGTGCTCAATATGTGCGCCCGGTTCAAGAAAAAGGTGTTGATCGCCTCCACTTCGGAGGTCTATGGCAAACATCTGCATGCGCCGCTTATTGAAACCGACAACATCGTTTACGGTCCATCCAGCAAGTTTCGCTGGAGTTATGCCGCCGCCAAGCTGATGGACGAATTTACCGCCCTGGCCCATCATCGTCAGAAGGGGCTGCCCGTAGTGATTACCCGTCTCTTCAACACCGTCGGACCGCGCCAAACCGGCGCTTACGGCATGGTTATCCCGCGTTTTGTCAAGCAGGCCCTTAGTCACGAGCCCATTTCGGTTTACGGCGATGGCAGCCAGACCCGCACCTTCACCTATGTCAAGGATGTGGTGGAAGCCCTGATGCTGCTGATGGAAACCCCCAAGGCTTTGGGCGAAGTATTTAATATCGGCGGCACGGAGGAGATCACGATGCTCGCCTTGGCCGAACGGATCAAGGCTATCACCGGGTCTACCTCCGAGATTCGGATGACCCCTTACGAAAAAGTATTCGGCAAGGATTTTGAGGATATGCAGCGCCGGGTTCCGGATATCGCGAAGATCCACCGGGCAACCGGTTTTGAACCCGTCACCGGGCTGGACCGGATGCTAACCCGGGTGATTGAGTTTATCAAAGCAGGGGATGAACCCGAGCGGTTGTTGGGGCAGGCCGGACGGCGCTGACGGCTATACCTTGTATTTGCCAAAATCTTCCGGCCGCAGTTTTTCCAGGTAGTCCGCCCATTTTTTACCATCGTCACTGGTGTCGGCCATCTCGGACTCCGTTTCAATCGCCACACTCGATTTTTCAATCACCGCATCTTCCAGATAGATCGGAGCGTCAAAACGCAATGCCAATGCAATGGCGTCGCTGGGCCGGGCATCCATGGAAAAGGAGCGCTCTTTGGAGATAAAATGAACGCGGGCAAAGTAGGTATTCTCGCGGATATCGGAAATCTCGATTTTCGCCACCTCGCACCCCATCCGTTCTATATACAGGCGGAACAGATCGTGGGTCATGGGCCGATCAAACCGGATTTCGTTTAGCACCGCGGTAATGGCCGTAGCCTCCATCATCCCGATCCAGATGGGCACCACCCGGCTGTCTTTATCGGTTTCCAGGATGAGAATCGGGGCGTTGGTTTCAGGGTCAACGGTCAACCCGACGATGACGGCTTTATGCAACACGACTTATTTTACCCTTTGTTTCGAGACCTTTGCATAACATCCCTTTTGGCCCGACTTCGGCGTCCGGCTCAAAATGGTGTCCTCGACATATTCAATATATTCCTCCGGGTACATTTTTCGCCTTCCTTGAACGTGAACAACAACAGATGTCCTGCAAAGGTCTCGTTTCAAGAGTTCCTTTCAGACAATGGTGTAACGCCCGGTCAATTTTGACCCATTTCAACTTTCCTGTCAAATCGGCCGCTCCCGGATCGGCATCAATATGGACAATCAGGTTCTGGGGGTTCCGGCCATACCACTGCATGGCGCCCGGTCGGTCCGGATGCCGATTTTGCCCCTCCACCAAAACCTCCGTCTCTTTTCCCACAAACTGTTGATGATACTGTGCGGTGGCTCTTTTTTGAACGGTCAGCAATTTTTGAAGCCGTACAGCTTTTATTTTTTCAGCCACTTTCGGTTCAAATGTTGTGGCCGGCGCGTTGGGCCGGTCAGAATACGGAAAGGCGAATAGACTGCTAAAGCCGATGGTTTCAATGAGATCCAGACTGGCCTCGAAATCGTTATCACTCTCTCCGGGAAACCCCACGATAAAATCGGACGATATGGCAATTTCGGGGCAGACGGTTCGTAACGCTTCAACTTTCTTGATGTATTGCTTCCGGGTATAGCGTCGGTTCATACGTTTCAGAATCGCATCGGAGCCCGATTGTACCGGCAGATGGATATGGGGCGCCAGTTTCCCGGGGGTTCCAAAGGCGGCGATCAGGTCATCAGACAGGTCTTTGGGATGAGAAGTGATAAACCGGATCTGCTCAAGCCCGTCAAGGGCATTGATGGTTTCCAAAAGTTCGGGGAAGGTGAGATACCCTTCCCGCCCGCCGTATGAGTTGACATTTTGCCCCAGCAGCGTCACGCTCCGAACGCCTTGGGCCACCGCCGATTCGATCTCCGCCACAATCGCCCCGGGTGTCCGGCTCACCTCCCGGCCGCGTACATAGGGCACGACACAATAGGTACAGTAGTTGTCGCAACCTTGCATAATGGTAACAAAGCGGACAATGGGCGATCCACCGGGTTGTGGCGCCGGGCCGGTCATCCCTTGATCATTTTGTAATGGATGGGTTTCAATATCAATAATCCGCCCCTTCGTACCGCGAGCCCGGTCCACCAGCAGGGGCAGACGATGCACGGCATGGGTACCGAACACAACATCCAGTTGCGGCGCCCTGGAAAAGAGGCGGCCACCCTCTTGCTGGGCCACACACCCGCCCACAGCCACAATCAGATGGGGGTTGGCCTTTTTTAATGGGGCCAGACGCCCCAGCAGGCTGTACAGTTTCTGCTCGGCCTTGGCCCGGATGGCGCAGGTGTTAATAACGATGAGACCCGCCTCGTCATTTGCGGGGGCGGGTGTAAATCCGTCAGCCTGCAGCAGGCGTTCCATCCGCTCGGAGTCGTAAACATTCATCTGACAACCGATCGTTTGAATACGGTACGAATAGGGATCAATCATTTCTATCCCTGTTTATCCCGGATTTTGCACGCCACGGATGGGTTCATTGGCAAGGCAGCAAGGGCGAAGCTGTATTCTCATACCGCGAGCCCTTGATAACACAGCCAATGGACGCAGCCCGTGAGCGTCCGTCCGGATGAAATTTTACCAACTGTTATCAATATCAAAACACCAAAACGGTATTCAGGAAATAACAGTAAGCATATGGTAACAAGCTGACATATCAAATATAAATAATTTTCCGGTAAAATTTCATGCAAAATCCGGGTTTATTGTCCCGTTCGGGGAATGGGAGAAAATCCCTCGTCTCTATGCGATTGAAAATTCACTTTTAACGGGTCGTTACCCATCTATGGTCATCATCAACTCTTTTTTTAAATCATCCAGCAATGCCCGAACCGTTTTTTCACAACCGGGGGCAACCATTACTGCCACCCGACCTTTGGCGGCGTTCACGGTTGTCAGTTGAGCCAAACCGTCGTAGCCTTCCAGGATAAATTTCAAAAAGGCAATATCACGCCGATTGACGCGAAGCCGCCATATGTCACACCGCTCTGCCGGCACCATGCCAAATTGTAGCATCGTTTCTTTTAAAACATCAACCTTTGATGGTACCCGCCAAATGTGGTAACCATAACCAGTATGCGGGAAAAAACGACCCGGGATCATAAAACCCAAAAATGCAAGGATGTTGTTCAAGCAAAAGGGACCACTTCTGGATAACCGCATAAATTGACATAGCCTATTGACCCCCACCAACTCTTGTTTTAGGGTATAATTCAAATTTTAATTGTCGTTATGAACAAAAGATCATTAGGCCTAACCAGAGGATAGCAGGCCGCAACAAAGGACGCCCATGACCGAATTTATCTATTCGTTGCTGGAAAAAATCGGATATACCCATCCCCTTCACCCTGCGGTGGTGCATATGCCCATTGGCGCCGCTATTTTCGCGCTTTTGGCCCTTTTGTACAGCCGTTCCTCCCAAAACCAACGGGTGGCGGACACCGCCTACCATCTGCAGGTATTTGGACTGATCTTCACCCCTATCACCATGTTTGTGGGTTATATGGACTGGCAGCAGTTTTACGGCGGCGGCGGCGATATCCATATTTATATCAAAATCGGCTTGGGGTTTATCCTGATGGCCTGTTTTGCAGTCAATGTATTGGCCGGGCGCGAAGGTGTGCTGGGGAATAAAAAGTTTTTCGGCGGTACGGTGGCCTGCTTTTTGATTGCCATTGTGATGGGCTTTTTGGGAGGGGAATTGCAATATGGCAGCTAAAAAACAGGTTTTTGGATGGACGCTGCTTGTAACAGGGCTGCTCTGTACGGCGCCCCTGGTCGTCCAGGCGAAGCAGGCGCACGAAATGGACCATGCGATGGATCAGGGCGACACGGCCCATGATCACAGCACGCCCGGGGCGGTTGATGAATCCGCCATCGGCGTAGATGAAAAGATCGGCGGCCGGATTCCGCTGGATATTGAGCTGACCGATGTGAACGGCCGGACGGTCTTGCTGGATGATGTGCTGGACAAGCCGACGTTGCTTATGTTGGTCTTTTACAACTGTCCTTCGGCCTGCAGTATGATCCAGTCCAACGCGGCCCATGCGGTAAACAACGCACCCCATCAACTGGGCAAAGACTTCAGGATGGTGACGGTGAGCTTTGATGATGAGGATACACCTGAAAACGCCAATCAGGCCCGGACGGACTTTACCAAAATATTGAAAGATCAAGAGCATGCCCACAACTGGTCTTTTTTTACCGCCGACGCGAACAACATCAAACGGCTGACCGATGCCGTGGGGTTTACGTTTATGAAAACGGGCGTCCACAACTTTGTCCACCCCAATCTGGTCACAATGGTTTCGGGCAGCGGCAAAGTGATCCGGTATCTTTACGGAATGGATTACCTCCCCTTTGATATCGGCATGGCGGTGACCGAAGCTTTTCGCGAGGAGCCGGGTATTTCCATTAAAAAGATCGTATCTTACTGTTTTGATTACGACCCGAAACGTAAACGCTACGCCTTTAACATCGTTCGGGTGTTTGGAGCGGTCACCCTGGCGGGAATGGCGCTGCTTTTCGTCTTTTTACTGCGCAAAAAAAATTAATCGGCACCACCGTAACATAAAGGACAACGACAATGAGTACACACGTCACGCCATTTTTTGACACCCCGATGCCGGAAAAGTACCGCGGTGTATTAGGATGGTTGATCACTTACGATCACAAGCGTATCGGCTTAATGTATCTGTTTACGCTGATGACCTGGCTCACCGCGGGAATTTTCCTGGGGCTTTTGATCCGCGTGGAGCTGATGACCCGGGGTGAAACGATCATGAACGCCCAGATATACAACGCCTTTTTCACCATGCACGGGGTGATCATGATCTTTCTTTTTATCATCCCGGGCATTCCGGCGGTATTCGGCAACTTTTTCCTCCCCATCCAGATCGGCACCGATGATGTCTTTTTCCCCAGGATTAACCTGCTCTCCTACTATCTCTATCTTATCGGCGGGATTTTAGGCGTTTTGGCCCTTTTTTCCAAAGGGCCGCCCGACACCGGCTGGACGTTTTACGTCCCTTTCAGCATCTCCACGCGCACCGATGTTTCCATTACCGTATTCGCCGCCTTTATTTTAGGAATGTCGTCGATTCTTACCGGGCTCAACTTTATCACCACCATCCATCGCATGCGCGTCAAAGGAATGGGCTGGATGCAGATGCCTCTTTTCACCTGGTCGCTTTACGCCACTGCCTGGGTGCAGGTATTGGCCACACCTATTGTGGGGATCACCCTGCTTTTGATTATTATGGAACGGATTTTGGGGGTGGGCCTTTTTGATCCCGCCAAAGGGGGCGATCCGCTTTTATACCAGCACCTTTTCTGGATGTATTCCCATCCGGCGGTCTATATTATGATCTTGCCTGCAATGGGGATAATTTCCGAGGTCATCCCGGTCTTTTCCCGTAAATCGATTTTCGGGTATAACGCCATTGTCTTCTCTTCCATGTGCATCGCCATCTTCGGCTCACTGGTTTGGGCGCACCACATGTACACCAGCGGTATGAGCGATCTGTCGATTTTTGTCTTTTCACTGCTCACCTTTATTGTAGCGGTCCCCAGCGCGGTGAAGGTCTTTAGCTGGCTGTCGACGCTATACAAAGGCTCCATCTATGTGACGCCGCCGCTTTACCTTTCCCTTTGCTTTATCTTCCTCTTTGCCGTGGGCGGTTTGACCGGACTGGTCCTCGGTGCGGCGGGTACCGATATTTATGTCCACGACACCCATTTTGTGGTGGCCCATTTTCATTTTACCATGTTCGGCGGCGCCGGATTTGGTTTTTTCGCCGCCATGCACTACTGGTGGCCCAAAATGTTCGGCCGGATGTACAGCTTTAAACGGGCGTACCTGGCCACCACCCTTTTGGTCAGCGGCTTTGTGATGCATTACATGCCCATGTTTGTGATGGGGCTCAAAGGCATGCCGCGGCGTTATTTTGATTATCTGCCCGAGTTTGCCGGCGGCAACCTGTTGGCCGGGGTGGGGGCTGTCATCATGGTGGCGGGGCTCTTTTTAATGTTCTACAATCTCTTTAGCGCCATCAAAACCGGCAAGCCGTGCCGCAGAAGAGACCCCTGGGGCGCCACCACCCTGGAATGGCAGGCGCCGACACCCCCGCCGTTGCACAACTTTGACAAGGCGCCCGAAGTTCCGGACTACCCCTACGACTTTTCCGGGGTGTGGGAACGGATCAACACCCGGCAATCAAAAACCGCAACCACGGGATAATCCGGCATGAAATAGGCTGTATAAAAATGGCAAAACAGTAATAACTCCTGTAAATTGAGCTATTGGTGGGATTTCCATAATAAAAGAAGGGCTATGACAACTGAAACCGCACACACAATGGACGACACGGGCAGCCGCTTTGGCATGTGGGTGTTTCTCTTTACCGAGATCATGCTGTTTGGAGGGCTTTTTGTTCTTTTTGCGGCCTATTTCAATGAGTATCAAACCGAGTTTATCTCCGGCGGTAAAGAGCTGGATGTGATTTTTGGGGCGGCCAACACGCTGATCCTGCTGACCAGCAGTTTTACCGTGGCGGCCTCCATTACCGCCATTCGCAAAAATGCGGTCAAGCACGCCCTAGCGCTCTTGTGGGCCACCATTGGGCTGGGAGCGCTCTTTTTGGTTAACAAATACTTTGAATGGGGTCATAAATTCGAGCACGGTATTTATCCCAACAGCGATAAACTCAACAGCGGCCCTGTGGGCGAAAACATCTTTTTTGGACTCTATTACATCATCACCGGTTTACACGGGCTGCATATTGTCATTGGCTTGAGTGCGCTCATTGCGGCGGTGATTTTAATGAAACGTGGAAAAGTGACTTCCGAACACTATGTTTTTCTTGAAAATTCAGGTCTTTACTGGCATCTCGTGGACCTGATTTGGATCTTTTTATTCCCCTTGTTTTATCTTGTTTTGTAAAACGTTCTTGAAACGGTTTTTTACGGGCACCGTTCATCGCATTAAAGGAGTCAGGTTGTGGAAGAGTCACACCAGGAACATATGCTGTCGTACAAGAAACTGTTGGCTGTGCTGGGGGTTCTGTTTGTTCTGACCATTATCACCATTTTGGCCTCTAAAATTGATTTGGGAGCGCTTAATATCTGGCTGGCGCTGTTGATCGCCTCTGTCAAGTCCAGTTTTGTGCTGCTTTTTTTTATGCACTTGAAATATGAACCCAAATTGTTCGCCATCGGATTTTTAGTGACCATTTTCACCCTGGCGCTGTTAATCGGTATGATGTTTTTTGATCTCGGTTTTAGGTAACAGTATTTATTATACTACAATGATGACGGAAGCTATTTTTGCATAAGGCCACCGGATCGCCAAGAAAAGGGCTCAAATACAAGGTGTTGGGGTTTATCAGGCTCGAAATTATACAAATCAGTATATTTATTGAGTGTCTGATGAACCACAGCAACGCCGTAGGTGAGTCTTTTTTTGACGCCATTAAGAAGGAAAAAGAATGGATGCTATCTTAAACCCGGCCGCCGGTATTGATAAAGCACTGGCTTACATTATCGGCTTCTCGTTTGTTCTTTGGATCGCCATTACCATTGCCATGGTCTATTTTGTCTGGCGTTTTCATGAGAAACGGCATCCCCAGGCAGCCGGTTTTCGAGGCGATGCGACCTTGGAGATCGTTTGGATGGTGATCCCGCTCATCATTGTTCTTTCCATGTTTTATTTTGGGTGGGCGTCTTACATGGGGCTGCGCAATGTTCCGCCCGATGCGTTACATATTGATGTCAAAGCGCGTATGTTTGAATGGGAATTTCATTACCCCGGCGGCAAGCGGAGCCTAAATGTGATGGTGGCGCCCGAAGGCAAGGCGGTCCGGCTCAATATCGAATCGGAAGATGTCATTCATAGTCTCTCGATTCCCGCCTTTCGTGTCAAGGTGGATGCTGTGGGCGGATTACCCACTTACGCCTGGTTCCAGGCCGACAAGTCCGGCGAGTACACGATATTTTGCACCGAGTATTGCGGTTTGGGCCATTCGGACATGACAGCCACATTGAAGATTGTTCCCTATGAAGAATACAAAACCTGGTTGGCCCGGATGGATGAGCCGGCTCCCGCCGCCGAAACCGTTGTTGCGGATAGCGCGGCACCCCCCGTGGATAGTAACGAATTCAAGACGGTGACCGGTCCGGTCAATTTTGCCTGGGCTTTGGACGGAGAAAACCTGCATGTGAAAATCAGCGCTGAAACCACCGGGTGGGTGGCCGTGGGGTTCAACCCGGAGGCAGCCATGAAGGGGGCCAATTTTATTTTAGGTGCGGTTAACGCCCAGGGTCAGGTATTGATCACCGATCATTTTGGCACCGGTTACACCAAACACGAAGAAGATACCGCCATCGGAGGGACTTCGGACATCTCCAAGGTTTATGGCAGTGAAAAAGAGCGTGTGACGGAAATCGGGTTTACCATTCCGTTGGATTCCGGAGACATGATGGATAAGCCCATTGATCCCGAAAAACCGACAACCGTCCTTCTGGCCCACAGTGCGGCCTTAGATAAATTTACCACCCGTCATAAATACCGTGGTCAAATCATCGTCAATTTGACCACTGGTGAAGTCAGAAAATAGACAAAATGGCAAAAAGCAACCATACAGACCGAGTTCTACCCGCGATTTGGAAGCTTCCCGGCTATCTGACCGCGGGACTGAGCTTGCTCAAATTTCATTTGAGCCTGGCCATCGCGCTGTCCGGTCTGGCGGGATTTTTGATCTACACGCCACACATGGGGCCGGATACTACCCTGCTTTTTTTCAGCCTGCTCCTTTTAGCGGCGGGTTGCGGCGGTTTGAATAACATTCAGGACCGTAAGTTTGACGCAAAATTGCTGCGAACCCAAACCCGGCCGCTGCCCAGGGGCCTGATTCAATTGCGGCATGCCAAACTGTTAAGCGGCGTTGCTATATTTGCAGGGCTTTGCAGCCTGGCCGCCCTTTCCCGACATGAGCTTCTGTTTTGGGGCCTGCTGGCCCTTTTTTGCTATAACGGCCTCTACACCCCATTAAAACGAATCACCGCCTGGGCTATGCTCCCCGGTGTGGTGTGCGGGATATTGCCTGTTTATATGGGCTGGCGCGCAGGCGGCGGACCGTTCTTCTCAATGCCGATTCTCTTTTTGATGGCGCTTTTGGCGCTGTGGCAGCTGCCTCACTTCTGGTTGCTGGTGCTGGTGTACCACCATGATTATCGCCGAAAACCAGCCCCGCCCAATTTGCTCAACCGCCTGGGGCCGCACCAACTGGAACGGATCAGTTTGGTCTGGATGAGCAGTGTAGCCGGGGTTATGCTTCTGCTTCCCCTGGCGCGTTTGATTCAGCACCCCTACTTTATTGCAGCAATCATGAGCAATGCCCTTTTACTGATGCTGACCATGGTTACAGTTTACCTGGACCGCGCGGATTCCAACAGTCGCCTACGCCAATTTGCCTGGCTTAATATCGCCGTCTTTGTGGCCCTGGGCGTTGCGGTGGCCGATCGTTTCTGGGCAGCCATGGTATAGTCCATGCCCTCGGTGAGGCCCTCAATCCCTTGTATTTTGGCCGCCGTGTTGTCGGGTGTGATGCTCACCGCTTCATTCCCCAATATCGATGCCTGGTATTTAAGCTGGATCGCCCTTACACCCCTTTGCTGGATCGGACTTACCCAACCGTCAAAGACAGCATTTCTTTGGGGGTTATTGGCAGGATGGGTGCATTACATGACCCTGACCTATTGGCTGGCGCCAACCTTGACCACCTACGGTCAGCTCCCGCTTTTTGCAACCATCCCCATGCTGGTGCTTTTGGCTGCTTATCTGGCTCTCTATCCGGCACTGTTTGCCTGGCTTTTGGCCAAGCTAAAACCGGGTCCGTGGGGCGTTTTCATCCTTACGCCTGTTTTATGGACGGCCTTGGAGTGGTGCCGTGCCTGGATGCTCAGCGGTTTTCCCTGGGCTTTGTTGGGGTATAGCCAATATCAGCAATTGTGGCTGGTTCAGATCGCCGATTTGTGTGGTGTTTATGGCGTCAGCTTTTTGGTGGCGGCAACCAACGGGACCAGTGTGCTCATTTTGTGCGCCATTTCAAAGGGTAGGATCAATGGCGTCCGAATCTCCCCGAGCATGCTGTGGAAGGCTGTTTTGGTGCTGACCCTTTTCATCGGCGGGACGTATTACTATGGCTGTCAACGGCTCCAAACCATCGAAGTGTTAACCACAAAAGCTGATAAAAAGCGTGTCGCCGCGATCCAGGGGAACATTTCCCAGGACCTCAAATGGGAGCCGCAACATCTGCGAGCCGCTTTTGACACCTACCTGCGGCTTTCCGAAGAAGCTGTTGATGCGGCCCTGGTGGTTTGGCCGGAGACGGCGCTGCCCTATTATTTTCCCTACGACGCCGTCGCGGTGAACTATCTCAAAACGGAAATCACCCGCATCAATACCGATTTTCTTGTCGGCGCGCCCACGGCTATTGAAAAGGAGAAGGATCAATTCCAATATCAGAACAGCGCCTACCTGATCCTGGCCGATCAAACGGTCACCGGAAGCTATCACAAAGCGCATCTGGTGCCCTTTGGTGAGTATGTGCCTTTTAAAAAATGGCTCCCCTTTTTAGGTAATATCGTGGCCCAGGTGGGTGATTTTATCCCGGGGGAAAAGGGGATCACCCTGCCATGGCGTGATCATCACATCGGCATGCTCATCTGTTTTGAGCTGATTTTCCCTGATCTGACCCGGGCGCAGGTACAAAACGGCGCCGACCTCTTGGTCAATATCACCAATGACGCCTGGTACGGTCGTACCAGCGCACCCCATCAACACTTTTCTTTCGCCCGTTTTCGGGCCGTCGAAAGCCGCCGCAGCCTGGTTCGGGCCGCCAACACAGGGATCAGTGGTTTTGTCGATCCGGCCGGCCGCGCATCCGGGGACACTCCCATTTTCGAAGAAGCGATCACATCGCGACCGGTGGCCTTTCTCAGCATCAACACGTTTTATACCGCCCACGGGGATTGGCTTCCGGTTATTTGCGCGGGAATTGTGCCGCTCTTTTGCGCGAGGCGCTATTATCGGAACCGTAAAAGTGAGCCCCTTGCGCCCCGTATCAAATGAGGTTAAATTCAACATCACCGCTTACCGGATCTAACGCTTACAGAGGAGGGACGTTATGTCTACAGAACTCAAACAGACCATCGACCATTTGACTGAAAAATTGATTCAGCTCCGGAACTATCTTTGACCTCACGGAACTGAAAAAAAGAGTAAACGAACTGGAGGTGTTGATCGCCAAAAATGATTTCTGGGACAACCCCGAAGCGACCAAACCCATTTTAAAAGAACGTACGCGGATAACCGGCAAAATTGACGGGTATCAGGAGCTGGCCACTGCGCTGGAAGAGGCTGATCTTTATCTGGAGTTGGCCCAGGAAGAACAAGACCGGGAGGCCTTGAAAGAGGTGGAAAGTCAGTTGACCGACCTGACCCAACGCATCGACCGGATGATGCTCAATATGATGCTTGACGGCGACGACGATGATAAAAACGCCATTGTCTCCATCAATGCCGGGGCAGGCGGTACCGAAGCCCAGGATTGGGCGGAGATGCTTTTCCGGATGTACATGCGCTGGATCGAGCGCAAGGGCTTTACGGTGGAAACCCTCGATTACCAGCCGGGCGATGAGGCGGGCATCAAAAGTGTTACGATTACGGCCGGCGGCGACTATGCCTATGGCTATTTAAAAGCGGAAAACGGGGTACACCGCCTGGTGCGAATCTCGCCCTTTAACGCCGGCGGAAAACGCCACACCTCGTTTGCATCGGTATTTGTCTATCCCGAGGTCAGCGATGAGATTGAAGTGGATGTGGACGAAAAGGATCTGCGCGTGGATGTCTTCCGAGCCAGCGGCGCTGGCGGGCAACATGTCAATAAAACCAGCAGTGCCGTGCGCATCACCCATATGCCGTCGGGTATCGTGGTGCAGTGTCAGCAGGAAAAATCCCAGCACCGCAACCGCGACCTCGCCATGAAGGTTTTAAAGGCGCGGCTCTACCAGAAGGAGCGGGAAAAGCAGCAGGAAAAGATGCAGGCCATTCACAATGGCAAGGACGACATCGCCTGGGGAAGCCAGATCCGCTCTTATGTGCTGCACCCGTATCAGATGATCAAGGATCATCGCACCCAGATCGAGATCGGTAATGTCAATGAGGTGCTTGACGGCGGGATTGACCCTTTTATAGAAGGAGTGCTCCTCGGTAAAACGGGCGAACAGGCTGAAGGCGGCATATGACCCCGGATGAACTGATTCGAGAGTGTTATCCACCCGGAACCAAAGGGCACGAGATCTACATCCGTCATGCCGACGCTGTGGCCCAAAAAGCACTTACCATAGGCGACAAACTGCGCCATCTAAAACCCCACTTGGATTTGCTGGAAAACGCCGCCCGGCTCCACGATATCGGTATTTTTTTGACCCATGCGCCCAAGATCGAATGCTATGGTCCCATGCCCTATATTTGTCACGGCTTTTTAGGACGGTTTTTGCTGGAACAAAATGGTTTTAAAGTGATGGCCCCGGTGTGTGAACGGCATGTGGGCGCCGGCCTGACCCGAAACTATATTTGGGAAAAAAGGCTCCCCCTGCCGGTCCGCGATATGCTGCCGGAGACTCTTGAAGAGAAGATTGTCTGCTATGCCGATAAATTTTTTTCCAAAACCGGCAAAATAGAAGCGAAACCCGTCGATCAGGTTATTCAAACATTGAAACACCACGGTCAGGAAGTGGTCGACCGTTTTATTGAACTGCAACATTTGTTAGAACCGATCCCAAGCTAAATAACGGGAACCGAACTGGTGAAAAAACGTGGTCAGCTCAAAATTCTCCTGATGCAAATCCGCGACGACGATGTGGTCATCGCCGAAGAGCACGACAGTTTCGCCCGCCATAGCGGATTGCGCAAAGAGCAGTTCAGCCTGCTCAATGTGTTTGAAACCCCCGCTTTTCCGGCAAACAGGGTTGACGCCTTTGATGCCCTTTTTATAGGCGGATCCAGCAACGTCAATGTGTTAAAAACCGATCAGTTGCCCTTTATACAAAATGCCGCCGAGATGCTTTTTTACTGCATTGAGATCGCCAAGCCGGTTTTTGCTTCCTGTTTCGGTCATCAGCTGGTGGTTAAGGCCCTGGGCGGTGAAATCATTTCCGACGCCGATGAGCATGAAATGGGGACGATCCCCATCCGGTTGACCGCAAAGGCCCGCACCGATCTATTATACCATGATGTACCCGATGGCTTTTTGGCGGTTTCCGTTCATCAGGAGCGCGCCCTTGAGACACCCTCGGGTTGTGAGCTGCTAGCGTATACCGACATGTGCATCCATGGATTGAAGGTAAAAGAAAAACCCATTTGGACCACCCAGTTTCACCCCGAAGTAGACAAGCAGGTATTGGTGGAACGGCTCACCCGTTATGCCAAAAAATACACCTCCGGCGCAGATCAGCTCCAGTCCGTCATCGATAGCGCCAAAGAGACCCCCGAATCCAACAGGCTGCTGAAAAATTTTGTGGACCGGGTGCTTTTGGCAAAGTAGAGAAAATACCGAAACCCCAAGAATCGGAACTTCAGGATCAAAAAAGATGATACCACAAAGATACCATCTTCTTGATCTCTTGTTTATCGTGCTTTTATACAAACCCATCGGCTGGGTCGGCCCGCGGGTTGCCATTCTTGTCGGGTTCAGGACTGACCCGCCGCCGCCCAAACCCAAGAAATCCTGGAAAGACCCCTGGCGGAGCTACGGCGACTGATCCTTTTCCGGTTTTGTCGTTCGCACGGCCCACGCCATCAGTTCCTGATCGGTCATCCGATTGATGCACCGGTTTCCGTAGGTCGGCATTCCCATGCCGACGAGCGGGGATTGCAACCTGCGCTGACGCCTTGTTCGGCGGCAAATGGTTGCCGCCCTACAAGGTGCTAGTTTCCAGTTTTGCCGTTCACGGTTCATCCCCACACACGTGGGGAACATTAATCAGTAGTTTTGAGCGCGTTTTGAGCGTGCGGTTCATCCCCACACACGTGGGGAACATGGGTTAATGTCCTTTGGATTATGAAAAACCACCGGTTCATCCCCACACACGTGGGGAACATATTTGCCGGAACAGCGAGACGACATAAATAAACGGTTCATCCCCACACACGTGGGGAACATTCATGGAGATGGGTATTCGTCAGCGGCGAAACCGGTTCATCCCCACACACGTGGGGAACATGCTCTCTTCATGCAAGCGACTGCATCTGTGAGCGGTTCATCCCCACACACGTGGGGAACATAGGGATCCGCCGGGATTACAGATGTGGGCTCCCGGTTCATCCCCACACACGTGGGGAACATACCGGTCCTGTTGGTGCTGTTGGGAAAGTAGTCGGTTCATCCCCACACACGTGGGGAACATTGCCCTAGGACCTGGATCGGGGATTACATCAACGGTTCATCCCCACACACGTGGGGAACATTTTGGTAGCCCATTCTTTTGGGCCTAAATCCCCGGTTCATCCCCACACACGTGGGGAACATTTTAACTGCGCCGACACGGGCAAATCTGTCGGCGGTTCATCCCCACACACGTGGGGAACATGAGGGGTTTGTGACGGCCATCGGTCTCGTGGACGGTTCATCCCCACACACGTGGGGAACATCATCGCCAGGGCTATCTCTCCATGAGCAATCCCGGTTCATCCCCACACACGTGGGGAACATCGTTTTTCATCCCGGCACCATGCGCGGCATTTCGGTTCATCCCCACACACGTGGGGAACATATTTGTCGACCACTCCAAGCCGTCCTCCAAAAAGGTTCATCCCCACACACGTGGGGAACATGAGATCAGCCGCATGACCCCCTCAAACCCGATCGGTTCATCCCCACACACGTGGGGAACATGCTCCAGGCCTCGCCGAGGCGCAGGCAGATGCGCGGTTCATCCCCACACACGTGGGGAACATGTTGTTACGCCGTTTCTGATTTCCGTTTTCAGCGGTTCATCCCCACACACGTGGGGAACATCGGGAGATCGACGCTGACAAACACCGTAAAGCCGGTTCATCCCCACACACGTGGGGAACATGCAACCCCCCTCCCCATGGGCGCGACCCCCTCGGGTTCATCCCCACACACGTGGGGAACATACCTTTTCCGGGACCGGGACCGGGACCGGGGCCGGTTCATCCCCACACACGTGGGGAACATGGGCGGGGGACGGTTCTGCTAAAACTCTCCTCCGGTTCATCCCCACACACGTGGGGAACATATCAACAGGCACAGACAGATTGATTTTTGCATCGGTTCATCCCCACACACGTGGGGAACATGCTACGACCCAGACGGCGCTGGATGACACCTTCGGTTCATCCCCACACACGTGGGGAACATGGCCTGCCGATCTTCGTGGACGGCGACAACAACGGTTCATCCCCACACACGTGGGGAACATTCGGTGGGAGAGGTTTGTCGGAGGCGGGAGCTCGGTTCATCCCCACACACGTGGGGAACATTCCATGGAGTGTTTCGATCTGATCAACGCGTGCGGTTCATCCCCACACACGTGGGGAACATAACCAGAACAAACGCTGGACCGGGGATATCCGCGGTTCATCCCCACACACGTGGGGAACATCACCGGCGTCATTTTCGCCTTGAGCAATTCAACGGTTCATCCCCACACACGTGGGGAACATAACCACCTCCCCCGCCAAGGCGGGGACTCCTCCGGTTCATCCCCACACACGTGGGGAACATATGGATTTTTTCGCCGACGCCACGTTGGTCACCGGTTCATCCCCACACACGTGGGGAACATGCGAGCGTACCCCTGATGGGATCATTGAGCGCCGGTTCATCCCCACACACGTGGGGAACATCGCCGGCCCCGGGCCGGGCTCGGCGGCAAGGGAGGTTCATCCCCACACACGTGGGGAACATTGCTCCCGATGCCCCAGGGCCCGCCCCAGGGCCAGGTTCATCCCCACACACGTGGGGAACATTCCGGTGACAGCCGTATCCTCGACCTGTTGAGCGGTTCATCCCCACACACGTGGGGAACATCTGTTGATGCGAAAACATCGTAACTAACCATACGGTTCATCCCCACACACGTGGGGAACATCAGAAAGGCCCTGTTTGAGTTTGTCGGTGAGTCGGTTCATCCCCACACACGTGGGGAACATTCTGACTCGGCAAACTCGTCATCATAGCTCTTCGGTTCATCCCCACACACGTGGGGAACATTGAAAGGAGTAAAAAATGAGTATTAAAGAATCCGGTTCATCCCCACACACGTGGGGAACATAGCCTTTGTGATATCCTTTTTAAAAATGATACCGGTTCATCCCCACACACGTGGGGAACATATGACTACAATGGATCTTGTGCAGAAGACTGCCGGTTCATCCCCACACACGTGGGGAACATCAGACACAGCCCGCTCCAATTCCTGCCCCTACCGGTTCATCCCCACACACGTGGGGAACATAATAACACCAAAGGGTATGACGTAATTTGAGGCGGTTCATCCCCACACACGTGGGGAACATAGGAGCGGAGGCACGGATCATATTCACGATGCCGGTTCATCCCCACACACGTGGGGAACATTAAAAAATAGGATGCGGAAGGTTATCAAGGGGCGGTTCATCCCCACACACGTGGGGAACATTGAAAGAGACGATCCACATATTTAGAGATACCCGGTTCATCCCCACACACGTGGGGAACATACTTCTCAGAATATGCCGAAATTATTTACTTTTCAACCCACTTCATATTTTACCAACCTTTTCAACTGTTTCCCCCATCAATTTCCAAATTGTCAAAGAGCAGTACTGCCCTCCCCGTATTATGGGTCAGAGGGTAAAAATGAGACCAGGCGAAGACCGTCATAATCAATTGGAATTCTCCTGTTAATGCCATACGTCTGAAAATCAAAACCGGATTCTGTATTGGTTGCCCAGGCCATGGCAACGTTGCCATCTTTCGTCAACAATGAGACTTGCTCCCAGATCATTTCGCGGACTCTTTTGGAAATATCGCCAACATATACACCCGCCCGAATCTCCAGCAGCCAAATGGCCAATCGACCTCGTAACCTTGGCGGTACAGCTTCGGTAACAACGACTACCATACCCATCTCATTTGCTCCTATGGCCCTGATCGCCCAATGCCTCAGGCTCCGGAATCGCCGGGGGCTGCGCATCTTCCGGTGTGGGCGGCGGCTCCACACCGCCGGCGGCCAGTATCTCCTCAATGGCCGGGATGATCTTTTTCAGGAGGCGCGTCTGCCGAAAACTGTCCCGGCACGCAATGCGCACCTCCCGGCCCGGGTGCGACGGGTTTTTGGATGCAATTTTAAACGCTACCGGAACGACCGTGTCAAATTTAAATATATCCGCAATATCATAGACAAATGAGAGTGGCTTTCCTGTATGTAAAAATCCAACTGCCGGAGCATACCCCGCCGCCAGCACCGCCGCTTCCGTGACTCCGTATAAACAGGATGTGGCGGCGCTAAGGCATTTATTGGTCGTGTCCCCGGCATCCCAATCCTGTGGGTCGTATCGCCGGCCTTTCCATTTCACGCCATATTGCCGGGCCATCAACGCATACAGCTTCCGTACACGAGCCCCCTCAATACCCCGAAGCTGGTTGACGCTTCGACGCTCCGGCGGTTTTTCGCCAAACCGCATCGTGAACATCTTGCGTACAACCTTTAACCGCAATGTATCATCCAGGGCCAGCCTGGCCTGGTACAGCAGTCGGTCCGCTCTGGCCCCACCCGGCTGGCCGGCGGAATAGAGCCGAACGCCCGCTTCACCCACCCATATCAGCAATGTCCCCGTGGCTGCAGCCAATTTTACCGCCATGTGGCTGATTCGCGTTCCCGGCTCCAGCATGATACAGGCCACCGAGCCGACAGGAATATGCTTGCGTTCACGATCCTCACCCTCCACATCGTTGATCACCACAAAGGCCCCATCCTTCACATCAATTCGCCCATAGTAAACAAAGATCATGGAGATGCGGTCTTTCACGGGGAGAGGCTTGAGGGGCGGTAAGAGGGTATTTGTCATGAGCCTTCTCCTGAATCCCCCGGCAGATTCATGATTAGCCGAATGAGCAGGTCTTTTTGCTTCGGGTCGCCGGCGGCCGTGAGCAAAGCCAAGGTCACCAGGGCCTTGTTGTCGAACCTGGCTTCATCCGGGAGGCCGTTGATCTGAAGAAAGTAGAGAAACAGAAAGGAACCGGCTCGCTTGTTACCGTCAGTGAAAGGGTGATCCCTGATCACGAAATATAGCAGATGGGCCGCTTTTTCCTCGACGCCGGGATACACGTCTTGTCCATGAACGGTTTGCGAAATCGCCCCCGGAATTCCGGGTAGGCCCTCATTGCGTTCATTACCGAAAATGTCCGCGGCCTCGCCCCTGTCCATTAGCTCCTTTCGCAACGCGCTGATGGTCTGTTTCGTTCCTTGAAAGAGATCCACCATTTGGGCTTGCGTTCGCCACACGGTTTCATCCCGCAGATGCACATCCAGACCGGTCTGTCCATCCTCGGACCGGTATAAAATCAACTCGCCTTTATCAAGGTTCATCCTTCACTGCTTTCCTACTCATCTCCCTTCCCAAACTATTTTACTACTTCTCTCCAAACCGGCAGATCTTCGAAGCAAGCACAGGCTATTATTAAGCCCTTGCCTATATTCTGCGTACCAACATGAGACCACAGCCGAAGGCTTTTGCTGGACCAATTCCCTCAAACAATGCCTTTGTAAAACTATCCACGTCGAAAATATTCAAATCACCATTAAAATCCACCGAACTGAAACCCAACCTTTTTCCGTTTTGGGCCTTTATTGAATTCCATCGGTAGGCGCTGCTTTGGATTTTATTTTGGTTTCTATCATCTTTGGATATGATGAAACCATGCTGTTCGCCTTTGGCCAGCAGCCATTTCTCAAGCGCATCATCTACATTTGCCTTGATTGCCAATTCCAGTTTGTTTGGCAACTTCATGGTTTGATGTAGGCACGCTGAATATTTAAAGTTATTTTGAACTATGGCATTCAGTTTTTCATCCAACTCCCCTCCACCATAGGTTAACAGCGCCTTTTTATACTCCCGGTTTTTGGGTGTGGCAGACAGCCTTGATTGTAATCTCAATTCAGAACATAGTGATGACATTAATTTTCTTTTTGCATTCATAACAACATCGTGGCGAACCCGTTTCTTTGTGAGTTTGTTTTTATTCGTCACCTTACGCCGACTGCGCTCTTTCAAATATCTATCGGGATCTTCCCGGTCTATTTTTTCAGTCACAACCGGGTTGCACCGCAGCCGAAAACCCAGGAGATCTCCTGTCTGTAATTTTGGTTGATACTCTTTTGTCTCAACTCTAAAGAGGGGATTATTCCGAAAGGGTGGAGTTGAAGAGACAAGGTAATACACCGGCTCTCCATGGATGCCCGCCTTCGCGCCAAATTGTTCCCGGACGATTTCCTCACGACACAAAAAATTTCTCTTGTCCTGACCTGGGAACAAGTCCCAAAGCAACCGATGCATGCCATAGGGGTTGTTACTGATAATCCTGGATAACTGGCTGCCTTTGAATATTTCAGGTCGGATTCGAACTCGTGAAAAAAACATTATTCACCTCCCGATATAAAAAAATAGTGTTCGCGGCGAGGTGAAAACTGCCAACGCGTTCGGGATAAGGGTTGATCGTGCCTTATCCTGGTTTGCATCTTGCTGAAATCCAGCGTGTCTGAAAAATCCGATGGTTCGCCTTCCCAATAATAGTGACGACCTTGTCCCAAACCAAGCCAGTAATTATCACGTTTGGTCCATCCGGAATCATCACTGTTAAAGGGCAGCAATCTTTTATGTTGATAGGCTTGAAATGCATCGAAAAAATTCTTCCCTTTGACTATCACAGGATTCATCGGCGCGGCCAAGGGACATGACTTTCGTCCCAGATAAAGATGAAATTTCGGTTTCTCCAAATAGTGTTTAAGCGTCTCCAGATCTTCCGGCGGATCCGCTAAGGCTCTAACTGCCACCAGGGCCAATGGATCGGAACGATATTCTCGGCTGGAGAGAATGGTTTCCAAGCGATCTTTACCCATAATGAGTTCGTCGCGTCGGGTTCTGTACCTGAATGTACCCACAGAATCGGGAACCTGGGCCGTGTGATAGTCGCGCAGTAAAGTCCCATGGGAAAAAACCTCAACAGCAACCGCATAGCCATTTTGCATGTTTCGTTGTTTAGCGGCCTCATTACGTCGAATACCCAGAGCCGCCGATATCAGTCCGATTATGGCCGATTTGCCGGGGTAGGTTGCGGTGTGCCGGGTTACACCCACGGCAATTTCGCCCCAACTGGCCACGGGACCATAAAGGCGGAAGAGTAAATAATCCATGAAAGCCTCCTAACCGGCGACAAAATTGAGCAGCCCAACCAGATTGCCTTTTTCATCCGGTACATTCAGCTCGTATGATTCATCAGCGCAAGCTCCGTAAACATTGTCAAAGCTTTCGCATTGTTTTTTCAACGCGACAATTGAATCTCTGATATAATCGCTATTTTCCGGATGTTTGATGGGCTTTAAAAATGCCACTGATAGAGAGCGAGGCTGCTGGTTTCCTTTTTCGACCAGTACATAGGAAGCGTAGGCACGGGAGGCGAAGCTGTTTTGTTTGCCCTGGGGGGCAACCTTCACTGCCGCTTCGATCAAAGCACGGATGGCTCTATTTGCAAGGTTTGTGTCACTGTTTAGGTTTTGGGATAACAATTCGCGGTTGATACAGATGTAGGAATAAAAGAGTCCTGACGAAAAGCGGGTTTCACCAATATGAGCCGCTCCAGCATCGGCCCGATATTCGCTCATTTCCTCCACAGCCGTAAAATAATCGTCTTCAATGACAATAGGATGTACGCTAATGGCATGGGCCACTTGGCAGGCAGCCTCTATATTTCGATCTGGCGCATCAGCTAACATCCTTCCGAACAACCCAATATCTACTGCTTGTGTATCTTTCCGTAGAAGTTTAACGTCAGCGCTGAAATCATAGTCGCTATCCTCAATCAACCGATCAGCCAGTTCAAAAGCTGCCTTCTTTTCCTCCGGGCTAATAAAACTAAGTTGAGATATCTCAATAGCTTCAAGGGAATTAAGTTGTTTTAACGAGTATTTTGTGAAATCGATTTTCGTAGAGTTTCGTGAGGACCATTTCTGCAACAGCTTTCCGTGTATTTTTTCTTTAGCTGCCGTCTTTTTATTTCTAAGGTCAGTTGGTGATTCCGGTTTACCGAATATACTTGCAATTTTTATCGACCAATCAATTGCATTTTTAAATTTTATCTCCTTTTCGATAAAATATCTAAAAAGCTCAATGCCAAATAATTTAGTTCTTTCCCCTAGATTTCCATTCAGTGATGACTGAAATAAATCAGATGTCCGCCAAGTTCTTTTCAAACATTGAGATGAGACCCGCAATCGGTCATACCCTCCCATCTTAGCGGTTTTGGGACGACCCTGATCATCACGATTGAGATTGCAGGGTGGATAGCTGGTCAATAAATGCAACTGGATAAATCGGCTCATGTCCTTCTCCCTTATTTGTTTTTTGGTAATACTGTGAAATAATCGGTTGCCCATCGTACGGCCAAACGCTTTGTCGGGTTACGATATGACTGACCATTGAATTCAAAGTGCCATTGGATGATGTCGTTTGCCAGAGAAGCGATATTGACGCTGTCACCGAGCAATCGTATTGCCCTTCTGATACCTCGATAAAAATCATCCGTGGTTCTGCTTTGCTGCAAACGTTGGAATCGAATTTCGCTCATGGGCACCTGTTTTTGTCCTTTGATGGGTCGTGCAAGCAATTCTGCAAAGGAGGCTATTTTCTTTTCTTTTTTATCAGCTTTGGGCTGGTATCTTTTGCTTTCGACTCGGCGGTCTTCCGTAGCGTGCGCCAATAACCCCGATACAGCAGCACTGGTAAAAATACGCTTCTCTTCTCCCCAATTTTCAGGCATCTCACATAAAAAATCAAAAAAAGCCGACGTCAACAACACATCTTCCGCTCTTTCGGCCCTACGAAGCCGGGCGCGGTTGCCTCGATGGTCTTGCAGGCCTTTATGCCAACGCTGTAACGCGGCAACCTCCTCTGTTGTCAAGTACCTTAATTCTTGCATCAAGCTACCTCCTCATCAATTGCTTTTGCTTTGAAGCTTTTGATTGTCTTATTCATATAAAATTTCTTTATCATCGCTTGTTGGGCAGAAACGATACGTTTCAAATCGAGGTCTCTTGGTGCAGATTCCAGGGTGGCTTCTTCAAACAGCCTAAACATGGTGTTACGCAGGCATTCATACCAAGACTTGTATATCTCTGGCGGGGCCATTCTTGTTTTACCGGGTAACACGGCCAACTCTTCAATGGCTTGATAAAATTTTGGTTCGGTAGCCTGCCAAAAGCGCTGATCCATGACGGACATATCTCCTTTCACATCCCCAGGGCGTCGAAACCAAGCTGCTTTGACTTGAGTTCTTAATATTTTTACAATCTCCCTTGCAGAGCGAATAAATTCCCCAGCCCAGTCAATGAGGTTTGTTCGCTGCTCATTATCCAAGTGAAATAAAGGCAATTGTTGCTCATACCAGCATTTGGCCTTTGCTTGTCCTGACTCCATATCAAAACCAAAGCACCAAAGCCCAATAACGTCACTTTTATCTATTAAAAACAACTTTTCTTCCCAGTAGTCACGAACAACTTCAGCACAATGATTGTTGTTATAGGTATCCTGCAATGTAAGACCAACCCAATTTTTATAACAAGAACCAGCCACCTGACCCTTTAATGGAATGGGTAGATTTTCATGATCTTTTTTATTTTTATATGGGGTTAATGGATGCTCCCAAGCCCCAACATAACGGAATCCTTTAGGTTTCATAAAAATTTCTTGGTAGCATTTCCGCGATTCCTTTCCACAGATGTCACACTTCCCCGCTACTAAAGCAGCAGATAATTTTATGCGGCTAGGCATCGACCAATAACGATGTAATGAATTAACATCTTCGGGAAATGTTCCGCACTTATTGCAGCCTGTTTTACATTCTTTCGTTGAGCATGATTCAGAAGTTTTTGTTTTATCGAGCCAAGGGAAAATACTTGCATCTAACACTTTCTTAGGATCATAGTCATCTTCACAGGGTATAATATTCATCCAAAGTGAATGAAATAAGACCGATTTCTCGCCAAGACATTTAACCAAAGTAGTAACGGGTCCATTCCCACGTAGACCAACCTTATATCCAGATCCTTTCGGTGGTCCATTCAGTTGCCATGTCATCAAAGCCATTGTTGTACAGGATTCACACAGTCGTTTAATTTGATTTCGTTTTTGAAAAAGGTCGATATTCTTTTTTATCGTATTGGCGCCGGGTGCACCAATCACTAGCGACTCAATCGGGTCTGCTTTTTTTGATTCCAGTTCAAAATCCTGCATAAAAGCCGGGCCACCATGATTATCCAATTCAAAGGCAGGAGCCACTTTCTTGAAAGCGTCTTTCAGTTCAGCTTCTCTCGGTGCCTCCTGCCAATATTCTAACCATTCATCATCGACTTCACCCTTTGGGGGAAAGCAGGTTTGCAACAACCCAATCAAGAATTGATAAAGCGCGCCTTGGAAATCTGACCGTGGGGCATTGAGTTCAATAATCGGATTATTTTGCTCCACAATCTGCCAGGGCTTGATGGTGTCTAGGCTTCCATCCTGCCGTATAACAGGTATCCACTGATCTTTTATCAAGTTCATTTACTCTCCTTGAGGCTGCCAGCCAATTCGAGCGTCGTAATAATGGGCAGTTTCATTACGCGTGACAGTAACGCTACGTTTCAACTCACCTCTGGTGTCAATATACTGTTCAGTTTTCTCAGTTTCAGTGATATGTGTTGCCAGGGGATACGCCAGGTTTTCAATTTTTGTAGCTTCGCTCCCAAGACCTTTTTGAAATGCAGCAACTAAATTTTCACGTATGGTCTTGGGTAGGGTCGCCGACAGCAAAATGACACTGCCGCCTTGTTTAGAATGAAATTCAATCAAGGTTTCTAACAGTTTCAGCATATACAGATCATAGGCATGCACTTCATCAACCAGTAATACATTCCGCCTCAAGCCTAAAAGCCTTAAGGATTGGTGCCGAACTGGAAGCACTCCAAGTAAAGCCTGGTCAATGGTCCCCACTCCCACATCGGCAAGAAGCGCCTTTTTTCGGTTGTCAGCAAGCCAAGCATTGCAAAAAGCTGTTGCACTAAACTCTCGGATTTGTTTTTTATCTCCATCTGAATAAGTTAATAGATCCTCTGGTTGACTTTCGGACAATAAAACCGATTCCTTAAAAGCATCGGACAAGTCGCGCGCCCCATGGGCCAAAATCAGCGAAGGGTTCTCACCCGCTTCGTAAAACCGTCGATACACATTCCCTAATCGTATATACATAGCATTAGCTGTAGCCATAGTTGGCAAGGCTATGTACACCCCATCTGCTAGGCCCGCACCTAGCATACGATGGGTCAAAATTAGGGCTGCCTCTGTTTTACCTGCGCCTGTAATATCTTCAAGGATAAACAGTTGCGGTTTCTCAGTCATGTGCTTATTTATTGCGTATTGTTGCAATGGGGAGGGCCTCTGAATAAATGAAAACAGGTCTGATATTCCAAAGAATTGCCTTTGCTTTGGTTTTTCAGGCATGGCTTGGACCGCCTTTTTCGCAGATGGCAGGGCTTCCTTATCCCAATATTCAGATAACGCCTTATACCCCTTGACGTATTGAAAGTGTTCACGATTTGATCCCTGCCAATCCGCCAAAACGGATAACCCTGCTAATTGCCAGGAAACCATTCGCAGTCTATTTCTTAACTCCTTGTTGTGTAATGGTGAATAATCAAACTCTCCAAGAATAAAATCGAAGACATCTCTCACAAATTCAAAAGCCGCATCTTCATCATCCTGATTAAAAAAATTGGCAACTCTTTCTCCTGATTTTTTAGGCGGCATTCCGTGATGGCCGGTAACAATCTCCAGCCAGGAATGAACATCTTTTATCCATGTGGCATTATTGACTTTTTTTTCAAGTAGCGCCGATAAATTTCTTATCCACAAGAAAAAACCTAACGTGTCATGACGTACAGTGTATCGCATTCTTCGATTGGCTTTGACCAAATCAGATGATAAATCTCTCAACCCTTGAAAGGCTCGTGCAAACTTACCCAGGTCATGAAGAGTCAAGCAGAAAACGAAAAATGAACGTAACCAGCCTGGTTCAACTTCTAGTTGGGCTGCTATGCAAATACAGCGTGGTTCTTTTGGATCAAGAAGATACCAGCCCACCGCCGCCACATCCAAACAATGATACGGCAGGAGGTGATAGGCGCCGTCTGCATCGGCTTTGCCCCAATATCGATAATAATTTGGAACCGAATCATCCATCTTTCATTATCTCCTTTTCATCATCTCCAACCATACCATCGCCGTCAATTTGGCGTCGTCCAGCGCCCGGTGAAGGGTGAGGTTTTGCGATATATCGCCCAACAGATACCGGGCCACCGTTTCCAGGCGGTAATTTGGCAATTCGGGATACGCTCGGCGGCTTTTTTGTAGCGTGCATTCCGCCCGATTGGTCAGCGCCAGCCCCAAACGGGATAGTTCCGCCCCAAGGAAGTTTATATCAAACCTGGCATTGTGGGCCACAAGGGTCGTATCTTTTATGAAAGCTTGAAATTTTGTGAAAATTCTACCCGGGGAAGGCGCACCTTCAAGCATCTCGGCGGTAATGCCATTGATCCGCTCAGTTGATTTGGGCAGGTTTACTTGAGGATTGACGAAACTATGAAAAGTTTTCACAATCCGCCTCTCTTCAAGTTTCACCGCGCCTATTTCAATAACACGTGCTCCCCGCCATGGTGACAGACCGCTCGTTTCAAAATCGAAAGCGACAAAATTGACGTCTCTCTTTTCCATTTCGGGAATAGACTCTCCCATGCAATGCGGAAGATTACGCCTGGCGTCTTCATATCATAGCTCCTGTCGATATAAAACCTTATCATGCAAACCCTGTTCAAAACCTTTATTTCGATAACGGGTTGTATGGTTGGCGCCGGTCATCCCGAAGGCTGAAAAGATTGACAGCCGCCTTTGGCGGGCAATTTTATGTAGATCGGCATCCCCATGCCGACAAGCGGGGTTTGCAACCTGTAAGCGCTGACGCTTTGTTTGGCGGCAAAGGATTGCCGCCCTACTTTTACCAGGTGAATGAAGGCCCGAATTACCATAAGGCCTTCTTTATTGTCCCATTCGGGGAATGGGAGAAAAACCCTCGCCTTTAGGCGAAGGCTTTAGCAGGCCCGTAGGGCCGAAAGTGGATATCCTCCGACTGAAGTCGAAGGTTTTGCGTTTTCTTTCATAAACTACCGTCGCTTAAAAGCGACGGTCTTTTATGGCGGCTGCGATGGCTGGATTTCATCCGGCCGAGCGCACTTAGCCGCCGAAGCCACCGCCTTTAGGCGGTTGAGAATTCACTTTTCCCATAAAACGACGAATCCCCATAATTTCAACAGGTTACAGCAGAAAAAATGCAAAAATCGGGCTTTTTGCAAGATTATCATCCTTAGCAAGTTACAGCAAAGGAAGGCTAAGCCAAATCCCTGGGCGTGCAAACAGTGAAAAGCAACCCTTTTCGGCGTATTTGATATGGCTTTCGCGCCAACGGCACTGCCACAAAATTTTTACCTTCAGGATACCGCTGACGAAAGGCCTGAATTCCTGTCGCATTTAACCGGTCGGGGTTGATTTTACACTCAATCGCATCCACCTGTTTGCGGCTGCGTCGAATGACAAAATCCACTTCACGATGAGATTTGTCCCGCCAGTAGAAAAGGTTGTCGTCAGCATATAGAAATCGTAGCGTATCTAATACCAGGTGTTCCCACAACAGTCCCCGATCATCATCCCGAATGGTGTCCCACCCTTTTTCAAAGCTGACAAAGCCGGTATCAAACGCGTAGCATTTTGGACGAGCCACAATTTCCCGTTGACTGCCGCTATGAAACGGGCGCACCAGGTGCATTGCATGGGAGATTTGCATCGCCTCCAGATGCGAGATGGTCGTCGGCCTGCTAATCAATTCATAATACAGGGCTTAGGTGAACAGCCTGTTTACGCCCGGTCAACGAATCACGAAACTTGCGGGTGGCAGCCAGTGTGGAAGACCCTGTGGCCAAAATCCTAAGACCCGGAAACAGGTCTGCCGCAATCTTTAATAATCCACTCGGGTCATCCAGGCGGTGCACCTCATCCAATATCAACACCTTGTCGGTAGGCTGACCACTTAGAAAGAGCTCCGGATCTTCTAATGATCGCACCACGGAGGGCAAGTCACAATTCATATAGACGGCATCGGGCAGCATATTCGCCAAAGTTGTTTTCCCTACCCTGCGCACGCCGGAGAGCCAGACAATGGACCGCCGTTTCCATGCCTGTTTTATTTTGTCCAACCATAAGGGGCGCTGAAACATAACCCTGTTTTACATATAGACGGCTATTTGTAAACCCTGAATCTCTTTGCGTTGCAAAAAACAGCGCTTTCCAAGCCATTTTGACGTGAAATGCATGGGTGAAAACTGTCACACCGTTCATTACCTGAATTTGTCTCCCCTTCCAATTGACAAACCGATTCATTTTCATTCATAACAGAATTTCAAAAGCCTTGTCTGTTGGGGACCGGTTATGCAAATCAACACCGAAAATTTGCGGCGGCGCGACAAAATGGTAGCTATTCACACCACCAGCGGCAAAAAAGCCGCCTGAACCCATTTACATCCAAAGGAGTCTGCATGACGATCAATCAAGTCACCCAAATCGACAACCTGGTCCGGGTCAAACAGGCCCTCATCAGCGTCTCCGATAAAAGTAACCTGGAGACATTCATCCCGAAACTGTTAGCGGCTGCGCCCGGTGTCAAAATCTTTTCCACGGGAGGCACCTTTGCCAGGCTGAAAGAAATTCTTGGTTCAGTGGCAAACAACCATCTGACGCAAGTTTCCGAGTATACCGGCCAGCCGGAAACCCAGGGAGGGCTTGTCAAGACACTGGATTTCAAGATTTACCTGGGGCTGCTTACCGAAACCTACAACGATGCGCACCAGGCCGATCTGGCGCGCACCGCGGCGACGGCCATTGATCTGGTGGTGGTCAACCTTTACCCCTTTCAAGCGACGATTGCCAAAGAAGGCGTCAGCCCGGAAATGGCCCGGGGCAATATCGATATCGGGGGACCCTGCATGATCCGCGCTTCCGCCAAAAACTTTTTGCGCGTGGCTTCAGTTGTGGATCCGGCCGATTATCCATCACTGTCGGAAGAGATTGAAACCAACAACGGCGCCACCTCGCTGGCGCTGCGCTTCAAACTGGCCAGGAAGGCCTTTGCCCACACCGCCGATTACGATCAGGCCATCAGCGCCTATCTTGCCAAACAATCTTTTACCGGCGTCGCCGACTGTTATCAATAGCCCATCCAGGAGGAAACATGGCAACCGATCTGAAAAAAATGTACCGCACCATTTCCGGCGACTCGTTTCCGCCCCAAATGGAAATCAGTTTTGTGGAAGAAAACAACCGTCAGACCCTTCTTTATGAAAAGGTGCTGTGGACCGTTGAGGGCGAAGCCAAAGGGCTGCGTTACGGTGAAAATCCCGGCCAGGAAGCGGCCCTTTATAGACTGACCAACGGTAACCTGGTGCTGGGCGAGACCTCAACGATCCTGCCCGGGCAATACCTGGCCTCGGATATCGAGCTTTTGCAAAGTGGCAAGCACCCCGGCAAAACCAACCTCACCGATGCTGATAACGCCTTGAATATCTTACGTTACTTTACCGATCAGCCCACAGCGGTGATTGTTAAACACAACAATCCCTGTGGCGTGGCCCGGGCCGACTCCCTGGCGAAGGCTTACGCCAAAGCCTACATGGCCGACCGCGTGGCCGCCTTCGGCGGCTGCATCGCCCTCAATCGTGCGGTGGATCCCACCACGGCCGAAGCCATCTCCAACCAGTACGCCGAAGTGGTGGCGGCGCCCGATTTTGAAGAAGGTTCCCTTGAAATCCTGGGCCGGCGTAAAAACCTGCGGGTTGTCAAAATCGGTAACATCGCCAAACTTCAGCAGTTTGTGGGGAAGCGCACGGTGGAATTCAAATCGCTGATCGACGGCGGCATCATCGCCCAGTGGTCTTTCGCACCCACAAGCCTTGCCCCAACGGACCTCACCCCGGCCCGGTGCGAGTACAAAGGCAGGACCTACAAGATCAGCCGTGAACCCACTTTGGCGGAATATGACGACATGCTTTTCGGCTGGTTGGTGGAATCGGGAATTACCTCCAATTCAGTGATCTATGTCAAGGATCAGGTGACTGTCGGGATCGGTACCGGCGAGCAAGACCGGGTGGGTGTGGCCGAAATCGCCCGGGACAAGGCCTACCGTAAATTGGCCGACCGCTATGCTTATGAAAAATGGCGGACCGGCTACAACGACCTGACCGATGGCGACAAACAGGCGGAAATCGATGCAAAGGTGGCCGCTGAAAAAGGGGGGCTTGCAGGCAGCGCCATGATCAGCGACGCTTTTTTCCCATTTCGGGATGGCGTGGATGTGGGACTGCGGGAAGGCGTCACCGCTGTGATTCAACCGAGCGGCTCCAATAACGATTATCAGTCCATTGAGGCGTGTAACGAAAATGGAGCAACCATGGTTTATACCGGGCAGAGATCATTCAGGCATTGATGGCGTTGTAAAAGGCCCATTTACGGCGTTGTTGGGTTTTCCAGGATCTCAGCATACTTAAAATGTAGGGTTGCCCCCCCAACGCCTTGCATCCGGGCCTTTTTCGTAGCCATCATGGTAATTTACCATTGCATCAAGATGACGGCTCTTCCAAACGGCGGGATGATGTAAACAGTTGTGCGAAAAATGATGAAAAAACGCACCGTTCCTGTTTGACAATTTCGGCCATTTTTTCTATTGATACCCGATGGAAATATCGACTGAACACTCAATGGAGGCCCGATGAACGACGCTCCCCGACAAATCATCATCAATGGCAACACTTTCGCGTTTGAACCGGGTGAAACGGTGTTGGCGATTGCCCAACGCAACAGCATCGACATCCCGACCTTGTGCCATTTAACAGGGACCACGCCTACCGGGGCTTGTCGTATCTGTGTTGTGGAGATTGAAGGCGCCCGTTCATTGGCGCCGGCCTGTTCGGCGCCCGCCGCCCATAACATGATCGTTCAAACCGAATCGCCCAAAGTGGTGGAAGCGCGCAAACTGATCCTGCAACTGATGCTTTCGTCGGGCAACCACAACTGCGCCATCCGGGGCGGTAACAGCGCCAACTGGACCTCGTTTCAGCTCAAGGTTCAGCAGGAAGACGGCAGCCCCGAACTTTGTCCGGTCTGGGGCGAATGTAAACTACAGGATCTGGCCTACCGCTATCAGGTGTCCGGTGACCGCTTTGAAGAGACGGAAAAGAATTATCCCTTAGAAGCGGTTAATCCTTTTATCGTCCGTGACTTTTCCCGCTGTATATTGTGTGGTCGCTGCGTTCAAGCCTGCAACGACGTTCAGGTCAACAATGCCATCAACTTCGGCTACCGCGGCGCCAAAGCCAAAATCATCGCCGCCGGTGACCGGCCTTTAAAAGATTCCGAATGCGTTTTTTGTGGTGAGTGTGTCCAGGTCTGCCCGGTGGGCGCGCTGGTGGAAAAAGATGTGCGCCACAAAGTGCGCCGTTGGCAAAATAAAAAAACCCGCACCACCTGCAGTTATTGCGGCACCGGCTGCCAGATTGATCTGCATGTGCAGGACAACACTGTGGTGAAGATTACCGGCGCGGAAGATAGCATCCCCAACAACGGCAGCCTCTGCGTAAAGGGGCGTTTCGGCTACCATTTTATCAGTTCGCCGGAACGGCTCACCACCCCGTTGATCAAAGAGGACGGCCAGTTCCGGGAAGCGTCCTGGGATGAGGCCCTTGACTTGGCGGCCGACCGTTTGAACGGGATCAAAGCCGAGTACGGCCCGGACGCCATTGGCGTGCTCTCCTCGGCCCGCATTAGTAACGAAGAAAACTATTTGGCCCAGAAATTGGCCCGGGCGGTGATGAAAACCAATAATGTAGACCATTGCGCCCGTCTCTGACACAGCTCCACCGTGGCCGGTCTGGCCGCAGCTTTCGGAAGTGGGGCGATGACCAACACCATCGCCGATACGGAAGAGGCCGATGTGATTTTGATCACCGGCTCCAACACCACTGAAAACCATCCGGTGATCTCCAGCTTTGTCAAACGGGCCGTCAAATTCGGCGGTAAACGACTCATTGTGGTCGACCCGCGGCGGATCAAAATTTCCAGCTTTGCCCATCAGTATCTGCGCCCCCATCTGGGCACCGACGTGGCCTGGCTCAACGGGTTTATGCACGTTATTATCCGCGACGACCTTTACGATAAAGAATTCGTCGCAGAACGGACCGAAGGATTTGAAACGGTCAAAGAGATGGCGGCCAAATTCACGCCCGGGCGGGTGGAAGAAATCACAGGGATTCCGGCCAAGCAGATCGAAGATTCGGCCCGCATGTACGCAACGGCCAAAGCGGCCAGTATCTTATACTGCATGGGCATCACCCAGCATATTTCGGGCACCGACAATGTCAAATCCCTGGCCAACCTGGCCATGCTTTGTGGACACATGGGCAAACCGGGTGGCGGGGTCAACCCGCTGCGCGGCCAAAATAACGTCCAGGGCGCCTGTGATATGGGGGGTCTGCCCAACGTGTACCCGGCTTACCAGAACGTGGCCGACCCGTCGATACAGGCCAAGATGGAAACCGCCTGGGGTGTGGAAGGAATGTCCGGAAATGTCGGCATGAAAGCGACCGAGATGGCGCCGGCGGCCCACGCCGGTACGCTGAAATCAATGTACATTATCGGCGAAAACCCGATGGTCTCCGACCCGGATCTCAATCACGCTAAAAAATCCTTCAACCAATTGGATTTTCTGATCGTGCAGGATATTTTCATGACCGAAACGGCCCGGCAGGCCGATGTGGTTTTTCCGGCCAAGTGCTTTGCCGAAAAAGACGGCACTTTTTCCAACACCGAGCGCCGTGTGGCGAGGGTCCGCAAGGCGGTGGAAGCACCGGGAGACGCCAAAGACGACTGGTGGATTACCGCGCAAATCGCCACCCGCATGGGCTATCCCATGGAATATGAAAACGCCGAAGAGATCTTTGAGGAGATTCGCAAGGTGACCCCCTCTTACGCGGGCATCACCTACCGGCGCATTGACAAAGAGGGTTTGCAGTGGCCTTGCCCCAGCGATGATCATCCCGGTACGCCGATTTTGCATGTGGGCCGCTTTACCAAGGGCAAGGGGACCTTTCACGCCATCGACTGGATTCCCGCGGCGGAAACCGTTGATCCGGAATATCCCCTCTACCTTACCACCGGTCGGGTGCTCTACCATTACCACACGGGCACCATGACCATGAAAACCGAAGGGCTTAACGAACGGGCGCCCGAATGTTTTGTGGAAATTGCGGCGGCGGATGCGGACAAATACGGCCTCAAGCATGGCGGTCGGGCCACCATTTCGTCGCGCCGGGGCAGTATTACCGCCCGGGTGCGGGTTTCCGGCAAATCCACCGAGGGAACGATCTTTATCCCCTTCCACTTTGCCCGGGCCGCCGCCAATATGCTCACCAACGCCGCCCTGGATCCCGTCTCCGGCATCCCGGAACTGAAAGTGTGCGCGGTGAAACTCTCCGCCGCGGCGTAACATTATTCCGACAAGCTGATCAAGCCGATACCGCTGAATGGTTGACAAGTTATTATCGATGACGACATAGTAATGCTAAAATACTATCGACCGAGGTGTCATTATGCCAACAGTCACGGTTTCCCCAAAAATATCAGGTCGTTATACCTAAATTAATCCGAGAGGCTATGCGGCTTCGTCCTGGTCAAAAATTAAAAGTGATGGAATATGAGGGGCGAATTGAGTTGATTCCCGACCGGAATATCTCTGAACTCAAGGGGTTTCTAAAGGGAATCGACACAGAATTTAAGCGTGAGGATGACAGAGTATGAACATTTATGCTGCCCAAGGGATATTATCGTCCACTTGGGGGAGAGAGTGAAACTGATTTCGGCAAAGAGTGTTGAACCCTTGATTTCGTTCCTCAATCAAGGCTACGTGCTGACTCACGCCGCCTTGGAGCCCGTCTCAGGCATCCCGGCCCGGAACTGAAAGTGTGAGCGGTGAAACTCTCCGTCGCGGCGTAAGACTGTTCAAATATGTGAGAATTAAACTAATTCAGACATGGATATCGAAAAAGCAAGAGGCACAGTCGCTACCCGGTTAAAGGACATAATTGATATGTGCCCTCACTGTGACGCCAAATCGCATTTGACGGCACTTTGGAATGACTATCACTTTTTTAGAAACGCTGGCCTAGAATTTTATATTGTATTTAGGTGTGTGCCTTGTAAAAAACTCGTTCTAAAGACGTTTGAATTTGAACAGTATGAATCCAGAGAAAATCTAAAGCCTAAAGGATGGAATGAAAAATTTCCTATAAAGCTTGACGATCAATTGAGGAATGAGGAAAAAGAGTTCGTAGACAACCAAGTTCTTTCAGATTATCAAGAAGCATTAAAATGCAAATCCATAGGAGCCAATCGTGCAAGTTGTGCTATGTTTCGCCGGTCTCTCCAATCTTCACTACTAATACTAGGTGCTGAACCAAAGCTCGATCTAATTAAGCAAATAGATTCGCTAAACAGCCTTCCAGCAGACATCAAGAATTGGTCACATCAAATTAGAATCTTTGGAAACTGGGGTGCACACCCAGATGCAGACAATTTGAAAAATGTCGATAGTGACGATGTGGCCGAAGTACATGACTTTGTTTCAAAATTTCTGACTTACATGTTCATAATGCCAGAGAAAGTAAGGTGTTCCCGAGAAAAACGGCAGAAAAAAATTGAAGCCAATGAAGAGCAAGCGCAACAAAACGAGGATGACAGTGATTAGATATTTTCAATACGTTTAAATTCGCTCTAACAAACGCATACAATCGGACCAAAATGTTCGCTCACGAGAAAGTACGCCAGAGGTGCCGGAAATTCAGACCAGCAGCGCCCGGTCGGGCGCAAAGGCGCCCCCTTTTAACGAATAAAACCGGTCCAGAAGATCCTGGACGGTAAGCGCTTTTTTCTCCTTGCCGTCTATATCCATGATGATCCGGCCTTGATGGAGCATGATCAAACGGTTGCCCATGGCCAAGGCCTGGCGCATGTTGTGGGTTACCATGATGGTGGTGATATTCTGTTGAGCGATGATCTTTTGGGTCAGATCCAGAATCTGTTGCGCGGTTTTGGGGTCTAAGGCCGCTGTGTGCTCGTCCAGTAACAGCAGCTTGGGCCGCACCATCATCGCCATCAGCATGGTCAGCGCCTGGCGCTGACCCCCGGATAAAAGACCCACTTTAGTATTAAGACGATTCTCCAATCCCAAATCAAGAATTTTGAGCCGCTCTTTAAAATAGTCCCGATCGGCCCGTTTGACGCCAAGTCCCAAGCCTCGGACCGCACCCCTTTTTTTGGACAGGGCCATGTTTTGCTCGACACTTAAAGTGGCGCAGGTTCCGGACAACGGGTCCTGAAAGACCCTTCCCATCAGGGCGGCCCGGCGGTGCTCCGGCCATTTCGTCACATCTGTATCATCAATCCAAAGACGCCCCTCATCAATGGAAACAGTGCCCGCCAAACAGTTCAACAGGGTCGATTTACCGGCCCCGTTGGAGCCGATGACGGTAATAAAATCACCTTTGGCCACCGAGAGATCAACCCCCTCGATGGCCGGCACTTCGTTGATGCCGCCGCGATGAAAATATTTAACGAGGGCTTCGATGCGGATCATGGTGCATCCGGCTTCCAGGTGGTTGGGAACAATTGTCTTAGGACCCATCAATCACTGCCCCTTTTGCAACTTTCGTTTGATATGGGGAAAAGAGAGCGCCACTACCACCAGCAACGCCGTGATCAAATTCAAATCGCTGGGGGTAAAGGCGAAATTGCCCCATTTCAGCCCCAGGGCCACAGCAACGGCTACCCGGTAAACAATGGATCCCAACAGCGCCGCGAAACAGGCCTGTAAAATCGAGCGGTTTCCAAAAAGGGTTTCACCCACAATCACCGAGGCCAATCCGGCGATAATGGTGCCCACCCCCATAGTGGCATCCGCAGCGCCCTGATTTTGAGCCACCAAAGCGCCGGAGAATGCCACCAAGGCGTTGGAAAGCCCCACGCCCATCAAGACCATGTTGTGGGTATTGACCCCGCAACTGGTGATCATTTTGGGATTATCGCCGGTGGCCATGAGCGCCTGACCCAGCTCGGTGTGTAAAAACCAGACGATGAGGATCGTAACGATGACGGCGATGATGAAAAAGATCAGCGGCGCCGCCCAGTATCCGGGCAACCCCAATTTTTTAAAGGGATCAAAAACCGTTGGTTGCCCCAAAAGGGACACATTGGGCCCGCCCATGATCCGAATATTGATGGAATAGAGGGCGATCATGGTAAGAATCGAGGCCAAAAGGTGCAACACCCTGAGCTTGGTGTTTAAGAGCGCCGTCACCATGCCCGCCAAAAATCCGGCCGCCGCGGCCATCAAAAGAGCGGCAAAGGGATTCGCTCCCCGGGTGATAGCCACCGAAGCAATGGCGGCGCCCAACGGCAGGCTGCCATCCACCGTCAGATCGGGAAAATCAAGCACCCGGAAGGTCAGATAGACCCCCAACACCATGATGCCGTAGACCAATCCTTGCTCTACGGCACCTAATACCGCGTATCCTGTCATTAAAGAGACTTGCTATTCGTAAATTTTATCCGCTTTGACTTTTAACGCTTCGGGAATCGTTATATTCATGGCGGCGGCGGACTTTGCATTGATGTGCAGCGACAGTTCTTCCTGGGTCTCCACCGGAGTCGTGGCCGGATCGGCGCCCTCGAAGATCCGTTTGGCCATGGCGCCGGTTTGGCGGCCGTGAGCATAGTAATCAAATCCCATTGCAGCGACCGCACCCCGAGCCACAGAATCGACATCGGCGCAAAAGAGCGGCAGGTCACTCTCGTCGCACACTTTCACCACCGTTTCAAGGCCGGAGACGACCGTGTTGTCCGTGGGGATAAAGATGGCGTCGACCTTGCCCACCAAACTTTTGGCGGCTTGGAAAACATCGCCGGTTTTGGCCACGGTGGCGCCGGTCACCTCAAAGCCCATCTCTTTACCCACCCTGGTCACCTCCTCCACCAGCACTTTTGAGTTGGCCTCGCCGGCATTGTAAAGAACGCCCAGGTTTTTGAGCTCCGGCAGAAAGGTTTTCACCATGCCCATATGCTCCGGCACGGGTAAAAGGTCCGAAACGCCGGTGATATTGCCGCCGGGCATATTCAAATCCTTGACCAGACCGGCGGCCACGGGATCGGTAATGGCGGTAAAAAGAAACGGCGTTTTTTGCATGTGAGGCGCCTTGCTCAACGCCTGGGCCACAGCCTGGGCCGTGGGTGTGGCAATGGCCACGATCATGTCGGGCTTTTCACCCATGATCTGGGCGCCGATCTGACCGGCGGTGGCCATGTTGGCTTGGGCGTTGTGGACTTTATATTCCACAGCCACATTGTTCTCTTTCAAATAATCCTGAAATCCCCTTAACACCGCGTCCAGGGCCGGGTGCTCCACAAACTGGCTGACTGACACCTGGTAGGGAGCCCCCCAGGCCATCGGCGCGAACAGAAACAATAGAGCTGTCAGCAACACCACTTTTTTCATGTTATTTATCCTTGTGGCTTTTTCTTGTAATGAACTCAGCGCCCTTCAATTTGGAGGCCAAGCCGTTTTTCTCTTAGCGATTTTCATGTATAGAGGAGTCTTAGGGGTTCGTCAACGAGATGTCTTTGAAACCATTAAACAGTTTGACACGGTGGACCGTATCGCCGATCTTTTTTCAGACCATCTGTTGCAACAGCCCCCGGGCAGCTTATCCTATGGGCAGCGGCGGATAGTACCAATCGCCCGAGCCGTGATCAAAAAACCGAAGATCCTGATCTTGGACGAACCGTGCCAGGGTCTGGATCCGGCCAATCGACAAAAAGTCCCGGCCATGACGGGTCAGGCGGCTCAAAAAACAGACGCTCAACTGGTTTATGTCAGTCACCATGTCAACGAACAACCCCAACCCATCAATCGGCAACCGGATATGAGCGGACCCCCCTGCCGCGTAACGGTATATTAAAGGAACATCATGGCACCCCCTGTGCTGACACCCGCCCAAGGACAAATCCTGGTAAAATCGGCCCGTTTTGCGCTCATGGAAAAATTGGGTCAAACGCCATCCGCCAAAACGGAACAAACGCTTGAAGCAAAGCTTACCGATCCCTGCTTTGACCCGGTGGCCGGCGTTTTTGTGACGTTACAATTGGGCGGCCGTCTGCGGGGCTGCATCGGTTCCCTGGAAGGCCGCGCTCCTTTGCGAAAAGAGGTTCGCCGTAATGCGATAAAAGCAGCCTTTGAAGATCCCCGTTTCAGTCCTCTTGGGGTGGACGAATTGGCCGGGGTTCACATTGAGGTGAGTGTTTTAACACCGCCGCAGGCTTTAACTTACAGCGATAGCGCCGATCTGCTGCGTCAGCTCCGGCCCGGTGTCGATGGCGTGATCCTGCACAAAGGTGCTTTGGGGGCCACCTTTTTGCCCCAGGTATGGGAGCAGTTGCCCCAACCAGAGAATTTTTTAAGTCAACTCTGCCTCAAAGCGGGACTTTCGGCAAAGGTGTGGCAAAAAGATTTCGTTGCAGTTGAAACCTATCAGGTGCGATCTTTTGAAGAACCCGATGGTGATCAGTGAACCGGCAAACCGCATCAACCGCAAGAAGTTTCACCGCCGCCGTCAAACAACTGATCAAAAATATTCCCCCAGGCAAAGTGTGCACCTATGGCATCATTGCGGCAGCCGCGGGAAGTCCCCGGGCGGCCCGGCAGGTGGCCCGGATTCTGCACACCTCTTCCAAAAAGGAGGAGCTGCCCTGGCATCGGGTGGTGAACCGGAAGGGAAAAATCGCCCTAAAACCCCACCAGGGATATGAACTTCAAAAACAGCTACTTGAAACGGAAGGGGTTGTATTTGATTTGAATGAAAAAATCACTTTTGCTCTGTTTTTGTGGTTGCCGGACGAATAAGGCATCTGCTACTCGGGCAACGAGTGTATGAACCCGAAAGCATCCAAAGGGTGACAAATCAGTTAGAACGCGCTATCTTCGTATTACTCCGGCTCTGGTCTTGGGGCTCTTTTTCCAAAGCGGTACCCCAATCATACCGCCGCTTGACAAACTGCATAAAAATGTTGGTTTCGGTTGCAAATACCCACCAACATCCATCAACAAAACGCGAGGTATACGATGACTCTCCCAACCATGCAAAATTATATCAACGGCGAATGGATCCATTCCGACACGGAGGTTTTTGGAAATGTTTACCGCCCGGCCACCGGCGAAAAGATTGCCCAAGTGCCTTACGGAACCGCCGCTGACGTGGATCAAGCGGTCAAGGCGGCCCAAGCGGCTTTTTTGGAATGGCGCGAAACACCTCCCATGAGCCGGGCCCGTTATCTGTTCCGCATTAAAAACGCCTTCGAAGAAAATTTTGAAGAGATTGCCCGCATCCTGACCAATGAGCAGGGCAAATGTATTGATGAGGCCCGCGGCGAAGTGCGGCGTATGATTGAAAATGTGGAACACGCCACCGGCGTCACCACCCTGATGTGCGGCTACACCCTGGAAGATATTGCCGAAGGCATTGACTGCTACGGTCACCGCCAGCCCATGGGCGTTTTCGCCGCCATTGCCCCCTATAACTTTCCCGCTATGGTGGTCTGGTGGTTCCTTCCTTACGCCATCGTCGCCGGCAACACCTATATTGTGAAGCCGTCGGAACAGGTGCCCATGACCCAGACCAAAATTTTTGAGATTTTGGATGATATCGGCCTGCCCGAAGGCGTGGTCAACATGGTTCACGGTTCCCGGGATACGGTCAACGCACTGCTGGATCATCCGGGTATCGAAGGTATTTCGTTTGTGGGCGCGACGCCCACCGCGGCTTACATTTATAAACGGGCGGCCGAAAACGGTAAACGGGTCCAGGCCCTGGGCGGCGCCAAAAACATTGTGGCCGTGATGCCTGATGCTGACCTGGAGGCATCCATGCCGTCAATCAACACCTCTTTTTTCGGCTGCGCGGGCCAGCGCTGTCTCTCGGGATCGGTGTTGGTGGGAGTTGGCGCCATTGCCGATGAACTGGCGGCCAGATTCACCGAATCCGCCAAAAGCCTCAAAGTGGGCGATGGCCTTGACGCCAGTTGTTCCATGGGTCCGGTGGGCAGCGCACCGCATAAAGAGAAGGTGCTGAACTACATTGAAAAAGGAGTAAAAGAAGGCGCCGAGCTGGTTTTGGACGGCAGGGGCTTTGTCCATCCGGAGCATCCTGACGGCTATTATATCGGCCCCACTATCTTCGACAAGGTCACTCCGGAAATGACCATTGCCAACGAAGAGATTTTTGGGCCGGTGACCAGTATTATCCGTTGTGACACCTTAAAAGATGTGATTGACCTGGTGAACAGCCGCAACTTTGCCAATGCCGCCTGCATCTACACCCGGAGCGGCGCGACGGCGCGGGAGTTTAAATATCGCGTTACGCCCAGCATGGTCGGTGTCAATATTGGCATTGCCGCGCCCATGGCATACTTCCCCTTTGGCGGAGCAGGAAATTCCATGTTCGGCGACACCAAAGGTCATGGGCAGGAAATTTTCAACTTTTTTACCGATACCAAGGTTGTCATTGAACGCTGGCAACCCGCTATTTCATGAATATTTTCAAACCGATTGATAACACAGCCAATGGACGCAACCGGATCAACCCTGGAAAATTCTATTAAGGAGCCAACATGGATATTTCAAACTTACTTGAAGGAGACTTATATGGCTGATTTTACAGCACAAGTAGAGGACCTGGCGGCCCACTCATTCGGCGCCTGGAACCAGCAGAAGAATTGGAAAAATCCCATGCTGGTGACAGACGCCGAAGGTATCTATTTTTACGATGCCAATGGCAAACCCTATATCGATTTTTCTTCACAACTGGTCTGCAGCAACCTCGGCCATAAAAACCCGGCCCTGGTGGAGGCAATTACCAGGCAGGCGGAAAAGCTATCTTACGCCGCGCCTGGCTTCACCACAGAGGCAGCGATCAATGCTCTCAAGGCTTTACGTGAAATGCTGCCCGGTAGTGTGGCCAAACTCTTTTTCTCCACCAGCGGTACCGAGGCCAATGACGGAGCACTGGCCATCACCCGTTTGTTCAAGGCCCCCGCGTATAAGATTATTTCGCGTTATCATTCCTTTCACGGCGCTACACCGGCGGGTCTGGCCTTTACCGGCGATCCCCGCCGTATACCCATGGAGCGGGTTGGATACACGATCAATGGCGTTATCTTTGCCCCGGACTGCTACTGTTACCGCTGCCCCTTTGCCCGGACCTATCCCGAATGTGACACCCAATGCGCCCGTTACCTGGATTACATGATCCGCGAAGAGGGTAATGTGGCCGCCATGATTGTAGAACCGGTGGTGGGCACCAACGGCCGGATCGTGCCGCCCCCGACCTACTACCCCATTGTGCGGGAAATCTGTGACCGACACGGCCTGTTGCTCATCGCCGATGAGGTGATGTCGGGTTGGTTTCGCACGGGCAAGGCGATGGCCATGGAGCACTGGAACGTCACACCGGACATTATTACCACGGCCAAGGGCTGCACATCGGCTTACACGCCTTTGGGTATTACCGCCACAACCCGGAAGGTGGCCGACTTTTTTGAAGAGGCGCTTTTCTGCCACGGCCATACCTACGCTTACCACGCCTTGGCGCTTTCCGTGGTGCCGGCTGCAATGCAGGAGTATAAAAAATTGCGAGCTTCGGGTCTTTTAGAAGCCGTAAGTGCGCACTTGGAGGAAAAACTTCTCGACCTGGCCCAAAAGCACCCTTGTGTGGGTGATGTCCGTGGCATCGGCCATTTCTGGGGATTTGAGCTGGTGAAAAACCGGCGCACTAAAGCGCCATTCAACACCAAGGCGGACAAGCTGACCGGTGCACCCCTGATGACGGCTAAAATCGCCGGAGCGGCCATGCAAAATGGCTTATACGTGATGCCGTGGTACGACACACTAACCATCGCGCCTCCGCTCATCATTACGACCGAACAGGTGGACGAGGCGTTGGCGATTTTGGATAAAGCCCTTGAAACCGGAGATGCCGAAGCCGATGACACCGGCGACCCGGTATGTCACAGCAGCGCCTTTTAGCAGAGGAACCACGGATAACGAAGCATTACGCACCTGCTGGCAGCAAAATAGAATTAATAGAATTAATAATTGACATACAAAGCAAGGTAAGGCACTATGTGGCGTTAAGTGGGATATTTGCCGGACATCTGTTTTTGTTCACGTTCAAGGAAGGCGAAAAATGGTACCGGAGGAATATATTGAATATTTCGAGGATACCATTTTACGCCGGACGCCGAAATCAGGCCAAAAGGGGTGTTATGCAAAGGTCTCTAAGTGGGGGTACCCCAAGGATCTTGACCCCAACCGTTCCTAAAAGATGATAATTTCTATCAAAGGAGATTTTGTATGATGTCAGCTTCCATCGAGAAAAATGCACCTGGTAATCTTATTATTTTCCCTTTGAAATGCTTTCGTTTTTCCATTCTTTTCATACCGGTTCTTGCCCTGTCACTCGGTTTCGGGCTGGGGATTGATGAAAGCCGGACCAGCGGTACCGGACACCTTTCTATTGGAATTACCATCAAAGGCAACACCGCTCAGGCCGGCGGCACCGAAGACAGTGGCAGCCACGAAAATAAAATCGGCGAAGTCTCCGGCGATGACGCCCCTGTCGAGCCGCAAACCACCGACGCCAAGAAAACGGAAGCAGCGGTACCGCCGGTTGAAACGGGAGACCTTGATCTGGAAAAAATGAAAATCAACATCCATAAACTCAAAACGGATTACAGTGATGTTGATGGTCAGATTAGACGGCTGGAGACCCGGAAACAGACTATTCTTAAAGAAAAAAAGCAAATCGCCGCAAACATCCAGAATGAGATCAACCGATTGAATCATCAATCGAGCCGGCTCAAGGAAATGGGTTCCAAAAAGATAAATGAAGGTGAGAAACTCGTTGAGGAGGGGAATGAATATTTCCGGGAGGCTCAAAAGATTTACAGAGAATCACACAAGGCCAAGCAGGTGCTTACCAACACCAACTGGTAATGCCATCCAAAATGGGTGGCCCACGGTAAACATATCGGGCACGGTAATCAATCATTCCGGTGGCGGCCGGCGAAAACCCTGAAATGGCCGCTGTCAGCATGATATGGAATCGATTTCGAATGAAACGGCGATAAGCTGGTACGCGGCGACATTGGGTCACCCGGGTTTAGACGACACCATACCGCCGGAACATTTGAGATTACAATCCAATGTCAGTAACTTCATAAACATGATATGCTCCTTTCGCGTGGATAAATTGGTTATTATCATTGAAAGAGAGTACATTATGCCGAACCGATCCAATCAGTCCATTTCACAATATATTTAAGGTGTTACGCTGTTTTTGCGCTTACGTCAATGACGTTGGATTAAAATCCATAATGTGACGTAAACAAAACTCGGTTCATGTGTCCGTGCTGAAAAAAATCTATTTTTTTCAGCAGATTATGCTATAATCCAAATACACCTCAATGAGGTTGAATTGACGCTTAACCTGGAGCCGCCACCGACATGTATTTTTGGCAACACCGGGGTCTATAATGAAAACATTACGACTTTCATTCAGGATAATCGGATGGCTGTTGGGGATGGCGCTGATCTTTTGTCCCCCCTCTTCGGCGATCAAATCCCCCGGTGGATCTCTCCGTTCGTCCCATGTCGCTGTAATCGATAAGACGGCGCGCCTTAACCCAAAATATCAAAAAGTAAAGCGCACCCAAACCCGATTGATCATCATCCACACCTCGGAGGCCACGCTGGAAAGCACGTTGCGCACCGTGTCTGAAGGAAAACGCATCCCAGGGAAAAAAGAGTACACCGACGGTGGCCATGCGCATTACGTCATCGCCCGAAACGGAAAAATTTTCTATACCCTGAATCACAGATATATCGCCAACCATGCAGGGTATAGCATGTGGAACGGAGAAATGGATGTCAGTGGTATATCCATCGGAATTGAAATGGTGGGTTACAGCGCGGGCAAATTGACCGATGCCCAATACAAATCCGTCAGCGACCTGATTGACATGCTCCAACGCATATACGACCTTGACGATCTGGCGGTGCTGACCCATGCCCAGGTCGCCTATGCCCCCCCCAACTTCTGGTTCCGGCACAACCATCGCGGCCGCAAGCTGTGTGCCATAAATTTCGATCGGAAGAAAGCGGGCCTGAAAAACGCCCACAAGTACGATCCGGACGTAGTGGCCGGACGATTGCTGCCACATAGAAAGTTGTCCAAGATCTTTTACAGTTGGGAAGATGCGTCCCATGAAAAAAAATATAGGCAGACCGCCACTGCAACCGATAACGTGAAAGAGAAATCTAATGGGAAAGAATCCGCCCGAACCACCAGGGCGGTCGGGAAAAAACCTGCTACAGATCCAGTAAAACGCAAGACGCTTGACCGTTTATACCGAAAACCGTCAAAAAACAGAACCGGACAGGTTACCACTGCCGCAAGTCAAGGCGCATCGACGGGTGCCCCAAGGGCCAAAACACCCGGCGTAGTGAAAAAGAAACCCTCCCGGGAAAAGAACGCCGGCAACAAGGATAAGAAAACAATAGCGGAAAACATTCCGACGTCTCCCAAAGAGGAGAACAAAAGCGCACGCTTTGGCCAATTTATAGCCAGGGTGTTCAACAACTCACCAGGGCGTGGGTACGACAAGGCCATTACAGACCTGAAAAGGGAGTCAGGTGCTAAAAAGGATCTAGGTGCCAAAAAGGAGGGGCGGGCTGAAAAAACCACGGCTCCGCCGCCCTCCCCAACCGAAGATGCACCGGATAGAGCCACAAAAAAGTCAACAAACACGCCTCCAAAGATAAAGGGCCAATTGGCGGCCAAAACAGTGAACAATAACCCAAATCCAGCGCAAATACAGCCGAAAACACCCGCCCCAACAATCCAGAGAGCGGAAAAGAAAAAAAGCCAACAGGCGCCAAAGGCGAGTGCAGGTCAACCAAAGCCAAAGGCATCGGACGCGTTGAGAAAAAAATCGAAGGGGAATAACGCCAAACTTATCGCTTTGGCTTCGGTTCAAGGCCCCTCTGCCGGTGATGCAACGCGCAAAACAACCCGGAAGGCAAAAAAGAACCCAGCGGGGAATCCCCCCCCAACGGCTTCCAAAACCGCAAAAAAAGGGCCACGTCCCGGCAAGTTACACATCAGGGTGCGGGAAGAAGATCAAAAAAAGGAAACCGGCAAAAGTGTACAGCCGCCGTCAAAGGCTGCTCGTAACCGCCCCGGCTCAAATCCGCAGAAGGCCACAGCCGCCGATGTTGTGAATAAGAAGTCCAACGGAGGCAAAACCGGGCATGTCGCCATCGCCCCGGTTCAGCCCCCTCTTTCCGGCGCCCCCCGGGCCACTGCATCTTCGGATGGAAACCGAAAAGCGATGGAAGCCAAGACCCAGCCGGCGGCCAGGGCGAAAAGAAAAACAACTGTCGCTCATGGGCAGACCGCCACTGCAACCGATAACGTGAAAGAGAAATCTAATGGGAAAGAATCCGCCCGAACCACCAGGGCGGCCGGGAAAAAAACCGCTACAGATTCAGTAAAGCGCAAGACGCTTGACCGTTTATACCGAAAACCGTCAAAAAGCAGAACCGGACAGGTTACCATCGCCGCAATCCAACGCCCTATCAACGAGAGTTCACAATCGAGAGCGTCTTCCGTAGAAAGAAAGAGATCGTCCGGTAAAAAACCGAAAGAGACCGCTAAAGCCACCCCTCCCGCGCCCCGGCCCAAACAGTCGCAGCCCCAGGCGTTTACCGGCAAGACTGCCTATGATGTTAGTAAAAAATCAAAACAGGTTGCAAAGGCGAAGATCTATCAACAACTGGCAGAGAAAAAATTCACGGATGGCGCCAGGTTGATTGAAGAGGGGCATCACATCAAAAGAAAAGCGGAAACCCTGTCCCGCAAAATCGAATCGATAAAAGATCTCCTGGACTTGGTCGAAGACCTGGAAAGCTAAACCACCGGCAAGGCCGGCGGTACGTCATTTTATCCCGAATTCGGACACATTTTAAGACCTTTGCAGGACATCTCTTTTTGTCCACGTTCAAGGAAGGCGAAAAATCTAACCGGAGGAATATATTGAATATGTCGAGGATACCATTTTGACCCGGACGCCGAAATCGGGCCAAAAGAGGTGTTATGCAAAAATCAACAATGTATCACAACATGATTTGGACCCGGATAGCCGTTGTTTCAGGTTTGCCGGCAACCGTGGCTCCCGTTGGGTTTAGCGCTTCAGGGCTTCCGGTTGGAATCCAGATTATTGGCCCCCGTCTGGAAGATTTGTCCACAATTGCCTTCGCAAAAGGACTATCGAAAATAGTTGGCGGCTTCAGGGCGCCTCCAGGCTATTAAACCCGAATTTTGCATGAAATTTTACCGGAAAATTATTTATATTTGATATTTCAGCTTGTCAGCAATTACCAACCCACTCTTTACAGAGAACTTCAGCCTGCTCCAGGACCGTCTGGGTTGCTGTTTCCTGTTTGTCGGGAGGATAGCCGTATTTGCGCAGAATCCGTTTCACGATCACGCGGATCTGGGCGCGGGCATTTTCACGGACGGTCCAATCCATGGTCACACTCCGTCGAACCGCATCAACCAGTTCGTGGGCAATCGTTTTTAATGTCTCATCCCCCAGCACCTTCACGGCGCTGTCGTTGACTTCCAGCGCGTCGTAGAAAGCTATTTCATCGTCGTTCATGCCCAGGTCATCACCACGCCGCTGAGCCTTGCGCATTTCTTCGGCCAATTTGATGAGTTCCTCGATAACCTGCACGGCCTCGATTGTTCGGTTTCGGTATTTCCGTATGGCCTTTTCCAGCATCTCCGCGAAGGAACGCCCCTGGACGACGTTCTTGCGGGAGTTCGTCTTGATTTCATCGTTTAAGAGTTTTCTCAGCAATTCCACAGCGAGATTCCGGTGTGGAAGCTGTCGCACCTCCTGAAGGAAGTCATCCGATAGAATCGAGATGTCGGGTTTCTTTAGGCCCGCCGCGGCAAAAATGTCGACGACTTCATCAGACGCTACAGCCCTCGACACCAGTTGGCGAATGGCGGTATCCAGCTCTTCAAATGGGTACCGTCGCCCCGTCCTCCACCGCCCGCAGGATGTCATACTTGTCGATGTAGTTGCCAAAAACCGCCGGCGTACTTCGGTCGTCACTCTCAATCGGTGTACCGGTAAAACCGATGAAAGAGGCCTTGGGCAGGGCGTCGTGCATGTGGCGCGCAAATCCGTCGATGAAGTCGTACTGGCTGCGATGCGCCTCATCGGCAATGACCACGATATTTTGCCGGTCGGACAGCTCAGGGTATTGTCGCACTTTGGTGTCGGGCAGAAACTTCTGGATCGTCGTGAAAATCACCCCACCCGCCGGAACCTGAAGCAGCTCTTTCAGATGCTTCCGGTTTTGCGCCTGTACGGGTGTCTGTCGCAAAAGATCACCACAGGATGAAAACGTACCGAAAAGCTGGTCGTCCAGGTCGTTCCGGTCGGTGATCATCAGCAGCGTGGGGTTCTCCATGGCGGGATGACGGATGATCTTACCGGCGAAAAAGGCCATCAGCAGGCTCTTTCCGCTTCCCTGGGTGTGCCAGATCACTCCGATGCGGCGGCCTCCGAAGTGTCCGCTTCCCGAACCATAAGAGGCCTTCGGGTCGCGCACCCCTGCCTGCGCCGAGGCTTCGGCAGGCAGGTCAAAAGGGTTGTGCGCGTCATGTTCCGGAAAACGGGCGTACAGTATGCCGGGGTCAGCATCGACACCGCAGGCCGACAAGGTACATTCCACCGCTTTGTTCACGGCGTGGAACTGGTGATAGGCCGCCGCTTTTTTGGCGATGACGGCGCCGTCATCGTCAAATACGATGAAATTCAGTACTGTGAATCTCTCTACCCGCCTGCATATAGGAGATATCCACGCCATCGGTCAGCATCCGATGGAAACGCCGGTTGTTCTCGATCAGGCCGGGCGACCCGGCCCGTGCTATTTTCCGGATAGCCTCTTCAATGGCATCCGGCGGGATGTTGGGGTTGATGTTCTCAAGCGCGGTTTGGAGCCTTCCGATCAGGAGGACTTGGTCATAACCGTTGCGTTCACAGGCCGTACCGTCCGGGCTGATGTCCGGGCCAAAGGCGGTCTGCCAGCCGAGAGATTCAAACCAGTCAAGGGTGGTCTGTTCCAGGGTGTTTTCGGTCATGGTCGTCATGGTTCACCTGTTGCGACGGCTGGCTGGCCGGTCGGCCGAAGGTGGAACATCCGGTTTTTCCCGGTCCAATTCCCATTTCATCGGATTGTTGACGATGTATTCACGAATTCTATTCAATTCGTTTTCATTGCGGATGATATGTTCGTAATAATTGCGTTGCCATAATATTGCGCCGTGTGTTTTGCGGATTTCGTTGATGCGTTTGGTCGATACCGTTTTGAACGCGCCGATTAAACGACCGATAGGTTTGCGTTTCTCCGTAGGGGCGGTTCGCGAACCGCCCCTACCAATGCCAACGATAACAATAATCCCATGCATATGGTTTGGCATAATTACCCATTCATCCAATTCCACATGATCATATTGTGTTGCCAACCATTCCCATGTCTCGGAAACCATACGTCCTGCATCATTCAACACCATTTCCCCATCCACCATATCGCCAAACAGACATTCCCGGTTTTGCGTGCAAATGGACACAAAATAGGCGCCCGGCTGAGAATAATCGTATCCCTTCAGGCGGATGGAACATCGATGATGAATATCCGGATTGTATGTCACCCCCCAGCCTCCTCAGTAAACCGTCTCCAATATGGAAATGTTAAAACAACTGCCTTCATATCATTGTTAGGGGTGCTGTAGATGACGATTTTATTTGTCATTGCGAATCCTCAAGGTCAAGCCTGTATGCACTGACGTCCGTCGTAAACACCATGTTAAACAGTAGGTTCGGACCCTATTATGCAAACGAGTAACTGTTATACCACTGAACCAATTTCAAAACGTTCATGTAAATGTTGGTTGAACCCCCAAGGGGTGTGCCATGATCTTTGAAAATTGATTAAAGCGTACCCATTCGACGATCATAGCAGGCAAATGGTCTAAATTTGCCGTTTTTGAGAACACTCCTCCCGTCGGCTTACAAGACGGCCATTGAAAACCTCTTTTTTTCGATCCACGGGCGGCGCTATACCAGCAAACGAAAAAGCTGTGTGGCGGTAATGACGATGATCCCGAACA
>Ga0209788_1000026_pt1 | contig 52163 bp, 50 predicted proteins | sample WorMetLIZISLAND1_2_FD_187415 | JGI IMG/M metagenome (GOLD analysis project Ga0209788, IMG submission 187415) | Marine gutless worms symbiont microbial communities from Max Planck institute for Marine Microbiology, Germany - Olavius clavatus LIZARD... ...
TATCAGTGATTAATGAATATAAGACCCAAATAGCACATTCTTCCTGATTAATCAATATGTTATATGGTTTTCGGGCGGATATTGCCCCAATTAATTCATCGCTTTTTATCCGTTTTGAAATTGGCTCTATTTATTATCAAGAAATTCATTTAATAATATAGTGATAGCATTCCGGAAAACAAGCAAAAATTTAGGCCGACTCCTGAATATCGTTTAACCAAGGGGTCAAGCCTGCTCTTGACGCTTCTTAATGACCGTTTCCATATTCAACCCGAATTTTGCATGAAATTTTACCGGAAAATTATTTATATTTGATATTTCAGCTTGTTAGCAACCTGACAAGATAGACCGCCGTGTTCCGAGGCTCATTCAGCCGCCCACGCCGCACCTTACTAAATAGCGGGCATCACTATACCATAAAAGGCCCATACGACGGTACGAATACGATCCGCATCGGGCGTAAGCGCCCGGCTTGAAGGAATCTCCCGGTTCATCTTTTCCCCACCGCAGTGCTCCTTGATCCGGTCGACAACGGTTGGGGGGCCGAGGCAAACAGGCCATAATCACGGACGTCGGAAAAGATGGTCTCGGCCCAACGCCCCCGGTTCATGACATGGCGCCATGCGTCCGGATAGGCGATTCGAAGCGGGCGTGGCATGATGTGGTTTTGTTATCATCCGGCCACATAAGAGTCAAGAGCGGACTTGACCCCATAAGTCACCCCTCAGGTGTTCTCAACCATCTGGAAGTACGTTGTTCAATCACGATATCAGGCAATTGCCTTTGAACAATATCTTGCATATTTTTTATTCGAACAGGACTCTGCGGGACATAGTCAACCAACGAAAAGGATTCAGATAAATACGGCATCAAAGCCAGCGAAAATGAATCTCGAAACATCAGCAAACGATACTTTTGCGGCTCACAGACGGTCGTAAAACGATTTTGATTGAGCGTCGTATTGTTGATTTCACCTTGCAGACTGGTATTTTTAAAACAATTTTCCTGCCATTGGCTCGGTTTTATCTGTTTCTCCTGGATGCTGTCTGCCAAATTAAGGAGTTGTGTAAGATCGCCCCCTCTTTCTGAGATTTCAGAAAAATCTTTTTTTCTCAGAAACACATGGGGAAGATCCGGTTTGATCGTTTTAAGGTGCTTCATTAATTCAAGGTAACCGATATAGGCGCCATAGCCATTCCAATGTGTATCGGTTTTCTGGTAGACACGCATATCCTTTTTCGCTTTGCGGAGGGCTGACCGTAAATCCACGACTGGTACTGTCGTATGCTGACGCAAATAAGCAACCAGTTGATCAACTCTGGATGTGGGATGCACAGGCCGGAAGGCATCCGGAAGTTTTTCCGGATAAATCAGGTGTTTGCTTGGGGTAACAAGAAAAACATATTGAACCCCCCGTTTTTTTAGCCACCTATACTTTCGCTCAAGAATGTTAGCCCAGTGACGCAACTCTCCGCCGGAAAAAGGCCACAGATTACGAATGTCAGCAAGATGGGGATTACCGTTTTGGAAAAACCAGCCATTTTTACCCACGATCACCTGATCTGAAGTTGAGGCGGCAAAACAGGTGACCTGAAGGAAATTTCGCCAATATACCAAGGTATTGCGAAGACCAAAATGATCATTGTAATAGGACTCATAGGCCTTGGGAAATTCAGCAAGGGATTCCAGCTTCAGTTTTGGTTTGGGCGCAAGCTTGCGCTTCTCTGTGGTGGATATTTCAGATTGCGGGGTCGTCAGGTTGACAAAAAGCGGCATCCAGATAAACACCATGAAGACAAGTGTCATTATACACATCAAAATCCGGGAAAATCGCATATCAGAACCTGAAATAGATAAAAGGATTATGTGTCGCCACTGCAAGCTCCATAGCAGAGGCCAGTAAGATCGCAATAATCACTAGGATATTCGTCATAGACAGTAACGATTGTATCCACCCCCCTCTCTTTCTCCCGATCATTAGAATCCCCTTCTCAACCAAGGGATATAGAGGGAGACACAACCCCACACCAATGACAAAGACCACAACTGTATACCGGCTCCAATAGAGTCCAAGCGGCTGCAAATCAACCGAAGCGGCAGCCAGTCCGAACATGGCGTTTAAATAGGATAGCGCAGAATCAAGATCATTAGATCGGAATATAACCCAGCCAACCATTACTCCAAGCATCACATAGAGATGGCGAACAGGAAGCCATAGCGTTGCCAATATCCTTCCCCATGCGCCGCGTTCAAGAACCATAAAGATTCCATGCATCATTCCCCAGATAATAAAATTCCAGTTGGCGCCGTGCCAGAGTCCGCACAGAAAAAAGACCAAAAACAGGTTACAACAGGTGCGATAAGGGCCCAGTCGGTTGCCGCCTAAGGAAATATACAAATAGTCCCTGAACCAGCTCGATAGTGAAATATGCCATCGACGCCAGAAATCTCGAAAAGACCTGGCAATATAGGGATAGTTAAAATTTATTGGGAACTCAAAGCCAAAAAGCCGCCCCAAACCAATAGCCATATCGGAGTAGCCGGAGAAATCAAAAAAGATCTGCAGTGTATAGGCAGCAACACCGCTCCACGCAAGTGGGGCAGAAAGTTCCGCATGAGGAAGGGCAAATATCTGATCCGCTATCAATCCCATCGGGTTGGCTATAAGCATCTTCTTCCCCAGCCCAAGAGTAAATGGCGTAACACCACTGGTAAATCTCTCAAGCGTATGAAAACGTTCAGTCAACTGGTCGGCAATATCATGATAGCGTACGATCGGTCCCGCTATTAGTTGAGGAAAAAGAGCAATGTACAGACCACAGTCAAGAGGGTTATATTGTACTTTTGCATCGTTTCGATAAACGTCAATGACATAGGACATCGCCTGGAAGGTAAAAAAGGAAATCCCGATAGGCAGGTGAATTACCGGAAGCAAGAGCTGCGGTACATGTAAAGAACCGAAGATTACGTTTACGTTATCAGCGGCAAAATTGGCATACTTGAAGGCTCCCAATAGAAGCAAATTTGCACAGATAAGAAGAACAAGAACGAAACGGGCCCTAGCGTGTCCACGATATCCGGTCAGAATCAACGTACCGGAGTAATTCATCCCTATAGACACCAGCATGAGCACAATATATATTCCTTCACCCCAAGCGTAAAAAAAGAGACTACACCCCAGAAGGAAGATATTACGCAGTCTGCTGATCGGAATCAGATAGTATCCGGTTAAAACAATCGGCAGAAACAGAAATAGGAAAACAGTAGAACTAAAAACCACAGGAACACCGATAAAGAGGTTTGAATATCTAGATTGAGTTTCTTATACACATCTTGTCACCATGTTTTGTTATGACATGGAAAAACTTCCTCCATATCGGTGATAAATGTCCAGAGTTAAAAACGATTGTAGTGTACAAAATCTTCTATTTCTTTTCTTTGGTTCCTCGACGTTTTGTGTGGATTTGACATAAAGCGCCGCCTGTTTCACTCATACCGCAGCATCCCTATGCTGACAATACGGCATGGATTCCCAAGCCTTTTATCACCCTCATCGGCGGCAAAGGGTTACCACCCTACTTTATGTAGGTCGGCATCCCCATGCCGACAGGCGGGGGATTGCAACCTGCAAGCGCTGACGCCTTGTCCGGCGGCAAAGGGTTGCCGCCCTACTTTTATGTAGGTCGGCATCCCCATGCCGACAGGCGTGGGTTGCAACCTGCAAGCGTTGACGCCTTGTCCGGCGGCAACGGGTTATCGCTCTACTTTTACCAAGTGAACGAAGGCTCGAACTACCATAAGACCTTCTTTATTTTTCCACATAAAACGATGAATCGCCTTTTCTTTTCGGGGTGGTGGATTTATGTCCGGGATAACCAACAGATAACCTTTTGCGCAGTTCCGGATCGTCCTCAAGCCTTTTGTCATCCGCGCAACCACACTACTGACAGTACCGGCGTTTGCGATCTGAAACATGAGACCTTTGCATACCCCATAAGATAGATCGCCGTGTTCCGAGGCTCATTCAGCCGCCCGCGCCGCACCTTCTAAATAGCGGGCGTCGCTATACCATAAAAGGCGCATACGACGGTACGAATACGATCCGCATCGGGCGTAAGCGCCCGGCTTGAAGGAATCTCCCGGTTCATCTTTTCCCCACCGCAGTGCGCCTGGATCCGGTCGACAAACGATTGGGGGCCGAGGCAAACAGGCCATAATCATGGACGTCGGAAAAGATGGTCTCGGCCCGACGCCCCCGGTTCATGACATGGCGTCATGCGTTCGGATAGGCGCGTTCGAAGCGGGCGTGGCATGATGTGGTTTTGTTATCATCCGGCCACATAAGAGTCAAGAGCAGACTTGACCCCAAAAGCGCAAAAGGGTGTGCAAAAAAGGCCAAAGTATGTAATAAAAAATGTCGCTTCAGGCGGTGTCGATAAATCTGAAGGAACGGTCCCAAAAACCGGCAAAAGGTGATTCCATGAAAAAGAGCTATGGCCTTTAACCGCAAATCACAACCGCTAACATTGCTGAATGCAAAAAAGGAGTCGTTACAATGCATCCCTATTTTGAGAAAATGCCGCAATTTGGAAATTTGCTCAGTGATGGTCAGCTAAAAAGCAGCCGAAAGAATAAAACCGCTATTCGGGCTATTGAAAAAGAGATTGAAGATGAAGTCGCCAAGGTAAAGGCGGCGGGGTTTCCCGAGGAAAAGATCAATGCTCGCGGCAGCCTGACCGTCTGGCAGCGGCTGCGCTATTTGGTGGATCCGGGCACGTGGTGCTCTTTGCAGACCTTATATAACCCGGAAGACAATGTTATTGGCCACACCAACGTCTTTAACGGATTAGGTAAAATAGGGGGTCGTTGGACGGTGATTATCGGCTTTGACAATAAAAACCTGGCCGGCGCCTGGATTCCCGGGCAGTACGAAAATATATTACGGGCCACGGATCTGTCTAAGCGGCTCCATATTCCGTTGATCTGGCTGGTGCACTGCAGCGGCGTAAAATTAGACGAGCAGGAAAAGTTCTACGCTGACCGACGCGGTGGTGGCACCGCCTTTTTCCGTCACGCGGAATTGGCCCAAATGGGGATTCCCGTCCTGGCCGGTATTTACGGAACCAATCCCGCCGGAGGCGGCTACCAGGGGATCAGCCCGGCGGTGCTGTTTGCCCATAAGAACTGTAATATCGCAGTGGGCGGGGGCGGCATTTTAAGCGGGATGTCGCCCAAAGGCTACTTTGATCTTGAAGGGTGCGAGTCGTTGATCCAGGTTGCCAAAGAGTTTAAAGCCAAGCCGCCGGGATCGGTGGAAATTCATCACGATGCCACCGGGTTTTTTCGCTATGTCTATGAAGAAGAAACCGGTGTGCTGGACGGTTTGAAAGATTTTATGACCAAGCTGCCGGCCTATGACCCCGAGTTCTTCCGGGTGGCCAAACCGGCGGCACCCGGATTGCCCGAAGACGAACTTTACCATTTGGTGCCGATGAATCAAAAACAGATATACAATTTTGACGAGGTGCTGGCCCGTCTGGTGGATGGCAGTGAACACTTGGAGTTCCGGCCAGGGTACGGGCCGGAGATCTACACGGGCATTTGCAAAATCGACGGTTTTGCCGTGGGTGTGATCGGGAACCGCCAGGGCTTTTTGGGGGAAAATTATCCCGAGTATGCTGATTACCCGGGTATCGGCGGGAAGCTTTACCGCCAGGGCCTGATAAAGATGAATGAGTTTGTCACCCAATGCGGCCGGGATCGCCTGCCCATTATCTGGTTTCAGGATACCACGGGCATTGATGTGGGTGATATTGCCGAAAAAGCCGAGCTTTTGGGATTGGGCCAAAGCCTGATCTATTCAATCCAGCAGACCGATGTACCGCAGACCTTGGTATTGCTGCGCAAGGGAACGGCGGCGGCGCACTACGTCATGGGCGGGCCGGTGGCCAATCGCCACAACGCGTTGACATTGGGGTTGGCCACGTCGGAAATCTACGTGATGCACGGTGAAACCGCAGCCGCAGCCGCCTATTCGCGTCGCCTGGTCAAGGAAAAAGATGCCGGCAATGATCTGCAGCCGGTGGTTGACAAGATGAATAAGATGGCCCAGGATTATCACGATAACTCCCGGCCAATTTACTGTGCGCGCAAAGGACTGGTGGATGAGGTGGTCGCCTTTAACAAGCTGCGTCAGTATTTGATAGCCTTTGCCGGGGCAGCTTATCAGAATCCGACATCGATTTGTCCGCATCATCAGATGTTATTACCGCGCTTAATCAAAGGCTGATACTGAACTGCGAGGGGACATGCGCGATCAAAAAGCGTTTCAGGATTATTACCCGGAATCCTACAGCCACTGTTACGGTTGCGGGCGGTTAAATCCGCATGGGCTGCAAATTAAAAGCTATTGGGACGGCGATGAAACGGTTTGCCGTTTTGACCCCAAGCCGTATCATACAGCGGTTCCCGGCTTTGTCTACGGCGGGCTCATCGCATCCCTGATCGATTGCCACGGAACCGGTTCGGCTGCTGCGGCGCTTTACAAATCGCAAAATCGACCCATGGACAGCGATCCATCTATCCGCTGTGTGACGGCGACATTAACAGTGGACTATTTCAAACCGACCCCCATCAATGCCACTCTGGAGCTACGGGGAACGATCCTCGAAGTGGGTAAACGCAAGGCGGTTGTCTCCGTCACCTTGTCGGTCAATGACGAGGTTTGCGCTCAAGGAGAGATGGTGGCGGTACGGATGCCGGAAAATTTTCCGTTAGAAAATTAGTGTCCCCATCGGGGATGGTTGAAACCCCTCACCTTTAGGCGAAGAGAAGGTTATAGTTGTCGCTATGCGACTTTATAAGCCGGGTGCTCATACCAAGACCGATGTTAAAGTACACGTCATTTGGATTCCCGGATACCGCGAGAGGGCATTAACAGGTCAAGCGGCAATCCGTGCACGAGACGTATTGCACCAGATAGCGATGGAACATGAGATTGACATCATAACGGGAAAGGTCTTCAGTGACCACATACATATTTTATGGGGTTGAAGACAGAATACCACGGGTTTACCCGTGACTGTTATCGGAATATCCCCATTTACGAAAGCAATTTTAGGGTCGCCATTTATGAGCCAGAGGGTATCTGGCAGTCAGTTCAGGAAGCATCACTGATGAAATGATTCAAAAGTATATTGAAGAACAGCAAGGCGAAAATAGCTGTTGACAAAATTACATTTACGTAGTATGGAATCATCAAGATGAACCTAACGTAAGGAAGCATTCTCTTGCCGTATCCTTACGGACACTGTGTTATGGCATCAGGCTCAACGACTACTCAATACGCCATGAGTTTCGCTTTCAAACAGCAAACTCTCTGCTCCTTTTTCTGACTATAATTTATTTTGTAAATTGAACAAGCACCAAGATGGCGATAACGACTTTTATCGTAATTCGGAGGAGTTGCCTGGTCGCGAAATTATACGTAACCAAGGAGGAGAGAGATGAAAGGAAGAACGCCGACCACCATTCTACTATTCGGTATGCTGGGTTTTATCTTGATGGCTTGTAGCGCCGACCAATCCATTAATGTGGCCGCAATTACATCCCAACCCAAGGATTACGTTGGTTCGGATACATGCAAGAAGTGTCATCTGGAACACTATGATTCCTGGAAGATGACCATGCACAGTCGTATGCTTCAGGATGCCAAAAAGAATGAGGATGCCATTATAATTTCTATTGATGAGAAACGCATCCGTGAAGATCTCGCCAAACTGGGTGACAAGCTAAAAGTTCCCGCGGATCAGATCTATGTGCCTAAAAAGGATGAAATTCTGTACACGATCGGGAGCCAGTGGAAGCAACGGTATTTAATTGAAAAAGAAGGTACTTTGCTCATAGCGCCTACGCAGTATAATGCCGATACGGATCGATGGGTCAACTATCACGAGCATGATTATGAAAAGCGCCCCTGGCTTAAAAAATGCGGTGGTTGCCATGCCACCGGCGTTGATCTTGAAAAAAACAGTTTTTTAGAGCCGGGCGTATCGTGTGAAGCGTGCCATGGAAAGGGTTCCTGGCATGTTGCGCTTCCCAAGACGGCCGTTTTCGAAAAGCGTCAGACCATCATCAATCCTGCGAAACTGACCCTGGGAGTTGCGGTCGAAATCTGCGGTGCCTGCCACAACCGTGGAAAATCGACCCAGGTAGAAGGTGCGGGCTGGCCGGTGGGATACGAACCCGGCAAAGCTCTGGAAAGATTTTACAAATCGACCTCTTTTGCTGCTGGCGATGTGAAGCATGTTTACGCCAATGAATTTTCCAAAGGCCACCACCAGCAATATATCGACTGGCAGAAGTCCAAGCATGCCACCGAAGGCGTTACCTGTACCTCCTGCCATTATGTTCATCGGATTGGAGCATCGCCAAGTCGGTCGCAAACTTATTCGACCGGCTCGAGACAGTGCTTCGAATGCCATGTACAGGTCAACCAGAACATGGCACATTCGATCCATTCCTTCGCCAACTGCGTAGGTTGTCACATGCCCCGGATTGCCAAAAGTGCCGAATCCGGGGATATTCGCAGTCATGTTTTTGTAGCACTGTTGCCGGAAGATACGCTAAACAACACGAAAATACCTAACTCTTGCCAGACCTGTCATAAGCATAAAAATGAGGATCTGGAACGCCTCAACCGCGAATGGAAAGCACTGGCAAAACTGCCCAGACCCGTAGGGCAACCCATTGAACCCATCGGATATCAACGAGCTAAATAGCTGGGCGGGAGTCCGAGATGAAAAAAAAGAGATCACTGTCGAAGGTGCTTTTCCTCTCCGCGGCTGTAGTGGCCGTAGGTTTCATGATGTTTGTTCCACCGGTTCCGGCCCAGGAGGAAGTGGCTTCCGCGATTCGAAGGTACAAAGATCGTGAGGCAAGTACAGGCTATTATGAAGGTTATGAGGTCAAACCTCATCGTCGCATTTCTTTTGTTGAAATTCCCAATAACAATCAAGGGATGTTTCGGTACAGACCTTCGCCGGAAAATTCGAGGGATCAATCTCGACTGGCCGATTCCCACCAAGGCCTCCACGCTTACTTGAACCGACGCTGTGAAGGGTGCCATATTGAACAAACCAATAATCTGCATACGAAAAGAGCCAATTTAACCTGTCGTCAATGCCACGGCGGCGAACCTATCGCGAGTCTTGGTCATTACTACTCGCCTATGAACCCGATTCGCCGCCATGCCTATGTTTGCGCCAAATGCCATGAGGGATCCACGGCTTCTTTCGCCGGTTATGTGATTCATGAGCCCAACCCCGCACTGATCAGTACTTATAAAAGCTTTCCGGTTCTGGCAATTTCTTTCTGGGCAATGGTGGTGGTCGCCGTAGGCACTTTCGTATTGTTTCTGCCGCATACCGTCATGTGGGGTATACGGGAACTGTTTATCAAAAAAGAGGAATAGACGAGTGGATTCGACAGCTAAAGTAATGATTAGTCGGTTTTCGCCCCTGCAGTGCTTGTTTCATCTGCTGTTGGTGTGTTCTTTTTTGATTCAAAGCGCAACCGGTTTGGCTCGTATGTACGGCCAGACATCATGGGGGTATCATCTGGGGGCTTTGTTCGGTGGTTATGATGCCGCCCGTGCGGTCCATATTTACGTGGGTCTGTTTATGCTGTGCGGACTCTTACTGCATGCAATATATTTATTGTATAAAATAAACTGGCGCCATTTTCCTCGAAGTCTGTTTGGGCCGGATTCCCTGATTCCACGGGCCACCGATTTTAAGCAATTTTTCCAGCATATCGGGTGGTTTTTGGGATTGAACAGACACCCGGAGTTTGATCGGTGGGGTTATTGGGAAAAATTTGATTATTGGGCCGTATTTTGGGGAATGACGATTATTGGTTGTACAGGGCTTGCTATGGCCTATCCTTATCTGTCCACCCGTTATATGCCCGGTTGGGGTTTGAATGTCGCCTTCTGGATTCATCGCATCGAAGCTATTCTGGCCATGGGGCATCTGTTCATCATTCATTTTTTTATCGCTCATCTGCGCCGCCATAATTTTCCCATGGACCGTGCCATATTTGAAGGCAGTGCCGACTTGGAAGTTGTTCGGGATGAAAAATCAGCTTGGATCGCGCGGCTAAGCCGAAATGCAAAGCTCGACGAGATGTTGGTTTCCGAGGTCCTTCCGCTTAAGCGGTATCTGGCCTACCTTTTTGGATTTGCCGCGGTAACTGCCGGATTATTTCTATTAATCGGTGCCCTGGTCAATGTTGGCGGCATTTCGTGGTAGCGACTTGATAAATGAGCCGACAAATTTTTAGTTAAGATTGCCTGCTACACCAAAATATCTGCTACTTGGTAAAGTAACCTGGCATTCCTTGTTATTTCTTTCCTGAAATAGATTATCAAAATATCAGCAGAACCGCCGACATGGAGAAAAAAGAGAGGAGTGTCGACAAAAAGATCGTGGCCGACGCCAGGGTTGTGTCGCTGTTGAGCTGCGATGAGAGCACATACATGGCCGTCGAGGTAGGCAAGGTAAAAAAGAGCATACTCACCTGAAACGGGGTTCCCGTCACTTGCATCCCCTTTAGCAAAAAATAACCGATCACGGGTAGCAAAACCAGCTTAAATAGGCAGGTCGTTAGCGCCAATCCCATATATTGGCGCACGGTCTGTAAGGTAAGTGCGCCACCGATGGATATGAGCGCCAAGGGCAGGGTTGCAAAGCTGAGCAGCTTTAGGGTGTTATCGATGGCCACTGGGAAAAACCCCACCAGACGGGCGTAGATCATCCCGCTCGCACAGGCCAAAAAGAGGGGGTTGGTACCGATGGCTTTTAATGTGGTGATCAGTTGCTTTTGCGGCGCGTCCTGTTTTTTGGAATACCAGATCAGAATGGTTACCGCCATAACATTGATGATGGGGATCAAAATCCCGATCAAGATCCCAAAGTATTGGACCCCTTTTTCGCCCAAAACGGTCAGAGCCACGGCCATGCCCACATAAGTGTTGAATCGGTAGCAGCTTTGGGAAAATGAACCGGCCTGAAAGTCGCCCACGCCGCCGAAGATGATCCATAATGTACTGAGAGCAAAGACAATGGCCACGGCAAGGAACGCCGCTGTGCAATAGGCCAAAGAGGCGTCCAAAATCCCTTTTGAGCCGCCAATTTTCCAAAAAAGCAAAATGGGAAAAAGAATGAAATAGACCAGTTGATCCGCCTTTTTTAAAAAGGTATCATCGGTCAATTCCAATCGTTTGAGCCAGCCGCCCAACAGGATCAGGGCAAATACGGGAAAGAGGCTGTTGATGATGACCATAAAACAGGGAATAACGGATTTTTATTAAAGCCCCTATCTTCGGGCTTCCGCACTAATTACCATCGTCTTAAAGACGATGGGTTTGTGGTGCGTCAACGTTATTGTAATGATCGGTCGGAAGGCCACCCCATTTATGGGGTGGTTGTTTACGCCGACTGGACGAAACCACCGGCTGTAGCCGGTGGTGATCCGTATCTACATACATACTGCTATCTGAAAGATGACCGTCTTACAGACGGTGGTTTCAACCTTGTAACGGACGAATGAATTGCGCAATCAGTTGCCGGTTGTCCTTTTCGGTCATCATCTCCGGCATGCGTTTCAAGGCCAATTCCATCGCTTGATCAACCATATCGTTTCTCACGCGCCGCCTGGACCGTTCGATGTCACCTTCAATTTTGGCCTGGACGGATTTAAACAGCAGCTTAACTTCGCGATTGGCATCCTGAATAATCTGCTTTTTACGTTTCTCGCCCTGGGCGATGATATTGCGTTTCATCTCTTTTAATTTCCGACTGCTGGCCGCGATCTCTTTTTCAGCCTCTTCCTTGAGGGCCAAGGCATTATTTTTCCGTTGCTCCAACGCCTCAACATCGGATTCTACTTCCCGTTGTTTACCGGCAATGAAATCACCCAACGGCTTGCGCATAAACTTGACGATGATAATCACCAAAACAAGAAAATTGACCCAGCGCATCACCAGATCATAGGTCGGCCGCCAGGCGCTGGTTTCCGACGCTCCCGCCAAGGTTGGCAACCCCAATAGCAGCACGACGGCCGCCATCGGGATAAACCGCATCAATTGATGTGCTTTCATCAATTAGAGCCTCCGACCCAATATCTTTTCCATCATCCTCACGGCCAGGGCCTCCGCCTCACTTTCTATGGCCTCACGGGTTTCGGTCAACCTGGCGCCAATCTCCGCTTTTACCGCCGCCCGCCGTCCGGCAATGGTTTCACGGGCTTCGTCCAGGAGCCGGTTCATGGTTTTATTGCCCTCTTTTTCCAGTTGCCGGCTGATCCGGAAGGCCTCGGATCGCACCTTCGCCTTTTCAGCCTCGACCTCTTGTAACAATATTTGGGTATCGTTTGCGGCTTCTTCAGCTTCATTTTGCATGCGCTGAAGATAGCGTTCACGATCCCTGGCCACGTTCCGCAAGGGCTGAATCATCAGCCGATTGAATAAAAAGAGAAAGACCAGAAATGAAACCAACTGCATGATCAGCGTTTCATTGATACTAATCAGCGCAACCGCGCGAATGATTTCCATAACCGGCCCTTACACCACAAAGAGTAACAACAGTGCGATCACCAGAGAATAGATCCCGGTTGATTCCGACACTGCTTGACCCACCAGCATGGTCCGGGTCAAAAGGCCCGCTTCTTTGGGATTTTTACCGATGGCCTCGCACGCTTTGGCCGCCACCATGCCTTCACCCACACCCGGCCCGATGGCGCCCAGCCCCATTGAAAGACCCGCACCCAAGAATGCCGCCGCTTTAATCAAGTCCGCACCTTCGATTGCCATTGAATCTCCTCCAAATTAATACATTCAGACGACAAATATCAAAACCAGGCTGATTACCATGGCGTAAATCGCCGTGGATTGCGACACCGCCTGGCCCACCAGCATAGTCCGCATCATATCGCCGGCGTGTTCCACATTACGGGCGACCCAGCGTACAGCACTTTCCGCCACCATACCGTTCCCGATACCCGGACCGATTCCGCCAAAGCCGGTACAGATTCCCGCCCCTAACAGGGCCATGGCGGGGCTTAGGGCCGCCGTTTCGGGAAACGCCTTAAACATCAAAATAAAACTGACCAAAAGGCCAAAGATCGACGGTGTTTGGGCCACGGCCTGACCCACCAGCATAATGGTGGTGACATTTCCCACGGTTTCCGGTTGACGGGAAATCCCCTCGCAACTGGCCCCTGCGGCCAGACCGCCGCCGTATCCGGAACCAATGGCCGCCAATCCCGTACTCACCCCGGCGCCAACCAAGGCCGCCCAGGTCGGATGAATCGGGGCAGCGCCAAAATCCATAAAAATCAGTATCAGCGCCACCACCATTGAAAAGATAGCCGGTGTCTGACAGACCGCCGATCCAATGAGCATATTGGTGGTCAACTGATTCACCGCCGCCGGCTGGCGGGAAATCCCTTCGCAGGCCTTGCCGCCGGGAAACCCCGAACCAACCCCTGAGCCGATTGCTCCCAGTCCCATGCAGAGTCCGGCGCCGAAAAGCGCCGCGGCTTTTAAATTGCTCTGCCCCGGTGCATCCAAAAAGAGAAGCAAAATACTGATAACCAAGGCGAAAATCGAGGCCGACTCCGCCACCGCCTGCCCCACCAGCATGTTTTTAAACAGATCACCCGAGATCTTGGGGTTGCGCGATACGGCCACATTGGCCTCGGCCGCCGTATGGCCTTCGCCGATGGCGGCGCCGACGGCCCCTAACCCCATTGCCAGGCCACCGCCGGCATAGGCGGCCACGCGAATCAAAGTCGACGTGTCCCATTCCATTATTTCACCTGTACGGAGATATAGACAACGGTCAGCATGGTAAAAACAAAGGCTTGAATCGTCCCCACAAAAAGGCCGAAAAAGGCATTGAGCAACGGGGGCAAAACAACGCTGTAGGTTAAATAAGACACCACCAAAATAATGATGGAGCCACCCATGATATTACCGAACAGCCGAAAAGAGATCGATACGATCTTGGCCAGCTCACCAATCAGGTTAAGCGGCATCATAAAAAAGATCGGCTCGAAATACTCCTTGGCATAGGCCTGAAAACCCTTGGTTTTGATGCCTGTCCAATGGGCGATCACAAATCCCATGAGCCCTAACGCCAGGGGGGTGTTGAGGTCTTTGGTCGGTTCTTCGAGATGGGGAATGATACCCAGCCAGTTGGAGAGCAGCATGAAGAGAAACAGGGAACAGATCAGCGGGCCGTATTTTTCGGCCATCTTTCTGTCCAGGGCGTCTTCGGTGAGACTGTAAAACTGAGAAACGAACAGCTCCCCAACCACCTGAAACGATTTGGGAACCATTGTTTTTTTGCGGGTGGCCATACACCCGAAGAGTAAAAGCAACAAAATGACAATCCAGGTCATCACCATTACTTCAAGATTCAATTTGATTTGATAGCCCCCAATGGGAATCACCAATTGATGAATCACACCGAGTTCGCCCATGCGCAGTGTCCTTATGTCAGTCTGATGGCGTCGTAAAAATCTCATCTGCGGCGTTGTTGCGGTTTGTCAGACTCTCGATATGCTAACCGTATCGTCTCGACCCTGACAAACCCCGACACCTTTTATATGAGCCCTTTCACTTAGCCATCACGGTTACTTTCCATGAATGCATCAGTCTTGTATTCCCTAAATATGGTCCACTAAAATACCGGCGGGCACCATAAAAAGACCGATAATGGTGGCGGTTATATCAAATTGGGGCAGTTTAATGGCCGTAATGAGCGGTACCGCCAAAAGAGCGTAGCGGAAACAGACGCCCACCAAACTTTTTATAATGATCCGGTTTTTTGTGCCGCGGCGTTTTGCGGGCAGCATCATGCCCGTCACAATGAAATTGAAGATGCTGAAAAGCGCTCCTAAGACCAAACCCTTGCCAAAAGGTCGGCATCCAAACATGATCGCGATCACTGCCACGCAAATGGCAATGATCATCGCCCTTGAAGCGTAGCGTTTTTGGGTCTCCTTAAGGGGCGCCATTGTCATCTTTTGGGTCCTCCGGATTGGCCGAAGGCGATTTGGGCGAGGTGACTTCCATAATCTGGCGAAATGTCACATTGGCGCCGCCAATGACCCCCAACACCGTAAAAATGGTAATAAAAATACCTTTCGTACCCAGCAACTGATCAATGAATCGGCCTACAAAAAAACAGAACACGATGCATCCGACCATGGTAAGGCCAATCTGCATGACAATGGATAGGTTCTCCGCCCAAGAGCGATTTTTTTGATAGTCAAACCGTTTGGCCATTGTGTCCGGCCCATCATGATGTTGCCGCGTCCATATCTACAAAAGCCCTGTAGATATGTCAACAGGGGAATCAGGCCAAACGGAAGGTATCTTTAGCGCTTGGCAAACAGCCGTTGGCTGAGGGTAATGATGTTGCGCGCCAATGGTTTGATCGAGATCGCTACCAGCCCGATTACACTGATCTGTGAGAGCCAACCGGGAATAATTTCGGATAACTGCCCGACCACAGCCATGGGGGTTATCCCCAAATGCAGATAGAGAACATCTATCAGCCGGCCAAAACCTAACGATAGCAGGATGATGGCGGTTAAATAGACCCCCACCACCCGTTTTCCCAATGTACCGGCAACGACGCTTACGGTGATCACATTGGTGGCGGGGCCGGCCAATAAAAAGACCAGCGCCGCTCCAGGGCTCACCCCTTTTAAGATCAAGGCGGCAGCAATGGGTGTTGAACCGGTGGCGCAAACGTAGAGCGGAATGCTGACCAGCAGCATGAGACCCATGGATATAAAACCGGAACCGAGGCGACCCTCAAAAAAATGGTCGGGAATGGCAACGGTAATCAATCCCGCGATTAGCACGCCCAGAAAAAAATAGGGAGCTAAATCGTCCCAAAACCGGGTGAAAGTGTACCGAACACCTTCGATGAATGTATCTATAATCCCGGCCCCGGATTGTCGGCTGTTTTGAGGTTTGTTGGCCCCCGTAAACGGAGGGGGTGATTCGTTTTGGACGTGGGAAGCATCCGGCATGAAACCGACGGTGATACCGGCGGCGACGGCGGTAATAAAAGCGGCAATGGGTCGAATGACCGTCAAAAACGGATCCAGCAAGGCGTAACTAACGGCGATGGAGTCAACCCCGGATTCCGGTGTGGCAATTAAAAAGGAGGTGACCGGTCCTTTCCCCGCCCCCTGGTTGCGCAGCGACACGGCTGCGGGCAACACCCCGCAGGATCACAAAGGGATCGGAATCCCCAACAAGGCCGCCTTTACAACCGACCCGAATCCATTACCACCCAAATGCCGCGCCACAACGGCGGGTGATAAAAAGGCCCGAATCAGCGCACTGACTGCCAGCCCCAGCAACATATAAAAGGAGAGGTCCACCAGCAGATGCCAGCAGACATAAAACATTTTGGTCGCGGCGCCACTCATACCGCCCCTTTATCATCGGGCGGTTGATAGTTGGGCTCAATAACGGCTTTATCGCAGTGGGCGCATCCACTTTCACAATTGCAGGAACCGGCGCCTTTCAACTGGCGGTAGATCCGGCGTCCGGTATACCAAACGGCAATGATCAGAACCATGATCACAATTACTGTATCCATTTTGATCTCCTTTGATCAAAAGTCCCGCACTCATTATGTATCAAATGGCGCAGTAACCACCGGAACATCTTTTAGAATCCCAACAAGGAACCCACCTGATAGACCAGCACCGCCAGCCCAAAGGCCAAAGCCGTGTTAAAAACCATGGAAAAGGCGCCCCATTTCCATGAACCGGCCTCTTTACCAATGCAGACCACCGCCACAAAACAGGGGGCGTAAAAAATGGTAAAAATAATCAACGCCATGGCAGTTAAAGGGCGCCAGCCGGGGGCCGCCACTAATTTATCCGCTAGCGGCCGGGAGGCATCCGGATCAACTTCGCCCAAAGAGTACGCTGTTCCCAAAGTAGAGACCACCACTTCCTTGGCCGCGAAACCGCCCACCAGGGCGATGTTGGTCCGCCAGTCAAATCCGGCAAAACGACTGAACGTCTCCAAGGCGGCCCCCATCCGCCCGGCAATGGAATAGCGTAGGCTGGCCTCGGCTTCCCGCCCGGAAACGGTATTGATTTGATCCTGCAAGGCCCGGGCTTCCTCGGACAATTCGGCGGCCCTATTGTCCGGTTCAATCTCCCGGGTCACCCTGGCGGGTGCTGTTGCAAGCAGGGCCTGACGCTCTTTTTGAAAAACCGCGGCCTTTTCTTCAGATAGGTGGGGAAAGGTCATCATGGCCCATAAAATGACAGAGATCCCCAAAATCACTGTGCCGGCCTTTTTGATATACTGCCAGGTTCGTTCCCAAGTGTGGATGAGAATACCCTTTACGGTGGGTAAGCGATAGGGCGGTAACTCCATCACAAAAGGGGTGCTTTCACCTTTAACAGCGGTTATGCGCAAAAATTTGGCCACAATCAGCGCCCCCAACCAAGAAACGGCGGTCAGTAAAAACATCACCTCAGCTTCATGGTCGGCAAAAAAAGCGGCCACCAGCAACGCGAAAATCGGCAGCTTGGCGCCGCAATTCATAAAGGGCGCCGTGAGCAGCGTCGCCAGCCGCTCTTTGGGTGATTTCAAGGTGCGTGTCGCCATCACACCCGGAACGGCGCAGCCACCGGCAATCCCGCCGGATACTATAAAAGGCATCACGGAACTGCCGTGCAAACCAAAAAGTGTAAAGACCCGATCCAGCATATAGGCCACGCGGGCCAAATAGCCGGAGTCTTCCAACATGGCGATACCAAAAAACATAAACATAATGAGCGGGACAAACCCCAAGACCCCCCCGACGCCATCAATCACCCCGGCGATGATCATGGATTTTAACAGTCCGTGGGGCAAATAGGCCTCGGCGAGACCCCCTAACCAGCCAAACAGGCCTTCCAGCCAGCCGATGGGAATTTCGCTGTAGGTAAAGGTAAAATAGTAGAGGCCGTAAATTACCGCCACCATTAAAAGCGGCCCCACCAACCGGTTGGTCAGCACCAGGTCAATTTTGTCGGACATGTAGAGCCGCTGATGGTCGTATTGGGTGGTGGAAACCCCCTGGTTGAGAATCGACTTAATAAAGCCGTAGCGCTGGTCCGCCACAATGGCCTCGGGATCGGCGCCGGTGGTTTTTTGAATATGACGACACAACTGCGCTGCTTTGGCGGAAAGCTGTTGGGCTACCGTCGGATTGTGCTTTTGCCCTAGATCGAGAACCTGATAATCCCTTTCCAGATACTTCAGGGCGATCCATTCCGGCCGGTAGCGATCCACCAAAAAGCCGGCCGATTTTATTTCCGCGGTCATCTCTTTCAAGGCAAGGTCCATATCCTCGCCGTAGGAGATCTTCAGCGTGGTTACCCTGCTTTTTCGCCCGGCCACCTGAAACACGGTCTCCATCAACTCCGGCACACCATGACCCCGGCGGGCGACAATGGGCTCTACATGGACCCCTAACAGCTCTTCCAACTTGTGGGTGTCAATATGGATGCCCCGTTTTTGGGCCACATCCATCATGTTGAGGGCGATCACCACGGGAACGCCCATCTCCATAAACTGAATTGCCAGGTAGAGATTGCGCTCCAAATTGGCGGCATCCACAATATCCACCACCACCGCCGGCTTCTCGTTGACCAAAAAGTTACGGGCCACCAGCTCTTCAAGCGAATAGGCTGTCAGTGAGTAGGTTCCCGGTAAATCCACAATATCGTAGGTCACATTGCCGATACGATAGTGACCCGTCTTTTTTTCTACGGTGACCCCCGGATAGTTGCCTACATGCTGATGGGCGCCGGTCAACTCGTTAAAGAGGGTTGTTTTTCCGGCATTGGGGTTGCCTGCCAGTGCAATAATCGTCATGGGGCGGCCACCTCCACTAAAATATGGTCTGCTTCATTATTACGCAGTGTCAGGGTAAAACCCATCAACCGGACAGCCACCGGATCGTATAGCGGCGCCCGACCTTTTACGGTGATATCGATTCCAGGTACCAGCCCCATATCACGGATGCGACGTCCCATCTCGCCATTGGCCCTTACTGCCGCAATCGTCCCGGTCTGGTTGACCCTCATTTCCCTTAAGTTGATCTGTAAACGGTTCATATCGGCTACCTTTGCGGTATTATTTGCGTGAAAAATGTTTTGTATGCCAAACATATTATAGCTGTCAAGAACTATATTGTGGATATAGATCTTTTCACTCTTTGACAAACATTTAATGGTGGCATATATTTCTATTAGGACAACAGGAGGAACATCATGACCCCATCCGCCCCGTTAACAGAGAGCATGGAAAATTATTTAGAGGCAATCTTCAATCTGGAAATAACCCAAAAAGTAGCTCGTGTTAAGGACATTGCCAGGAAATTATCACTCCGGCGAGGCTCTGTCAGCGGCGCCTTAAAAAGCCTCGAGGAAAAGGGGCTGATTAACTATGAGCCCTACAGTTTTATCACCTTGACAGCCGCAGGCAAAAAAATTGCCGAAGAGATTGCCCATCGGCATGAAGTCCTCAAGGATTTTCTATTAAACGTTTTACAAATCGAACCGCTCATCGCCGAATCCACTGCCTGCCGTATGGAGCATGTGATCGATAAAACCACCCTGGATCGCCTGGTCTGCTTTATCGAATATATTCACAAGTGCCCCCGGGCCGGTGACGATTGGCTGGCAGCCTTTGTCCGTTACTGTAAGGCCAATAAACAGATCGAAAGGCCGTGTCGAACCTGTATCGCGCAGTTAACAAAAATTATACCCACTAAATTACCATCGTCTTAAAGACGATGGGTTTGTGGTGCGTCAACGTTATTTTAATGATCGGTCGGAAGGCCACCCCATTTATGGGGTGGTTGTTTACGCCGACTGGATGAAACCACCGGCTTTAGCCGGTGGTGATCCGTATCTACATACATACTGCTATCTGAAAGATGACCGTCTTACAGACGGTGGTTTCAACCTGAGACCTTTGCATAACACCCCTTTTGGCCCGATTCCGGCGTCCGGCTCAAAATGGTATCCTGGAAATATTCAATATATTCATCCGGTTCCATTTTTCGCCTTCCTTGAACGTGAACAAAAATAGATGTCCTGCAAAGGTCTCAACCTTATAACGGACGAATGACCGCCCCTCTGCCCAAACACCAAATCCCGCGTGAACCGGCTGTTTGAAAAGCCATCACAACGGGATTTGGGTGATATAACGACAAGTTGCCTATATAAAAGCGCGATCATTACCCCGCAACATCAATACCGGGATCACACCCGAGATGGGGGTCGGGGTTGGAACATTCAAAGTTCCACGAACGGGTGTCCACATGTCCTTCATCCCGTTCCTGGTCGTCTTCAAAATAGTCTTGCGATTTGGAACTCATAACGGCCTCCACTATCATATTTATCATATTTTTACATTTACAGGCTTATAGCCTACCGGAATAATAGGGTTGAAAGGGTGGATGTCAAGTATCGGTTTGATATCAATACCCTTGCCCGCCTTTTTCCAATTATTTGCGCGATGGGTCATGACGATACGCGCGGCCGCAAGGCACACTCCCCATGGCTGCATCGATTTGAGGGACTGCCTCATTGCGCTTGGCCCATGCAAATCGAAACCGGACGATATCCTACAGTCGGATCAGACGGCTGCCCTGATCCTGGGTGGCGACGGTCAGTTGAATACCGAGACGTTTGGTGACCATCTGAATTTCTTCAACGGCTTTTTCGTGGGAGTTGTTGGTCTCACTCAAATGGGCCAAGACCACATGCTGCAGCTTGCCATGGGCCAGATCTTCGATCAATCGGCAGGTCTCCTCATTGGACAGATGCCCGGTGCGGCCTTTAATACGCTGTTTTATCGGCCACGGATAGGGCCCTTCCATAAGCATGACAGGATCGTGGTTAGCCTCTAGAATCAACACGGCGCATCCTTTTAAATGATGGCGCACCATATGGGTCACCACCCCTAAATCGGTGGCAATGCCCACTTTATAGCCGTTGGCCTCAATGGTAAAACCGGCCGGATCCACCGCATCATGGGAAATGGGAAAGGGATGCAGCTTTAAACCGTTGACCTGAAAGGTCTCACCGCAGGTAAACATCACGGCTTTATGGAGACGTCCCAATTTGGCGGCAGCCTCGACATGGGTGGTGTGGGAAATATAGACGGGCAACTGAAAACGTCGTGAAAGCACCCCCACCCCCTGAATATGGTCGTGATGTTCATGGGAGACCACAATGGCGTCGATGGACGATGGCACGATCTCCCGCATTTCCATCCGCTGTTCAATGGCCTTTCCTGAAAGACCCGCATCCACCAATATCCGGGTGGCGCCGTCGGTAACAAATATCGCGTTGCCCCGGCTGCCGCTGGCCAAAAGGCAAAGGGTCATCTCCGGATGTTGGGTTTCAGGTGGCTGTATTGGATCGAGCATCGTCTGCTTGGGACCAGTATCGGGGTTCTCTTTTTGAAAATAGTAGTTACGGCTTTGGTCTTGTACATCATTGTCACCCTTTTTAAAAAATCAATCGGCCGCATCTACCTTCAAGCGGTTGTGGAGACCTATGGCAGTGTGGCGATTGGCAAACTGCTATCAATGTCAAAACACCCAAACGGTGTTTACGAAATAACCGTAAACATATTGCTAACAAGCTGAAATATCAAATGAGCCAATTTCAAAACGGATAAAAAGCGATGAATTAATTGGGGCAATATCCGCCCGAAAACCATATAACATATTGATTAATCAGGAAGAATGTGCTATTTGGGTCTTATATTCATTAATCACTGATAAAGGAGACCCAAATGAGCACACTCTTCGATATTTTTCATACCATACAAACTTCCCTTTTTCCATGGCTGGAAGAGACGCTTGATCCATTAACGAAAAAAGAGCGACAGTTTGTGCAGGTGATCAGCTTGCTGGATCTGCATGCGCACATGAAACCATACCGTTGGCAAGGCAAAGGTCGCAAGCGTAAAGACCGCATGAGTATTGCCAAGGCTTTTATCGCCAAGGCCGTCTATAATTTCGAGACCACCGATATTTTGATTGAGTCCCTTCATGGTTGTAAAAATTTACGACGGCTATGCGGCTGGGAGTACCGTTTCAATATTCCGTCGAGTTCCACTTTTTCGCGGGGGTTTGCGGAGTTTAGCAAGGGTCGCCTGATGCAGACAATCCATGAAGCGATGATAAAACGGTATTACGGCGATAAGCTTGCCGGTCACATCAGTCGTGACTCTACAGCTATCGTGGCGCGGGAAAAGCCGGCAAAAAAGAAGGCGCGCCCCCATCTGCCGAAAAGAAAGCCGGGACGGCCGAAGAAAGGTACCAAGGTTGTACCCAGGCCTCCCAGGCGAATGGATATTCAAGCAACAAGAACATTGGCGGAGAATTTGCACGACCTGCCCGGTGAATGCGATGTCGGCAGTAAAAAGAACAGCAAGGGGTATATCGAGACCTGGACAGGCTACAAGCTGCATATGGACTGTATTGATGGTGATATTCCCGTCAGTGCCATCTTGACGTCAGCATCGTTGCACGATTCTCAGGCAGCTATTCCACTGGCCCAGATGAGCCGGGAGCGGATCACCAATCTTTACGACTTGATGGATTCAGCTTATGACGCGTGGCAAATTTACCATTTTAGTAACCGTTTGGGGCACAAGCCAATAATTGACCATAACCCCCGTCGAGGTAAAAAGAGATATATGGACCCGCCCACCCGCAAACGGTTTGGTCAAAGAAGCAGTGTTGAAAGGGTGAATGGCTGCCTCAAGGATAGTCACGGCGGGCGCAATGTTCGGGTGAAAGGAGCGGCCAAGGTAATGACGCATCTGATGTTCGGGATCATCGTCATTACTGTCAACCAACTCTTTCGTCTGCTGCTCTAAGGGCGACTGGCAGTCGAAAAATTATCGTTTTCAAAGCTTAAATTATAGCCCCATAGGAGAAGTGCGCTTTAAAACGGCTATTTTTGAACATTTGATCACTTCCGACACTTTTTGGGCCTAATTCTTGTCAATTATCAAAGATCATGGCACTACATTGGGTATCGATACCGAATTTACTAAATCGTTTTGAAATTGGCTCAAATATAAATAATTTTCCGGTAAAATTTCATGCAAAATTCGGGTTGAACACCGTACCACGCGGGTGGCGACACCGCGCGCCAACGGTTTTGTGGAGCGGTTTCATCGGACTGTAATAGATGAGTTTTTCCGAACCGCGTTTCGCAAGCAACTGTTTGAATCGGCAGACGCTTTACAGAAGGAATTGGATAAAAGGCGCCACCATTACAACCATGAGCGTCCCCATCGGGGGTATCGGAATCAGGGCCGCCGACCCATGGAGACGTTTGAACCGGGTAACGTCCGCCGCCGGGAGTTGGGAAAACAGGCGGCCTACCCATCACTCTCCCGAGAGGGTGATCTGTCCGGTAGGGTATTTGACTTTTACAGGTTAGCGAAATAATATTATGTCAAGTGATAGTGACTTTAAATGTTACTGCCTGACTTCCTCAGTCGTCAACATTAAAATGGAATATCATCAGTTGTATTATCTGATTCAATCTTTTTTCCCCCTTCTACAATATATCTAGCTCGAGCATAGAGTTCATCATAAGTTAAGATTTCAATATTCCTACTGTCATTACGAAATAGTTCAAATGTCTTCTTTTTTATTCCAGATTCAAGCTCATTACTTGATTCTTCCAGTTGTTTCCAATGTCCCATTGCCGGGTAATTCGCACTCGACAAAAGGGGAAATAGGGCTTTATACTCAGGCTGGACATCGTCGGTCTCCTTTTCCCAGAGTTGGCGTTTCACCATTCTGGTTAAAGGATCAAACTGACGATGTCCATTTTTTATTGGCAGCATAGCTTTTTTATGGGCCTTATAATTGCTCCAACTAATCGGGAGAAGAACCTTCTTTTTGTACATATTTGGTAAGACTTTTCATATAAATACCACTGTATCATTTTTGGCAGGTAGGTCAAGGAAAAGTTGTACAGGGGTTGTACAAATCCGGAATTCAAATAAAAATGGATTATGCCATTACGCATAACCCCTTGATGTTACTGGTGCCGAGGGACAGAATCGAACTGCCGACACGGGGATTTTCAGTCCCCTGCTCTACCGACTGAGCTACCTCGGCGCGCTTCGCTGAACAGGGTGCCGTAATAAATAAAAAGAGCCCTGTCTGTCAAGCTATTTTTAGGCCTACTCTACTCGGCCACCGTCACTTTTTGAATCACCACCGCTTCGGTGGGGACATCCTGGTGCCCGGCCCGGGATCCGGTGGCCGCCGCCTCGATCTGATCCACCACATCAAGCCCCTGGGTCACTTTGCCAAAGACACAGTAGCCGTAATCATTCATATTTTTGGCTCTAAAATTGAGAAAGGTGTTATCCACCGTGTTAATAAAAAACTGGGCTGTAGCTGAATGGGGATTAGAGGTCCGGGCCATGGCGATGGTTCCGCGCACGTTTTTCAGACCATTATCCGCTTCATTGCGAATCGGCTCGGCGGTCTGTTTTTGACCCATATCGGGATTCATCCCGCCGCCCTGGATCATAAAGCCCTTGATGACGCGATGAAAAATAGTGCCGTCGTAGTGACCCTTTTTGGCGTAATTGATAAAGTTTGCAACAGTTTCCGGCGCTTTTTCACTGTCCAGCACCAATTCAATATCACCTTTGCCGGTCTGCATCTTGACCGTCACATCGGACGCCTCACCCACCCCCGGCGCCGTCATCAGCACTGTTGACGCCAGCACCATCGTGACCCACCTTTTTAAAATTTTCATATTGATCTGCATTATCGCTCTGTCTGAAAAGGCGTTATATACAAGGTGAAGCGCTTTCACAAAAGCACGGTGATACAAGGCGTATACCGAGCAACTGTAGTAAAAGCGCTAACATGCCGCAGACAAATGTTTTTACAACGTCATGAACCGCATTTGGTAAACCCGCAGCCATGACACTGAAGACACCCTTCCTGAAAAATCACCTGTCCGCCACATTCGGGGCATATATTGCCTGACAGGCTGTTACCGCTCATCTTCACCCCCTCTTTCAGGTAGTGGATCTCCAGCACCTTGCTGATGGCATCGGGAATGGAGAGCACCATCCCTCCTTCTTGAAAGACCGGATGCTCCCCGCCAATGCCCTTTAGCTGGGTGACAATGCGTTTAACATCGATCCCCGACCGCAAGGCCAGAGAGACCAGCCGGCCGATGGCTTCCGTTTTGGCGGTGGTGGAACGCCCCGACTTCCCGATAGTGGCGAACACCTCAAAGGGGCGTCCGTCGTGCTCGGTAACGGTAACGTAGAGCATTCCCATCCCCGTCTTGATGCGATGGGTAAAGCCGGGCAACACTTCCGGACGGCTTTTAACCGCCGCCATTAATGCCTCTTCGGCGTTTTGGGTTTTACCCACCGAGAGCACCTGATTGGCTTTGCTGCCATCACGGTAAATGGTAACGCCCTTACAGCCCAGTTCAAAGGCCAGGTCGTACACCTTCTGAACATCCTCAATGGTGGCGTCGCGCGGCAAGTTTACCGTTTTGGAGACGGCGTTATCGGTTTGCTCCTGGAACACCGCCTGCATTCTTACATGCCATTCCGGGGTGATGTCGTGGGCCGTCACAAAGACCTTTTTCACATCATCGGGGATCTCATCCATATGGGCGATGGTGCCCGCCTCGGCAATGCGGTGCATCAGGTCTTTGCTATAGAAACCGCGCTCTTTGGCCACCTTTTCAAAAGGCGGATTGACCTCCAGCAGTTTATCATTGTCCATGACGTTGCGTACAAAACTTAACGCAAAGAGCGGCTCAATGCCGCTGGAACAGTTGGCAATGATGCTCAATGTGCCGGTGGGCGCGATGGTGGTGGTGGTGGCGTTTCGGTATTCCTGGCCCTTTTTTCCGACAAAGACACTTTTATCGAAATTTTTAAAGGCGCCCCGCTCCTGGGCCAACGCCTTCGAAGCCTTATGAGCGGTTTTTTGGACAAATTTCATTACGTTTGCCCCCGTTTCCAGGGCTTCATCGGTATTATAGCCGATGCCTAAATGAAACAGGAGGTCGGCAAACCCCATCACCCCCAGACCGATTTTGCGGTTAGCCCGCACCAGCTCGGTAATTTCCGGTAAGGGATAGCGGGCCACATCAATGATATTGTCTAAAAAGCGCACCGAATGATGCACCGTTTCTTTCAGAGCGTCGTAATCCGGTTCGGGCCCATTTTCTCCTTTCTTGATAAACTTGGCCAGATTGATGGAACCCAGGTTGCATGCTTCCATAGGAAGCAACGGCTGCTCACCGCAGGGGTTGGTGCTCTCGATGTCACCAATGGCCGGTGTGGGATTGTCCCGGTTGATCCGATCAATAAAGACGATTCCCGGATCACCCGTGTCCCAGGCATTTTCCACCAACAGGGTATAAACATCACGGGCGTTGAGCTCGCCGGTTTTCTGGTTGCCGTCGGGAGTGATGAGATCGTAGGTCTCGTCATTTTCCACCGCCTCCATAAAGTGGTCGGTGACGGCCACGGAAATGTTAAAGTTATTCAGTTCGGTATGGTTCTTTTTGCACTCGATAAATTCGAGAATATCGGGGTGATCCACCCGCATGATGGCCATATTGGCCCCCCGCCGGGTGCCGCCCTGCTTGACCTGCTCGGTGGCCGTATTAAAAATGCGCATAAACGACACCGGCCCCGAAGCGACCCCCCCCGTAGAGCCGACCCGGCTATCCTTTGGCCGCAGGCGCGAAAAGGAGAAACCGGTGCCACCGCCGGACTTATGAATCAGGGCGGCGTTTTTCAAAGCGTCAAAAATCCCTTCCATGCTATCTTCAACAGGCAGCACAAAACAGGCGGCCAACTGCCCCAGATCGCGCCCGGCATTCATCAACGTGGGGGAATTGGGCAAAAAGCGCAACTCGGTCATCATATCATAAAAGACCTCGGTCATCTCTGTAACGGCATCCTCACCACCGTAGGCCTTTTCCGCACCCGCCACAAAACCGGCCACCCGCCGAAACATATGCCAGGGGGTTTCAATGGGGTTGCCGTCGGCATCTTTTTTCAGGTAACGGCGCTCCAGTACGGTAACGGCATTATCGGAAAGCGCCAGGTCATGCTCTTTAAAGAGCAGTTGATCCAGATTCAGCGGCGCCGTCTTGCTTAGACCAAATTCTTTTAGCTTGGCTTCGATGATCTGCTCCAGCATGGGCAGTGTAATGGTTTTTGAATCGATTTTGTCAATTTCCCGGCGCGTGAACCGGCTGATATCCAGTGCCGCATCCCTGCCGATGGGATTGGTTTGGGTGAGCACTTCGGAGAATTGATGATCATCCCAGGATGCCGCGCCCAGATCAAATTGACCTTCATCCGTGATTAATATTTTACCTTTGTGTGTCATTGTTATTTTCCCATTGAGAATGGTTGTGTCGCATTTATCAATCCGCAAACATAAAAACAGTTCTCTATGATGCGGCATCCCTATCGTGAATGGTTGTCCGGTACGTCGATGTGGACTTAAAACGGGGCCATTGCAAGCGCTTCCAATGTCCCCGATTAAGCAAGCAAGGTTCATTTTACACACAACATATAGTGTGTCAAGGGGAATTTGACCCAACATACATGGTCATCACAGCTTATAATAACAACGATGGATAAAAAACCAATACCCTATTAAGCAGAATTATTTCGGGGTATTATTCAGCCAAAGACGTTATTGACGCAAAGAACCCATTGAACCGAGCCACGCAGAAAGCTTTTCCAGCCCTTGGGCCGTTGAGATCAAGGGTCGGTAGCCCAACTCGTTTTTGGCGGCCGAGATGTCAAACCAATGGGAAGTGGACAGCTCCGACACCACAAATCGGGTTAGAGGCGGCTCTTTGGCAATACCCAAGCGGTGATAAGCGGCTTCACAAAAAGCGCCAATTCGTCTGGCGGCGGGGATCGATATCCGGCCTTTGAGTGGCGGGCGACCCGCAGCGGCCAAAATGGCGTTGATCATCCACCAGACCGGTACGGGGTCATCCTGGCTGATAAAGTAAACCCGTCCGGAGAGACGCCGGTCTTCAGCCAGCTTTTTTTCGGCCAACATATGAGCCCGGGCCGCGTTGTCGATGTAGATCGTATCCACCTTGTTGGCACCGTTGCCGATCTCTTTTAGACGATGCCCCCGGGCCAAAATACGCGGGGCCAAGTGGGTGTCACGGGGGCCCCAGATAAGATGGGGCCTTAATACGATGGCGGGCAGTTCCGAAACCGCTGTTTGGCGCACCAGCTTTTCGGCGATAGCCTTGGTTGCGGGATAGTGAGCATGAAATGTTGTCGCGTAAGGGATTGTTTCGTCAATGCCTTCCTGATCATTCCCGTCAAAAACCACGCTGGGCGAACTGGTATAGATCAGTCGTTGAACACCTCGTTTCAGACAGGCGGCAATCACATGACGCGTGCCTGTCACATTGGGGCCGTAGTAGTTTTGCCACGGTCCCCACACGCCCGCCTTGGCGGCCGCATGAAAAACGACCTCCACACCTTTGCAGGCCGCTTCGACCGCGGCGGCGTCTTGTAAATCGCCTTGAATCTGCCTCACCCCGATCTTGGTCAACCACGGGTGGTAGTTGCGGGAAAAGCTGACGACCCTATGGCCCTCGGCAATATACTGTTGCACAATGGCGCCGCCCAAAAAACCGCCTCCACCGGTTACCAAAACCGTTTTAGCCATCCGGATTCCCTTTGTCGTCCCTCAACTGTGCGGCCACTTTTTGGGTCGCTGCCAGCAACGCGCGGCGCTCTTTTGCCGCGTAGGGGTTGAAACGGTTCATGTCCTCAAATAGTTGCCAGGTGTCGTGGGTGACCACTTCCAGGGTGTGCAGCAAGCGCTTATATCCATCGGTATCGATCTGCAGCGGCTGAGCGCCATATTCGGCCAGACTGCGGCCCACAAAATGGGTCAACGCCAACGTGACGGCGATTTGACGGTCGTGGGCATCCGGGGTGGTTTCAATCACTTCCAGCCCCTTGGATTTTAAATATTGGACCGCTTTTGGGTGAAACGACGCCGGCCCGCGAACCGGGCAGACCACAATCTTTTGGCCATCCAGGGTGTCGGCGGCGCTGTCGGGCCCAAACATGGGGTGGGTGGCATAGATGGCGATCTCCTTGGGTAAATGCGCTTCCATCCATTGTACAGGCAGGCTTTTGACCGAGCAGACATCCACTACCGTTGTCGGCGGCGTTAAATGAGGCCCAATTTCCCGCAAGACCGTTTCCAATGAGGAGATGGGAACCGCCAAAATCAAAATTTCCTGTTGGCAGGTTTCGGGTATATCGGCCGTGACGGCGCCATGCGCTCCAATCAGCTCATTACGGCCCCGTCGATCAAATACAACGACATGAAAATCTTTTGCCAGATAACGGCACATCAACTGCCCGAATCGGCCAAAGCCTAAAATACCAATAGACGCACTCATATATGTTCATCCAAATGAAAGGCTGGTTGCATTGATTCACACAGTACGCTTATCGTCTTACAAGTGTCGATTACATTGCCAAAACCAGGCCGACGGCTATGGAAAAAGGCTCATATACAAAGTGTTGTGGTTTTACCTGGATCGAAGCTATACGATTTAGTATGCTGAGATTAAGGAAAATCACAACAACACCGTAGATGGCGCTTTTTATGACGCCATCATAGCCGGCTGTTTTGTATCAGCGCCATATCCATCAGCACCAACGCCGCCATGCTCTCTACAATGGGCACCGCCCGCGGCACCACGCAGGGGTCGTGACGCCCCTTGGCCTCCAAATCAACAGGGTGACCTTTAAAATCAACGGTTTGCTGGGAAAGTCCAATGGTGGCCGGCGGCTTGAAAGCCACATTGAAATAGATTGGCTCACCATTGGAGATACCCCCTTGGACACCACCGCTGTAATTGGTGGCAGTACCCAAACGATCTCCCTTTTGCACGAAGGGATCGTTGTGGGCCGAGCCGTTCATGGTTGCTCCGGCAAACCCCGATCCAATTTCAAATCCCTTGGTAGCGGGAATCGACAGCATCGCCTGGGCCAGTTTGGCCTCCAGTTTTGCAAACACCGGCTCCCCCAGCCCGGCCGGGACATTTTTACAAACGCAACTGACCACCCCGCCCACGGAATCGCCCACCTCTTTCAGCCGCGTGATCTCTTTACTCATTTTTGGGGCAACCGCCGCATCAGGGCAACGGACCTCGGTCCGATCAACATCGTCGCGGGAAAGCCCTTCCATATCAATCGCCCCCGCCCGGATCCCCCCTACGGACCGCACCCACGCTACGATCTTGATCCCAAAAGTCTTGCTTAAAAGCGCATCGGCAATGGCCCCGGCAGCTACGCGACCGATGGTTTCTCTGGCGCTGGAACGGCCTCCGCCGCTGGATGCACGGATGCCGTATTTAGATTGATAGGTGAAATCGGCATGGGAAGGCCGCGGAATATCAACCATGGCGCGATAATCGGACGGACGCTGGTCGCGGTTGGAGACAAGCAGGGCCACCGGCGTCCCTAAGGTGCGCCCTTTTTCCACGCCGGACAGGATTACGACCTGATCCGTCTCGTCGCGGTCGGTGGTCAGTTTGCTCTGGCCGGGCCGGCGCCGATCAAGCTGGGGTTGGATATCAGCCTCGCTTAGCAAAAAATTGGATGGGCAGCCATCCACCACCGCCCCCACGCCTTTACAATGAGATTCGCCAAAGGTTGTGACTCGAAAAATGGTCCCAAATGTACTGGACATAGGCACCTCTTACTGTTTGCCGTTTAAGATGACTGCCGCAAGCCGGCGGATTTCAATCCCTTCCGTATCCACCACCTGATGTGCTGCTGATCGATATAGCGCTTTACGCTCCTGTAAAACGGTTTCAACCTCTGTAAGGATATTGCTGCCGGTTAGGGAAGGCCGCTGCTCCTCATTGGCCAACTCGCCGCCCATCCGCTTGATGATCTCATCAGGCGAAGCCATCAACCAGATCACCCGTCCGGTCCTTCGAAGCATAATGACATTCGTCGGGTCCAAAACGATCCCCCCACCCGTGGCCACCACGACGCCCTTTAGACGCGCCACCTCATCCAAGGCCTCTTTTTCCAAAGCCCGGAAGGCCGCCCAGCCTGATTCGGCTACCAGCGCCGCAATGGTTTTCCCCGCCGCCTTGATTACCATGGCATCTAAATCCACAAACGGCTGTCCCGTTTTTTGAGCGATCATTTTACCGAGAGTACTCTTGCCGGTACAGCGGAAACCGATCAGATAAATATTCATTGAATGAATCACATCATCGATATAACTGATTAAAAACATCCCAAAATTTAGGAAATGATTTTTCCACGCAATCTTCACCTTTAATCATGACACCCGGGATTTTTACCCCCGCCACGGCAAAACTCATGGCCATACGGTGATCATCATGGGTGTCGATGGTAGCGCCGTGGGGTCTCCCGCCCACAATGGTCAGCGTGTCACCCACTTCCGCGGCCCGAATCCCCATTCGCAAAAGCCCTTCCACCGTGGCCGCCAAGCGATCACACTCCTTGGCCCGCAAATGGGCGACATTGACAATGCGGGTGGTCCCTTTGGCAAAGGCGGCCACGACGGCCAACGTCGGCACCAGATCCGGCATATGGGCCATATCCACTTCGATGCCGGAAAGCGGGCCGCCCGTCACGGTGATCTCACCTTTTACCTCCTCCAATCGGCACCCCATTTTTTCCAGCACCCTGACAAAGCGTACATCCCCCTGAAGCGATTGCAAGGTCAACCCCTTGACGGTCACGCTGCCACCGGAAACGGCGGCGGCGGCCCAAAAATAGCCGGCGTTGGAGGCATCGGGTTCTACGGTAAGATCGTGGGCCTGGTATGTCTGTCCGCCCGGCACATCAAAATAGCAATAACCGTCGCGCTGAACCTCGACGCCAAAATGCTGCAGCATATCCAGGGTCAGATCGATGTAGGGCTTGGAAACGGGACCGCGGGTTACCTGTATTTGCATCCCTCGGTGTACGCGCGGCGCTAACAAAAGCAAACCCGACAGATATTGGCTACTAACGCTGCAATCAATCTCCACACGGCCGCCACCGGCCGTCCCACCGGGAATCACCACCGGCGGGCAGTCGTTGCCATGTACCGCCCGGGCCGGGCAACCGGCCTGTTTTAATGCGGTCAGCAGATGTCCCATGGGGCGCTGTTGCATACGCCCGGTGCCGGTTAAAAGATATTCTCCCTGGCCCATCGCCGCCACCGCCGTCAGTAACCGCATGGAGGTGCCCGAATTTTGCAGGTGGATGGGTTCAGCACAAGGCTGCAAGCATCCATCCGCCCCTTCGATTTGCCATATCCCGCCGTCGGCCTCCATGGCGATCCCCATCATTTTGAGGGCCTTGCGGGTTAAACGGGTGTCCTCGCTATCCAATCCACCGGCCACACGGCAGGAGCCGTTGGAGAGTGCCGCGGCGATGACGGCGCGGTGGGTATAGCTCTTTGAGCCGGGCAGTTCAATACGGTGATCGGTCAATTGGGTGGGTGCGATTTCAATCATTTGTTTAAATCCCGGCCGTTAGGGCCGCTGCGCAGCCTTTTCGGCGGTGAACGTAAAAACGGTTTTACGATGATGAAAGCTCTTGTCGGACAGCGGTATCCATCTTTTCATATGGGGCTGGTACGCCGGTCCACAGCTCAAACTGCAGCGCGCCTTGACGCACAAACATCTCCGCGCCATCAATCACCGTGCATCCTTTGCGACGCGCACGAGCAATCAACCTTGTTTCGAGCGGATTATAAATAATATCCATAATTACTTGATTTTGGATGTAAATATATTCATTAAGAGGAGAGTTGCGAACATCGGGATACATTCCCACCGAGGTGGTATTGACCAAGACATCAAAAGGGCGTTGATCGACTTCGGCCAAAGGCGCGAAATCGGCTGAAAGGGTTTTCGCCAACCGCTCTCCTTTATCAACAGAGCGATTGAGTATGGTCACCGCAGCTCCCGCGGCGCAAAGGGCATGGCCGACGCCTCTGGCCGCGCCGCCGGCACCAATGAGCGCTACTTTTTTACCGGCCACCTTTATCTTGGATTGCAATGCCGCCAACGCCGCCGGGCCGTCGGTGTTATCTCCCGTCAGATAACCGTCACGGTTGATGATTGTGTTAACAGCCCCCACTTGTCGGGCAAATGGCGTTACCTCCTCTAAAAATGGCAAGACCGCTGTTTTATGGGGGATTGTGACGCTGCATCCGGCCAACCCCAATGATTTTACAGCGGCCACAGCCCCTTTTGGATCGGTTACCCTGAGGGCCACATAAACACCGTTGAGGCCCTTTGCTTCAAACGCGCAATTGTGCATCAAAGGGCTCAATGAGTGGGCCACAGGATCGCCCAGGACGGCATATAGCCGCGTTGCGCTGTCGATTCTCATGAATCGCCTTTTCCCGTGGAACCTACCCCCGTACCGGGTCGGGCCGCAGGATAGGAACCCAACTTTTTAAAGTAACGGCACATGGCGCCCATTTCATCCAGGGCATGTCGCATTCCAAGGCCGTCATTTTTCCGTGATCGTCTCCTCAATGGCATGACCAAAATGGCGCCCTGTCTTTTCAACGGCACAGAGCACCTCATCGCCCGGCGCCAGCTTTACTACGGAGACCGCCTCGCCGCCGGGGCGGGTCAGTCTTATGGTTTCGGCATTTTGAACGATGGTAGAGGCTATCTGACCGTCCACCTGGGCTTTGACCAGCATCAGGGGCCGTTTCTCAATTTTCAACCGGCCTATGATAGCCGACTCGGTATTGCCTTCATAATCCACTATCAATACGCTGTCTCCAGCGGACAACTCCGACAAATAGCGGGTTTTTTCGCCTCCCACCCGTGTGTAAGCGTGCACCGGACCGGCATTGACCCGAAAGGGGCGCGCCGCCACATACGGGTTCTCCAGGCTCTCCGCGTGCACCAAAAACAATACCCCGCTGCTGTTGCCCACCAAAAGCCCCTGCCCCGGTATCATGGTGGTGCAGGTGTCCACGCAGACGCGATCGCCCATACCCAAAGGCTCCACCGACGCGATGGCTGCGGTGGTCAGGGCGGTTTTTTGATTACCCGCCTTAAGCGCGGTTAACACTTTTTTCACTTCGACCATGTCGGAACTGGTCAACAGGACATGCGCCACCCCTCGTTCCAAAACTCCAAACGCGGTCTCCACCTCTTGGGCGTCCCGCACCTGGGCGATGATGTCGGCATCTTGGGCAATCAGGTTTTCCAGGGGGATGATCTGCCAGTCATCGCACTGTAACACCACTCTCTTTTCGCGGCACAGCTTAACCAGCTCCGGTTCATCTTCATGGCCCTTGATGGTAAAAAAAACGACATCTTCATTCAGTATAAGATCGCCGTCTTTGGCGATGGTGGTGATTTTCCCCAGTTCCCGCACCTTGTCGGCCGACTCATTAGGCAGTAAGATCCCATCAGCGCCCGACTCGATGGCCGTGGTGGCCAAATCCTTATTCCAGGGGTCTATTTGAACCCAAATTTTCCGCATCAACGTACTCCTTGATAAACTCATTAAAATCGCATAGATGGCTATGTAAAAGGCTTATAAACAAGGTGTTGACGTTTATCAGGGCGGAGATGATACCTAGAGCATGTCGCGTGTCTGATCAGCCCTAACAACGCCGTAGCTGAGACTCTTACGACGCCATCACTCCTTTACACTGAACCTTTGACACAGTTCAAGCGCCTCGTCCACACTTTTGCCGTCGTGCACAATCGCCGAAATGGAGCGCACCATCGCCGTCGGGTCTTGGTGCTGAAACACGTTGCGCCCGATGGAGACCCCGGCGGCGCCTGCGGTCATGGCGCCGCCCACCATCTCAAGGATATCCCGATCCGAATCCATCCTGGGACCGCCGGCAATCACCACCGGAACCGCGCACCCCTGCACCACTTCGTAAAAACTCTCGGGAGAACCGGTGTAAGAGACCTTGACAATATCGGCGCCCATCTCAGCGCCCAGACGGGCCGCGTGTTTGATAAACTTCACATCGTACTCATCGCTGATTTTCTCGCCGCGGGGGTAGATCATGGCCAGCAACGGCATCCCCCAGTTTCGGGCCTCGTTGCTCACCTTGCCAAAATCGTGGAGCATCTCCCTTTCCTGCCCGTTACCCAAATTAAGGTGAATGGAGACCGCGTCGGCGCCCAGTTTCAGGGCTTCTTCCACTGTGCAAACCAATGTTTTGGCATTGGGATAGACCGCCAGGTTGGTTGAGGCTGAAAGATGGACAATGAGACCGATGTCATGCCCCTTTTTACGGTGCCCTTCGGCCACCAGCCCTTTATGCTCCACGATGGCGTTGGCGCCCCCTTCGGACACTTTGTCAATGGCCTCTTTCATGTCAATCAGCCCGTCAATGGGCCCCACGGAAATACCATGGTCCATGGGCACAATCACCGTGTTGCCCGTGTTGCGGTTGATAATGCGCTCCATGCGGATTTTTTTGCCTAATAGTGTCATGTTTCCCCCCTATCGCCGATCAGGTTGCATTCATTCCCTGATATTGCGAAACTGTGAATTATCCCAAAGCCGTTGCGCCGGGCTTGATCCGGCATCCGGAAAGCATCCCCCGAAACCGGAAAGCGCTGGCGTTTCACTTGCCGCGCCGACATTCGCCCAAATGCAGTTTACGTTTTATTGTCCCATTCGGGGAATGGGAGAAAACCCATCGCCTTTGGGCGAAGGCTGTAGCAGGCCCGTAGGACCAAAAGCGGATATCCTCCGACTACAGTCGAAGGTTTTGCGTTTTTCTTTCATACACTACCGTCGCTTTAAAGCGACGCTCTTTTAGAGCGGCTGCGCCGGCCGGATGTCATCCGGCCTGCCTGCTGCAGGCAGGCCGCGTGAACCTGACCGCCGAAGCCACTGCCCTTAGGCGGTTAAGAATTCACTTGTCGCTTTTCACGACGACGACGCATAAAAAAACGCCGCGGTTTGTGTACCCGCGGCGTTTTGATCTTATTGATGCAAATTCAGGTCAGCGCACCTCGGGCGGGCGGGCGTAATAAAAATATCCGGAGCTGCAACGAAAGCCGTCGATTTTTTGCCATGTAAATTGCATTTTACTTCTCCCCGGCTATTTTGGATGCCATAATCGGGGTGGCTGTGTCAACATCTATTTTTCTTTATCCGCTCCCGACACAGCATGATCCCGTCTTATCAACCGGACAGTTTATGTGCTCCCAACAACCTTCCAACTCATAGGGGGTGATTTACCGTTGAAAGTATTACCCTTAAAAAGGGTTTGCTGTTTACTGCACACCTTTTTTCGAGTGCATTGCCGGCCGGCATGTTTTTAAGTAAGCCCGTCAGCGTAAAGAGTGCCGTACCCGCCAAACCGGATACCCTCATCAGAAAACCGGTTACTCTGAATCCTTTCCGGCGGCACAGCTTTCCAAAAAAACGATATAGGCCCCAATGGCAGCCACAGCGTCATCTTTTCGGCTAATTTGTGTAATGGCTTGTCGGAAACGACTGTTATGGGGCAGCCCTTTGACAAACCAGCCCAGGCGACTTCGCATAATGCGGCAGGCGTGGGTTTCGCCGTAATAATCGATGGCCGTTTGCAAATAATGGTGCATGCCGGTTTGAATCATCTCAAGGGTCGCGGGAAGCGGTTCTTCGTTATTTAGCAACGCTTCGATCTGACCAAAAAGCCAGGGGTTGCCAACAGCCGACCGACCGATCATCACGCCATGACAGCGGGTTTCTGCGAACATCTTGAGCGCATTCCCCGCCGTAACGATATCGCCGTTGCCGATGACCGGAATGGAGATGGTATCGCGGACCTTTTTTATTAACGACCAATCAGAACGCCCTCGAAACCCCTGCGAGGCTGTGCGGGGATGAACGGCAATGGCGTCAACACCCACATCTTCGGCCATTCGGACGATCTCCAACGCCTGGGCGCCATCCGCGCTCCAGCCGGTGCGGATTTTGATGGTGAGGGGGATGGCGATTGCTTTGCGCACAGCCTTTAAAACCTTTGCAGCTACATCGGGAGTGCGCATCAGGGCCACGCCGGAACCGGTCTTCACCACTTTACGAACCGAACAGCCGAAATTGATATCCAAAATATCTGCGCCGGTCTCTTCCACCATTATTGCGGCTTGTGCCATGATGTCCGGGTCGGCGCCAAAAATCTGCACGGAAAGCGGTTTTTCATCAGGATGGCTGCGAATCATATCCACGGTTTTACCCGTTTGATGGACCAATCCGTTGGCGCTGATCATCTCGGAGCAGACCAGACCTGCGCCGGCCTTTTTGGCAATTTTGCGCAGCGGCAGATCGGTAATCCCCGCCAGGGGCGCCATCACCGTGGGCGGTGATACGGTCATCGCACCGATTTTGAAGTGTTGGGGGAGGTGTTTCATGACGCGGTCCGACGTTTTGTTGTGTCGTCACCCTGCACCGGGTTGGCATAGCAATAGAGGCAGTGGTGATAACAAGGGTGAGCCGTATAGTCACCAATATCGACAGCTTCGTGGCACTGGCAGCCCGCTTTTTGCCGTTGGCCCGTATCGCGTTTAAAAGAGAGATCTCCACCAAAAAGCATTTGCAACAGGGCATGGTCGATACAGGCGGCTGGTGAAACTTCCGCTTGACGATCCATCTGATCCAAAAGCGCCTTCTCGCAGCAAACCGCCAATTTGACATTGAGTGTTTTCAACCGTTCAGCCATGCGGGTCAAAATTCTTCTCTGCTGATCCCCACCGGGTTCCACCAATGTTAGCCCCGCCTTTGCCATACGGCGCTCCACTTTTTGATACGGGTCGGCAAAGCTGGTGATACAGCGCCTGATGCCGTTTGCGGCCATCTGACCGGCAATGGCAGTAAAATCCTCTACATGGTGACGGATCTTTTTTTCAGCATCGCGCCGATAAAAAAGGATCGGATCAAAGCGCCAAGTGACTGTTTCCGGTCCAAACCGGCGGCACAGCGCTTTTGCCTGCCACAGCCGTTGGGCCAATTCCGGCACTCCGCTTTCCAATGGATGAGGGTAACTGTTCACCGTAAAGTGGAAGAAAAGTCGATAACCTTTGGCTTGCAGCTTTTCGCCATAGCCCCCTTTTAAAAACGGCCCGTAGTTCTTGGACCAGAAAACAATACTGTGAACCGCTTCAGGTATCGCCAAAACTTTTTTAAGACGGCGGTTGTAGGGATTGACCGTTTCCACAAATCCCTGCTCCAGCCGCATCATCAACCACGGCATGTAAAAGGAAGGAATGTCGGTGCGGCGGGAAGCAGAAATAACGATTGGCGGGAGGGCGCGCATCAACTACTTCTTCTTATTTTTCGCCTCTTCGAAAGAGAGCACACGGGCTTTGGTTTGAGCAGCGGGCGAATCTTCTACCGCAGTCGCTTGAGTCGAAACCGACGCCAGCCGCGACGCCACCACCTTTTCAAGCCGCATGGGCCGACCGTTCATGGTAAATTCATCGCCGTCAATATAAAGGTCTTTTAAAATCCAGGTAACGGTTTCCAGCGGTACCTGCAACAATAGCAACGTGACATGGTACCAGTCCTTTTTCGAATCGGGCACAATCTTCTCAATGCGTGCAAAAATACGGGGATGATGCTCGATATAGATAAGAACAATATCGTTTTCAACGGCCATGGGCGTACCTGTTTTGGGTTCTGTTCGGCACAGCCTTCGCCTAAAGGCAAGGGTTTTTCTCCCATTCCCCGTAACTTATTTCAGATCCAGACGCGCCACCGCCTCTATATGCCACGTATGGGGAAACATGTCCACCGGCTGAACCTCGGCAATATGATAGGCCCCTTTTAACAGGGCCAGATCACGGGCCAAAGTGGAAGGATTGCATGAAACATAGACGATCTTCCGAGGCCTATTATGTAACACTTTCGCCGCCACAGCCTGGTGCATACCGGCCCTGGGGGGATCAATGATCATTATATCAACATCTTCATCAAAGCCGGCCAACGATTGGCGAACATCCCCAACCACAAAACGGCAATTGCCGACCCCATTTAATTCGGCGTTCCAACGGGCGTCGGCCACAGCACTCTCCACCAGTTCAAAGCCCACCACATTTCGGGCTTTACCGGCCAGATAAAGCGCAATGCTGCCCGTGCCGCAGTAAAGATCCAACAGCCGCTGGGTCCCGTCCAGTGCGGCATATTGGTCCACGACGTTGTAAAGGGCCGCGGCCCCTTTGGTATTGGTTTGGAAAAAGGAGTTGGCCGAAATTTCAAACGTCCGCGCACCTATTTTCTCAGTCAGCGTATCGCTTCCGGCCAAACAGGTTTCGCTTTCCCCCACGGTAATGGAGGCTTTACGCGCGGTAACATTATTGATTACCGAAACCACCTGGGGGAACCGGCCCATCACCTCCTGAGCCATGGGCTGCAGTACGCCGGGGTTGGGCTCGCTGGTGATCAGATTGACCATCCATTGATTGCGGGCCGTGCTGTGACGCAGCATCAAAAACCGCCAAAAACCCGAATGGCTGCGCAATCCATAGGCAGGCAAACCCGAGGTAAGCATCTTTTGGCGACAAAAATCGAGCAGCTCGTTACCCAACCCGGGTTGCAGCAAGCACGCCTCAATGTCCAGGACCTTATAAAAGGTCCCCGGAACGTGCAGCCCCAAAGCAAAATCGGTTTGGAGACCGCCATCCTCCATCTCCGAGGGCAGCAGCCAGCGGCGGTCGCTGCCTGAAAACTCCATCTTGTTGCGATAGCCAAAGATTTTTTCCGAGGGAATCGTTGCATGGACCGGAACCACATCCAGACCGCCGATATGGGCCAAGGCTTCGGCCACATGCTGTCGTTTGTATTCCAGTTGCATGGCATACTCTAAAAACTGCCATCTACAGCCGCCGCACCAACCCACGTAAGGGCACGGCGCGTTGACCCGGTCTTTGGAGGCCGTCAAAATCCCGCGGGTCCGCGCTTCCCCAAAACGCCGTTTTTTCTTGTAGATTTGGGCGGTCACGCGGTCTCCGGGTATGGCCCCATCCACAAAAACCACCAGCTTGTCAATATGCGCCACGCCTTTACCGCCAAAGGCGATACCGTCGACTTCAAGCTCTACGATTTGACCTTTTTTGATGCTCATATTTTCAAATCAATGCCGTCTAAACACGTTGCGCAAATTGAAAATAGTCCGTAAAAGACAAATTGTCGGAACGGGATCTATTAAATGCCTGACAAAGACCGCGTAAAACCGGAGATTCTTGCAGAAGCAGGGCATGACCACGCCGCGCTAGGGTTGACGGTAGGTATCCAACGGATAACCACTCAGTACACCCGGATGGAGCCCCAACAGGCAGCGCCGCAATTGATCCAACGCGGTGGTGGCAAAAACCTTTTTCTTCATACCCCTCCCGCCGATGGCAAAACAGTATCGCCGCGTCCAAACACCGTTAGGGGAAGCCAAGCCGATACAGACCGTCCCCGCCGGTTTTTCAGCAGTGCCGCCCGTAGGTCCGGCGATACCGCTGGTGGCAATACCATAGTCAGTACCGGCCCGCGCCTTGATACCGGCGGCCATTTGACGCACCACCTCAAGACTCACAGCCCCTTTTTGGGCCAACGTGTCCGGCAACACACCCAAGATGTCCGCCTTGGCTTCATTGGCGTAGGTGACGGCGCCCAAATGGAAAAAGTCGGAGCTGCCGGAAATATTGGTCAGCCAGTGGGAAATCAAACCGCCAGTGCAGCTTTCGGCCACGGCCACGGAAGAACCACGCTCCACCAAGATCTGGCTCACCGCTTCGGCCATGGAGGTTGTGCTGGTACTAAACACCGCATCCCCAAACGCATCGGCCATCCGTTTTGAGGCCTCTTCCAATTGCCGGGTTGTTTTTTTTCGCGCTTTTCCATGACCGTATAGTTTTATCTGAAGAACGGGAAAAGAGGCCCGCAGCCCCAGTTTCAGTTCGGAATAACCGCTTATCACCGCTGCTGCTTTCTCCCCCGCCAGCGATTCGGGGATACCAAAAAGGGTCAACACTTTGAGCAGATTGACCGTTGCGCCTCCTTTTAACTGCTCGGCAATGGCGGGCAGCACACTCTTATGAAACATCCGTTTCATTTCCGGCGGAACCCCCGGCAGACAAAAAAAAGTACAACGCTTGAGTCGGACGGAAAAACCCGGCGCCGTTCCCACCGGGTTAGGGAGGACAATTGCTTCTTTGGGAAGTAAGGCCTGCTTACGGTTGGAGGCGCTCATGGGTCGGTTGAGCCGTTTAAAGAAAGCTTCGACTGTTTGCAGCGCCTCGGAATTAAAAACCAACGGACATCCCGTTGCCTGGGCCATAGCTTCGGCGGTAAGGTCATCCGTGGTCGGTCCCAGGCCCCCTGTCACAATAGCGACATCGGCCCGTAACGCGGTCTCTTGAAACTGTTCGCTGAGTTTCGACAGCGTATCGCCCACGGTAACATGCCGATCCACGCGGCCGCCGGTTTTCTGCAGTACCTCCGCCAGCCAACTGGAGTTGGTGTCTGTCAGCGCACCGGTCAAGATCTCATCACCTGTGGCGATCAGCTCAATTTTCATTTATTAGGGCCCGGAGGAGTCAACGCCTTCCAGTCTCAGTGTTTGAATAAAGCAGCCGCCACCGCCTCCATCATCTCCATCCGTAGCCTGGTGCAGGGCTTTGGCGGCATTGACACGACCGCCCGTGGTCAATTTATTCGCCAGGGCGCCCACCGGATCAACATTATTTTTGATGATCGACACCACTTGGGCCGCGGATAATCCCGGCCGTTGGGATCTTACCAACGCCGCAATCCCCGCAACCATCGGCGCCGCCATCGAGGTGCCGTCCAGATAGGTATACCCCTTAATGTAAGTGCTGAGAATATTGACACCCGGAGCGGCCACATCGACGTTGTTTTTTCCAAAATTGGAAAAAGAGGCCAACGCATCAGTTGGACCGGTGGCGGCAACGGCAATCAGATTGGCGTTCGTATAACTGGAAGGATAATGCGGAATAATATCATTATCTCTGCCGTCATTGCCCGCCGAGGCACAGATGACGGGATTGGTTGTTTGATTCACGGCATCCTGTAATGTTTGTGAGGCCCCTTCGCCACCCAAGCTTAGATTGACCACATGAGCGCCCATCCTCTGGGCGTAAATTAATGCTTCCGCGAGGGCCGAAATGGGAAACCCGTCGTTCGGGCTACTAGCCGCCAATGGCATGATCCGCGACCGCCACGAGACGCCTGCCACGCCCCTGCCGTTATTACCCGCAGCGGCGGCAATTCCCGCGACATGCGTGCCATGGCCAACTAAGTCCCCAGGGTCATTGTTATTGGAAAAAAAGTCCCAGCCAACCACATCGTCCACGTACCCGTTGCCGTCATCATCAATACCATTGGGACGCCAGTTGGCGTAATTTCCGGCCCCCTGGAGTTCTTCGATGTTATACCAAAGATTGGGGGCAATATCGGGGTGAAATATTTCCACGCCGGTATCGATAATCGCCACGATTACATCGCGGCTGCCCTGGGTGATGTCCCAAGCAGCTACCGCTTTAATATCGGCGCCAGGGGTTCCCCCCAGCTGGCCGCTGTTGTGCAATCCCCACTGCAACGGAAAAAAGGGATCATTGGGTGTGGCCGTAGGCCATAAATAGTAGTTGGGTTCCACATATGCCACTCTGGGGTCGGACCTGATTTTCAGAATCATTGCCTCCATGTCCGTCTCTTCAGGTATTGAATAAAGATCGGCCTTTACCCCTTTGATCGGCTTAACATGCGCCATCGGGGCGCCTCCGGCCAAAGTGACGACAGCCGCAGCCCGAAAGCCCTCTTTAAATTTAATGATCACCTGACCGGGAACATACTCTGTTTTTGCACGGGTTCCCACTTCATCCAGGGCAACAGATATATCCGTTAACCGGGCGATAACAGCGCCTGGGCTCGCCAACAACACGCCAAGAACGAGCCAAGAGAGTAACCGTTGCATAGCTTATCCTCCTCCTGTAGATTCAACCGGTCAATGAAACATCCTGCCCTGCCTGTGAGCACGGCTACCGGGTCTGCATAATAAAATTGGGCTCGACATAGACAACATCCGTCTCCATAGAGAGCGTCTCAATAACCTTCTCAACCGTATCGTTGTTCAATATCTTTACTTGATAGACCCCTGGTAGTGGTAACACTTTCATTTTCGACAGTTGATATTGAGTCAAGATAGCGCCGATCCGGGCCTCATCCAACTCCGGCTGGAATTTTACAATCACCTGTCCCGGTTCATAACTCTCCATGGGGCCGCGACCCGATTTGGAATCATCCCCCTTTTGTGGTGAACGATTTTCATCGTATTGCGGTTTTTCCCTTTCCGCGGGATTATCCGGTAAAGGCATTTTTTGAATCCCATCCACTCCCGAACGGTGTTCGGCAGCGCACCCGGAGCCAATTAAAACCGGCAGTGTTAAAACAGCGGCCAACAGTACATATGCTTTCATGGAAGCCCCTTTGTTTGGTCGATTCATCCCGAAAAATATTACACCCCTTTACGCCTATGACCCCGTTGTTTGATGATTTCTCATCCGAATCCCATTTCCCACCAAATTTTATCCACCGTCGTATATAGTGATGAAAAAGAAGATCCGATGTTCAGCCGGTCAACCCACTTGCCATTGGTCCGGTTGGGTGGTTCTTTGTAGGGCATGGTCTAACGCTGTTAAAAATTGTGCCCGCGGGATCAATTCGGCGCCTAGAGAGCGCAGATGTTCCGATTCCACCTGACAGTCGATCAGCCCGATCCCCAGCTTTTGAAGAAGACGGCAAAGTTCAATTAACGCAACCTTGGAAGCGTCGGGGATGCGATGAAACATTGATTCGCCAAAAAACGCCTGCCCTAACGCCACGCCGTATATACCGCCCACCAATTGATCTTTTTGCCACACCTCAATGGAATGGGCATATCCCTTTTGGAAAAGATTTTCATAGGCCTGCACCATCTCCGGCCCGATCCAGGTTCCTTCAGGCCGGTTGGATGCGCATTCGCGCACAACCGATTCAAAAGCGGTGTCACAGGTAAAGCGAAAACGGTTTTGGTTTAATTTGCGATGAAGCCGTCGTGAGATGTGCAGTTTCGATGGATAGAGCACAAGACGCGGGTCCGGCGACCACCAGAGAATAGGATCATCCGGTCCAAACCAAGGAAAGATTCCCATGGAATAAGCGTTTATCAGACGATCTAGGGAAAGATCCCCCCCCACGGCCAGGAGCCCGTGCGCATGGGCCAATTCCGCAGACGGAAAGGTGGGGTCATCGGGGGTTAACTGAAAAATGGGCATGGTCGCACCTGACAGCGGCGCCGTTATTCAAATCGGAAAGTGAGTTTTCCCTCCTTTTCATCCACAAAGACCACGCCACCTTTTTTCAAAGTCCCAAAGAGAATTTCGTCCGACAAGCGGTCTTTTAGCGACTCCTGGATCACACGGGCCAACGGTCTTGCACCATATTGAGGATCATAGCCCTTTTGGGCCAAAAAGAGACGCGCCGTCGGCGTTAACATCAAAGAGACCTTTTTGGCGGCCAACTGTTCATTGAGCTCGACCATAAATTTGTCCACAATCAGCTCCATGATTTCCGTATCCAGGGCTCCGAAAGTGATGATGCCGTCCAGGCGGTTACGAAATTCAGGGCTGAAAAGCTTATTGACCGCCTCCTCGCCCTTGCCTTGGGTCGCCCGGCGCCGGTCCCCAAAACCGATGGCATGGGTGTTCATCTCCCGCGATCCTGCATTGGAGGTCATCATGATGATCGTATTGCGGAAATCGGCTTTTCGTCCGCTGTTGTCTGTTAAGGTTGCGTGATCCATCACCTGTAAAAGAATATGAAAAAGATCGGGATGGGCCTTTTCGATCTCATCTAAAAGCAAGACCGTGTGGGGATTTTTGCGAATTCCGTCTGTGAGTAGTCCGCCCTGGTCAAAACCGACATAGCCGGGCGGGGCGCCGATCAGCCGGGCCACCGCGTGTTTTTCCATGTACTCGCTCATGTCGAAACGCATAAAGTGAACGTTGAGCAAGCGAGCGGTTTGACGGGCCGCCTCGGTTTTACCCACACCCGTGGGCCCGGTAAACAGAAAGGCCCCCACCGGCCGGCCCGGCGTACGCAAACCGGCCCGGGAACGCTTGATGGCCGTCACCAGCGCCGTGATGGCCGCATCCTGGCCAAAGACAACGCCTTTCAACCTTTTGTCCAGGTTCCGCAGTTGCTCCTCATCGTTTTTAGACAGGCTCACCGCCGGAATACGGGCCATCTTGGAGACAATCTGTTCGATATCCGACGGGTGGATCTTTTTACGGCGGCCCTTACCGTTGATGCGGATATAGGCCCCGGCTTCATCAATGACATCAATGGCTTTGTCAGGTAAAAAACGGTCGTTTACATACTTGGCCGACAATTCCACCGCCGCTTTCAAGGCGGCCTCGGTATAGCGTATTTGATGATGCGCCTCATACCGTTGGCGCAACCCTTTAAGAATTTTGACGCTCTCTATGATCGTGGGTTCCGGAATATCTAATTTTTCAAAGCGTCTTGAAAGGGCGCGGTCTTTCTCAAAATGGTTTTTATACTCTTCGTAGGTGGTGGAGCCGATACAGCGGATCTCGCCGGTTGCAAGGGCCGGTTTCAGCAAGTTCGAGGCGTCCATGGAGCCGCCGCTGGTGGCCCCCGCACCGACAATGGTATGAATCTCGTCAATAAACAAAATGGCCCGCTGCTTCCTGATCAAGGCGTCAATCACCCCTTTGAGCCGGACCTCAAAATCGCCCCGAAATTTGGTGCCCGCCAGTAAGGCGCCCATATCCAGTGCGTAAATCCGAAAATCGGTAAACATTGCGGGAATCTTCCCCTGGTGAATCCGGGCAGCCAATCCTTCGGCCATGGCGGTCTTCCCCACCCCCGGATCGCCCACAAAAACCGGGTTGTTTTTACGCCGGCGGCAAAGCACCTGGATGGTCCGTTCCAGTTCGATTTCACGGCCGATAAGCGGGTCCAGCTTGTCCTGGGCGGCCCGTGCTACCAATTCCATGGTGTACTGCGCCAAAGGATCACCTTTTTTACGCCCGGTTTGGTCCTTTTGTGGACCCTCATCTTCACCGCTTTGCGGTTCCCGGCTAATTTCGTGGGAGATGAAATGTAAAATATCGAGCCTGCTGATGCCCTGGGCGGCCAACACATATTGCGCATGAGACTGTTTTTCCTCAAAAATCGCCGCCAGGATGTCGCCCACCTCCACGGCCTCTTTCTCAGCCGAACGCGCGTGGTTAACAGCCCGCTGTATCACCCGCTGAAATCCCAGTGTCTGCTGCAGCACATACTCCTGATCGTCAGGTACCTTTACTATCTTATTTTTGAAAAAGGCTTCCAGCTCCCGTTTTAGCTGCTCGACATCACCGCCGCAACGCTCGATCACCTCAATACCTTCGGTGCTAAAGAGAATCGCAAAGAGAATATGCTCAATACTCACATATTCATGACGCCGCTGTTTGGCCTCCCGGACAGCAACGGCTAATGTTTTGCCAAGATTCTTGCTAATCATCCCCGATCCTCTTCCATCACGCACTTTAAAGGAAACTCATGTTTTTGAGCCATGAGGTGAACGGTTTCCACCTTTGTTTCGGCCACTTCGCGGGGGTAGGCACCGCACATGCCCTTTCCTTCACGGTGCACTTTGAGCATGATCTGCTCGGCCTCTTGAACACTTTTACGAAAAACGACCATCAATACATGGACAACAAATTCCATGGTGGTATAGTCGTCGTTTATTAAATAGACACGAAATTGAGGGGGTTCCTCAAGCTCGTCATGAAGATCCGGTAATGTTTCGGTGTCGGCACCCGTGGTATCGTGACTCATACAGCACTCAAAAGCTGAACTCACATTTTCATCCCGGATTTTGCACGCCACGGATGGGTTCATTGGCAAGGCAACAAGGGCGAAACTGTATTCTCATACCGCGAACCCTTGATAACGCAGCCAATGGATGCCGCCCGGGAGCGTCCGTCCGGATGAAATGTTACCAACTGTTATCAGTGTATAATGCAATGATAAACACGAATGGCGAGGTTGCCAAGGAGTGATAAAAGGATGCCATCGCTTTCTAAATTATAGGCGGATCAATTCGTTACCGCCCGTGGCATTTCTTATATTTTTTACCGCTTCCGCAGGGGCATGGTTCATTACGGCCCACCTTTTCAGTGCTCCGTCGGACCGGTTGCTTTTTAGGCGGGGGACCATCACCACCACCGGAAAAGGACATCTCCTGCTCTTTGGGCGCCTCCAAAGCGGCCAGATCTTGAGGTTTGGCCACCTCGATGCGAAACAGGACCCCCAACGTTTCTTCCTTGATCCTTTCAATCATTTCGGAAAAAAGATCAAACCCCTCTTTTTTATAGACAATCAGCGGGTTTTGCTGGGCGTAGCCCCGCAGGCCAATACCCTCTTTCAAATGATCCATGGAGAGCAAGTGATCCTTCCACTGGCCGTCTAAGGTTTGCAACATCACCATCCGTTCAATCTGACGAAAATCCTTTTCACCGATGGCCTTTTCCTGGGCATCATAGGCGGCATGGGCCTTCTCGTTGATCATTTCGGCCAAGCCGTCCCGATGAAGGCCGTCCAGGGTATCTTCATCGGGCTTTGAGAAGTGGATGCCAAACTGTTGAAACAGGGCCTGATCCAGCGCGCCGTAATCCCACTCTTCGGGAAAGACCTTCTCTTCAGCAAATTGATCGGCCAAATCCTCGGCCAATTCGGAAATCATCTCGCGGATGGTCTCTTTTAAATTGACACCCAATAAAATCTCCCGCCGTTGGCGGTAGATCACCTCCCGCTGCTGGTTCATTACATCGTCATACTCGATGAGCTGCTTGCGGATCTCAAAGTTATGCCCTTCCACTTTGGTTTGGGCATTCTCAATGGCACGGCTGATCAATCCATGCGCAATGGGTTCACCCTCTTCCATCCCCATTTTTTCCATGACCGAAGACATGCGCTCGCCGCCGAAAATACGTAACAGATCATCTTCCAGGGCCAGGTAAAAACGCGACGAACCGGGATCACCTTGACGGCCGGAACGTCCGCGCAACTGGTTGTCGATACGGCGGCTTTCGTGACGCTCGGTGCCCAAGATATGCAAACCACCCACATCCGTAACGCCTTCACCTAAAACGATATCGGTACCGCGCCCGGCCATGTTGGTGGAGATGGTCACCGATCCCGGCTGCCCGGCCATGGCGACAATTTGGGCCTCTTTTTGGTGGTTTTTAGCGTTCAGGACCTCATGCTTGACACCTCGCTTTTTAAGCTTTTTACTGAGCTGCTCGGAAACATCAATGGAGATGGTTCCCACCAAAACCGGCTGGCCCTTTTGGTGCAGTTCCACAATCTCGTCCAACACCGCCTCATATTTTTCCTGTTTGGTTTTGTAAATAACATCGGAGAAATCGGTTCGAATCATGGGCATATGGGTGGGGATAATGATCACATCCAGATCGTAAATCTTTTTAAACTCCGCCGCTTCGGTGTCGGCGGTACCGGTCATACCGGCGAGCTTTGCGTACATCCGAAAGTAATTTTGAAACGTGATGGTCGCCAAAGTTTGGTTTTCATTCTCAATCCTGACATTTTCCTTGGCTTCCAGCGCCTGGTGCAGCCCATCACTATAACGGCGGCCGGGCATCAGCCGTCCGGTAAACTCATCAACAATGATCACTTCACCCTGTTTGACGATGTAGTCGACATCCCGCTTAAACAGGGCATGTGCCTTTAACGCCTGGTTCACATGGTGGAGCAGCTCAATATATTTGGGATCGTAGAGATTATCCACCTGAAGCAGTTTTTCCGCCTGGGTCACGCCCTCTTCACCCAATTGCACCGCCCGCGCTTTTTCATCAATGGTGTAGTGGGTCTCTTTTTTCAGCCTGGGGATGATGTTGTTGACTTGGTAGTAAAGATGGGTCGATTTCTCCGCCGGCCCGGAAATAATCAACGGCGTTCGCGCCTCATCCACCAGGATGCTGTCCACTTCATCCACAATGGCATAGCTTAAATCCCGCTGAACCAAAGACTTTTTGTCAAACTTCATATTATCGCGCAGATAATCAAAGCCGAACTCATTGTTGGTACCGTAGGTGATATCGGCGCCATAGGCGGCTTTGCGTTCGCTGTCATCCATGCCATGAACAATAGTGCCCACCTCCAGACCCATAAAGCGGTAGACCTGACCCATCCACTCCGTATCACGCGTGGCCAGATAGTCATTGACCGTCACCACATGGACGCCTTTGCCCGAAAGCGCGTTAAGATAGGCGGGCAATGTGGCCACCAGGGTTTTGCCTTCGCCGGTCTTCATCTCGGAAATATCGCCCTGGTGCAACACCACCCCGCCGATGAGCTGAACATCGTAGTGCCGCATAGTCAGTGTCCTGAGGGAGGCCTCCCGGACTGCGGCAAAGGCTTCGGGCAACAGATCTTCCAAACTCTCCCCCCGGTCAAGACGCTGCCGAAACTGAACGGTCACCCCTTTTAATGCGGCATCATCCAACGCCTGGAATTGGGGCTCCAGATCGTTTATCCGCACCACTAAGGGCTGGATCTTTTTGAGCTCCCGATCGTTCTTGCTGCCAAATACCCTTGTGAGCATGTTGGTGATCATAATGGCTGTCTTATTTACAGATAAAAGCGATAATCATTTTTAAAACGGCTGTATTGAGAGGCCGCGGGAAAATGTCAGTTTTTGTTCAGGTTCAAGGAATACGAAACATGTAAACTAGCACATACCGCCGTTGACTGATATAACCTGCCCGGTAATATAGGAGGCGTCGTTGGAACAGAGAAAACGAACCACCTTGGCCACCTCCGCAGGCTCACCCACCCGGCCCATGGGTACCATCTCTTTCAGATTATCCAAAGGCACCTTTGCAATCATGCCTGTATTGATAAAACCGGGCGCCACCACATTGACCCGCACCCCCACAGGCGCCACTTCGGCGGCCAAGGAGCGGCTGGCGCCCACCAAACCGGCCTTGGCGGCCGAATAGTTGACCTGACCGCGGTTGGCCACCAGCCCCGCCACCGACGAGATTGTAATGATTGAACCATATTTTTGGCGCATCATCTTTTTGACCACCGGTTTGGTGACGTTGTAGAACCCGTTTAAAGCGGTTTCAATGACCGGCGTCCAGTTCTTTTCCGGCATCATCACAAAAAGTCCGTCTTTGGTAATTCCGGCATTGTTCACCAAAATATCCATCGACGGATGGTTTTTTAGTATCTCATTTAACGCCGCCTGGGTTTGCGCCCCATCCCTCACATCAAATAGAGCCGCCTCAGCCCGACCGCCCTCTTTCTCAATTTGATCCACCAATTGTTGGGCTAATTGGGCGCTGCTGCGATAGTTGATCACCACCGCATAGCCATCCCGAGCCAATTCCAGGGCGATGGCCCGTCCGATCCCTTTTCCCGCGCCGGTTACAACGGCGGCGCCTTTTGTTTTAACCGCGGTCATTAATAGCTCCCTTGGTTGGCTTTGCCGCGATCTGATTTAGAGGTTTCACCCGCTACGGACGCTTTCACCCCTAAAATTTAAATCGTTGCAATGCCTGGGGGTTCCAATTAAAATCAATGGATAATCGCAGAATATAACCCAAACCCGTAACCCTGTAAAGATACCAACGAATGCGTTTTTTGTTATTACTTTTCCTTGCCTATGCGGCCGGTTCCATCAATATGTCCCTTGGGGTGTCACGCCTGGCCGGAGCCCCTGATCCCCGCAACGCGTACAGCCGAAACCCGGGCGCCATCAACGTCTATCGGCATGCCGGCCCTTGGTGGGCCTTGCTGGCGGTCGTTTCGGAGGCGGCTAAAGCGGCTACCGTCGCCTGGGCCGCCACCCAGTGGTTGCCCGCTCCGCAAATTCCCTGGGTCGGTTTCGTTTTGATCCTTGGCAACCGTTTTCCGGTCTTTCACGGGTTTTGCGGCGGCAAGGGCGTGGCCAATTATCTGGGTTTTGTGCTGTTGCTAAACCCGTTGGCGGCGATTGTGGGAATCGGTTTTTGGGCAGCGGGCATTTATTTCACCAAACAGCCCTTCATGGGTTCTTTTCTCTTGATAAGTGTATTAACCGCGGGTGTCATAATGGCTTTGGGAAATTCCTTTATCACCCTATCAGGCGCCCTGTTGACGTTCTTTTTGATCATCGGGCTTCACCATGAAAACATTTCCGGATTTTTATCTGACCGAAAGAAATTGCAATAACCCCATCGTCAACTAGGCCTCCGCATTGCCCGCCAAACCGATCTTATCGGCCACCGCACGCATTCCCATGATTGTATCGGTGATCAGCTCGCCCAATTCCATCCCTAGCATATCGGCCCCATTTTGAATAATGGAGCGGTTTACCCCTGCAGCAAACCGTTTATTCTTCCACTTCTTTTTCACCGATTTGGCCGTAAGATCCAAAACACTTCTGGAAGGCCGCATCAGCGCTGTGGCCGTTATAAGGCCGGTCAACTCGTCAACTGCGTAGAGCACTCTTTCAAGATCGGTTTCAGGTTTCACATCTGTGCAAATGCCCCAACCGTGACTGACAACAGCGCGAATATAATCTTGGGGCCAATCCGCCTTTTGCAGAATCGCCTCGGTTTTTTGGCAATGCTGATCAGGGTATTTCTCATAATCCAGGTCATGTACCAGTCCCACAATCCCCCACATATCTTCATTGCCGCCCCGTTTTTGAGCCATATAACGCATCACGCCTTCAACGGCCAGGCCATGTTTAATCAGGCTTTCACTTTTATTGTAGAGCCTGTCGACAATTAGTATGTAGTATGATATCATCGCATAAAAACCGTCATGGGAGGCTATGCGATGCAAGACCGGCACACATTAAGAAATGATCAATGGGGGCGGATCAAGGATGCATTACCCGGCAAAAAGAGTGATCCCGGCCGGACTGCCGAGAATA
>Ga0209788_1000027_pt1 | contig 50499 bp, 45 predicted proteins | sample WorMetLIZISLAND1_2_FD_187415 | JGI IMG/M metagenome (GOLD analysis project Ga0209788, IMG submission 187415) | Marine gutless worms symbiont microbial communities from Max Planck institute for Marine Microbiology, Germany - Olavius clavatus LIZARD... ...
GGTCTCCAGGGGTTCTGGGGTCTCCAGGGGCGCTGGGGCCGCAGGCGACTCGGAGGAGCGGGCGGTCGCCAACGCCGCCGCCGTGCTCGCCGCCGGCGAAGTCAAAGGCGCCTGCCACAAGGTCCTGCTACCGAGCTACGGGGTGTTCGACGAGAGCCGGCTTTTCGCCGCGGGGACCGATCCTGGCCGGGTCTGGCCCGTCGCTGGCGCCATCGCAGGCGTCTCCATCTGCGAGGACATCTGGCGCTCCGACGGGCCGGCGCGCCGTCAGGCGTCGAACGGGGCGAACCTCCTCCTCAACATGAGCGCCTCGCCGTTCCACCGCGGGAAGGCCGCCGAGCGCGAGGAGATGCTGGCCGCCCGCGCCCAAGAGGCGGGCGTACCGGTCGTGCACGTCAACCTGGTCGGCGGCCAAGACGAGTTGGTCTTCGACGGCGCCTCCGTCGTGTTGGGCGCCGACGGGCGGGTGCTCCACAGATCGCCGCAGTTCGAGGAGGATTTCTTTGTGGTTGACGTCCCGATCGACGACGAGGCGGCGCCGACAGGGGCCGCCTCGCCGTCGGGGGCCGCCTCGCCGTCGGGCGCGGTCACGCCGTTGCTGGGGTCCCTCGAAGAGGTCTACGAGGCCCTCAAGACCGGGCTGAGGGACTATGTCCTCAAGAACGGGCTCGACTCGGTGGTGATCGGCCTTTCCGGCGGAGTCGACTCGGCGCTCACCGCTGTCATCGCCGCCGACGCCCTCGGGCCCGACGCCGTATGGGGAGTCGCCATGCCGTCCCGGTTCTCCTCACAACACTCGATCGACGACGCCCGCTCCCTCGCCGACAACCTCGGCATCCGCTTCGACCTGATCCCCATCGACGACGTCTTCAGCGCCCATCTTGATTCACTTGCCGACGTCTTCGCCGGAGCGGAGGCCGGGGTCGCCGAGGAGAACCTCCAGGCCCGGGTGCGCGGTGCGACGCTGATGGCCATCTCCAACAAGCTCGGCCCCCTGGTGGCGGCGACCGGCAACAAGTCGGAGCTGGCCGTCGGGTACGCCACCCTGTACGGCGACATGGTCGGCGGGTACGCCGTCCTCAAAGACGTCTTCAAGACGCTGGTCTACGAGCTGGCCCGTTGGCGGAACAGGCGCGGCGAGGTGATCCCGGCCTCGACGATCGTGAAGCCCCCGTCGGCGGAGCTGCGCCCCGACCAGAAGGACACCGACTCGCTTCCGCCCTACGACGTGTTGGACGCGATCTTGGAGCGATATGTGGAGGAGGATATGGGGGTCGAGGAGATCGTCTCCGCCGGCTTCGAGCCGGACCTGGTGGCGAGAGTCGCCCGGATGGTCGATCAAGCCGAGCACAAGAGGCGGCAAGCCGCCCCCGGGGCGAAGATCACGACGAAGGCGTTCGGGAAGGACCGCCGGTTGCCCATCACCAACGGTTATCGTCGTCGGCCATGACGCTCAGCCAGATTCTCATCAACGGGGAGGTCTCCGACGGCCTCATCCCGGTCACCGACTCCTCGGTCCTCAGGGGCGACGGCTGCTTCGAGGTGCTCAAGGCCTACGACGGGGCGCCGTTCGCCCTCGACGGCCATCTCGACCGGCTTGAGAGGAGCGCAGGCCTCTTCGGCATCGAGCTTCCGCCCCGCGCCGATCTCGCCGATTGGGTCACGCAGGTGTCGGAGAGCCTCGGCGACTGCGCCGTCCGGGTCGTGGTGACCCGGGGCGGGGCGGTCCCCGGCCTGGAGGGCCCGCCTCAGGTGATCGTCTTCGGGCACCCGTGGCCGGTCGACCCCGGCCCTGCCCGGCTGTACCCGGTTGAGGCCCCGTGGCACGCCGCGGGCGCCGAGTGGGATCTCGCCGGGGCCAAGGCGCTCTCCTACGCCCCCAACCTCTCGGCCACGAGGCGAGCGAACCGCGAGGGCTTCGACGACGCGTTGCTGTTGACTACCGACGGCATGGTGCTCGAAGGCCCCACCTTCACGGCGGCGTGGGTCGTGGACGGCGTCTTGGAGACGCCCACCCTCGACCTGGGCATCCTCGACTCCATCACCCGGAGGACGGTCCTCGGGCTGGCGAGCGACCTCGGCGTCGAAGTGGTCGAAGGCTCGTGGAAGCTGGATCGCCTCGGCTACGCCGACGAGGTCATGGCTTTGTCCACCATCAGAGAGGTCCAGGCGGTGTCCGATGTGGGCGAGATGACGTTTGCGGAGGGGCCGGTCACAGCCCGACTGTCGGAGGCGTTCACGGCCCTCGTCCCCTAGCCAGGCCCACGAACCGGTTCCCTGATGCTCTGGATTCGCCTGTACCGAAGTTTGTGCAATGAGAATCGGGCCGTCAAGCGGCGGGTCCCTCAACCGGCTCACCTTATGGGCGACAAGCCGCTGGGCCGCTCCGCCGGGGCCGGTGCCCGCGGCGGCGCCTCCCGCGTCCCATGAGGTCTAGGGCTGTCGCGCTGGCGGCTGCGCTCACCGTGGCGGTCGTCGCATGCGACTCTCGGACGGCCCCGCCCGCGACGGCGCCGGTCGCCGCCGAGACCGCGGCTCCGCCCCCGACCACAGAGGCGCCTGCGCCGCCGTCAACGGTCTCGACGAGCCCGGCCGACGGAGGAGAGGCCGAGGACAGCGCGACAACAAGCGCCGCCCGCGGCGAGACGACCCTCGACTTTGAGGTGGTGCACCGGATCTCGTCCGACAACGGCGACATCGTTCACGTCGTCCTCCCCGAAGGGGCCTACACAGACGTCGACTTGGAGCACTTCATCAGCGACCTGACCGAGAGCCTCCCCGGCCTGTGGGGCGCCGAGATCTTCGACAGCGTGGACGGCGCCGCCGTGTTCGCCGTACCCGAGGAGCAACGGACCGAGGAGCAGAAGCAGACCCTCGCCAAACACCACTTCGCCAGCCTGATCGAGAGGGACACGGTCAGGTTCCAGGGGCCGTTCGCCGAGCTCGGGGAGTTCGTGCTCCCGTCCTGAGCGTGTGCAGTAGTGCGGCTCTGGGCTGGGTTTTTGCACACACATCTCTCAGCGTGTGCAGAATTGCGGCTCTCGTCGGTACTACTGCACACGCTCAGAGCAGGACCGCCGCCACCAGCAGGAAGCCGCCGAAGCCCACGATGTCGGTGATGAGCGTGAGGAAGATCGACGAGGCCAACGCCGGGTCCTGCCCCAGCTTGCGGAGGATCAGCGGGATGCCCGTCCCGGCCACCGCGGCGATGACCAGGTTGGCCATCGTGGCCACGGCCACCACCGTCGCCACCGCCGCAGGCGCCGAGTCGCTCCCGAACAACCCCGTGGAGATGAGCAGGTAGGTGACGCCCGCGGAGACGGTCGCCAGAAGGGCGCCGTTGAGGACGCCCACACCCGCCTGGCGGGCGAGGATGGCGGGCGCCTGGGCGGCCGGCACGGCATTGGTGGCCAGGGAGCGGATCATCACCGCCAGGCTCTGGTTCCCCCCGTTGCCGCCGAGGAGGGCGATGACCGGCATGAGCGCGGCGAGCACAGGTTCCTCGCTGATGATCCCCGTCTGCTGCTCAATCACCCAGGCGACGATCAACGCCAAGAGCAGGTTGACCACCAGCCACGGCGCCCGCATCCGAAACGACTCGGTGATGTTCGAGTAGACGGTCTCCTCGACCCCGGCGCCCATCGCCGCCGCGAAGTCCTCGGTCGCCTCGTCCTGGATGGCCTCGATGACGGCGTCCATGGTGACCATCCCCAGGAGGGTCCCGTCGTCGTCGATGACCGGCACCCCGAGGAAGTGGTAGCGCCGGCACAAGTCGGCGACCTCCTCCCGGTCGGTGTAGGGGTTGACGGACACCACGTCGGGGATCATCACGTCGGCCAGGGGCGACCCGGGCCGCTTGAAGACCAGCTCCCGGAACTCGAGCACCCCCACGACGTGGTTGTCGTCGTCGACTATGTAGACGTAGGAGAGGTCCTCGTACTCGTCGTGGAGTTGACGCAGCCTCTCCGTCGCCTCGCCGGTGGTCAGGCCCAACGGGAGATAGGCGACCTCGGTCGTCATCAACCCGCCCGCGCTGTCCGAGGGGTAGGCCAGCAGGCGGCGGGCCCTGCGCTCCGTCTTGTCGGACATGGCGGCGAGGACGTCCTCTCTGAGGTCGTCGTCGAACTCGGAGATCAGGTCGGCGGCCGCCTCGCCGGTCATCTCGTCGAGGGCCGCGGCGAGATCAGCCAGAGGGGCATCCTCAATGAGCTGGGCCGCCAGCTCGGGGGCTATCTCCTCGAGGACCTCGGCCGCGTCGGCGGGGCCCAGCTCGACGAAGAGCCCGGTCGCGTCGCCGTCAAGGAGCTGCTCGAACACGTCGGCGGCGTCGCCGGGCGCCGTCTCGGCGAGAGCTCGCCACTTCTTGATGTTCGCCTCGAGGTAGTCGGCGACCTCCTCAGGCTCGCGCCGCGCCGCGGCGAGGAGGGTCTTCGCTAGTTGACGCGGGCTTCTGAGTCGAAGTCGCATTACACGGCCCCTGGGCGGATGAGCGGCCGTCAGGCTACAGGGTCTCGCTCACTCCCGAAAGGGGCGGACGGCGACCACCTTCACGGTGAACTCGCCGGCCGGCGCCTCGTAGGCGACCTCATCGTCGACGCCCGCCCCGAGGAGGGCGGCGCCGAGCGGGCTGGTCGGCGAGGCCAGGAGAAGCCCGTCGACCTTGTTCTCCTGAGCCGCCACGAAGTACTCCATCTCATGCCCGTCGTCGTCGACCACCGTCGCCACCGTGCCCACCTCGACCTTGCCCGTGTCGGCGACCTCCCGAGCCTCGGCGTTGTCGATGAGGTGCTCCAGCTTGCGGATGCGCGCCTCCATCAACCCCTGATCGTTCTTGGCGGCGTCGTAGTCGGCGTTCTCGCGCAGGTCCCCGTGAGACCGGGCCTCGGCGATGCGGTCCTCGATCTCCCGGCGACCGTCGGTCTTGAGAGACTCCAACTCGTCTTCGAGCTTCCGCAGCGCAGCGGGCGTGAGGTATGTCGGCTGGTCGGGCATGGGCGGCGAAGACTACCGGGGGATCGGCGCGTAACCTCGGGAGCATGAGCGAACACCGTCTCACCGGGTACAGCAGCGGGTCCGGCTGAGCCTGCAAGCTCGGCCCGGCCGAGTTGGCTCAGGTCCTGAGTCCCGTCGCACACCATGAGGCCGCCGCCCACCCCGACCTGATGATCGGGATGGGGGCGGGCGACGACGCCGGCGCCTACGCGCTGGGGGACGGTCGCGCCCTGGTGCAGACCGTCGACATCTTCACCCCGATCGTCGACTCGCCCGTCGAGTGGGGGAGAATCGCCGCGGTGAACGCCCTCAGCGACGTGTACGCCATGGGGGCCGAGCCGCTGACGGCCCTCCAGTACCTGGGCTGGCCGCGCGACAAGCTGGCACTGACCGCGGCGTCCGAGGTGATCGAAGGGGGGATGGGCGCCATGGCGGAGGCGGGTTGCACGGTGGTGGGCGGCCATTCGATCGCCTCGCCCGAGCCGGCGTTCGGGTTCGCCGTCACCGGCGTGGTCTCCGAGGACCGGCTGATCTCCAACGCGGGCGCCCGGGTCGGGGACGCGCTGGTCCTCACCAAGCCGCTGGGGATCGGGATCGTCACCACGGCGCTGAAGCGGGGGAAGTGCCCGCCCGGGCTTGCGGCGGAGGCCGTCGGGCTGATGACGTCGCTCAACCGCGAGGCCGGGGCGGCACTCGGCGAGCACGGCGCATCGGCGGCGACCGACGTGACGGGTTTCGGCCTGCTCGGCCATCTTCGGGAGATGCTGGAGGCCTCCGGCGTGGGCGCCGAGATCGTCTACGAGCAGGTCCCGGTCTTGGACGGCGCGCTGGAGCTTCTGGAGGCGGGGATGTGGGCCGGCGGCTCGCAGCGCAACCTGGAGTCGGTTCTCCCCTTGGTCTCCACAGAGCTGGGGGACGACGCCGTGGCGATCCTCGCCGACGCGCAGACGTCAGGCGGGTTGTTGGCGGCCCTGGCGCCCGCCGGCGTGGACGGCTACCTGCGCTCGGCGCCCGGCGCGGTCGTCGTCGGCTCGATCGTCGGCGAGCCGGGGATCAGGGTGAGATAGGCTGGCGTGATGAGATTCTGGCGATGGGCGCTCGGGAGCTGGGTGGGGTTCCGGCTGTTCGGCCCGGTGCTCGGTCCCCGCTTCAAACCTCCCCAGGAACATCCCTGGAGGCTCCCGGCCCGCACGGTCTTCGTCGGTGACGAGGAGTTCATCGTCCGGGAGGCGGGCCCTGAGGGGACCGAGCCGATCCTGCTGATCCACGGCCTCGCCGGGTCGTCGTTGGGGGAGTGGTATCAGATCGGGGAGATGCTGGCCGAGGAGCGTCGGGTGATCATGATCGACCACCGCAACCACGGTCTCGCCCCCCAGGCCGTCGAGCGGTATGAGATCGAGGATGTCGCCGACGACATCGCCGCCGTCTTGGACGAGATGAGGCTGGGCGCGGTCCACGTCATGGGTTACTCGATGGGCGGGGTCATCGCCCAGTCGCTGGCCTACCGCCATCCGGGCAAGGTGTCCAAGCTGGTCTTGGTGGCCACCTTGGCGGCGCACCCGGCGGGGATGCGGCGGCTCCGCCAGGGCGGTGTGCTCCTGACGCGGGCTTGGGAGCGGCTCACCGGGTTGGGGACGTCGGACGTGCGGACCGCCTACCTGCTGGGCACCTCGGCGGTGAGCCTGCGACATGCCCGCTGGTTGTGGGTGGAGGCCCACCGGCGCAACCCCGACGCAGGGGCCCAGGCGACTCTCGCCCTGCTCAGGTTCGACTCGCGCTCCTGGGTGGGGCGGCTCGGCGTCGAGACGCTGGTGATCATCCCGACGCACGACCTGCTTGTGCCGCCGGCGTGGCAGTACGAGCTGGCCGGGTTGATCCCCGGCGCCAAGATCGCCGAGGTGGTTGGGGCCCGCCACGAGGTGGTCTGGTCCCACTCCGAGTTGGTCTTGAAAGAGCTTGCCGCCTTCCTCTGACCGGTCTCCTGATGCTCTGGATTCGCCTACACCGCAATGTGTGCATTGAGAATCGGCCCGCCCGCGGTCGGTGCGTTGAGAGCGGCTGCGGCCCGGCCGGTCGCACCACCAGCGAGGCGAGGCTGGGGACCCGAGTGAGCGTTGAGGGGTAGCTGACGTGAATCGCGCTGTCTACGTCGATGGCTTCAATCTGTACTACCGGCTGCTGCGGAAGCGGGCTGACGCCAAGTGGCTGAACCTTCTTGCCTTGTCGCAGAAGCTCTTCCCGAACGACAAGATCACGGTGGTTCGCTATTTCACGGCGCGCATCAGAACCCTTGATGATGAGCGGGCCCCACAGCGTCAGGAGACCTATCTGCGAGCGCTCAACACTCTCAAGCCCGTCGTCTCCGTCCACCACGGTCACATTCAGGTCCGTGGGAAGTGGCGACGCCTTCAGCACCCGATCACCGGATTGGCGAAGTCGGCATTGATCAGCCACATCCAAGAGAAGGGCTCGGATGTCAACCTGGCCTCGCACTTCCTGTTGGATGCGTTCCGCAATTGCTTCGAGAATGCGGCGGTGGTCACCAATGACGCCGACTTCGCTGAGCCCATCCGGATCGTCCAACACGAGCTCGAGCTGCCCGTGACGTTGGTCCACCCGACGGAGGACCCCGCCCCGGCTCTGTCAGACATGGGGCCAAGTGAGATTCTCCGCTTGTCGCTGAGCAGTGTCCGCATGTGCCAGTTCCCCAAGGTCCTGACAGACGACGACGGAGAGTTCAGATGCCCCGAGTCTTGGTGACGGATCATGCTTCACCGCATGGAGCCCATCAATCCGCTTGCACATCTGCTGGGCTGCTGGTACAATGGTGCTGAACTACCTTCGCTGCTTCGGTGGCGGAGGAAGCAGGGCCCGCTCGAAAGAGCGGGCCCTTGCGTTTGCCGGCCTACGGCGTTGACGATCGACGGCCCCCCGCCGATCCGTCTCGGTGCCCTCCGGTTGAACAGCCGCTCGATCGGCCCGATTCCCGACTGCCCGAGAAGCTCACCAGCCGCCACGACCACTCGACTCCGCCTCCTCCTTCTCTGATGCGCCCTTCGCCAAGCTCCCCGCACGAGACGCGAAGCCGCGAATCATGCTTCACCGCATGGAGGCCCATCAATCCGCTTGCACATCTGGGGCGCCGCTGGTATAATGGTGCCAAACCACCTTCGCTGCCTCGGTGGCGGAGCGGCAGGGCCCGCTCGAGAGAGCGGGCCCTTGCGTTTGCCGGACTCTCGATAGGCGCTCCGTCGTCGAAATGGCGGGTCGGCCAGGCGGCGGCGTGTCTCCCGACATGGCTGCACTGTTGCACACGAATCGCCCAGCGTGTGCAGTAGCACCGACGAGAGCCGCGAAACTGCACACGCATCGCCCAGCGTGTGCAGTAGTGCCGACGAGAGCCGCGAAACTGCACACGCATCGGCCGAGGGGCGGCCCGAGGGGCGGCGGGGGTCTCAGCCTTCGGGCGGGGCCAACGTCAGAGTTGAGCCGGCCGCCGCCTCGACGTCCTCCCTCGTCCAGTACATGGGGGCGTGCCTGCCGTCGGTCCACGCCTCGATCATGTTGTCGTAGTACCTGTTGAAGGCGTGCCCCGAGTTGCCGGTCGTGTGGATGAACGTCGACTTCGACAGGTCGGACAGGTCGACGACCATCCTCTGCGACGGGATCCAGTCCACCACATAAGACTCGGCGGCGTCCCAGCCCACGGCGTTGACGATCGACGGCCCCCCGCCGACCCGTCTCGGCGCCGTCCGGTTGAACAGCCATTCGATTGGCCCGATCCCCGACTGCCCGAGGGTCTGATTCTCAAAGGCGGCGATGTGGAGCTTACCCCAAGTCCAGCCCTCCGGGTCGGCGCCCAGCAGGTCGGTCAACTCGGCGCGGGCATCGACCATCGACCGTCGCAGGATGTCGTCGCGCCCCTCGACCTCGGCGGTGGCCGTGTCGTCCCACCAGGGGTCGTCGGCCGCCTCCAAGAGGTTCCTCACCACCTCGTACCATCGTCCGCCCCCGCCCGGCCGGTAGTCCTCGGGCAGCTCATCGGCGAACGTGTTGAGGAGGATGTGCCGCCACACGGCCTGGAACACCGCGGCGCCCGTCGAGTCGCCCGCCGCGTCGTAGCCCTCATCGTCCCGCCATGTCCGCAGCAGAGACGCCATCTCCTCGGCTTCTGAGTCGAGGCCCTCCAAGTCGATCAGGAGAGGGACGAGGCTCGGGGCGTTCCCGTCGCGGCTGTCGAACTGCATTGCCTGCATTGACTCGACGGTGTAGGCGGTCGCGTCGCTGAGAAGGTCCTCGATCCGGTCGGCTCGAAACCCGTAGGAGAAGCCGCCAGCCGTGAGCTCCGGGCCGTCGCCCGGGGCGGTGACAAGCTGGTTGGCGGTGGCGATGTAGCCCCGCGGCGGGTTCAGGAGCGAAGGCATCCGCTCGTAGGGCACCGTCCCCACCCACTCGTACTCCGAGTCCCACCCGGGCGAGGGGCGAAGCCCGTCCCCCTTGGCGCGGATCGGCGTCTCGCCGGTGGACTGATAGGCGATGACCCCCTCCCGGTCGGCGTAGATCACGTTCTGGGCGGCGATGTCCCACAGCTCCATGGCCGCCTTGAACTCCTCGTAGTCGCTCGCCCGGTCCAGCATGAGGATCGCCTCGACCAGGGTGGACGGCTGAAGCGACTGCCACGCCAGGGCCACGACGTAGTCGCCGGCCCCCTCCACCTCCGCGGCGCCGTCAAGCTCGCCCTCCTCCAGGAAGGTCCCCGAGATCACCGGGCCGTGGCGGGTTGAGCGGACCTCAAGCTCGATGTCGTCGCCGCCCGCCACGACGATGGTCTCGGAGCGGGTCTCGAAGTCGACCCACTCCCCGTCGACCTCATACTGACCCGGGTTGTCGGGATTCACCCGCTCTATGTAGAGGTCCTGGGTGTCGACCGCCTGGGTCGTGACGCCCCAAGCGATGTTCTCGTTGTGGCCGATGACGACGCCGGGCGTGCCGGGGAAGCTGTACCCGACGAGCTGGTAGGGGCAGTCGGGGTCGTCGCCCACGCAGTGGAGGCCGTTCTCAAACCAGATAGACGGGATCCTGATCCCCAGGTGTGTGTCGTTGGCCAGGAGCGGGAGACCCGACTCGGTGAGCGAGCCGCCCACCACCCAGCTGTTGGACCCGACGCCCTCGAACCCCCCGCCGGTCAGGGCCCACAGGCTCTCGGCCGCCGCCCCGGCGGAGACCAAGGCGGGGACGGCCGCCTCGGGGACGGCCGCCTCGGGGACGGCCGCGTCGGGGACGGCCGCGTCGGGGACGGCCGCGTCGGGGACGGCCGCGGGAAGGGCGACCGTCGCCGACCGGTCGGTCGTCGCCTGATCGGCGGGCGCGATCACAGGGTGGTCGGCGGGGAAGGGCGGGTAGAGTTGATCCACCCGCTCGGCTGCCAACTCGGCGCCCAGCACCGCCCTGGCGATCTCATCCCTCATGTTCGAGCTGAGATCCCAAGACATCATCTTCGCCCAGGTGAGAGTGTTGACCGGGTCCCAGGGCTCTATCTCGTAACCCGAGTTGGTCAGGGCGAGGACCGCGTACTCGAGGCTCACCCGGGCGCCCTCGTGATCGGCCAGGTAGGCGTTGACGCCCTCGGCGTACCACTCCAGGATCTCCCTCGCGTCGTCGGGCATCATCTCCAGCTCCCGCTCCGCCAGCTCGGCGAGGCCGAGCGACCGGAGGAACATGTCGGTCTCCGCCTGGGAGTCCCCGAACATCTCGGAGAGCCGCCCCGACCCGATGTGGCGCCAGAAGTCCATCTGCCAGAAACGCTCCTGGGCGTGGGTGTAACCCTGGGTGAAGAACAGGTCGTGGGCGTTGCGGGCGTAGATGTGAGACACGCCCCAGTCGTCTCGGATCACCTCCGCCTCGTCGATCAGGCCCGGAACCTCGACCCGCCCCTCGACGGTGGGAAACGACCGGCGGACCGTCCCGACCGCGTAGGCGGCGAGAACGACGACGAGGACGAGCAGGACAAGGAGGGCTCGCTTCAGCCAGCGCATCGGTCGTCGAGCATAAGCGATCCGCCGAAGGGCCCGACGGGGGGCGAGCCGCCTTGGCGGGCCGTGAGCCGTCTACCGTCTCCGGCGATGTCGAGCGACGTAGCTGTGGAGGCGCCGGGGCCGAGGTCGAAGGTCGGCGCCTACGTCGCCCTCACCAAACCTCGAATCATCGAGTTGCTGCTCATCACCACCGTCCCGGCCATGGTCCTCGCCGCGGGTGGGTGGCCCGGGACCGGTCTCGTCGTCGCCACCCTTGTCGGCGGGAGCCTCTCCGCGGGGGGAGCGAACGCCCTCAACAGCTTCCTCGACCGGGACATCGACGAGCTGATGGAGCGGACAGGCGGGCGCCCCCTCGTCCGGCGCGAGGTCTCGCCGCGCAACGCAGCTGTGTTCGGCGCCGTCCTGGGCGCGGCCGGGACCGCTCTCCTCTGGGCCGCGACCAACTTCCTGGCGGCGGCGATCTCCGCCGGCGCCCTCCTGTTCTACGTCTTCGTCTACACCGTGGCCCTGAAGAGGAAGACGGTGGAGAACATCGTGATCGGGGGCGCGGCCGGCGCCGCTCCCGCCCTCGTCGGCTGGGCGGCGGTCACGGGGACGGTCGGGCTGGCGGCGTGGGCTCTCTTCCTCATCGTCTTCTACTGGACCCCGCCCCACTTCTGGGCCCTGGCGGTCCGCTACAAGGCGGACTACGAGGCGGCCGACGTGCCCATGCTCCCCGTGGTGGCCGGGGTGGAGCGGACCACCCGGCGAATGCTCCTCTACACCGGGCTGCTGGTGGGCGTCTCGCTGCTCCTCGTGCCGGTGGCCCCGATGGGCTGGGTCTACCTGGTGGCCGCGTCGGCCTTGGGAGGGTGGTTCCTGCACGCCGCCTGGCGGGTGCGTCGGGACCCCGCCCGGGCGATGCGCTTCTTCACCGACTCGACGGTGTACCTGGCGGCCCTGTTCGCAGCCGTGATGCTCGACGCCCTCCTAACGTAGAAGGCCCTGCTGTAGAAGGCCCGCGGCAGCGGAGCGCCTCCCGACAGGGCTGCACTGTCGCCCACGCATCGCCCAGCGTGTGCAGTAACACCGACGAGAGCCGCAATTCTGCACACGCATCTGTCGGCGTGGGCGGTACTGCCGATGAGAGCCGGTGCTCGACTTGCGGAAGATAAGGCCGGCCCTAACATTAGGGGTGTGACCAACCCGAGCATGCCTGTGACCGAGACGTCCGAAGCCGAGGAGATGTACCTCATCACCGTGGAGAGGGCCGTCGAGCGGGGGGAGGCCGAGCCCGTGTCGACGGCGACGATCGCCTCCGAGCTCGGTGTCTTGTCGGTCTCCGTCAACGAGATGATCAAGAAGATGGCCGACCGCGGGCTGGTCCGCTACGAGCCGTACAAAGGCGTCTCCCTCACAAGCGACGGGCGGGAGATCGCCTCGCGCGTCCTCCGCCGGCGCAGGTTGTGGGGCGTCTTCCTCTCCGAGCGGCTCGGGGTCGACCCCGAGAGGGCCGACGACATCGCCTGCGACCTCGAGCATGTCACCCCCGACGACGTTGCGGACCAGCTTTCCGCATACCTCGGGCGCCCGGCCCGGGGCCCGCGGGGTTTCGCCATCCCCGGGAGCGGCGGGTGAGCGCCGCCGTCGCCCTGGGCGACATGAGGCCGCGGTCGAAGGGGGTCGTCGTCGGGTACGACGCCGATCAACTCGGCGCCCGCAGGTTCGCCGAGATGGGCTTGGTCCCGGGGGCGGTGGTGACCGTCGTGGCGGCGGCCCCCCTCGGAGACCCGGTGGAGTACGCGGTCGGGGGCGCCCTCCTCTCCATCAGGAAGGACGACGCCCGGGCCGTGATCGTCGAGGAGTCGAGCGACTGATGGCCGGATGCTCCTCCTGTGGGGGGGAGCGGCGGGACCGGTCGCCCTCCTCCGCCAGGCCCAGCGTCGCCCTCGCCGGCAACCCCAACACCGGCAAGTCGTCGATCTTCAACCTGCTCACCCGCTCCCGCCAGCATGTGGGCAACTGGCCGGGGAAGACGGTCTCCCGCGTCGTGGGGACGTTCAACGTCGGCGAGACGCGGCTCGAGGCGGTGGACCTCCCCGGCACATACAGCCTCAATGTGTCCTCGCCGGAGGAGATGATCGCGCGGGACTACCTCGTGAGCGGCGAGCCGGGGGCCGTGGTCGGGGTGGTGGACGCCGCCAACCTGGAGCGGAACCTCTACCTGACCATCCAGATCCTGGAGATGGGCGTGCCGGTGGCGGTCGCCCTCAACATGATGGATGTCGCCGCGAGCCGAGGGATCGTCATCAACGCCGACCGCCTCTCCGCCAGGTTGGGGGCGCCCGTCGTTGAGACGATGGCCAGGAAAGGCAAAGGCATAGATGAGCTGAAGTCGGCGATCGCCGGCGTCCTTGAGTCGGCGGGAGCGGTGTGAGCGTCGTAGTCGACTACGGCGCCGACGTGGAGGCCGCTGTGAAGCGGCTCATCGAGGCGATACACGCCGCCCCGGCCGTCGCCGAGAGGTACCCCCATCGCTGGTTGGCCCTCGCCCTCCTCGACGAGGACCCGGGTGTGGCCGAGCGACTCGAAGCGGTTGAAGGCGGGCGGGCGGTGGTGGCCCGGCGAGACCGCCTGCTCGAGGAGTTGAGGGGTCCGTTGGGCGCCTCGGCCGACACCGCCATAGCGGCGGCGCGTTTTCGGGCCGTCAACGAGATAGCGGGCGACGCCGCCAAGGTCTCTCGGCCGAGCGGCAGGACCCGGACCGACCGCATCGACGCGGTGGTCGCCAATCGCTGGCTGGGCATCCCCATCTTCCTCGCTTCGATGTGGCTGGTCTTCACGTTGACGACCGACGTGGCCGGGAGCGCGCTGGAATGGCTCGACACGATGATCTCGGGCCCGGTTGTCGGCCTGGTCTCGGAGGGGGCGGCCCTCGTCGGCCTCGGCGGGACCTGGGCCGAGAGCCTGCTCACCGACGGCGCGGTCGCCGGGGTGGGAGCGGTGATCGTCTTCGTCCCGATACTCCTCTCCCTCTACCTGGCCCTCGCCCTCCTGGAGGACACCGGCTACATGGCCAGGGCAGCGTTCGTCATGGACAGGCTGATGAGAGGCGTCGGCCTGCAAGGCAAGAGCTTCCTGCCCATGCTCGTCGGGTTCGGGTGCACCGTCCCGGCGGTCTACGCCACCAGGACCTTGGAGAAGGAGCGCGACCGGATCTTGACGGGGCTTCTGGTCCCCTTCATGAGCTGCGGCGCCCGGCTGCCGGTGTATGTGCTGATGGCCTCGGCGTTCTTCCCCGGGCGGGCCGGGCTTGTCGTGTTCGGCATGTACCTGCTGGGCATCGTGGTCGCCCTCGTCGTCGGCTGGGCGCTGAAGCGGTCCCTGCTGCCGGCCGCCGACCCCGCGCCCGCGATCATGGAGATGCCCCCCTACCGGCTGCCCACCGCTCGCACCATCTGGTCCCACACATGGCGGCGCACCAAGGCGTTCCTCAAGGACGCAGGCTCGATCATCTTCGCCACGACGATCATCGTCTGGTTGCTGATGGCCGTTCCGGTCGGGTCGGGGGGGTCGTTCGGCGCCGTCGACGTCGAGGAGTCGGCCTTCGGCGCGGTCGCCGGGGCCGCGGCGCCCGTCTTCGAGCCTGCCGGGTTCGGCGGCTGGGAGGCGGCGGGATCGTTGTTGTCCGGGTTCGTCGCCAAGGAGGTGGTGATCTCGACGATGGCCCAGTCCTACGGCGCTGAGGGCGACGGGGAGGAGCGGGCGAGCTTGATATCTGCGATCAGGGAAGACTTCGAGGAGACCAGCGGGGGCGCCGGGGCACTCGCGGCCGTCGCCTTCATGGTGTTCGTCCTCTTGTACACCCCGTGTATGGCGGCGGTGGGCGCCATCCGATCCGAGTTGGGGAGCCGTTGGATGTGGCTCAGCATCGTCGGCCAGACCGCCCTTGCTTGGGCGGCCGCGGTCGCCGTGTTTCAGGCGGGGAGGCTGCTTCTTTGACGGTGCTCGAGCGCGTGCTCGCCGAGTTGACCGAGGCGAAGGGGCCGATCAGGTCGACCGACCTGGCGCGCCGCGTCGGGACGTCGGAGTCGGCGCTTGAAGGCATGATCGAGGTGCTGGTCGCCAAAGGCAGGCTCTCGTCTTCGGAGCCCCCGGGCCCGGGGACAGCGGGCCCGGGGGTCCTCGGAGCGGGGGCTGCGGGCGCGGAGGCCGCGGGCGCGGAGGTCCTCGGCCCGCAGGCCGCGGGCACAGAGACCGTCGCCTGCTCCGGCAAGGCCTGCGGCGCCACATGTGTGGGCCTTGAGGAGTGCCCCTTCATCGCCGACACGCCCGTCGCCTACTCCCTTGTGCTGAGACCCGCCGCCACCCGCCCCGCGATGCGTGTGCAGAAACCCAGACGAGAGCCGTAATTCTGCACACGCATCGTTGGGCGTGTGCAGAAACCCAGACGAGAGCCGCAATTCTGCACACGCATCGCTGAGCGTGTGCAGAAACCCAGACGAGAGCCGCGAAACTGCACACGCATCGGCCGTCAGGCCCCCTCGGGCCGGGACCGTCAGGGCTTCTCGGGCCAATTGGACAGAGGCGCCCGTCGTTCCCGTATGATGCCGCCCGAGATGACCCGCCTCCGCATCCGACCGATGCGTCCGCTCGCCCTCGCGGGCGGCGCCTTGACGGTCGCCGCGTGCGCGCTGGTGGGCAATGAGGACGCCCCCCTCTCAACACTCGAGCCGGCCGGGCCGAGCGCGGAGCGGATCGACGACATCTTCTGGCTGGTCTTCCGGATCGCCGTGGTCATCTTCTTCCTGGTCATGGGGGCGTTGGCGGTCGTGTTGATCCGCTTCCGGGACAGGGACGGGGCGAAAGAGCCGAAGCAGACCCACGGCAGCGCCGCGCTGGAGGTCGTCTGGACGGTCATCCCCGCCCTCATCCTCGCCGCCGTCGCCGTGCCCACCGTCTCCGCCGTTTTCGACCTGACCGGCTGCGAGCCCGACTCGATGCGCGTCGAGGTCGTCGGCCATCAGTGGTGGTTCGAGTTCAACTACCCGGGGACCGACGTGAGCACGGCAAACGTCATGGTGATCCCCGCCGGCGAAGAGGTCTGCGCCGAGATGACGTCAGAGGACGTCCTGCACAACTTCTGGGTCCCCTACCTGATGGGCAAGCGCTACCTGATCCCCGGGCAGACCACCGAGTTGCGCCTCGAGGCCGACGAGCCCGGCGAGTACTGGGGTCACTGCGCCGAGTTCTGCGGCCTGTCCCACTCCCTCATGCGCGCCCGGGTCGTCGCCGTCGAGCGCGGTGAGTACGAGGCGTGGCTGGCCTCCCAGGAGCTGGCGGCCGCCCTCCCGCAGGAGGGAACGCCCGCCCACGACGGTTACCAGGTGTTCCTCAACCGGGGCTGCACCCAGTGCCACAGCGTCCGCTTCGACGACGACTCGGCGTCGAACCTGCTCCCCCCGGAGGTCTTCAACGGCCCCGACCTGACCCACTTCGCCTCGCGGCACACCTTCGCCGGGGCGGCCCTGCCCGAGCAAGGCCGAACCTATGAGGAGGCGCTGCGGGAGTGGCTCGCCGACCCGCCCAACGTGAAACCGGGTAGCTTCATGCCGAACCTGGCGCTGACCGAAGAGGAGATAGACCAACTGATGACGTGGCTGGAGAGCCTGAGATGACCGCCACCGCCGAGCGCCCCGCGACCACGATCTTCAGGCGGCCCGCCTCGACGAAGGGGATCTGGTCGTGGCTCACCACGGTCGACCACAAGCGGATCGGCATCATGTACGGCTACTCCGCCTTCTTCTTCTTCGTGGTGGGAGGCGTCGAGGCCCTGTTGCTCAGGCTCCAGCTCACCCAGGCCAACAGCGAGGTCCTGACCGCCGGGGCCTACAACGCCATGTTCACCATGCACGCCACGACGATGGTCTTCCTCTTCGTGATGCCCGCGTCGGCCGCGTTCATGAACTACCTGATCCCGTTGATGATCGGCGCCCGGGACGTGGCCTTCCCCAGGCTCAACGCCCTGTCGTGGTGGGTCTTCTTCTTCGGCGGCATCTTCTTATACAGCACGTTCATCTTCGGGACGTCGGTCGCTCCCGTCGGCATCGACGGCGTTCCCGGCAACCTCCCGCTCGACGGCGGGCCGGGGAGCCTCAACTGGCTGGCCGACTCGCCCGACGGAGGGTGGTTCGGCTACCAGCCGAACGCCGGGCCGCTCTACTCGCCCGGGACCGCCATGGACTACTGGGCGCTCGGCCTCCAGATCATCGGCCTCGCCTCGCTGGTCTCGTCCGTCAACTTCATAGTCACGGTCCTCAACATGCGGGCCAAGGGCATGCGGCTGCTCCGCATGCCGGTCTTCATCTGGATGTCGACCGTCGTGGCGTTCCTGTTGCTCTTCTCCCTCCCGATCATCGCCGTGGCCCTGTTCATGGTCACCTTCGACAGACAGTTCGGGACCCTGTTCTTCGCCTCGTCCGGGGGCGGCGACCCGATCCTGTGGCAACACCTCTTCTGGTTGTTCGGCCACCCCGAGGTCTACATCCTCATCCTCCCGGCCATGGGCATCGTCTCCGAGGTCCTGCCGGTCTTCTCCCGGAAGCCTCTGTTCGGCTACTCGGCCGTGGTGTTCGCAGGCGCCGCCATCGCCTTCCTCGGGTTCGGGGTGTGGGCCCATCACATGTTCTCCTCGGGCATCACCCCGGTGGCTCAAGCCGCGTTCGGCCTGGCGACCATGACCATCGCCATCCCCACCGGGATCAAGATCTTCAACTGGCTGGGGACGATGTGGGGAGGGCGATTACGGATGACGACGCCGATGCTCTTCGCCCTCGGCTTCGTGGCGATGTTCACCATCGGCGGGCTCTCCGGCGTCTCCCACGCCATAGTCCCCTCCGACTGGCAGCAGACCGACACCTACTACATCGTCGCCCACTTCCACTATGTGCTCTTCGGCGGCGCCGTGCTCGGGTTGTTCGCCGGCATGTACTACTGGTTCCCGAAGCTGACCGGCAGGGTCATGGGGTCGAAGCTCGGCAAGTGGCACTTCTGGCTGATGTTCATCGGGTTCAACCTGGCGTTCGCCCCGATGCACTGGCTCGGCCTGCAAGGCATGGTCCGCAGGACGTGGAAGTATGCGCCGGAGACCGGCCTTGAGCCGTGGAACGTCGCTGTGACGGCGGGCGCCTTCCTCATCGCCCTCTCCCTGCTCGTGTTCATGTACAACTGGTACGCCAGCCGCCGGCGCGGCGAGATCTCGGGGCTTGACCCTTGGGACGCCCGCACCCTCGAGTGGACCACCCCCAACCCGACCCCGGAGCACAACTTCGGCGTCGCCCCGTCGGTGAGCGCCCTCGACGACTTCTGGCGGCAGAAGTATGGCGAGGACTCCGACGGCCGGGCGGTGCGCCGCGAGGGGGCCGACGCCCTCATCGCCGAGCTGGAGCGCGACGGGCTGAGCCCGCCCAAGCCCATCCACCTTCCCAACCCGTCCTACTTCCCGTTGGTGATGGCGATCGGGGTCCCGCTGATCTTCTACGGGATCATCTACCACACGTCGGCGGTCGGCAAAGCCCTGATCCTGGTGGGGGCGGTCGTCTCGCTCGCCGCGGGGATCGGGTGGGCTATCGAGCCGAGCGAGGAAGCCCCGCACGGCGAAGCGCCGCCTTCCGACGGCGAGGAGCCCCAGCCCGACGCGGAAGCGGCAGCCTCCGGCGCTCAAGGAGAAGGCGCCGATGTCTGAAGCTCACGGCGCCGTCTCGCTTGAGGCGGCCGCGGCTCACGGCGATGAGCACGAGTCGACGGGGATCGACGGCCGCAAACTGGGGATGTGGCTCCTCCTCAGCTCAGAGTTCCTGCTTTTCGGCGCACTGATCTCCAACTACCTGCTCTACTCGACCAGGCCCGGGTTCGCAGGCCCCTACCCGGCGGAGATCTACGACATCCCGTTCACGTCGGTCAGCTCCTTCGTGCTGCTGATGAGCTCGCTGACGATGGTCTTGGCGCACAACGCGGTGAGCCGGGGCGATCAGGGCGCCACCGGGACGTGGCTCTTCGCCACGGCCGCTCTCGGCGCGGTCTTCCTCGGAGGCCAGGTGTTCGAGTTCACCGAGTTCATCGTGCACTACGACATGACCCTGTCCACCAGCCCGGCGGCGTCGGCCTTCTATGTGTTGACCGGCTTCCACGGCGCCCATGTGGCGGTCGGCGTGATCATGTTGCTGTCGTTGTGGGGCCTGTCGCGGCGGCCGGGCGGCCTCAGCGAGCGCCGCGGGATGAACCTTGAGCTGGTCGGCCTCTACTGGCACTTCGTCGATATCGTCTGGATCGTCATCTTCACCGTCGTCTACCTGCTGTCGGCGGCGTCGTGAGCTCGGAGCACCCCGCCCACCCGACGCCTGCCCAATACTGGAAGATCGCCGGGCTCTTGGCCGCGCTCACGGCCATCGAGGTGGCGTTGTTCTACATAGATCAGGAGTACCGGCTCGGCGGGGTCAACGCCGTCATGCTGCTGGTGCTGGCGTTCTTGAAGCTCATCATCGTCGTCGGCTACTACATGCATCTCCGCTTCGAGAAGCCGACGCTCAGCCGGTTCTTCACCGCGGGCGCCGTTCTCGCCCTGTCGCTCTACCTGGTGGTCCTCGCCTCCATGGGCGTGGTCGTCATCCGGGGATGAGCCCCCGAGCTTTCCCCTTCCGCCGTCCGGGCGGCCATGCCGGGGAGTCGAGCGATCGCATGATCGAAGGAGGCTCGCGGTGACCCATCGAGTCCTCGCCGCCGACGGCGTGTCCGAGAAGGGCCTGGCGCCATTGAGCGACGACGATCGCTTCGCTGTTGACGTCATCGCCGACTCGGGGACGCCCGAGTTCGAGGAGGCGCTCGCCTCCGCCTGCGGCCTGATCGTCCGCAGCGCCACCAAGGTGACCGCGGCGCTGCTCGACAGGGCGCCTCGGTTGAAGGCCGTCGGGCGCGCCGGCGTCGGGGTGGACAACATCGATATCGAGGCGGCCGGGGAGCGGGGGGTGGCGGTGTTCAACGCCCCGGGCGGCAACACCGTGGCGGCGGCCGAGTTGACGGTGGCGCTGATGTTGGCGGCGGCCCGCAAGGTGGCCGAGGCCGACCGCTCCATGCGGGAGGGCCGTTGGGACCGGGCGCTGTTCAAAGGGTCCGAGCTGCGGGGGAAGACCCTGGGGCTGATCGGTGCGGGGCGGATCGGGACCGAGGTGGCGGTGCGATGCCGCGCTTTCGGCATGGAGGCGATCGCCTACGACCCGTTTCTCCCGGCGGCGAGGGCGGCGGAGGCGGGCATACGGCTCACGAGCCTCGACGAGGTGCTGGAGGCCGCCGACGTCATCTCCTGTCATGTGCCGCTGACCGAGGAGACGCGGGGGATGGTCGGCGCGGAGGCGTTGAGCCGGATGAGGAGCGGCGCCTTCGTCGTCAACGCGTCGCGGGGCGGGGTGGTCGACGAGGCGGCCCTCGCCGAGGCGCTGAGGTCGGGAGCGATCGCCGGGGCGGCCCTCGACGTCTACGAGACGGAGCCGCTTCCGGCGGACAGCCCGTTGCGCACGGCCCCGAACCTGGTGCACACGCCGCATCTGGGGGCGTCCACCCGGGAGGCCCAGGTGAGCGTGGCGGTCGAGGTGGCGGAGGCCCTGCGCACGGCGATCGCCGATGGCGACGTCTCCGCCGCGCTGAACGCCGCCGCCCTCAGCTGACCGCCGCTAGAAGGTCTGCACGACGACCGCGGCGTGGGTGTCGCCCGCTCCCGGGTCGGTCTCCTCTTCGGATGAGTTGTAGGCGACCACGGCCACGATGATGATCAACACCGTCCCGATGCCGGCCAAGGCGACGAGCGCGTCGGCAAGCGAGATTTTCATCTCGGGTTGCGACCCGGCGAGGGTGGCGAAGCCGAGGACGCCGGCGGCGACCACGATGGCGATCAGGGCGGCGGCGCCCGACATCGCCTCGTTCGACCGGATGAGGATGTAGGCGAAGGGCAGGACCAGCAGAAGCAGCAGCGCCGCCCCGATGGCGGGGACGCCCACGGCGCTTCCCAGGCGGCCCTTGATCTCGGCGACTTCGTCGAGGTCGCTGTCGTCGACGGCGATCGGCGTGCCGAAGAGCTGGGGGACGGCGCCCGCGGCCGCTCCGAGAGCGCCTCCGCCGATGATCATCACGGCCAACGCGGCCAAGACCGGCAGGTGGGTGAGGGTCTCGTCGCCCCCTTCGATGGGAGCGCCCAACTCGATCAGGACGCTTCCGGCGAGGAGCGCCAGCACCAAGCCGACGACCGCGCCCACCCAGGCTGTGGACGCCTTCGAGCCGCGGAGCTGCATGGCCGGGTTGGCCCAGGCCGCCACCGCACGCGACAAGCCGGCGACGATGGCGCCGAAGAGGAGGCCGATCAGGGCGGCGCCGACCAGGACGGCTGTCGCGCTCACCTGTGTGACGGGGCCCGTGCCCGCGGCGACGGAGGCCGCGTCCGACCAGAAGGCGCTTGCGATCAGGAACCCGGCCAACCCCAGGCCGGCGCCCGTCCAGGCCCCGACCCGCGCGGCAACGCCGACTCGCCGCCCGATCGGCGCGGGATCAAGCGGCGGACCCGGCGCTTCCTCGTAGACGATCACCGGGACGACGGGGGCTGCGGGCGCCTGCGCCGGGGCGGCGGTGGCGGGGGCCTTGTCGGTGCTCGGCGCCGCGGCGGGAGGCGCCGCGGCGGGAGGCGGCTCGGCGGGTGTTGGCGAGTCGGCGGCGGTCGTTGTCGGGGCGGAAGGCGGTGGGGCGCCGCCGGCCCATGCGGCGAGGATGTCGTCGACGCTTGCGCCGGTCTCGGCGGCGCGGGCTGCCGCGGAGCGTTGGGCTAGTGAGGCGGGTACGCCGAGTGCGGCCGCGGCTGAGTCAAGCAGGTCGCTCACGGGCGGCACTCTAGACGATGCGGGCCGAGTCGCCGCCGCCGCCCGCCGATGCGTGTGCAGTAGTGCCGAGCGTGTGCAGAATTGCCGACGAGAGCTGGGTTATTGCACACGCTGGGCGATGCGTGTGCAGAATTGCCGACGAGAGCTGGGTTATTGCACACGCTGGGCGATGCGTGTGCAGAATTGCCGACGAGAGCTGGGTTTCTGCACACGCTCAGGCCTCGTGTGTGCGTCCCTCGCCGCCGCCTGGTCAGCTCGCGTTACGTTCGTCGCGCCAGGCCAGCCACTCGGCCATCGGGGCGAGGTCGAAGCCGTCGGCTCCGTCGAACCCGAGTGTGATGAACGTCGAGCCGGCCTCAACGAGGGCGTCGCCCAGCTCGGGCGACGCCGGCTCGGCGCCCACGGACCGCTCGATCTCGGCGGGGTCTCTCCCTACGTCGGCGCAGTGCTCGTCCAACACCCCGTTCTTGTGGCGGATCACCTCGGTGTCGCCGAAGCCGTGCCAGATGTCGGCGTGCTCCGCGGTGTAGCGGAGGGTCTTCTTCTCGCCGCCGCCGCCGATCATGATGGGGATGTCCCGGGTCGGCGGGGGGTTCAGCTTCCGCAAACGGCTCTTGATCCTCGGCAAGGCGTCCTTGAGGTCGGCGAGCCTCGACCCGGCGGTCCCGAAGTCGTACCCGTACTCGGTGTAGTCCCGCTGGAACCAGCCGGCCCCGATGCCGAGGATCAGCCTGCCGTCCGAGGCGTGATCGACGGTGCGCGCCATGTCGGCCAGAAGGTCCGGGTTCCGGTATGAGTTGCAGGCGACGAGGGGGCCGAACTCGACCCGCTCGGTGACCTCGGCCCACCCGCCGAGCATGGTCCAGCACTCGAAGTGACTCCCGTCGGGGTCGCCGGAGAGGGGGAAGAAGTGATCCCAGTTGAAGACGGCGTCGACGCCCATCTCCTCGGCGCGGGCGACGGCCCGGCGGATCACGTCGTATTCGGCGTGTTGGGGCGGTAAGGCGGCGCCGATGCGGATGGGGCGGCTCATAGAGGTCTCCAGTGGTTGGCGGTCTGGGGGGCGAACCTTAGACGTCGATCCCGTGCATCGAGTCGACGATCAGCCCGTCGACGACTGCGGCGAGCGCCTCCCGCTCGGACGCCCCGGCCGCCGTCGCCTCCTCGTAGGTGGCGAGCTGACGATGGGCGCTGGTCCCGTTGGCGACGATGTCTCTGGCGGCGGCGACCTCGTCGCACACGTCAAGCTCGGCCGCGTCCGGGGCGGTCATCTCGATGAGCTCCTCGATCAGGTCGGCCATCGGGACCAGCTCGCCTCGCCCGAAGTCGACAAGGTCGCCGTCGGCCCCGTAGCGCTGGGCCCGCCACACGTTCTCTTCGATGATCCCGGGGGAGTAGACCCGCCACCTCCGGTTGCTGCGGCGGAGTCGGTAGAGGTAGCCGAGAAGGCACTGGTAGAGGGCGGCGACGGTGATGGCGTCGTCGAGCCTGGTGCAAACGTCGCTGATCCGCATCTCGAGGGTCGGGTAGCGGGCCGACGGGCGGATGTCCCACCAGAGCTTGGTGGCGTCCTCGATGAGCCCGGCGCCGACCAAGATCTCGACGAACCTCTCATACTCGCCCCATGAGGCGAACTCCTCAGGCATGCCCGTGCGGGGGAGGTTCTGGAAGATGACCAGGCGGTAGGCGAGCAGGCCGGTGGGCGCCCCGTCCCAGAAGGGCGACGAAGCGCTCAGGGCGAGGAGGTGGGGGAGCATGTAGCGGACCTGGTTCATGAGGTCGATGCGGAGGTGGGGGTCTTCGACGCCGACGTGGACGTGCATCCCGCAGACGACGAGCTGACGGGCGACCTGCTGGTAGTCGGCGGCGATCCGCATGTAGCGGGGCTCCTCGGTGGTCTCCTGCTGGGCCCAGTTGGCGAAGGGGTGGGTGGAGGAGGCGATGATGGCGGCCCCGTACTCGTCGACGACGCTCGACAGGTCTCTCCTCATGCCGGCCAGGTCGTTGCGGGCCTCGGCGAGGTTCGAGCACACCTTGGTGCCCACCTCGATCTGGGCTTTGAGCAACTCGGGGGTGACCTTGGAGCCGAGGACCTCCCCGAGGCGGTCCCACATCTCGGCAGGGGGCCTGCGGATCAGGTCTCTCGACTGGCGATCGACAACGAGGTACTCCTCTTCGATGCCGACGGTGTATGACGGTCTGTCGCCCACGACCCGTATCCTAGGGGTCGCGGCGAGAGATCGCGGCCGGCCCCGGCCCGCGCTTCCCTTGATGACGGGGGTCGGTGCCGCTATGCTGAACACTGATGACGGCTGAACTGGCAATCTTGAACCGGAGCGCTGTGGTGCTCGCGGCCGACAGCGCGGTGACTCTTCGAGCCGGCAAACGTACCAAGGTCTTCAACACCGCCAACAAGCTCCACCTCCTTGTAGAGGATGCGCCGGTGGGTGTCATGGTGTCCGGCTCGCCCGACCTGCTCCAGGTTCCCTGGGAAACCATCATCAAGTTGTACCGCCAGTATCGGGACGGCCAAGTCCTCCAACACCTGAGCGAGTACGCGGACGACTTGATCGAGTTCATCGAGGAGAGGGCGGAGGAGTATTTCCCGGAGGAGGTGCAGCGCCAGTCGATTCTCGTCTTGGTAGAGTCAGCGTACAGGGAACTGCGGGAGCAAGTCAAGAGTTCGGTCCGTGCAAGACAGAACCAGGGTGCGGAGGCATCTCCCGAGTGGGTCCAGCAGCTCATTGATTGGAGGGTGAACGAAGCCACCGAAGGGCTGAGCAGGCTGCCTCTCCGCGAACGCTGGGAGCCGACAGATGCGTCTGAGGTACTAGCAAGGTACAAGGGTGATTTTGAGAGTGTCCGGGACTCTGTCTTCGGCCAGAAGCGTCTCTCTGCCGAGGCCTCCGATCAGCTCGTCTCAATCGCTGTTGACCTTATTGTTCGTAGCCACCGGGAGACAAGGCGATCAGAGGTTGTCGTCGCCGGGTACGGGGAGGATGAGCTGTTCCCTTCTCTCAAGGCATTCGATGTGCAAGCCGTCGCGTTGAATCGCTTGCTCAATCAGACAAGCCAAGACTTGGCAATTGGCCACGAGCATGGTGTCTGCATTGCACCGTTCGCACAAAGGGATATGATCGCTACCTTTATGGATGGAGCCAGCCCAGACTTGCGTAGGTTTGTGTATAAGGTCGTCGACAGTGCGTTCGCTGGAACGGCGGACGCTGTCGTGTCGGCTATGCCGGGCGTCCCAGATGCGGTCCGCAGAGGACTCGAAGAAGCGCTCAGAAGCGAAACCAGCAATTTGGCCCGGGAGTTGAAGCGAGTAATAGGCGGCTACATGAACCGGATTCATGCCGAGCCCGTGATTGGCACGATCAGTCGGCTGCCGAAGGAGGAGATGGCGCAGGTGGCCGAGGCATTGGTGGATCTGACGTCAATGAAGAGGCGGGTGACGATGGAGCCCGAGACGGTTGGGGGGCCGGTTGATGTCGCGGTGATAAGCAAAGGCGACGGTTTTGTGTGGGTGCGGCGGAAACACTACTTCGACCCGACGCTCAACCCGCGATTTGTTAGCAGGCATGTCCGCGGACAGGACCGTGGTCGCCAGCCACCTAAAGAAGGGAATGCGAATGAAGGAAACCACTGAAACCGAAGACCACAACTTGGCCAGCAGCATAGTTGCAGGTCCCGAAACGTACATCTGGGAGGACTCTGCGAAGGCTGCTGAACGTGAAGGGGAGCGAGTGGCCAAGATCTTGCTCGACAAGTTCAAAAGGGATCTAGAGGTGGAAGTCGAGAAGCAGTTGAGGAGGCAGAGTCGGGCGGCCGAGCAGCGGGCCGGCGACGGCGGTCTGGCGCGGTGAGATACCCGGACCGGCCGGGTCGCAGGCGCGGCGTCATATGGCGAGCATGGTGAGGCTGGCGTCGGTGATCTCAATGGCTTCTCCGGTTGACGTCAACTCCTGATCGAGGATTCGGTTGGCTTCCCGCAGGACGGCCGGGGCTTCCTCACCGTCAAGGGCGGCCGCCAGGTCGATCCTCTGCAGCAGCTTCTTTGTGACGGGCCTCTTCGAGTCCGAGAACACCAAGGCTCTCAGGAGATAGCGGACCGCCGCGCTGTCAAGGATGGCCTTCACAACAGCCGCTTGACGTGCGTTTGCGCATGGCAGCAAGTATGAGGTGTCGTCAACCATCACCGGCTTCCCGGCCAGGGGCCGCAGGATGCGGAAGCGAGGCGTCTTGTGCAGGCCCGAGACAGCGACCTTGTGGTCGGCGAAGGAGTAGCCGCCGACGCCAAACATCACGAACGGGGGTTTGCCGCTGTAGACGCTCGACTTCCGGGCGTCCAGAACGTCGCGGTGGGAGCTGAGATAGGCCCAGAGCAAAGGCGCGTCCCGCCGGAGTGCTCTCGTGTCGTCTTGTAGACTCCTTTGTGTCACTATGACCCATCTCGGGGTGTGGCTCGTCTCCCCCCTGTGCAACTGCGTCGCCTTCAGCAGGGGATACACATAGTCATCTTCCACATCAACAACCTCACCCAGCTTGTTACGAAGGGCTCCGTCGGCGGCCCGCTCGAGTTCCATCACGCGTGAGGCGTCGTGTTTCACGCCTTGTCTCCATGTCAGCATCGAAGCCCCGTCGAGATGTCGAGAGCGTTCGTAGGCGCGCATATCGGCGATCAGCTCACTGTTGGAGAAGCCCAATGTGCGACTGGGACGATCATCTGTCAGCGACCCGAAGACGGGAACCTCCTCCAAGATGTCGGCACCGCCCATCTCCATGACAAGGAGGCAGGCGTCGACTGCGGCGCCGAAGGCCTCTGAAGCGTCGAATCGGTGGATCGAGGCCCTCTGGACGGGCCGCTTGAGTTGATGCGAGAGCTTCAGGACGCTCCTAGCGACGGAGGTCTTCACAAGGAAGGCCAGTGTCGGCTCCTCGGGTCCGAGCTCACTGAGGACCTTGAGAGTGATGTGCTCTGCGATGTCGAAATTGGACGCTCCGGTCATCGCGTCGAGACCGTTGAGGCCTCTCAAGTTCGACTTCTCCGGTAGATTGCGTCCGCCGAGAGACCCAAGCTCGGCGTTTGTGACCCACGGCGGGTTGCCGACAACCAGCAGCGGGCCGGTTGTCTCCCACCGGATGTCGCTTTGCAGGTTCGTCTTGAACACGTCGGCATTGGCCAGTCGTAGCCTCTCATCCTTCGTGAGGCGATGGGCCTCTCGAAGGTGGTCGTCCTGGATCTCCAGCCCAACAATCTCGTCGAGTGTGGGATACGCGTCTAAGGCGGCCCTGAGAAAGCCGCCGGCGCCGCAGGTCGGCTCGAGGACCCTTGTGCATCGGACTCCCCGTCTGACGAGCACATCGAACACCTGTTGGCAGAGCCACTCCGTTGTCTGCCAGTCGCCAAGGCCGCGCGCGGTCACGTCAGGAGGCCCGTGAGCCGGCCTCGAGGTCATCGCTGGGCCAACAGCCGCCTCCGCTCGGCGGCGCACACCTCTCGCGTCCCGCACCCGGCTAGGTGGTCGTTCACCAACCCCATCGCCTGCATGAAGGCGTAGACGGTGGTCGGCCCGACGAAGGACCAGCCTCGTCTCTTGAGGTCCTTGGAGAGGGCCTCCGACGTCTCGGTGAAGGCGGGGAGCTGAGCGGGCGGCGGCGCCTCCGGGCCCGCCCACGACCAGAAGTAGGAGGCCAGGTCGCCCCGCTCCTCGATCAGGTCGAGGGCCCTCCCCGCGTTGTTGATCGTCGACCGGATCTTGCCTTCGTGACGGACGATCCCGGCGTCGCCCAGCAGGCGGGCCACATCCCCCTCCCCGAAACCGGCGACGACCCGGGGGTCGAACCCGGCGAAGCCGGCCCGAAAGCTCTCCCGCTTCCTCAGGATGGTCAGCCAGGAGAGCCCGGCCTGGAACCCCTCGAGGCAGATCTTCTCGAACAGGCGGATGTCGTCCGCGGCGGGACCCCCCCACTCGTTGTCGTGATAGGCCCGGAGGATCTCCGGCTCATCGCCCCACCAGCAGCGGAAGGCGCCGTCGTCGCCAAGCCTCGTTTCCACAGCTCGTGTTCTAGCGGAAACGTCGCTCGCGCGCCGCGTCGCCGCGTCGGCTACGAGCGTTCGTCCCGCGGGGCGACGATGCGGTGGACGATCTGCGTCACATGGTCGATGAGGCCGGCAGGCGCCTCTTGGCCGGCCGCGACGTCGTGTGCCGCCGCGATGAGCCGATAGAGGATGGCGCCGTCGACGGCCGGGGTCAGCTCGGCGGAGAACGAGCCGTCGGCCACACCCTGCTCGACTATCCCGACGATCAGGCGCTCAACGCGCTCCGTGTGCTTGCGCGCCGCCTCACGGGCCCGCGGCGGCAACGATTGCTCGAATCGGGCCGGGGACGGGTGCCCCGCCGCGGCGGCTTCGAGGATCGTCGCCGTCATCGCGTCGAGCCGCTCGCCGGGTGTCCCCTCCGGCGCCGCCTCGGCGCCGTGCGCCTCCATCCCGCCCGACGTCATCGCCGCGGCGAGCACCGAGTCGACGTCGGGGAAGTACCGATAGAGGGTCTGGCGGGACACCCCCGCCTTCTCCGCCAGAGCCGACATCGTCAGCGCGGACATGCCGTCGGAGGCGACGATGCGAAGCGCCGTCGCGGCGATCTCATCAGCCTGGCGGGCCCGGTGCTCGGCGCGGCTCTCGTCCCACAGGCCGTCAGCCGCCCTCGCCCTGCCTGCCGCCATCAGGCCGAGCGTCTGTAGGAGCGGACGGCGAGAGCGGAGAAGACGGCCACGAGGCCGACCGACCAGGCCGCCGTCAGCGCCGTCGATCGAGTCGCGTCCGTGCCGCTGCAGAGCGCCCGCACGGCGTCGGTCGCCACGCTGATCGGTTGGTTGTCGGCGAAACCGCGGAGCCACGACGGCATGGCCTCGGTCGGGGTGAACACGTTGGAGGCGAACATGAGCGGGAACAGCCAGAACATGGTCAGCATCGAGACCATCTCGGCGTTCTGCACCTTGGCCCCGATGGCCGCGTTGATCCACGAGAACGCGTATCCCATCAACGCCGCCGTGAGCACCGCGCCGACCCCGCCCAGAACGCTGTCGACCCGAAACCCGAGCAGGTGGGCGAAGGCGGCGAGGAGCGCCAGCCCGACGAAGTTGCGGGCGCCGTCGGCAAGCGTGCGGCCCGCCAACACCGACATCTGGCTCATCGGCAGCGACCGGAACCGGTCGGTCACCCGCTCCGACAGGTCCAAGGCAAGGCCCGCCCCGGTTTGCGTGGACCCGTTGAGCGCCGTGATCACCATCACGCCTGGGACCAGGTACTGGATGTAGTCGACTCCGGTCCCCGCCTCGATGACCCCGCCGAAGACGTAGTAGAAGAGGAGAAGGAAGAAGACACCCATGATGAGGCCGAACGTGAGGGCCTCCGGTTGCCGCATGACTCGCGTCAGGTCCCGGCGGGCCATCGTCCACATGTCGGCGAGCAGGCGCTTCGACGGAGCGGTCTTCGTCATCAGGACTCCTCTCGGGCGCCGCCGGTGAACGCCATGAAGACGTCATCAAGGGTCGGCTTGTTGAGGCTGAAGTCGTCCAGCTCGACCCCGGCGCCTCGGATCGCGTCGAGGGCCCGCAGGCTCCCGGCGGCGTTGTCGACGGGGACGTGCACTGTCTGGTCGTCGACCAGACGGCCCGGCTCGCCGCCGACGGCGGCAAGCGCTCGACGAGCGTCGACCGGGTCGGACACCCGGACTTGGAGCACATCCCGCTCCAACCGGCTCTTCAGGTCGGACTGCGACCCTTCGACCACCACCCGCCCCTTGTCGATGAGGATGATCCTGTCGGCCAAGCGGTCGGCCTCGTCGAGGTACTGAGTTGTGAGGACCACCGCCGTCCCGCCGTCGGCGAGGCGCCGGATCTCCTCCCAGATCTCGGCTCGGCTCCGGGGGTCCAACCCGGTCGTCGGCTCATCGAGGAAGACCACCGGAGGGTCTGCGATGAGCGCCGCGACGATGTCGACCCGGCGACGCTGGCCGCCCGACAAGGTCCCCGTCGGCCGGTCGGCGAAATCGCTCAGCCGGAACTTGGCGATCAGCTCGTCCACCCGAGCCTTCCTCTCCGCTCTCGGGAGGTGGTAGAGCCGTGCGAACAGGTCGAGGTTCTCACGGGCCGTGAGCCGGTCGTCCACCGCCGCCGACTGCCCGGCCAACCCGATGGAGCGTCTCACGTCCTCGCCCTCGGTTGCGACGTCGAAGTAACCGACCGACGCCGAGCCGGCCTCTATCTGGATCAGCGTCGTCAGCATCTTGATCGCGGTCGTCTTGCCCGCGCCGTTGGGGCCGAGCAGCCCGACGACCTCGCCGGGCGAGACCTCGAGGCTCAGGCCGTCGACCGCTACGACGTCGCCGTATGTCTTGCGGAGGTTGACGGCCGCGACCACCTGATCCTCGGTGTGAGTCAGTGACATAGTGTCTCACTATAGGGACAACGCGTCACAAGTCAAACCCGGGCTCGCCGGCGGGCCCGGCGAGCCCGGGGACAGGACACCGGCTACGGGGAGGCGCAGCCGACGGGTCTCGTCTCGCCGGAGTCCGGCCCACGCCCTTTACCCGCCGTTAGCGGGCGGCCCGTAGCCTGTGCCCTGGTGGAGACCTCACGATCTCGCGACGCCGCGGCAGGCGCAGTCGCCGCAGGCGCCGCCCTCGGCGCGGCCGAGCTTCTCGCAGGTGTGTTCGGCGCCGTCCCCTCGCTGGTGGAGGGCGTCGGCGCCTGGGTGATCGACAACGCGCCCAAGCCGGTCAAGGACTTCGCCGTCGCCGTGTTCGGCGTGCGCGACAAGATGGCCCTGCTTGTCGGGATCGCCCTCGTCGCGATCATCCTCGGGGCGGCGGCCGGGTTGCTCGCCCGCAGGCGGTTCGGCGCTGTCGTCGCCGTGTTCGCAGGCTTCGGGGCGGCGGCTGCTCTCGCCGCGGCCAGGGATCAGCGGGTCTCGGTCGGAGCGGCGGCGATCGCAGCCGCAGCCGCCGCGCTCGTGGGTTTGGTCGCGCTTCGTCTGCTCCTGAGGACGGGGGCGCTCGGGCCCGTCGAAGAGGGCGTCGGCGGCTCGCGCCGCAGGTTCCTCTTCGGCGCAGGCGCCCTGTTGGGGCTCGCCGCCCTCTCCGGGGCGATCGGCCGGAACCTGATCGAGCGGGCGAAACGCGTCGCCGCGGGGCGGGCCGACGTGGTCCTCCCCAGCCCTGCGCAAGCCTTGCCCCCGGCTCCCGCGGCGGCCGAGCTGGGAGTGGAGGGGCTGTCGCCGATCGTCACCCCCAACTCGGGCTTCTACCGGATCGACACCGCCTTCGCCGTGCCTCAAGTGGGTCTCGAGGACTGGGTTCTGAAGGTCAAGGGGGCCGTCGACAGGCCCTACTCGCTGACCTTCGGCGACCTTCTCGACCTGCGAATGGTCGAGCGCGACGTGACTTTGTCATGTGTGTCCAACGAAGTCGGCGGCGGTCTCGTCGGCAACGCCCGGTGGCTCGGCGCCCCCTTGAGCGAGATCCTCGACAGGGCGGGCCTCCAGAGCGGCGCCGAGCAGGTGGTCGGCAGGTCGGTGGACGGCTTCACGGCGGGTTTCCCGGTCGAGGCGGTCTTCGACGGGCGTGAGGCGCTGGTGGCCGTGGGGATGAACGGCGAGCCGTTGCCCGTCGAGCACGGGTTCCCGGCCAGGCTCGTCGTGTCCGGCCTCTACGGGTATGTCTCCGCGACGAAGTGGTTGTCGGAGATCGAGTTGACCGGGTGGGACGACTTCGACGCCTATTGGATCCCGCGCGGCTGGGCGAAGGAAGCGCCGATCAAGACGCAGAGCCGGATCGACACGCCCCGCGCCGGGGCGCCGATCAAACCGGGCCCGACCCCCGTGGCGGGAGTGGCGTGGGCGCCTAGCCGCGGGATCTCGAAGGTCGAGGTGCAACTCGGCGATGATGCTCCGTGGGTCGAGGCTGAGTTGTCCGAAGCCCTCGCCGTCGACAGTTGGGTCCAGTGGCGGGTCGACTGGCGGGCCGAGCCCGGCCGTCGCCGCATCAGGTCGCGGGCCACCGACGGGGACGGCGCAACTCAGCCCGAGGAGATCAGCCCGGCCGCTCCGGACGGCGCCACGGGATGGCACACGGTGTCGATCGAGGTAAGCGCCGCCTGACCGCGGCCTAGTGGCGCCTCGGGGATGTGGTGACACCGGTCGAGGGTTGCCCGGCTGATGCGTGTGCAGTTTCGCGGCTCTCGTCGGTACTACTGCACACGCTGAGCCATGCGTGTGCAGAATTGCGGCTCTCGTCGGTACTACTGCACACGCTGAGCCATGCGTGTGCAGAACCTGCGGCTCTCGTCGGTACTACTGCACACGCTCGGCGGTTTGCCGGTCAGTCGGCCGCGTCGAGGGCGGCGACAGCCCAGGCCAGCCCCGAGTCCCGGTCCTCGATGGCCAGCCGTAGCGCCCACCCGACGGTCGGGGCGCCGTCGTCGAACCAGGTCCAAGCGAGGGCCTGTGCGGTCCGCCCGATCTCGTCGGGGTCGGGCGGCCAATCGAGGTCGCCCAACGCGGCGATGAGCCACCAAGCTCCGTATCGGCCCGCCGCGGCCCCTCGCCTTCGCCCGTGGGCGCCGCCCGATGCGCCCGCCCAGGCGATCCAGGCCAGGGCCTCGGTCGCCGTCAGCTCGCCGACCCGCGCCCGGGTCGGTCCGAGCGCCCTGACCGCCTCGAGCGCCCCGCCCTCCACGGTCGCGGTGTCGCAACGACCGTTCGACTGCTCGACCCAAGGCTGGACCAGGTCGGCCAGGGCGGCCTCCGACTCGGGGTCGCCGACGCGCTCCGCCTCGTCCGGGAGGTCGGCGGCCGCCGCGGCGGGCGGCTTCGGCGAAGGCGCCTCCACCTTGTCGGCCTTGTAGGCGGCGAGGGGGTAGGCGGGCTCCCAGCTCTGCAACTCATCGGGCAGGTCGGCGATCGGGCCGATCCCGGCCTCGCCCCGGACCACCCGCTCCGCGGCGAGGGTCTGACGCTCCGGGCCGGGGCCGATGTGCGGCTCGATCTCCGCCCAGCTCCTCCTGCTCGCCGCTACCTCGGCGAGGGGGCCGAGGGCGAAGCGCGCCGCTCCCTCCTCAACCGCCGGGCCCGCGTACTCGCCGGGCGCCTCCAAGGCCAGCCGGTAGCGGATGTGCTCCTCAACACCCCAGAGCTGCTTGCCGCGGCTCAGAGCCTCGCGGCACCTGTGCCGGAGATCGACCAAGTCGTCCCACGCGTGCGACTCACAACACCCGTCGATGACGCGGAGCAGCTCGTCGGTGTCGGAGGCCTCGACGGCCTCGGCCGCCCTCAGGCCGATCAAGGGGAGTCGCCCGAGACGACGGGGAGATCGCAGCGGGACCACTCGGAGAAGGAGCCTATGTATATGTCGGGCATCGGCCGCCCGGCGAGGATCATCGCCAGGGCCGTGTGGCAGGCGTTGACGCCGCTGCCGCAGGAGACGACCGGCGACTCGGGGAGGTCGGCGAACCTTCGGCGCAACGCGTCGGGGTCGAGGAAGCGCCCCGTCTCGTCGAGGCTCTCGCTGATCGGCATGTTGACGGCGCCGGGGATGTGCCCGGCTCTGGGGTCGACCGGCTCCTCGTCGCCGCGGTAGCGGGCCGCCGCCCTCACGTCGAGCAGCGACCGCCCGGCCAGTTGGTCGCGGGTCACCACGCCGGCGAACCCGGCCGGGACCGGGTAGACGGTCGGCCGCGGCGGCCCTCCGGCGCCGGCCTCCACCCCGCGCCCGTCGCTCACCCAGGCCTGGTAGCCGCCGTCGAGCACCTGGGCGGCCGCATGGCCTACCGACCGGAGCATCCACCACATCCGAGCGGCGACGGCCCCGCCCGAGTCGTCATAGACGACAACCAAGCCGGCGGGGTCGACGCCCAAGCGGCCGAGAGTCGCCGCCCAGGTCGTCGCCGAAGGGAGCGGGTGCCTGCCCTGTCGCCCTGGGGGACCGGCCAGGTCGGCGTCCAAGTCGACGAACACCGCCCCGGGGATGTGCCCGGCCTCATAGGCGGCCCGCCCGCCGCTCGGGTCGGCGAGCGCCCAGCGGACGTCGAACAGGTGGACGTCTCCTCGGAGGGAGTCGAGCTCCTCCGGTGTGATCAGCGGGCCCATTAGGTCATCCGTCATCCGTCATCCGTCATCCGTCATCGTCGTCCGGCGGCGAGCGGCCCGCCGCTCAGCCGGGCCCCTGTCGGCCGGGTTGGCTCGGGGCGAAGTCTTCCTCCTCGTCGCCCATCTTCCGCAGCTCGGCGCCGAGATCGGTCAACGTCCCGCCCAGCGCCGAAGCGAGCGAGCTTGCCGTCTCCTTGAGCAGCTCCCGCGTCTCAGGATCCTTGAGGGCGATCGACATCGATTCGGTCACCTGGTCCCAAGCGCCGGCGAGCGTGGAGAAGGCCTTCCTGATCTCCTGTTCGGTCGGCCCGCCCTCTTGAGCCGCCTGTTGATAGGCGCCTTTGAAGCGCCCCTTCAGGTGGGAGAAGTCGGCGGACACCTCTCTCCAGGGATCGCTGGGCGCGGCGGTCGTAGCATCCGGGTTGTGCGTCTCCACCTGCTTGATGGTACCTACGAGCTGTTCCGGGCCCACTTCCGACGGGGTGCCCGCCCGGCGCCCGGCCCCGACGGCGTCGACGTGAGGGGCGTGCGGGGGCTGATCGGGTCGACGCTGCGATTCCTCAGGGAGGCCGGCGCCACCCATGTCGCCGCCAGCTTCGACAGCGTGATCGAGTCTTTCCGCAACGACGTGTTCGACGGGTACAAGACCTCGGCCGGGATCGACCAGGCCGTCCACGCCCAGTTCCCCCATGCCGAGAAGGCCCTCAAGGCGCTCGGTGTGGTCGTTTGGGGCAATGTCGAGTTCGAAGCCGACGACGCCTTGGCGGCGGCTGCGGTCCGGTGGGTGGAGGACGTCGATCAGGTGGTGATCGTGAGCCCCGACAAGGACCTGGCGCAGGTCGTGGTCGGCGACCGGATCGTCACCTACAACAGGATCCAGGAGAAGGTCTTCGACGAGACGGCGGTGGTGGAGAAGTTCGGGGTCCGCCCCGAGTCGATCCCCGACTACCTGGCCCTGGTCGGCGACGCCGCCGACGGCGTGCCGGGCCTCGCCGGCTGGGGGGCGAAGTCGGCGTCGACGGTTCTCGCCCGCTATCCCCGCATCGAGATGATCCCGCCGAGCGCCGACGACTGGGAGGTCCGCCCCCGGTCGGCGGAGAAGCTGGCCGCCGTGCTCCGGGAGCGGCTCGCCGACGCTTGCCTCTACCGGGAGCTGACCACGCTCCGGCTCGATGTCCCGATCGCCGAGTCTCTGTCGGACCTCGAGTGGGCGGGTGTGCCTAGAAGGAGGTTCGGGGAGCTGTGCGACGAGTTGGGGCTCGACCCCGGCTCGTTCCGGGTCCACCGATGGGCCGACTAGGGCTCGGGTCCGTCCCAGGCGATGTCGAGGCGCTCCATGCAGTCGGAGCAGCGGTAGGCGAGCACGGCGTCGGGGTCGGGCGGCTCGTCTACGGGCAGGAAGCTGATCAGGTGGGCGACGCCGCCGCACTCGACGCAGACGATCGTCTCAGGAGGGTCGGTCACCGCTCGTCGGGAGACTCGGCCCGGGAGAGCAGGAGGGCGCCGAGCACGCCGGCGATGAGCGACCCGGCGAAGATCCCGACTTTGGCGAAGTCGGTGAGTTGCGGGTCGTCGAAGGCGAGGCCGGTGATGAACAGAGACACTGTGAACCCGACGCCCGCCACCGCCGAGAGGCCCAGGACGTGGCGCCACCCCGTCCCGCGGGGGAGTATGCCCAGCTTCAGCTTGACCGCGCCGAACGCGAACAACGAGACGCCGACGACCTTGCCGAGCACCAAGCCGGCTGCGATGCCGAGCGCCAGGTTCGAGGTCAGGGCGTCGGTCAGCGACACCTGGCGGAAGTCGACGCCTGCGTTCGCCAGGGCGAACACCGGCACGATCAGGAACGAGCTCCACCCGACGAGGGCGTGCTCCGCCCGCGTCAGCGGCGCCACCGCCTCGCGGGCGATGGTCGAGAGGGACAGGGCCTCATGGTCGGCGTGCTCCTGGAGCGCCGGGCTGTCGGGCTCGAGCGGGAACTGGTTGATGATCGCCCCGACCCTCGCCTTGAGCTGCCCGGGCGCGTAGTAGGGGTGGGCGGGGGCCAGGAACCCGAGGGCGACCCCGGCGAGCGTCGCGTGGATGCCGGACTCCAAGACGAAGTACCAGAGGACCAACGCCAGAGGGACGTAGACCACATAGGAGCGGATGTTCACCTTGGATGCCGCCCACACCAGGGCGAGGACGCCGATAGCGGCCCCCAGGTAGCCGGCGTGCAGGTCTTCGGTGTAGAAGATGGCGATCACCGCGATGGCGCCGATGTCGTCGGCGATCGCCACGGCGAGCAGGAAGAGCTTGGCGCCGGAGGGGACCTTCGAGCCGAGCAGGGCGACGATGCCCAGGGCGAAGGCGATGTCGGTGGCCATGGGGACTCCCCACCCCTTGATCGCCTCCGGGCCGCCTCCCGCGTTGAGGGCGATGTAGATGGCCGCGGGGAGGATCATCCCCCCGAGGGCGGCCATCACGGGGAGCGCCGCCGCTCTCGGGTCTTTCAGGTCGCCGAGCACCAACTCCCGCTTGATCTCCAAGCCGACCACGAAGAAGAAGACCGCCATGAGGCCGTCGTTGATGAGATGGAGGACCGACTCGTCGAAGTGGAAGCCGAGGAAGTCGAGATGGAGCCGCTCCTCGAGGAGGGAGAAGTAGGTGTCGGACCAGGGGCTGTTGGCCCAGACGACGGCAGCGGCCGCCGCCGCCAGCAGGACGATCCCCGACGACGCCTCGATCCGGCTGAAGTGGACGAAGGGCCTGATGAAGTTCTTGGGGACGAAGCGGTCCGAAGTCGCCCAAGTGGAGTGGCGCTCCTCCCTCAACTGATGGGCGCTCCCGTTCTCAGGACTCGCCATGCCTCATTCCTCGTTGTTGCCTTCGTTGCTGTTCCCGCCGCACCTGCGAGCGGCGGCGGGACTCGTCGCGCCGAGTCGGCCACATCTGTGATGGGGGACTCGCCGGCGGATGGTAGTGGCCCGGACGGCGGGTGACGGTGGTCGAGGGTGGAAGCTGCCCGGCGGCGGCCTCGACGGCCCCGGCTCGGCGCGGGTCGTTCGCAGGTGGCCGAGGTGGGAGCTTGGTCGGGCGCGGCTCCAGAACTGGATGTGACGGTGGATCCCCGATCCGAGGTCAGGGACTCGCGTAGGAGTTCGCGATGGGGCGGGTCCAGCGTTCAGGGAGCAACCGCATCGCGCTTCGATCAGGCACCGCAGCGAGTTCGGTCTCGGCGATCATCCACGTTTCGACCACCCGTCGAAACCGGGAATGGCGGACGGAGTCGTGTGTTGCGCCTACGATCTACAGAAGGCCAGTGCGAACTAGGTGTGGTCAGCAGCGCAAGGGCCGAATGGCCCAACCTATTGTGACCAAAGGCCCTAGCTACCTAGAGTCTCGCAGGCTAAGCTGGCCAGTGACTCGACTCGGTAGGGTTCTAGAAGAGAAAGGAGGTGGCTTGCCGGGATGCACTTGACCCAGGCGGACTAGACGGGACGGGAAAGCGAAGCTGGCTGATGACTAGTGCAGACGAGCTAGGCGGCGAGCGGCCGGACAAGGGCCAAACGGCCCATCATGTTGTGACCAAGGACCCTAGTCCCCCGGAGTTTCGCAGGCTAGAGTAGCCAGTGAGTCGAGTCGGTAGGGTTCTAGAAGAGAAAGGAGGTGGCCTGCCGGGATCCACTCACCCAGGCTGACTAGCCATACGGAGTTGTCATGCTGGTGGATGTCCCGGCTACCGCGTAACCGCACAGCGTATCAATTGACCATCTGGTCGAGCATGAACATTGTGCTGGCCCCGGATAGAAGCTCTCCATTCTATGCAAGGGATGGAGACTGTGGAAGAGAGGTTGAGACTATGAAAAGAAGAATCGTCGCGAGCCTGAGGCGGATACTTGGCCCATTGCTCGCCCTAGTCATCGCATGGGCATTGGTTCCCCCTGACGCTCAAGCGGTTAGAGTTACCCCCTACGCTCGCTACAGCATACCTCCGAATATCGTGTTTGACAGAGGCACGATAATCAACTCACGAATCGACGCCTATGTGTCGGTGAAGGGGGTTCGGTGGCGCTTGTCGATGCGCGCTGGCTCAGGTCAGAATACGGATTCGTGTATGACCGACAAGGGCTGGGCACCCACCGGTAGGTTCAGAATTACGGGCCATTGGTATGCGCCAAACAGGCTGCGAGGATCTGCTTCCACGATTGAAGGGGTTGCGTTCCGGATATCGAACATGAAGTGCCCGTGTCGGACCGGATGCCATAACAGTCGGAAGATTCCCAACGGTCGGACCCACAGGACTGCGTTGTTCATTCACAGTGAAATGAACTACAATCCGGCCAAGCGGCTCAACGTCGAGTTCTACAACAAGCGGGCTCCCGAGGGGGATCGCTGGGATGGTAACGCGGACTTCAAGTCGCTGGGTTGTCTGAAGGTGAGGCCCAATGATCTGCTTGCCCTAAGTGCGTGGGTCAACAGATCATATCGCAGGAATCTTGCCTTTGGACGGATTACCCGATAGGCAGACTTGAGGCCTGGCTTCGGTGCGAGCGAGTAGCTACGGTGTCCCAAAGTACGAGGAGGATCTTGAACAGTTTGAGATTGCCATGTCGACGAGTGCCGGAGTGTCGCCATAGGCCCAGGTGCGGTAGCGTCGAGGGTCGCGACTCGCTGAAGCGACGAGACGTTGGCCCGTTTGTTGGTGGACGACGGGCGAGCGCAACCTCAACGCTAGCACTGGTCGTCGTGGTTGTCATTGTCGCGACTGGCTGCACGATTGAGGATGGTGCTGAAACGGTGCCACAGCAGGACTTCCTCGCTGATGTGTGGGAGCAGGAGGAGGCAATCGCTGAGTGCATGCGCGAGCGCGGTTTCGAGTATGTGCCGTGGTTGGATCCGAACGCGGACGCAGCGTTCGGATCAACCGTCACGGCGCAGACACCGGACAATCCGAACGACGAAATCATCGCTGGCCTGAGCGAGGAGGAGCAGGAGGCGTACGCGGAGGCATACTGGGGCGGCGAGAGGGCGACGACGGACCCTCGGAACGAGGGATGTGTGGCTGTAGGGACCAGAGAGACTTTCGGTGAGTTGCCCAATTTCGAGGAGCTGGATCGTGAACTCCCTCGGATCGACGCCGCCGTGGAGTCGGATCCGAGGGTGGTCGAAGCGCACACTGAATGGCAGACGTGCATGCGCGATCGAGGCTTCTCCGTCGCGGATCGATTAGCGATGCTCGATGACATGTCACTTCTTCTGGAGCGGTACATGGCTGACCCCGATATCGTCACAGAGTGGGGCGACGAGGCGAGCTTCTACACGTATGAGGAGAGCCTCTTCGAGGCGGATGAAGACTGCGCGGCCGACTTGCTTCTTGTGCAGAGCACAGTAAGGGATGAGTTGCTTGATGAGTTCTGGGCTGGTGAGTCGGCTCCCTAACAGTTGGCTTGGACAGTGAGAAGGGCCGCGTGGGCGATGACGGCAGTCGTCACTCTTGCACTTGGGGCTGCGGGTGGGGTGTGGGGAGCAGTAGCTTGGCTGTCTCCCCGCTTCGAGTCTGGAGAACCGGAGCGGCCGAGGGTCCAAGTGACGGCGTTCGTCGAGGAGGGCGTTGTAGAGTCAACTATCGTGACGAGAGGAACCCCGTCGTATGAGAAGCCACGCGAAGTCGTACTAGCAACTGCCGATCCTGAGGGTGCCCCCCAAACCATCACTGAGCCGCCGGAGGTTGGTCGATCAATCGAGGAGGGTGACGTTCTTCTTGAGGTATGGGAGAGGCCGGTTATTGTGTTGCAGGGTCTGTTGCCTCTGACGAGGAACCTTGGGTTGGGTGATTCGGGTCCTGATGTTGCCCAGCTTCAAGAGAGCTTGTCAAGGCTCGGCTACTCGGTCGGGGAGGTTGATGGTCGCCTGGGTTCCACGACCGCCGATGCTATCGCCGCGCTATATGGCAATCTCGGCTTCGAGCCGATAGGCCCATCAGAGGACGAGATCGGCCAGCTTCGTACGGCTGAAACCGAGGCCGAGTCGGCCGGTGCCAGCCTAGAGGAGGCGAAGGGTGCTATCGACTCATGGAACAAGGGGCAATCGGGGGAAGTCGCGGTGGCAACATTGGAGGTGAGGCAAGCCAAGGCAGCTCTTGATGAGGCAAGGAGTCAGCAGGCGCTTGTCACCTTCAGGGCGGATGACGCGATTTCCGCGGCCGAGGATGCGGTCTCGTTGATTGCAGCTTGTCTGAAGGAGCCTTCGGCCGCGCAGTGCGACACCCTATCTGGTGACCCCCTAGAGACGCAGCTGAAAGAGGCTGATGATGCGCTTGAAGAGACCAAACTCGAACAGGAGGCGGCGCAGCTCGAGATGGCCAGTGCGGTCGCAGATGCCGAGTCGACTCTAGCCGATGCACAGCAGCAGCTCGAGGCCCTGCGGGGTGCCAGCGTTCCTGCGGAGTTGGACACGGGTCACCGGGAGGCGTTGGCGAATCGCAATGAAGCCGACGAGCAGTTGAAGTCGATGCGGGCTAGGACGGGAATCAAAATACCTGTGTCAGAGATCATGTTCATAGCCGCCCTACCGGTGAGAATCGACAGCGCCAAAGCTGGGATTGGCATGGCCGCGTCTGAGGCAACTATTAAGCTATCGTCAGAACGTCTGATGGTGAGCGCTACTGTGACAAAGGCGGACGCTGCGCTCATTGCACCGGGAATGGGTGCGAGTGTTGAGGTTGATGCAAGCGACGACCTCACCAGCTACAGCGGCCGACTCGAAGCCATCGGTGGTGATGGTGCCGCTACAGATTCGGATGCTGACAGGGTGGTCGTCACGATCGATCCTGGAGAACTGCCCGGTTCGTGGGTTGGCCAGTCGCTTCTGGTGCGAATACCGGTGGCGGCTACGGATCCAGGTGCCTTGTCAGTGCCGTTGGGTGCGTTGGGCTTGGACGGATCCGGGAGGGAGCGTGTCCTAGTCGTAGATGGGGAGGAGACAACCTCCGTGCGGGTCGCTACCGGCGTGATTGGCGGGGGTCGCGTCGAAGTATGGCCAATCGAAGAGGGGGGTATCGCGGCCGGAGATGAAGTGTTGCTTGTCGAGGCCGCGTGAGACAGCCGCTGATCTCGGTCAGGGGTGTTTGCCGGATCTTCCCGGGTCCTTCACCCGTGCGGGCATTGGATGGCGTGTCATTTGATATCAATCAGGGCGAATATGTTGCGATTACGGGTTCATCAGGCTCAGGCAAGTCGACGTTGCTGAGCATCCTAGGTTGCCTTGATCGCCCGACAAGCGGTTCCTATCGACTCTTCGGCAATCTCGTCGGCGCCCTGCCCGACCGGCGTTTGTCGGCGATCCGGGGGACGACCATTGGGTTCGTCTTCCAGAACTACCATTTGCTAGCTAGTCGTTCTGTTCTTGAGAACGTAGCTATGGCTACGCTTTATTGCGGCGAGCCGAAGGGTCGGGCCTTGAAACGGGCGCACGACGCGCTGAAGGATGTGGGATTGGCCAGCAAAGCGCGTTCGAGATCCTCGGTGCTGTCTGGAGGGGAGAGGCAGCGGGTCGCGATTGCACGGGCGATTGCTCACAGGCCAGCACTCCTGTTGGCCGACGAACCGACGGGAAATCTCGACTCGGGTACTTCAGAGCGGACACTTCTGTCTATCGAGGCAATGCGAAAAGGCGGTATGACGATTGTGCTCGTCACGCATGAGCGGGAGTACGCAATGCGAGCGTCTCGCAGGATCGTGTTGCAGGATGGCCGGGTTGCTGGGGACTCCAGTGAGCGGTGAGCCATCGGTTGGTAGCGTTGAGGCAAGTCGGCCCACGTTGCGACGGATCGTCGGTGAGATCCGGTGGGGAATCGCCGCGCGGCCGGTACGCACCAGTCTGACGGCGCTTGGGACGATTCTGGGGGTGGGGATCCTTGTTGCGGCGTTGGGCGTCGGTGGTGTATCGCAGAACGCGATTGAGGGGAAATTGGTTGGGCTATCGGCGACCAGCTTCTCCGTGTTCCCAGTCGAGGGAGTAGAGGACGACCGTGAACCTCTGCCCTGGGATCCGACAGCGGCCTTGGCAAATGTGGAAGGTGTTGTTGCTGCCGCAAATCTGACGCCGATTGTGCAAGGCGATTCGAACATCGCTGTTCCGCGTCGGGCTAGTCCCCCAAATCAAAATGCAGGGGCGTCAGTGCTAATCTTCGGTGCGACGCCGAAGATAGTCGAAGCAGTGAGTGCGTCGGTGGAAGTGGGGTCAGCGCACAACATGTGGCATGAGACGCGAGCTGCGCCCGTGATTCTTCTTGGCGAGCGAGCCGCCGAAAGGCTCGGCGTTAGCCTAGTGCAACACGAGACCTCGGTGCTTCTGGGTAGCAGACCATTCGCCATCATCGGGATACTTGGCGGGCCATCCGATTTTCCAGAGCTTCTTGACGCCGGGATCATTCCGCAGAATACCGCCAGACAGTTGTATCGGATTGAGGAACCCGGAAGGCTTGAGATTCGGACCGCTCCGGGCGCGGTTCCGCAACTGAGGAGAACCGTTCCTTATGTTCTGAGTCCCACCCATCCGGAGTCGTATTCTCTGGTCTTGCCTTCCGACAAGAGCGCAACCCGCCGCGGCGTGTCAAGCGAGATCCGGCGGATGCTGGTTCTTGTAGGCGTCATCCTGGTGGTGGGCGGGTTCTTGGTTATGTGTAGCACGATGCTCGGCTCTATTGTCGAAAGGACCGCGGAGATTGGTCTCAGGCGCGCGCTCGGAGCGACCCGAATGCAGATCGTGCTCCAGATTCTCGGTGAGGCTCTTGCACTCGGGATGTTGGGTGGCATGCTGGGGGGCGGTTTGGGCCTCTTCTCAGTCGCCTTTGTGGCGGACATGGAGACGGCGAATGCCGTGGTCGACTTCGGACTCCTCATACTCGGGCCTCAGATGGGTCTCATAAGCGGTCTGGCAGCGGGAATCTATCCGGCAATGAGGGCCGCAAGGCTTGATCCGGTCAACGCCCTTCGGCGAGGCGTCGAGCTGTAGGCCGCGGCGAGCCTTGATGCTCGGGTTGGCTCGATTCCGGTTGGTGTGACGATCATCGCCGGCCGACAACGGTCGGTCCGTCGGCCTGACCTCGGCGGCTTGAGGCGCGGCTACGGTGACGGGGATGCGGTCACTCACGCGCACGCGTCTCGCTGTGGTCACCGCTCTGGCGATGGCGGTCGCCACCTTCCCCTTCACGATCTTCAGCGTGCTCGCCGCCGACCTGATCGGCGAGCTCGAGATCTCACGGGCCCAGGTCGGGTTCCTCGTCACCGCCACCGGCCTCGTCGGCGCCCTCGTCTCGCCGGTCTTCGGGTACCTCACCGACAAGCTCGGCTCGGTGAGGGCCGCCCGCGGCGTCCTGCTCGGCGGCGTCGTCACCCTCGCGGCGATCGCCGCGGCGCCCACCTACCCCCTTCTCGCCGCCGCCGCCCTGCTCGCCGGCATCCCCAACGGCTGGACCAACCCGGCGACCAACGCCCTCATCGTCGACAACGTGCCCCCAGGCGGCCGCGGCCTCATCACCGGCGTCAAGCAGTCCGGCGTCCAGGTCGGCGCCTCCCTGGGCGGGCTTCTCCTCCCGGTGCTCGCCGGGGTTTGGGGTTGGCGAGCGGCCGTCGCCGTGTTTGTGCTCATCCCGGTCTCCGGAGCGGTGGGCCTCTGGGGCCGCCGCGACTCGCCCGAATCTCGCCGTCGCGACGACGAGCGGACGGGTGCCCGGCTGCCCGCCTCCGTCAAGTGGATCGCCGTCTACGGCGCCCTCTCCGGACTCGCCAGCTACGCCATCTTCGGCTTCCTGCCCCTCTTCGCCGAAGAGGACCAGCTCTGGTCGGCTCCGGCGGCCGGGACTCTCATCGCCGTCGTCGGCGTCTCCGGCTTCGTCGCCCGCATCGCCTGGCCGCCCGCCGCCGAGAGGCGCATCGGGCACGGCCCGACGTTGGCGATCCTGGCCCTCGTGTCGATGATCTCCGCCATCCTCCTCGCCTTGGCGGCCCTCGACATCGCCCCGAGCATGGTGTTGGTCCCCGCGGCGCTCCTCCTCGGCGGCGGCGCCATCGCCTGGAACGCCGTGGGGATGCTGGCCGTCATGGACTTCTCCCCGCCGGGAATGGTCGGCAAGGGGACCGGGGTCGTCCTGCTCGGCTTCCTGGGAGGGATCGCCGTCGGCGCCCCCCTCATGGGGCTCTCCGTGGACGCCACCGGCTCCTACGTCCCCGGGTGGGTCGCCGTCGCCGCCCTGTTCGCCGTCGACGCCGCCGTCGCAGGCCGAATCCCCAGGGGCGGTAGCCTCCCCGCCTCGTGAGACTCGTCATCGCCCGTTGCTCCGTCGACTACTCCGGTCGGCTCACGGCTCATCTCCCCGAGGCGACCCGGCTGATAATGATCAAGGCCGACGGAACCCTGGCCGTCCACTCCGACGGCAACGCCTCCAAGCCCCTCAACTGGATGGCGGCGCCCAACGTCTTGGAGCTGCACGACGACCGCTGGGTCGTCGCCAACAGCAAGGGCGAGCTTCTGACGATCCGGATCAGCGAGATCGTCGAAGACGTCACACACGACCTCGGCGTCGACCCGGGGCTTCAGAAAGCCGGGGTCGAGGCCCATCTCCAGGAGATGCTGGCGGCGAAGCCCTGGGTACTGGAGGACGGGCTCACTCTCATTCGCCGCGAGCACCCGACGGACATCGGCTCGGTGGATCTGCTGTGCGCCGACGCCGACAACGCGACGGTGGCGGTGGAGGTCAAGCGCAGAGGGGAGATCGACGGGGTCGAGCAACTCGCCCGATACCTGGAGAGGCTCGACAACGACCCCCGCTTGGCGCCCGTGCGCGGCGTCCTCGCCGCACAGTCGATCGCCCCCCAGGCGCGGGTCCTCGCCGAGGCCCGGGGAGTCGAGGCGATCGAGGTGGACTACGACGGCCTGCGCGAGGCCGAAGACGCCGAGCTTCGCCTATTCGATATCCGCTGACGGTGTTCGACATCGTCTTCCACACCCCCGAGATCCCCCCGAACACGGGGAACGCGATGCGGCTCGCCGCGGTCACCGGGTGCCGCCTGCACCTGATCGAGCCGCTCGGCTTCGAGATGGACGACGCTCGCCTGCGGCGAGCGGGGATGGATTATCGGGACAAGGCGACGGTGCGCGTGCACCCGAGCTTGGAGTCTTGGCGGGCGGCGACGGCGCCCGATCGGGTCTTCGCCCTCGCCGTGGGCGCCGAGCGCCTCTACTCCGACGCGGCGTTCCGCGAGGGCGACGCCTTCATCTTCGGCCCGGAGTCGACGGGGTTGCCCGACGAGGTCAAGTCGGCGCCGTGGCTGACGGGGCGCCTCCGCCTCCCGATGGCGCCCGGCGTGCGCTCGGTGAATCTCTCCAACGCGGCCGCCGTGGTCGTCTACGAGGCATGGCGGCAACTGGGGTTCGTCGGAGGCGGGTAGCCGCCTCCCCCAGGGTGCACGGCTCTTGCGTGTGCAGTATTGCGGCTCTCGTCTGGGTTACTGCACACGCATCCGGCAGCGTGTGCAGTTTTGCGGCTCTCGTCGGCACTACTGCACACGCATCGGGGCGGTCAGAGGTCGGCCAGCAGGCGGAAGGCGATCGCCTCCGACAGCGTCGCCCTCTCCAGGTCCCCCACGTCCTGACTCTCATTGGGGGCGTGGATGTTCGACGTGGGGTCGCCCGCGCCGATCACCAGGATGGGCGCCCCGGGGTAGAGCTTGGCGAACGTCGCGATGAAGGGGATCGATCCCCCGACGCCTGCGAACACGGGCGGCTCGGGGTAGACCTGCCCGAAAGCCTCCACCCAGGCCTCCACCGCGGCGTTGTCGGTGGGCAGGACGGTCCCCGCCCCCGTCTCCTCGTATGTGAACTCAAGCTCGGCGCCCCAAGGCGTGTGAGCGATCAGGTGGCCTTTGAGCGCTTGCAGCGCCTCGCCCTCGTCCTGGCCGGGGGGGATCCGCATGCTCACCTTGGCCCCCGCGCTCGGCGCCAGCGCGTTGATCGCCTCGGCTGTCGGCGGCGCGTCGATCGCCAATACCGAGATCGCCGGCTGCGCCCAGAGCCTGGACGCAATTGACCCGTCGCCGATCAGCTCCGTCCCTTCGAGCATCCGAGCCTCGGCGCGGGCCTGTTCCTCCGGGTAGTCGACGTCGGACGCAAGCTCCTCGGAGGCGATCCCGGCGACGGCTGGCGACCCGTCGTCGTTGTGCAGCGTCGCCAGCAGTCGGGCGAGCGCCGTGAGGGCGTCGGGCGCCAACCCCCCGAAGAGACCGGAGTGGACGGGGCCTTCGAGCGTGCGAAGCTCCAGCTTCACCGCGGCCAGGCCCCGAAGCTGGTTGATGAGCATCGGGGCCCCGACCTTCCAGTTGCCCCCGTCGCCGATCACGATGACATCGGGCTTGAGGAGGCTCGAGTGTTTGCGCAGTATCTCGGGAAGGCCCGCCGAGCCTGCCTCCTCCTCCCCTTCGAGGAGGACCTGGACCCCGACCGGAGGGCGGCCGCCGTGCGCCGCCACGGCCCCGAGGTGCATCACCACGCCCGCCTTGTTGTCGGACGCGCCCCGCCCGTAGATCCGGCCGTCTCGCTCAAACGGCTCGAACGGGCCGCTGTCCCACTCGTCGATCGGCCCGGGGGGCTGCACGTCGTAGTGCGCGTAGAGCAGGAGCGTCGGCGCCCCCTCCGGCGCCGGGATCTCGCCGAACACCGCCGGGTGCCCTACCGAGCTCTCCAGCAACCGGGTGTTCTGGAAGCCCGCCTCTGCGAGTATCCCGACGATTGTCTCTCCCGCCTGGCGGACTCCGGCCGGGTCGTATCCGTGGGCGCTCACCGACTCCATCCGGATGAGGTCGAAGAGGAGGCTCTTGAGACGAGCCATGTCGGCGGCGACGGCCGCCCTGAGATCGTCGTTCATGGGGCGGAGCCTAACTTGAGCCGCGCTGCGCCGGTCGGCGGGGCAGCGCGCCGCGGGGAAGCGCTCCGCGGGTCCGCGACGAATCGGTTGCGGCGGCCCGGGGATGGGCCAAACTGGTCTCTTGCCCACCTTCAAGCTGTTTCGAGTCCCGGTGACGATCAGGCCCTCCTTCCTGGTCATGGTCGCTCTGCTCGGCCTGATCGGCCGCACCGAGCCCGCCCGCGTGGCGGCCTGGGTCGGTGTCGTCTTCTTCTCCATCCTCATCCACGAGTTGGGCCACGCCCTCACCGCCCGGTCGATGGGGGCGATTGTCGCCGTCGAGCTCAACGGATTGGGCGGCCTGACCAGGTGGGGCGGCCTGGCAGGCGGGGTCGGCCCGGGCAAACGCGCCCTTGTGGCGGGCGCCGGCTCGGCGGTCGGAGTGGCCTTCGGCGGCCTCGTCTGGCTGATAGCGTCGCGGCTCGGCCCCTTCGACCCGTTCCCGGCCTATGTGATCAACACGCTGATCTGGGTCAACCTGTTCTGGGGCCTGCTGAATTGGCTCCCGATCCGCCCGCTCGACGGCGGCCACCTGCTTGAGGCCCTGCTCCAGAAGACGGTCCCGGACAAGGCCGACGCCATCGCCCGCGTCGTCTTCACCCTCACCGCCGGCGCCGCCCTGATTTGGGCGCTTCAAGCGAGGCTGCTGCTCATCGCCGTCCTAGCGGGCTGGATGTTGTTGGCGGAGCTGGGGCCGCGGGCGCAACCTCAGGGCCCGCCGCCGGGAATCCCCAAGTTTTCCTACGACGAGCCGGAGGAGCCGGAGGAGACCGATCCCGGCGCCGCCGGGCCGGCGTCGCGCTGATCGTCTCCGACGCGTTGACCGCGGTTTCCGGCGAGGCCGCGGGCATCTCGTCCGTCTGGGGCCGACAACCCCGCCCGCCATGAGGTATGGTGTGCCATATGTCGCCGGACGCGGTTCGGACCGGTCGAGAACGGCTGCTCATTTGGGGCGCGCTTGTTCGGCGGTCGTTGCTGCTGCCGGCCGTCGTGGCTGCCGCCGCGCTGCTTTCCGGCGCCGGCCCTTCCCGGGCCGCGGCGACGATCACTGTCGACACCTTGAAAGGCAAGGCGGTTGACGGGGAGTGCTCTCTGGAGGAGGCGATCGAAGCCGCCAACACCGACAGGGCGGTAGACGCCTGTTCGGCGGGCTCGGGCGACGACACCATCAACATCGCGGTTCCCGGCAAAGTGCACGGGCTGACGAGCCGCTCCCGCCCCTTCGTCGCAAGCGGAAGACTATTGCCGCCGCAACCCTGGCCCGGCTGGCCCGCGTTCACGATCACCTCCAATATGACCATCCAGGGCAACGCCGGGGGTACCACCACCCTGTACGGCTTCGACATCCAGCTATCCGACAGGCAGGATCCTGACGCCGCCAGCGTCACTTCGGTGACCCTCGCCGATATGACCATATATTCTGGGATTGACGTCTCCGACTCCGTCAGCACGGCGCTCGACCCCCAATTCTCCGTCACTCTGGAGAATCTCGAACTTCGGTCTGGATACCCTGGAGTTTCGGTTCGCTGGCCGTCGTCCCCTTCTCGTTCCGGGAAGGTGCTTGTTAAAGACTCCGTGATGCGACGGTCACGTGGCGACGGCATTACCGCGAGTTGCGGAGGAGCAGACAACTCCAAGGTGTCTCTGACAGTGGTCAACTCCATCATCCGGGACGGTAAGAGCGGATTGGTTCATGAGTGTGGTCTGACCAGGCTGGTTGATAGCACCGTCTCGTACAATAGGGATTTTGGTGTCTACGCGTGCCACGAGGGGCGAGTGGAAATAGTCAACTCAACCGTGTCGGGTAACGGTTGGTTGGGGGCGAGAAGCGTGGCGAGAAAGGGCGGTGGGGTCATCATGTGCAAGGGCCGGAGCAATTTGGAGTTGTTGATCTCACACAGCATGATTTTCGACAATCGGGCCGGTTGGCGATCCCGTGATGTGCACGGAGTGTACGCCAAAGCCCCTGCCAGTGTGTCCATCACCAACTCCGTTATCGCCGGGTCTGGAATTGGTAGACAGTGTGGGCTTGGTTCGACGCTGACCGTCAACAAGGGCAACGTGTCATCGGACTCGTCCTGCGGCTTCACCACTGAGAACACCAATCCAGGATTGGGATCGCTGCGCGACAACGGCGGCGCAGCTCCCATCGGACCCAACGGTAGCCTGGGTAATGTCTTGACTATGGAGGTGGACGCGTCCAGCCCCTTGCTTGACGCGGGCGACAGCGGAGCATGCGTGGAGAAGGACGCTCGGGGTGTGAGCCGGGCACAGGGCCGGGGTTGTGACATCGGCGCCTTTGAGGTGGAGCATTTCACGATCGGGGATCTTGTCTGGCTGGACACGGACGGCGACGGCGCCCAGGGCTCCGGGGAGGGCCCTGTCGCGGGCGTCGTTCTGAGCCTGGTGGACAGCGACGGCGATGTGGTGGCCACGGACACGACCGACGATCGCGGCGCCTACGGCTTCTCCGTGAGACCAGGGGAGTGGACGGTCCGGGTGACCGACCGGCGGACCGTCCCCGCCGCTCTTCGGGCCGTCGCCGGTGAGTCGATCACGGCCAGGGTGGGTGTGGACGGCACCGGGGCCTCGGCCTTCGACTTCGGGTATTCGTCTATGGTCTGGATCGGGGACAAGGTGTGGGAGGACGCCGACGGCGACAGGCGGCAGGGCGATGATGAGGATCCGATCGCGGGGGTGACTGTTGAGCTGGTCGACTCCGACGGCGACCCGGCGGGCACGGCCACGACCGACGAGCACGGCGCCTACGGCTTCTCGGTGAGGCCTGGGGAGTGGACCGTCCGGGTGACCGACACGGCGGGCGCTCTGGCCGGGTTTCAGGCCACCACGCTCACATCGGTCGAGGCGACGGTGAGCGTCGGCGGGCCGGGGGCGTCGGACTTCGACTTCGGCTATCAGCGGCAGGTGTCGATCGGGGATCTTGTCTGGCTGGACACGGACGGCAACGGGGTCCAGGGCTCCGGGGAGGGCCCTGTCGCGGGCGTCGTTCTGAGCCTGGTGGACAGCGACGGCGATGTGGTGGCCACGGACACGACCGACGAGCACGGCGCCTACGGCTTCTCCGTGAGACCAGGGGAGTGGACGGTCCGGGTGACCGACCGGCGGACCGTCCCCGCCGCTCTTCGGGCCGTCGCCGGGGAGTCGATCACGGCCAGGGTGGGTGTGGACGGCACCGGGGCCTCGGGCTTCGACTTCGGGTATTCGTCAATGGTCTGGATCGGGGACAAGGTGTGGGAGGACGCCGACGGCGACAGGCGGCAGGGCGATGATGAGGATCCGATCGCGGGGGTGACCGTTGAGCTGGTCGACTCCGACGGCGACCCGGCGGGCACGGCCACGACCGACGAGCACGGGGTCTACGGCTTCTCGGTGAGGCCTGGGGAGTGGACCGTCCGGGTGACCGACACGGCGGGCGCTCTGGCCGGGTTTCAGGCCACCACGCTCACATCGGTCGAGGCG